>Ga0208219_1000318_pt1 | contig 17607 bp, 17 predicted proteins | sample NGESurshal072012_7_FD_184469 | JGI IMG/M metagenome (GOLD analysis project Ga0208219, IMG submission 184469) | Arctic peat soil microbial communities from Barrow, Alaska - NGEE Surface sample 53-2 shallow-072012 (SPAdes) | ecosystem: Environmental > Terrestrial > Soil > Wetlands > Peat ... | reverse complement strand
TGGCCGGGTCACGGCCCGGACCGCGAGTCATGACTGCGACCGGTCGAGATCTATGAGCGCGACCCCGAGATCGGGGTGCATCACCTTACGCAACTGCGCCGGGGTCTCGGTCACGACCACCTCCAGCGTCGGGAACACCTGTCCCTCGATGAGGTGGCCGCCGCGCGTCGTCCCGTCCGACAGCCCCAGCACGACATGCACGTTCAGGCTCGGACCGTCCTGATCTTGGGCGACATCACCGATCAGCGACAGTACCTCGCACTGCTGGTTAACCGGGATGTGGCGGAACTGCCTGGCCGCCCGGTCGAACCAGCCGACGGTGGCACGCTCGAAGCCGCCGACGCCGGTGATCTGCGCAGCTTCCAGGCGCTCAGCGCGCGCGAACTGCGCCAGCGCGGCGACCGCCTCATCGCCCGGGTCGCACACCATGACGTAGGTCACGACATCCGCGTCCTCGACAATTCTGGATTTCATCGCTGACTCCTCAGGAAGGCCGGCAGCGGAGCCATCTCCGGCTCGTAATACCCGGAGATGATGGCGTTATGTTAACAGCGTTCGGGGGGATGCCGAGCGGCCGAGCGGAATGCTGGCGCTAAGGGGGCAGCTTGCGCATTCGGCCGAAACTGGGCGCGCTTGCCGGGCTACCCGGCACTCAATCTAGGTCCGGAATCTCAGTACCACCGTTCAAGACGCGCTAAGGCACCGGGCCGCTCCCGCGCATGGCGCTGCTGCCCACCCCGGTCAGCAGGGAGATCACCGCTACGCCCGCAACCAGGTTGATCACGGCTGTGACATCCACGCCGACGACCACCACGAGCACCACGACGGCCGTGGCAATGCCGCATAGGCGCCTCCACGCCTGTGCAACACGCTCGACGCCTCGAGCCGCGCTCGCATCCCCCATCCGGTCAGTCATCCCGGAGCATCAGGTAGAACGGTGTGACAGATTGCTTGCAGCGGCCTGGGTGTGTTGCTGAAGTGATGCTGCAGCTGGCGGCCTAACAGGGGGTCTCGTGACCGGGCGCGATCTGGACGACCACGATCCCGAGGCGGCGAACGGCCTCGGGTGGGTGCTCGACCGGCAGGGGGACGTGGCCGGCGCACGGGCCGCCTTCCAACAGGCCATCGACTCCGGCCACCCCGACGCAGCTCCCTGGGCGGCCGTCTTCCTGGGGATGCTCCTCGACCGGCAGGGGGACCTCGACGGCGCCCGGGCCGCCTTCCAGCAGGCCGCCGACTCCGGCCACCCCGACGCAGCCCCGGAGGCGGCCATTTCCCTGGGGATGCTCCTCGACCGGCAGGGGGACCTCGACGGCGCCCGGGCCGCCTTCCGGCAGGCGGCCGCCTCCGGCCACCGTGACGCGGCTCCTCGGGCAGTCGGCTTTCTCGGGGCGCTGCTAACGAGGCAGGGTGACGCCGCCGGGGCGCAGGCCTCCTACCAGCAGGTTATCGACTCCGGCCACCCCGACGCGGCTCCCCGGGCGGCCTGCTCCCTCGGGTGGCTGCTGGACGACCAGGGGGACACGGCCGGCGCGCGGGCCGCTTATCAGCAGGCGATCGACTCCGGCCATCGCCAGGCAAGTCCCCGGGCGGCCGGCTACTACGGGGCGCTGCTGGCGGGGCAGGGAGATGTCCCCGGCGCGCGGGCCGCCTACCAGCAGGCCATCGACTCCGGCCACCACGACGCGGCTCCCCTGGCGGCCATCGGGCTCGGGGACCTGCTCGGCGGGCAGGGAGATGTACCCGGCGCGCGGGCTGCCTACCAGCAGGCCATCGACTCCGGTCACCACGACGCGGCTGCCGTGGCGGCCGGTAATCTCGCGCAGCTCCTTGGTGAGCCCGCTGACCAAGCCGCCATCAGCACTCCTGACCAGGGCACTGGCGGCATGGGCAGTCCGGTGGAGCTGAGCAACCGCGCCCGGGTCACCAGCGGGCTGGAGTTCCTGGCCGCTGGCCTGCGGCCCTTCGTGGAGGCGGTGGCGTCTCCCAGCGGCCGGGACTGGGCGCAGATGCTCGCTGCCCGCGACAGCGCGCGATTTGGCGGCAAGCACCGGTATTCGCTGTCCAATCCCCGGTTCCTGCTCCGTGTGCTGACCGAGGAGTTCGGAGCCTTCAAGAATCAGCTCTCCCAGGTCGAGCGGGGCTTCGCCAGCGAACTGCGGGATACCGGCAACAGGTGGGCACACCACGAGGCGCTCTCGGCCGACGACACCTACCGGGCGCTGGACACGATGGAGCGCCTGCTTACCGCCACAGGCGCCGCCGAGCAGGCCAGCCAGGTCCGCAAGATCCGGGCAGGACTGCACACACCGCCTTCCGCCTGAGTGGCTAATAACGCTTCGATGGGCCAGTCCTGCCCCGTACCGCCAGGGCCGCGCGGGCTCGGCTACCCCGCATGATTCCGAGACCTCCGCGCGGGCCAGCAGCGCACAGAGTGGGCATGGTGCGAGGGGGGCCGTCGTCGGCCAGGACCCGCCGAGGCGGGTCAGGCCCCTCTCGCACTCAGAAAGCCGGCGGCTCAGTCAGCAGTAATAAGAGCCGCGTGATCCTGGATTAATACATCCAGGGCATACTGACGAAGTGGCCGGAGTTCAGCGGGTAAGTGCCCGCCGGGCGATTAACATTACCCGCTGGCGGACGGGCATTCGCATGGCCGTCGCTGCCGTGGCTTGACGATGTAGCTATGACGGCACCGACGCTGCCGAGCACGAGAGCCAGAATAAGAATTCCGCGCGCCGCCCAGGCGTGAACCGTTCCTGTCGCGGGCTTAGCGTGAGCGCCGCGATCCGATCCGCTGGTCCGAATGACGATGTGCCGTAACCACCTATGAGTCTTCATAGGGAAGATCCCCTCATCGGTAACTAAATAGCAGAGTTTCCAGAGCCTCCAGGAGAGAGAAACTACACCACTATCCATCTCGGGATGGGACATTCGGATCGATCGGTGCGACATCCTGCCTGGAGTGCCTGGATCGCCCGGCGACGACCTGCCCCGGCGGCCTACGCGACCGCAGGTCCGGAACCGTGTGCAGGCCCCGGAGGCCGTCCACGGGTCCGGCCGCCCAGCCCCGGCCGGACGAGGCGATCGGCCCGCGGTGCTGCCAATCTCCCAGGTCCCTGGAACAACGGGCACCTCAATGGATGCATCGTGCCACGGCAGCCCGCACAGCACCGACTGTCACCCGCCATTACCAGGCCGCCCCAGCAGTATGCGAATTCGCCTTTAAATGGGCATTGCAGGCCGACCTGAGCGCTGCGCCATAAAATTGCGATGCAAATTGCGGTGCATGACAACGAAAGAGGCGTGATCGTTCTCCTGTTCAGCTATTTCTCTCAAGATTCGGGTGGGAACTGTCCACAACGGGTATTAACGCGACGGAAAGCTTGGCAGATCTCGTTCAGGTATCAGCTGCGACCCTGTCCGCGGGCGGTAGAAATGCAAGGCGATCATGGAATTCCGGGCGCTCGGACCGATTGAGCTCTGGTCGGCTGGACAGCGACAGGATCTCGGGCCAGCCAGGGCTCGGTGCGTCCTGGCCATGCTCCTGCTGACGCCACGCACGATCGTGCCGGTGGAGACGCTCATCGACCGGCTGTGGGATACGCGGCCGCCGCCGAAGGCCAGGGAGAGCCTCTCGGTCTACATCGCCAGGCTCCGGGCGTCGCTCCGGCAGGCCCTGGGCGACAGCGTGCAGCTGGTGGGGCGCGCGAGGGGCTACGTGCTCGAGGTCGATCCCGAGGTGGTCGACCTGCATCAGTTCCGCCGATTGCGGCGGCAGGCGAATGCGCTGACCTCCAGCGGCGACTACGATCACGCCGCCGTGCTGCTGCGCGAGGCCGACGGCCTCTGGCGCGGCGAGGCGCTGGCCGGGATCCGCGGCGACTGGGTTGCGCGGATGCGTGCCAGTCTCGAAGAGGAGCGCCGGGCAGCCATCCTGGAGCGTGTCGAGTGCGAGCTGGAGCTGGGCCGGCACGCCGACCTGGTGGGCGAGCTCCGCCATCTGCTGGCTCAGTACCCGCTGGACGAGACGTTCATCGCCCACCAGATGACCGCCCTTTACTGGAGCGGCAGGCCAGGTGACGCACTTAGCCTCTACCGGGAAACCCGCAGCGCCCTGATCGAGGAGCAGGGCACAGAACCGGGGCCCATGCTGGGCGAGCTCCATCAGCGCATCCTGGGCCGCGACCCCCAGCTTGCCGTCAGGGCCGCCGACCAGCGCCCTGGCCGGGGGTCACGGCCAGACACCCTGCCGCCCAAGACGGCGGAATTTGTGGGCCGCGACGAGGAACTCGGGCTGCTCACCGGGGAGCACGGCAGCATCCCCCGGGTCGCCGTGATTGAGGGCATGCCGGGCGTGGGAAAGACCGCGCTGGCGGTCCACGCTGCCCGCAGTGTCAGCGGGCAGTACCCGGACGGGACGTTCTACCTCAACCTTCATTCCCACGATCCCGGGAGCCCCTCGCTCGACCCAGCCGAGGCGCTGCACCGCCTGCTCCGGATGCTGTCGGTGCCGGCTACGCAGATACCTGACACGATCGGCGAGCGCGTCGCGCTGTGGCGAGCCCAGCTGAGCCGCCGCCGCGCCGTCGTCATCCTCGACGATGCTGCCGGGCATGACCAGATCCGCCCGCTCCTGCCGGTGGCGGGCCAGTGCCTGATCCTGATCACCACCAGGCGCAGGCTTTCCGGCCTGGGGAGCGCGCACACGCTGACCCTCGACGTGCTGTCCATCGACGACGCGATCACGCTGTTCCGGCGAATCGCGGGCGAGGACAGAGCCCAGGACGTTGATCAGGTCGCCACCGTCGTGGAACTGTGCGGGCGACTGCCGCTCGCGATCCAGCTCACCGCCGGGCGGGTCTCGCACGACCGCCCGCTGAGGCTCGCCGACCTGATCGAGGAACTGTCGCACTCCCCCGCGCGGCTCGGCGGCACCGGCGCGGCGAGCCCGGAGGTGATATCGGCCTTCGATCTGTCCTACGGTGCGCTGGAACCCGACCATCAGCGGCTCTTCCGGCGACTGGGCGTCAGTCCGTGCGCTGGTGTCAGCCTGCAGGCCGCGGCCGCTCTGGGCGACTGCACCCTCGCCGAGGCGGAAAAGGCCCTCGCCACCCTGCTCGATTATCACCTGCTGGCCCGAGCCCCGGACGGTCAGTTCCGCTTCCACGACCTCATCCGCGGATATGCGGCCGTGCGCGCCGCGCGTGATGACACCGAGGCTGAGCAGCGACAGGCCGTCGGCAGGCTCCTTGACTACTACCTGCACTCAGCCGACCAGGCTGACCGGGTACTTCATCCGTATCGGCGCCGGATGCCCGTGCCAGTTACCCATCTGCCCGCCGCGAGCCCGGCCGTGGGCATCCAAGAAGACGCGGCAGGCTGGCTGGAGTCGGAGTGGCGCAACATCCTGCAGGCCGCGCAGCACGCGGGCAGGCACGAATGGAAGCAGAAGTGCGCCGATCTCACTCACGCGCTGGCCGACTTCGTGGAGATCAGGGCGTACTGGGATGAGGCTATCTCGGCCCATACCCTGGCCCTGCAGGCCTGCCGTGACCTCGCTGATCCGGCCAGGACTGCGCAGGCGGCATTGGATCTCAGTGCGGTGAGCCAGCAGATCGGACGCCACGAGGCGTCGCTTCCCCTAGCCGAGGAGGCCGCGGCGATCTACCGGTCGGTGACCGACCGGAGAGGCGAGGCCGAGGCCCTCGACCAGATTGGCCTGGCTCACCAGCGCGCCACCCGTTCCCGTGAGGCACTCGCCTATTTCCACGAGGCAAGGATCCTGTACCGCGACGCCGCGGACCGGCGCGGCGTGGCCGGTACGTTGAGTCATTCCGGCATCGCCTGCTCACAACTTGGCCGCTATCCCGAGGCACTGGCTCACCTGCGCGACGCGCTTTCGCTGTATCGCAAAGTCGGCGACAGGCGCGGGGAGGCGAAAACCCTCAACAACCTCGGCCGGATGCACCTGTATTGCGGCTATCACCGAGACGCGCTAGAGGCCTACCAGAGGTCTCTGCGAATATTCAGCGAGATAGGCGGAGCGCAGAACGAAGCGATCCTGTATCAGAACATTGGAAACGTCCACCATTACAAGGGCAGCTACGAAGAAGGCCTTGCTGCTTGCCGACGGGCACTCGCGATATACCGCGATATCGGCGATCTCCCGGATGAAGCCGACGTGCTCAATGACATTGGCGCCATTTACCAGAGCGCGGCGTGCTACGACGAGGCGCTTATTTATCATCAGAAGGCCCGGCTGATTGCCGAGGAGATCGGGAACCTGTACCAGCAGTTGATCGCACTTCGCAGGATTGCCGACCTGCATCGCGGATCGGGCCGGTACGGCGAAGCGCTTGATCACTACCACACTGCTCTCAGGCTGGCCCGGGAGATCGGCGACCCATACGAGGAAGGCAAGATCCTCGAAGGAGTCGCCGAATCAACGCTTAACACGCAGCGGCCTCATGCGGCGCGGATGGTATTCAGGCAGGCGCTGGACATCTTCGAACGGCTCGGCGTGCCAGAGGCAGAGTCGGCGCGGATACGCATAGAGACCATGGACCCCGCCTTCGGCCTGCGCATCTCCTAGTCCCGCGTGCCGCCGCTGGCCCCCGGCTTGCGCACGTGACCTGGGGTGCAAGGTAGACATCAAGGCGAGTGCAACCTAACCGTCCAGGCTGGTAGCAGACGATAGTGGCGCAGTTCCCGGCAGCGGGAGTCGCTGGCGGCCAGCCTACCGAAGGGGCGCATTCAATGCGGGAGTTGGTGTACGGGGATTCTCGCTGGAGTATTCGTCGCGGCCGGTCACGCGGCCGCACCCACGGCCGTGGACCGGGCGGGGAGTCTGCGTTCTCTTTCCAGGCCTGCCCGGTGGCGGTAGACGAAACTGAGATCAGCTTCGCCGCTGACCCGGGCGGGCTTCCCGCCGGGCCGCCCGTGCCGGACGATGACCTGCTCGCTCTGCTCGTCAGGGCCGAGCGGTTCATCAACCTGTTCCACAGCGAGAACGGGGCGGGACCGCCCGACCAGCGGCTGCGGCAGGTCCGCCGCCAGATCGAGACGACGGGCACTTACTGGCACACCGCGGCGGAGCTGGAATTCGGCGCCCGGGTCGCCTGGCGCAACAGCTCCCGGTGCATCGGGCGGCTGTACTGGCAGAGCCTGCGGGTCCGCGACCGCCGCGAGATCACCGCCGCCCCCGACATCGCCGCCGAGTCCGTCACTCACCTGCGCGAGGCCACCAACGGCGGCCGGATCCGGCCGGTTATCACCGTGTTCGCACCCGACCAGCCCGGCCGCCCGGGCCCGAGAATCCTCAGCCCTCAGCTCGTCCGCTACGCCGGCTACCCGACCCTCGCCGGCACCATCACCGGTGACCCCGCCAACGCCGCCCTCACCCGCCTGGCCCAAGACCTCGGCTGGCCAGCCCCCCGCCCCCCCGGCCGCTTCGACATCCTTCCCCTCATCATCCACGAAGCCGGCCGGGCCCCGACCCTGCACGACCTGCCCGCCGACGCCATCCTCGAAGTCCCCATCACCCACCCCGACCACGGCTGGCTCGCCGGCCTCGGCCTGCGCTGGCATGCCGTCCCGGTCATCAGTGACATGTACCTCGACATCGGCGGCATCCGCTACCCCGCCGCCCCCTTCAACGGCTGGTACATGTGCACCGAGATCGGATCACGCGATCTCGCCGACACCAACCGCTACAACCAGCTCCCCGTCATCGCCCAGCACCTGGGCCTGGCCACCACCACCGACCGGACCCTGTGGAAAGACAAGGCCACCACCGAGCTCAACCTCGCCGTCCTGCACTCCTTCACCACCGCCGGAGTCACCATCACCGACCATCACACCGAGTCCGCCCGCTTCCTCCAGCACCTCGACCGCGAACAAGGACAAGGCCGCGCCTGCCCCGCCGACTGGAGCTGGATCGTCCCCCCCGCCGCATCCTCGGCCACCCCCGTCTTCCACCGCTACTACCAAGACTTCGACCAGACACCGAACTTCTACCGGCACCCGCCACCCGCCCAGCTGAAGTCGCCCTGCCTCCGCGATGCTCAGCCGGGCGCGGCCGCAGAGTGGTAAGCCGGGCTGACCGGCGTGCTGGAGTCAGGTGAGGCGCACGAACCCGCGGGCCGCCGGCCGGTCCCCTGCTCGCTCAGCGGTTCGTCCAGGTGCGCTCGTAGTGCTCGGCGGGGAAGTCGCTGGGGCTCGACCCGGTGACGAAGGCTTCCCGGACGTTGGCCGCGTAGCGCTCGTTGCGCGGGCACCAGGGGGCGGCGGGGATGTACATGACGTTGCCCCAGCCCTGCTGGTCCTGGACGGGCGCGACGCTGTGGATCATGTCGCAGTGCCACCAGACGGAGTCGCCTGCCTGGACGTCGGGGATGCCGCTGAGGGCCCGCAGGAGCGGCGCGTGCCACTGGTCGCTGGCCGGGAAGACCTGGTTGACGGTGACTCCGCACATGTCGTCGTCGGGGACGTCGGCCAGCAGCGGACGCAGCATGAGGTAGGCCATGGCGCCAACGATCGGGACGGTGTGCAGCACGCCTTGGTCGTGGGCCATGTCGGACAGGGCGGTCCAGCCCTGGAAAGTGCGGAAGGCCGAGCACATCGTCGTGCCGCGGTACTGCGGTCCGGCGGTGCGGTAGGCCGCATCCCAGGGGTCGTACTGCTCGATGGTGCCGTCGAACAGGTGGCGGAAGGCCTTCTGGCAGGCCGCGGTCATCCACAGGTCGAGCGTGCCCGGATCGAGGTGGGTGCCGACTCGTGTTTCCACTGGCTGTTGAGGAAACCCTGGACCTGCGCCATCCGGTCGTTCTGGCGTGCCTGCATCTGGGCCGGTGACCAGTAGATCGGGTAGATCTCGGGCTTGGAGCCGACACTGCCGAAGAAGTCGTCGCCTGGGCCGCGGTAGTGCTCAAAGAACTTGTTGACTTCGACGTAGTCGACTATGTCGCGGTCCCAGCGCAGGGCTTGTTCTCGATCGAAGTGCCCGCGCACGACGAGGCAGCCACGCCGGCGCAGCAGCGCCAGCACCTCCGCGGATACCGTGCCGGCTTCGATGTCCGAGTAGTCGAGAACGGGCCAGATCGTCTCGCCAGCTTCCCGCGCGGCGGTGATCTCGTCGACCTGAGGCTTGATCTGCTGCTGCACGACGGCGAAGACCTGCTCGACCGTGCGACCTGAGGCGGCGATGCGAGCTCGCAGCGCCGCCTTGATCTGCGAGATGGCGGCCGGGAGATCCGCGGGCGTCTCCTCCCAGTGCGGCAACGCCGGAAGTGGGTCGGTTCCGAGGAGAGACTGGGCTGACATGGCAATCCTCCTTGTAGACAGGTCTCCTTACTTAAAGGACACTAGCGGCCGTCGAGACCGGCATCTCGAAGCCGCCGGCGCACGGCACGGCGCCGCGCTGGCCACGCGCCTGGCGGTGGTAAGCGCCGCCGACCCGGTAGACCGCCGCACTGAGCGGCGCGGGCTGAGCGCGACAACGCCGACGCTGTGCCCGGAGAACACGAGAGGCCCTGACCAGGTGCGGTCAGGGCCTCTGTCGTGCGGAGGTCAGGTCAGGTGGATGCCTTCCACAGATCTAGGAATGCCTCACCACCCTGTAGCGCTCCGGGCTGAGCCATGATGTGTGACCCTGTGTCTTCCAAGTTCACGTTGTAAGAATTCCAAAGGCTAGTCGAGGCGAGATAGCCCTTAGCGCCCTTGAGAGTGGTGGCCTGCCCCGTGGTGAAATTCTGCCCGCCGAAATCGGATAGGCCGTAGAGCGGAGGGCCGTTGCCGGGAGCCTCGCTGATTGCCTCGGCGGAAGTGCGCTTGCAAGTTGACGCACACGCGACCTGTACGGAGATCCCAGCCCCGCCCTGTGTCTCATCAGTGACCACCAGCGAGTAGCGGTGCGTGGTCGCGCTGTAGTAGGTACTGGACTGGAGGGCATCACCCGGATTGGCTCCCGTGAAGGCCACGGGATTGGCCGGGTACATCTCATAGAACGTCCAGAGATTTGTAGCCCCGCCTGTTGCGCATTCTGTCTCTATGCCCTGCTGCTCTACCGTGGTGCCGTTCCATCCGTCGAGGCCAGTCCACGCGGAATAGTAGGAGTCGCCAGAGGTTCCGGGAGTGCTGGCAGCACAGTTGATTGACGGGATGTTGAAATTCGCGGTGATGAACCGGAAGGTCTGGCCAGACTTGGCCACGTCAACGTAACCAGACCAGTTAGTTGAGTGGGCAGTGCCGTAACTGTTCGGAACTGCCGACGGCCGCCGCGTGATCCTGGGCGCTGGCAGGCGCGTTCCGGGGAGCCTGACACTCGACAGCTTCCAGTTCCCGCGAACCGTCACATGGGCTGTAACGCCGTTGCGGGTAATCGTCATGTGGTGCGTGGCGAGCGGGGATGGTGCCGCGTGGCTGGCGCTGGCCGATGCCCCCGCGGCGGGGAGAACGGCCGCCAAGCCTGCGACCGCGAGCCCCGAGATTACTGATCTGATTCTCACTTAATGATCCCTTCGGCCGAGCTGCCAGGCTGAGCGGAGCTGATGACTGACCATCGCCAGCCGGTAAACCATGCCGATCTTTCGACCTGCCCCGCGCTGCGGAGAATTTCCAGGTACTTTCGCGCCTGACTGTAGCCCATCTCATGAATGAGCGCTATAGTGCCCGTCGTGGCCGGATTCCTGATCCTGCGCAGCGTGGCTAGCACATCTCCGGCGACTACCGCCGTGAACCTGTCCACTGATTCCTAGCCCCCTAGTTGGCATAGACAAGACAGCCTGCGCAAGGGCAGGAACAGGGCTTGCCATACGGGTAATTGTACTGAGCGCACGACTGGCCATCGTGCTCGCAGTTCGCGGCTACTGCCGTCCTGACCTTGGGCGGAATGTCCTGGACCGGCTCTGGTCTGGTCCTGGCAGGTATGGCTAGCACCATTGCGCCGATGATCCCGACTAGGAACATCACGCATCCCGCGGCGATAAGGGCCGGACCGATGAGATTGCGTAAGTGATCACCCCTGCTACGGCGACCAGGGCAAGGGCGAGCTGTCAGCCATTGCGCCGCGACTGGCGGCGAAGGTCGGCCCTGTGAACGCCGCCGCGCGCTGGAGCGGAAGTGGCGCCATCTGAGGGCCCTATGGTCCGGCGCTGGCGAGGGTGCGGCTCGTACATCATCACCCGGCCGCCAGCACCGGCGGGGAAGGCTCAGGGCGGCTCTCTGCCGTACGCGCCTTGTCTGTAGTGGCGGCAGGCTCTGTCTTGGGCGCTGCCGTGGCCGCTGGCTTGGCCTCTGAGCTGGGCTGACCGGTTGCCGGCGAGCTGCCGTCAGCGAGGCCCGCGGGAGGACCGGTTCGGCGCGAAGCTACTGCAGGTCGGCTGGGCCGAGACCAGGCTCATCGTCGAGCGGCCCCCGCGCACCCTCCCCCAGGCCCAGGCCGTCGCAGCCGAGCTGTCCCTCGCAGTCGCGGGTCGTCCACCCGGCTCCCGATTCGGCGCTAGCGTGCCGTCCAGTCTCGCATCACCCCCGGCGGGTGAGGCCGATCGCCGGAAAAGAACGCATTGTTGGCACCCAGCGCAGAACCTGACGTCGTCCCTCAAGCGGGCCAGGCGCATGCTCATGCGCGGGACACACAATGTGGCCGCCGGCCAGGCCAAATGGGGGATCGCAAAATGGGGTGGATCTTCGGGATCATCTACTTCGTGCTTCTGGTCACGCTCGGCGTGCTGTCGCTACGGAAGGGTCACTGGATCATGTTCATCGTGGGCCTGTTCATTCCGCTCTTCTGGCTCATCGGTGCGCTGCTGCCGCGACGAGTGGCCCGACCGTGACGCTGAGCTGCCCGTGAGGTTGGCAAAGGGGAAGTAACTCGACCGTCTCGGGTACTGCGGCGCCGGGCTTTCTAGGAGAACGCTGAGGCGTAGTCGGCTGCGAACTGCTCGAGGGAACGCGCGGGACGGCCGAGGAGCGACGGCACATCTTCGGTGACCCACTCCGCGTCGCCGTCGGCGATCATGCTGAACGCTTGGGCGTTCATCTCGGCGATCAGCTCTGGGACGCCGGCCCGGATCATCGAGCCCCTGTCTTCCTCGAAGCTGAGTTCCCGGTAGGTGATGGCTCTGCCGAGCAGCTTCGATAGCACGACGGCCACGTCGTAGTTGGAGATCAGCTCCGGACCGGTGAGCCAGTAGGTCTTTCCTCCGTGCGAAGCGGGCGAGGCGGCAATCTCGGCGGCCACGGCCCCGACGTCGCGGGCGTCGATCATGCCGACGCGCCCCTGGCCGGCTGAGGAGCCGAAGCCGCTGGTCTTCGCGATCGCTGGTGCCAGCGTCAGGACATTCTGCAGGTAGGCGTTGGATCGCAGGAGCGTGTGGGCCAGTCCGGAGGCGGTCAGCCCGGCTTCGATCTCGGTCTGCCAGCGCCGCCGGGCGATGGGTGAGTCGGCCGAGGCGTTGCTGGTGACCTTGACGACGTGCTCGACTCCGGCGTGAGCTGCGCTGCGGATGACGTTCAGCTCCTGGGCTGGCACGCCCGGGCTGACGAGCACCACGGTGGTGATGCCCGCTACCGCCGCGTCGATGCTGGCCGGGGCGTCCAGGTCGCCCGCGGCGATCTCCGCTCCCGCATCCGCCAGCGCCTTCGCCTTTTCCGGGTTGCGCACCAGCGCCCGGACGGGCACCCCTCGCTGCCCGAGCAGGAGCACCGCTTCGGAGCCGACCTTCCCGGCCGTCGTTACCAGAATCATGGCGCGCTTCTCTCTTCGCTATTTACTGGGTTACACAACCCAGTCTGGCCGCCTCAGACTGGGTTGTAAAACCCAGAATGCAGGTAGGGTGGCGGTATGGTGAACGACGCGCAGCACCGGTCCAGGCTGACCCCCAAGGGAGAGCGGACCCGCGCCCGGATCATCGATGCCGCCGCCCGGCTGATCTACGAACGCGGCGTGCCCGGCACCACCCTTGAGGACGTCAGGACGGCGGCGGAGGTCAGCGGCTCGCAGCTCTCCCATTACTTCGCTGACAAGGACGAGCTCGTGCAGGCGGTTATCGGCCACCAAGCCGGTGTCATCGTCGGCAACCAGCAACATGCCGACCTCGGCACGATCGAGGGACTCACAGCCTGGCGCGACCTGGTCGTCGCCGCGGCCAAGAGCGCCGACGGCATGGGAGGCTGCCCTCTCGGGTCGCTCGGCAGCCAGCTGGCCGAAAGCGACCCCCAGGCCCGCGCCCTTGTCGCCGACGGCTTCGGGCGGTGGTCAGCCGCCATCAGCGACGGACTGCGAGCCCTTCACGCCGCCGGGCATCTCCCGCCCGGCATCAACCCCGGCGACCTCGCCGTGACGCTTCTCGCTGCGCTTCAAGGCGGACTCCTCCTCGCGCAAGTCCAGCGCGACACCCGCCCCCTCGAAACCGCCGTCGACACCCTCCTCGCTCTCCTCGCCCTCGCCTCCGCTGGATGAATCCGACCCGATACCTCACCACCGGGGGCTGTCGTAGCCGAGCGGCGCTACACCCCATCGGCCGGAAGGCTTAGGGCAGGTGTCGGATGTTGCGTGGGTGGGTGTCCGCGCGGAGGCGCACGGCGTCGTGGCCGGGCGGGGCGCCGAACAGGCGGCGGTATTCGCGGTTGAATTGTGAAGGGCTGTCGTAGCCGACGAGATGTCCGACGCCGGCGACGTCGTTCGGGCGGCTGACCAGCAACGAGCGGGCTTCCTGGAGACGGATGCGTTTCTGGTACTGCAGGGGGCTCATGGTCGTGACGGCGCGGAAGTGTCGGTGGAACGCGGACGGGCTCATCCCGGCCAGCCGGGCGAGGTCCTCGATGCAGCCGCAGCATTCGGGCCAGGGCGTCGAGCAGGTCGGGGCCGGCCTCGCCGGTCGCGATCGCGGGCAGGCCGGCCGTGGTGCGGGACCACCGTCCGGCCGGGGCCTCCAGCAGCAGCGGGGCGATGGCGGCCGGGCGCAGCACCAGCCCCATGGCTAGCGACGGGGCCTGTGGGCTGGCGTCGAGGAAGTGGCCGGTGACGGGCAGGTCGGCGGTGACCACGAGGCACTCCCCTGCCCGGTACTCGAACACCTGGTCGCCGAGCAGGAGGCGCTTGCCGCCCTGGGCCATGACGACCAGCAGCGGCTCGGTCAGCGAATGGTCCGGTGTCGCCGTCTCCACCTTGGACAACATCAGCCCGCCGATCGACGTCTGCAGGTTCCGATCGGGCATGGATCGCGATGATGCCGCGGCTCTCGTCCAGGAGGTCGGGGGTGGTGCGCACACTTCACGGAAGCATCCGCGATGTGGCTACGCAAGCCCGATCGGGGCGAAGTCGAGAGGATTGTGCAAGACCCGGCGCGGATCGGTCTACCGCGGACCGCACGGGTGCCGGGTGCAGTGTCGAGGAGTCGGAGAAGATCCTGGCGACCTACCTGGACCTCGGCGGGAACTTCATCGACACCGCGAACTTCTACACCAATGGCCACTCGGAGAAGATCCTGGGCGACTTCTTTGCCGCCCATCCCGGACGACGCCAGCATGTGGTGCTGACGTCGAAGTTCTTCACCAACCTCTTCCCCGGTGACCCCAACGGCGGCGGTGCGGGCCGCTCGTCGATCATCGCCCAGCTCGACGAGACCCTGCGCCGCCTGCGCACCGACTACCTGGACCTGTACTGGCTGCACAACTGGGACCGGCACACCCCGATGGAGGAAACGCTGCGCACCCTCGACGACCTGGTCCGGGCCGGAAAGATCCGCTACATCGGGTTCTCCAACACGCCAGGCTGGGTCACCGCCCTGGCCCAGACCACGGCGCTGCTGAAGGGCTGGACCCCGCTGATCGCGCTGCAGGTCGAGTACTCGCTGCTGGCGCGCACCGTCGAGGGCGAACTCGCGCCGCTCGCGCTCGATCAGGGCATCGCGCTAGTTCCCTGGAGCCCGCTGAAGAACGGCTTCCTGTCCGGCAAGTACCGGCGCAACACCCAGGTCACCGACTCCGCCCGCACCGCCTTCGTCGGCGGCCCCAGCAAGGACGAGTTCACGGTCATCGACATCGTCGCCGCCATCGCCGACGAGCTCGGAACCACGTCCGCGGCGGTGTCGCTAGCCTGGCTGCGCGCCCGCGAAGGCACCGTAGTGCCTATCCTCGGCGCCCGGCGCGTGGAACACCTTGACCACAACCTCGCTGGCCTGGAGGTGGCGCTCACCCTCGACCACCTCCGCACCCTGGACGAGGTCTCGGCCCCGACCTTGAACTACCCGGCACCGATGCCCGGCGCGCTGCGGGCGATGCTGCAGGTCGCGGGGACCACCGTCGACGGTGAAACATCCACCGTGTATCCACCACTGTTGCAAAGTGGCGCCCGCTACTAAGTCTCCGCGGCATCCTGCAACGGCCCGCCCGTGATCGGTGCGTCCTGCACTCACGTGCCGCCCGCCGGGACGGCTGCTGTGCGACAGTAGAGATCATCAGTTCCTGCCGATTCGCCGCCGTCATAGTGATCTTCGTTAGGCCGGCGGCCTCGTGACTACTTCATGCTGACAGGCGGTCACCCTGGAGTTTGGCCTGGCGAGGGCGTCCCGACGAGAAGAGCAGCCATGAACGACCCTGGCGTCCCCCGTGTCGCCGTCTATATCGACTTCGACAACATCGTGATCTCACGCTACGACCAGGTTCATGGCCGGGGCCAGTTCCAGCGTGACAAGGCGCGCGGGTTCGATCGGGCCGACAGGCCGGCCGATCCCGACATCGCCGACAAGCTCCAGCGCGCCACCGTGGACGTCGGCGCGGTGATCGACTTCGCCTCATCCTTCGGGACCCTCGTGCTGACCCGCGCCTACGCAGACTGGTCAGCGCCCGTGAACGCCGACTACCGCGGGCAGCTCGTCAGCCGCGCCGTGGACCTGGTACAGCTGTTTCCCGCCGCCGCCTACGCCAAGAATGGTGCCGACATCAGGCTGGCCGTGGATGCGGTAGAGGACATGTTCCGCCTTCCCGACCTGACCCACGTGGTGATCGTGGCCGGGGACTCCGATTACATCGCCCTCGCCCAGCGGTGCAGGCGCCTGGGCCGTTACGTCGTGGGTGTCGGGGTCGCCGGATCGACCAGCAGATCACTCGCCGCGGCGTGCGACGAACTCGTGACCTACGACGCGCTCCCGGGCATTACACCCGCCGGCGCCTCCCAGCTGCCACCCGCACCGGCGACCGGCGCGCAGGCCGAACATGAGGAGCCCGGCGCCGCCCCGCCCGCACGGGGCTCGCGACGTACCAGGCGGCCAGCAGCCGCGCCGGCCGACGAGACTGATCCTGATTCCGAAGACCCGCAAGAGCTGGCCACCAGGCTCCTTGAACGGGCACTGCGACTCGGCCAGGAAAAAGATGACGCGGACTGGCTGCATAGCTCCGCGGTGAAAAGCCAGATGAGGCGCATGGACCCGTCATTCAGCGAGAGAGCCCTCGGCTACCGCTCATTCTCAGACTTCGTGAAGTCACGAGAAGCCGTCGCCGAACTCGACGAGACAAACCCCGTACGGCTAATACGGCTCAACCCGGCCACGACCGCACAGTAGGGTGCCGTGCTCCTGCGGTCACACCAGATACGCCCCGCCCTCCTGAGGATCGCGCAGCCGGGCCATCATGGCCATACCTCAGTAGTTCTTACCGTGGTAGTACGCCCGCTCGCGCCGCCGACCGGGCACTTCTGGCTGGGATGCTCTCTGCGTGGCGCTGGTCGGCCGCTTTGCCGTGCAAGGATGGAGACGTGATCGGACGTCTCCACCATGTGATTGTGGACTGCCCTGATCCGGCGGCGCTCGCGGCGTTCTACTCTGAGCTCCTCGGCCTTCCCATCACCTGGCAAGAAGACGACTTCGCCGTCGTCTCCGAAGACGACACGTCCTCGGGCATCGGATTCCAGCTCGCGCCCGGTCTCCAGCCACCCCGGTGGCCCGATCCGGACCGGCCGCAGCAGATCCATTTCGATGTCATGGTCGATGACCTCGATGCTGCAGAGCCACGCGTTCTGGCATTGGGTGCCCGGCGGCTGCCGAGCGGAACCGGCGGCTCACGGGTGTACGCAGACCCAGCCGGACATCCGTTCTGCCTCATACCCCGGCCGGTGTGGGCTGCACCGATCGGTGATCCTCCAGATTTGGCATAACTGCGCCTCGTGTCGCACGGACCGATCGCGCGAGCGGCGGCTCAGTCGTTGCCCAGTCAGCGGGCTCCCGCGCGCGAACAGCCTCAGAGGGCCTTGCTGTAGGACCAGAACACCCGGTCGATGCGGGCGCCGACGGCGCGAGCGTAGAAGTGGACCGGGCCGGTCCAGCCGATCTGCGCCGATCGGTGCCCGGCTGCCCGGAGGTCGGCGAGGCAGCGCCTGAGCAGCACGGTTCCGACACCGTGCTGCTGCTCAGACTCCAGCGTTCCCATCGGCCCGAACCAGGTCCGCCGGTTGCAGCCGTGACAGGCGAACGCGACGTAGGCGCCGTCGCGGGTGGCGACGTGGCAGCCCGGCGGGTCACGGGCGAACGCGAGCTTCGCCTCGGCCGCCCAGGGCAGGTCACCCCAGGGGCCCTGCTGTAGCCAGGCAGCGAGGTCTCCGGACTCGGCGGG
>Ga0208219_1000317_pt1 | contig 17621 bp, 26 predicted proteins | sample NGESurshal072012_7_FD_184469 | JGI IMG/M metagenome (GOLD analysis project Ga0208219, IMG submission 184469) | Arctic peat soil microbial communities from Barrow, Alaska - NGEE Surface sample 53-2 shallow-072012 (SPAdes) | ecosystem: Environmental > Terrestrial > Soil > Wetlands > Peat ... | reverse complement strand
GGCGAGCTCTTCGATGTTTTCCGGCGGCCAGCCCGGCACTTCCATGCCGAGATGCAGGCCCATCTGCGCCAACACTTCCTTGATCTCGTTGAGCGACTTGCGGCCGAAGTTCGGCGTGCGCAGCATTTCCGCTTCGCTCTTCTGAACCAGGTCGCCGATATAGACGATATTGTCGTTCTTGAGACAGTTGGCCGAACGCACCGACAGTTCGAGCTCGTCCACCTTCTTGAGGAAGGCCGGATTGAACGCGAGATCGGGAATGCTCTCGGCGGCCTGCTCCTTGCGCGGCTCTTCGAAATTCACGAATACGTTGAGCTGGTCCTGCAGGATGCGCGCCGCGTAAGCGAGCGAATCCTCGGGCGTCACCGCGCCGTTGGTCTCGATCGTCATGGTGAGCTTGTCGTAGTCGAGGATCTGGCCCTCGCGGGTGTTCTCGACCTTGTAGGAGACCTTGCGCACCGGCGAATACAGGCTGTCCACCGGGATCAGCCCGATCGGCGCGTCCTCGGGACGGTTGCGCTCGGCCGGCACGTAGCCCTTGCCGATATTGACCGTGAACTCCATGCGGATCTCGGCGCCCTCGTCGAGGGTGCACAGCACGAGGTCCGGGTTGAGCACCACCACGTCGCCGACGGTTTGAATCTCGCCGGCGGTCACGGTGCCCGGACCCTGCTTCTTCACCACCATGCGCTTGGGGCCTTCGCCCTGCATCTTGATGGCGATGTCCTTGATGTTGAGCACGATGTCGGTGACGTCCTCGCGCACGCCGGCGATCGAGGAGAACTCGTGCAGCACGCCGTCGATATGCACCGATTGCACCGCGGCGCCCTGCAGCGAGGAAAGCAGAATGCGGCGCAGCGCATTGCCCAGCGTCACGCCGAAGCCGCGTTCGAGCGGCTCGGCGACGACGGTGGCGACCCGCGCGGCATCGTTGCCGGCGGTCACTTGCAGCTTGTTCGGCCTGATCAATTCCTGCCAATTTTTCTGGATCACGTCTTCACCTATTGAGCGGCGCGGGGCTTTCCCCGCGCATCCCACCCGCCGTGTGGGGAAAAGTTCGGCGGCAGCGGACGCTGGCAGCGTCCGCCAGAAACGAAAATCAAACGCGACGACGCTTACGCGGCCGGCAACCGTTATGCGGGATCGTGGTCACGTCGCGGATCGAAGTAATTGTGAAGCCCTGCGCCTGCAAAGCGCGCAGCGCCGATTCACGGCCGGAACCGGGGCCCGATACCTCGACTTCGAGGGTGCGCATACCGTGCTCCTGCGCTTTCTTGGCGGCGTCTTCGGCGGCGACCTGCGCGGCGTAAGGCGTCGATTTGCGCGAGCCTTTGAAACCCATCGTTCCCGACGACGACCAGGCAATGGTGTTGCCCTGCGCGTCGGTGATGGTGATCATCGTGTTGTTGAACGACGCAGCGACGTGCGCGACGCCCGACGCGATGTTCTTGCGTTCGCGCCGGCGGACGCGGGTGGCTTCCTTACCCATTCTCGATCCCTTTGCAGCCCGCCGCCGTCAGGCGCGGGCAATTCCTGTCGTTACTGCGCAGTCGGTGTCTTTTTCTTGCCGGCGATGGTCTTGGCCGGACCCTTGCGGGTACGCGCATTGGTGTGCGTGCGCTGGCCGCGCACCGGCAGGCCCTTGCGGTGGCGCAGGCCTCGGTAGCAGCCGAGATCCATCAATCGCTTGATATTCATCGACACTTCGCGGCGCAGGTCGCCCTCGACCATGTAGTCGCGGTCGATCATTTCGCGAATCTGCAGCACCTCGGCGTCGGTCAATTGCGACACCCGCCGCTCCTGCGGCAGGTTAACCTTCTCCATGATTTCATGGGCGATTTTGGGCCCAATGCCATGGATATACTGCAAGGCGATGACGACGCGCTTGTTGGTGGGCAGATTAACGCCCGCGATACGAGCCACGGATGGTCTCTCCTGTTATCGGCCGGCAGCGCTGGACGCGCCGAATTCTTGTGCCCCTGGAAGGGGATAGCCCAAAGCGTAACACGACGCCTGTCCCCGGTTTTCTGGGGCCCGGCATCGCGTCAAACTCCTGAATGAGCAGCTTATTAAGGGATTCATCGCGCCTTCGTCAACCTCCGCCGGCTACGCAGTTTGCGCTGTCCAGCCTTGTTTTTGGCGCCAGCCGGTCGGCTGGCCTTTCGCCCCGTTTTGCGGGCTTTGGCACCGGCCGCCGGTAACCCGCGGCCGCCCCGGCGCACCTGGCCAGCACGGGCCTTGGCAACCCTGGCCTTGGGCTTTTTGGCCCTGGCGCGCGACGGCTTGCGGGCAGCCGGCTTGGCCTTGGCGGCGGGCCTCAGGATGGCGTCGACGGCGGCGGTAACGGCATCGATCGGCGCCATGCCGTCCACGCTTCTGAGCTGCCCCAGGCCGGCATAGTGGTCGGCAAGCGGTGCGGTCTGCGCCCGATAGGCGGCGAGCCGGCCCTTGAGCACTTCGGGATTATCGTCGGCGCGCAGCTTCTCGCCGCGGGCGGTCATTTCCGCCACCCGGGTCTCGATGCGCTTGAGCAGGATACCTTCGTCGACCTTGAGCTCGATCACGCCGTCGAGCTTGAGGCCGCGCTCGGCCAGCAGGCGATCGAGCGCCTTCGCCTGCGGCACCGTGCGTGGGAAGCCATCGAGCACAAAACCGCGCTTGGCGTCCGGCTGGTCGATGCGGTCGGCGATGATCGCCACCACCACCTCGTCGGGCACCAGCTGGCCGGCGTCCATGATGGCTTTGGCGCGCTGGCCGACCGGCGTGCCGGCGGCAACCGCGGCGCGCAGCATGTCGCCGGTGGAGAGGTGAACGATGCGGTGCTTTTGGACCAGCCGCTGCGCTTGCGTGCCCTTCCCCGCCCCCGGCGGGCCGAGCAAGATCAATCTCATCGATTGCGCCCCCGCAATTTCGAACGCTTGATCAGGCCTTCATACTGATGCGCCAGCAGGTAGCCCTGGATCTGGGCGACCGTGTCCATGGTGACGCTGACCACGATCAGCAGCGAGGTGCCGCCGAAATAGAACGGAACGGCGGCGTAGGAGATGAGGATTTCCGGGATCAAGCAGACGATGGCGAGATAGAGCGCGCCGATCACGGTGATGCGCGACAGCACGTAGTCGATATATTCCGCCGTGCGCTCGCCCGGTCTTATGCCGGGGATAAAGCCGCCGTGCTTCTTCAGGTTGTCCGCGGTCTCGGTCGGATTGAACACGATCGCGGTATAGAAGAACGCGAAGAACACGATCAGCGCGATGTACAGCAGCAGGAACAACGGCCGGCCGTGGCCGAGCAGCGTCGTCACGGTGGTAAGCCAGCCCGGACCCGAGCCGGCATTGAAGTTGGCGACCGTGGTCGGCAGCAGCAGCAGCGACGACGCGAAGATCGGCGGGATCACGCCCGAGGTATTGAGCTTGAGCGGCAGATGCGAGGACTGGCCCTCGAACATGCGGTTGCCGACCTGGCGTTTGGGATACTGGATCAGCAGCCGGCGCTGCGCGCGCTCCATGAACACGATGAAGGCAATGACCGCCACCGCCATCAGGATGACGGCGAGGATCAAGCCCGTCGACAACGCGCCCTGGCGGCCGAGTTCGAGGGTGCCGGCGATCGCCGAGGGCAATTGCGCCACGATGCCGGACAGGATGATCAGCGAGATGCCGTTGCCGATGCCGCGCGAGGTGATCTGCTCGCCCAGCCACATCAGGAACATGGTGCCACCGGTGAGCGTGATCACGGTGGAGATGCGGAAGAAAAAGCCCGGATCGGCGACCACGCTGCCGGCGCCTTCCAGCCCGATCGCAATGCCGTAGGCTTGGAACGCCGCCAACACCACGGTGAGATACCGGGTGTACTGGTTCATGATCTTGCGGCCCGACTCGCCTTCCTTCTTGAGCGCTTCGAGCGTCGGCGACACCGTCGTCATCAACTGAATGATGATCGAGGCCGAGATGTAGGGCATGATGTTGAGCGCGAAGATCGCCATCCGGTGGATGCCGCCACCGGAGAACATATTGAACATGCCGAGAATGCCGCCGGCCTGGGTGTTGAAAATCTGCTCCCAGGCGGTCGGATCGATCCCGGGCAGCGGGATATAAGTGCCCAGGCGATAGACCAATAGCGCGCCGACCGTGAAATAGATGCGCTTCTTGAGCTCTTCAGCCTTGGCGAGAGCGCCGAAGTTGAGATTGGCCGCCAGTTGTTCCGCTGCCGAAACCATCAGTCACTCCTGCCGCCGCGCCCCGTCCCACCCCGCCGCTGCGGGCCGCATTCCGAAAGCTCTAAATAGGCACTGCATCGCAAACTTGTAGCCGGCGCGGCCAAATCACTCGGCCGGCTTTTCCGCGCCTTCGTCCGCTTCCGGCTTGGCCTCTTTGGGCTTGCCGCCCTTCGGCTTGTCGCCGCCTTTGGCCGCCTCGAGCGCCATGCGCTTGTTCTTGCCCCTCGGCTCGTCGTCAACGTCCTTCGCCGGAGCGAGGATTTTCACGCTGCCGCCGGCCTTCTCGACCGCCGCGATGGCGGATTTCGAGGCGCGGAACACCGCGAAATCGACCTTGCTCTTGAGTTCGCCGTCGCCGAGCAGCTTCACGCCGCCCTTGGCACGCCGCATCAGCCCGCCTTTGACCATGGCCTTGGCGTCGACCGGCTTCTTGATATCGATCAGCCCGGCGTCGATCGCCGCCTGCACCTTGCCGATATTGGTTTCGTTGAGCTTGACCGCGAACGAGGTATTGCGAAAGCCGCGCTTGGGCAGGCGCCGGTGCAGCGGCATCTGGCCGCCTTCGAAGCCCTTGATGCGCACACCCGAACGCGCGGTCTGGCCCTTGCCGCCGCGGCCGCCGGTTTTGCCCATGCCGGAGCCGATGCCGCGGCCGATGCGCAAGCGATTTTTGCGCGCGCCCGGGCGGTCGGCGATCTCGTTGAGTTTCATGGCAGTCGTCCTCTTAATGCGCTTTACCGACCACACGCACCAGGTGGCGGATCTTGTAGATCATGCCGCGCGTCGACGGGGTATCCGGCAGGTCCTTGATCCGGCCGATCTTGTTCAAGCCCAGCCCGATCAGGGTTTCGCGCTGATCGTGGCAACGCCGCAACGGGCTCGCCACCTGTTCGATCTTGATGGTCTTTTGTTTCTCAGCCATTGCCTTGATCCTTAGTCGGCCACCGGTTCGGCGTCGCCTTCGCGGCGGCGCGACTGCAGCGTCGAGACCTTGATATTGCGCCGCGCCGCGACCGAGCGCGGCGAATCCTGGTGCTTGAGCGCGTCGAAGGTCGCGCGCACCACGTTGTACGGATTGGACGAGCCGAGCGACTTGGCCACCACGTCCTGAATGCCCAGCGTTTCGAATACCGCACGCATCGGGCCGCCGGCGATGATGCCGGTTCCCGGAGGCGCCGCGCGCAGGAACACTTTTCCGGCGCCGTGACGGCCGAGCACGTCGTGATGCAGCGTGCGGCCTTCGCGCAACGGAACCCGCGTCAGGCTGCGCTTGGCGGCGTCGGTGGCCTTGCGGATCGCCTCCGGCACCTCGCGCGCCTTGCCGTGGCCGTAACCGGCGCGGCCTTTCTGGTCGCCAACGATCACCAGCGCGGCAAAGGCGAAACGCCGGCCGCCCTTCACCACCTTGGCCACACGATTGATGTGGACCAGCTTGTCGGTGAACTCGCTGTCGCGCTCTTCGCGACCGCCACCAGCACGGTCACGTCGCGGCTCTCGTCGGGGTTCATGTGCCATGAGCAGTTTTTCCTTTGCGCATCATCTCATCCGAAAACCGGTTCCCGCTTTTCGGGATGATGCGCGCTCCGTTAGAAATTGAGGCCGCCTTCGCGCGCGGCGTCGGCCAGCGCTTTGACGCGCCCGTGATAAAGATAGCCGCCGCGGTCGAACACGACGTCCTTGATGCCCTTCTCCTTGGCCCGCTCGGCGATCAGCTTGCCGACCACCTTCGCCGCATCGATATTGGCGCCGGTCTTGGCCCCTTCGCGCGTCGTCTTTTCGAGCGAAGACGCCGCCGCGAGCGTTTGGCCCTTGGCGTCGTCGATGAGCTGGGCATAGATGTGCTTGGACGAACGAAATACCGTCAGCCGCGTGCGCCCGCTGGTGCCGGCGGCGAGCTTGACGTTGCGGCGCACGGTCGCCGTCCGTCGCGCAGTCCGATCGCTTAGTCTCGACATCGCCAAGTCCTCTACTTCTTCTTGCCTTCCTTGCGGAAGATGTATTCGCCGGCGTATTTCACGCCCTTGCCTTTATACGGTTCCGGCGGCCGGAAGCCGCGGATCTCGGCGGCGACTTGGCCGACCTTCTGCTTGTCCATGCCGGTCACCACGATTTCGGTCGGCTTCGGCGTCGCGATCGCGATGCCTTCCGGAATCGGAAAGTTCACGTCATGGGAAAAGCCGAGCTGAAGGTTGAGCTGCTTGCCCTGTACCGCGGCGCGATAGCCGACGCCAGTGATCTCCAGCCGCTCCTCGAAGCCCTTGGTCACGCCCGCCACCAGATTGGCGACCAGCGTGCGCGAGGTGCCCCACATCGAGCGCGCCCGCTTGCTTTCGCCGCGCGGCTCGAGCTTGACCGAGGCCTTGTCCATCGTGACCGTCACGTCGTCATGCAGCATGACCTGCATGGCGCCCTTCGGCCCTTTGATCTTGACGGTCTGGCCTTCCACGTTGGCGGTGACGCCGGACGGGATCGCGACCGCTTTGTTGCCGATGCGGGACATTAGAACACCGTACAGATGATTTCGCCGCCGACATTGGCGTCGCGGGCTGCGTGGTCGGCCATCACGCCCTTGGGCGTGGACAGGATCGAAATGCCGAGGCCGTTGTTGATGCGCGGCAGCGCCTTAACCGAGGCGTAGACGCGGCGGCCGGGCTTGGAGACGCGCGAAATCTCGCGGATCACCGGCTCGCCGTCGAAATACTTCAGTTCGATCTCGAGCTCGCTGCGGCCGTCGGCGTGCGCCACGCTGGCGTAGCCGCGGATATAGCCTTCGGATTTGAGCACCTCGCAGACGCGCTCGCGCTGCTTGGAGCCCGGCATGGAAACCTTCGACTTGGCTCGCATCTGCGCATTGCGGATGCGGGCAATCATGTCGCCGATCGGATCGTTGACAGCCATCGCGATCCCCCTACCAGCTCGACTTCACAAGGCCTGGAATCAGGCCCTTGGAGCCGAGGTCGCGCAACGCGATACGGCTGAGTTTATGCTTGCGGTAATAGGCGCGCGGACGCCCCGACAGTTCGCAGCGGTTGCGAATGCGCGTGGCCGAGGAATTGCGCGGCAATTCGGCGAGCTTGAGGGTGGCCGCGAAACGCTCCTCCATCGGCAGATTCTTGTCGCGCGCGATCGCCTTGAGCGACTTGCGGCGATTGGAGAATCGCTTGGTCATCCGGCGCCGCCGGTTGTTCTTCTCGATCGAACTCTTCTTCGCCATACCTTTAGCTCCTTACGTTTCCGCGTTTGAGGGAACGGAAATCGCCCCTCACTGCCGGAACGGGAAGTTGAATGCAGCCAATAGCGCGCGCGCTTCGTCGTCGGAGCGCGCGCTGGTGCAAACGGTGATATCGAGGCCCCAGGAGTCGGTGACTTTGTCGAAATCGATCTCCGGGAACACGATGTGTTCTTTGATGCCGAGACTGTAGTTGCCGCGGCCGTCGAAGCTCTTCGGATTGAGCCCGCGGAAGTCGCGGATGCGCGGCAGCGCGATATTCACCAGCCGGTCGATAAAGTCATACATGCGCGTCTTGCGCAGCGTGACCTTGCAGCCGATGGCCTGGCCGTCGCGCAGCTTGTAGGTGGCGATCGACTTGCGCGACTTTGTGATCACGGCCTTCTGGCCGGCGATCATCGACAGGTCGGCGGCGGCGTTGTCCACCTTCTTGCGGTCGGCGACGCCCTCGCCGATGCCCATGTTGAGCACGACCTTGGTGATCACCGGAACCTGATAACGGTTGGTATAGCCGAACTGCTTGCTCAACTCGCCGCGGATGACCTGCTCGAACTGGGTCTTGAGCCGCGCCACATAGTCAGAGCGCTCGCGCGGCTTCTTGACCTTCGGCGCGCCCTCTCCTTTGGCGGCCTGCGGCTTCTTCGGCTTCTTGGGTTCGGTATTCTGTTGCGTATCAGCCATCGATCTCTGCTCCGGAACGCTTGGCGACGCGCACCTTTTTGCGGTCATGCCCCTCGCCGACGAACTTGAAGCCGACGCGGGTCGGCTTGCCGTCCTTGGGGTCCGCCATCGCCAGGTTGGACAAATGGATCGCGCTCTCTTTCGAGATGATCCCGCCCTCCTGCTGCGCGGTCTGGCGCTGGTGGCGCTTGACCATGTTGACGCCGCGCACCAGCGCGCGGTCTTCCGCCGGACGCACCTCGATCACTTCGCCGGTGCGGCCCTTGTCGCGGCCCGTGAGCACCACCACCTTGTCGCCTTTTTTTATTTTGGCGGCCATCACAGCACCTCCGGCGCGAGCGAGATGATCTTCATGTGATTCTTGGCGCGCAATTCGCGCGGCACCGGCCCGAAGATGCGGGTTCCCACCGGCTCCATCTGCGGGGTAATCAGCACCGCCGCGTTGCGGTCGAAGCGGATGACGGAGCCGTCGGCGCGCTTGATGTCCTTGGCGATGCGTACCACCACGGCCTTCATCACCTCGCCCTTCTTCACGCGCCCGCGCGGAATGGCTTCCTTCACCGAGACGACGATGACGTCGCCGATGGTGGCGTATTTGCGCTTGGACCCGCCCAGCACCTTGATGCACATGACGCGGCGCGCGCCGGAATTATCGGCCACGTCGAGGTTGGTTTGCATCTGGATCATGATGCGGCTCTCTTTGTCGTGCCAAACATGGCGCTATTGAACTTTCTGCTTCTTATCGCCGCGGATGACTTCCCAGCACTTGAGCTTGGAGATCGGGCGGCGCTCTTCGATCCACACCATGTCGCCGACGGAAAACTCGTTTTTCTCGTCATGCGCGTGATATTTCTTCGAACGGCGAATGGTTTTCTTCATCGTCGCATGGGTAAAACGCCGGTCGACGCGGACGACGACAGTCTTATCCTGCTTGTCGCTGACGACGACGCCCTGAAGCGTACGTTTCGGCATCTCTAACCCCTTACTTCGACTTCTTCGCGGCAGTCTTCTTCGCGCCAGCCTTGAGGCTCTTCGCGGACTGCGGCTTCTTTGATTTCGGCTTGTCGGATTTCGGCTTCTCGGCCTTCGGCTTGGCAACCCTGGGCTTAGCTTCTGCTTTCGGCTTCGGCGCGATCTCCGGCATCGATCCGGCGCGCTTCTGCGCGGCGATGGTCTTCAGGCGCGCAACGTCGCGGCGAATGACGCGAACGCGCGAAGTATTCTCGAGCTGACCGGTGGCGCGCTGAAAGCGCAGATTGAACTGCTCCTTCTTGAGCTTGAGCACCTCGTCGTCGATCTGGTCGAGCGTCATCGCTCTTACGTCTACGGATTTCATGGCTCTACTCGGCGATGCGTTCGATGAATCGGGTCTTGACCGGCAGCTTGGCGGCGGCGAGCGCCAGCGCTTCCTTGGCGACGGCGATCGGAATGCCGTCGACCTCGAACAGGATGCGGCCTGGCTTGACGCGGCAAACCCACAGCTCGGGCGTGCCCTTGCCTTTGCCCATGCGGATTTCGATCGGCTTCTTCGACACCGGCACGTCCGGGAAGACGCGGATCCACACCCGGCCCGACCGCTTCATGAAGCGGGTGAGCGCGCGGCGCGCGGCCTCGATCTGGCGCGCGGTGACGCGCTCGGGCTCCAGCGCCTTGAGGCCGTATTGGCCGAAGGCGAGCGTGGCGCCGCTGGTGGCGACGCCGTGGATGCGGCCCTTGAACGCCTTGCGGAACTTGGTGCGGACTGGTTGCAGCATGAATTAAACTCTCTAGGCCGCGTTTTCGCGGCGCGGACGGCCCTGGTCGCCTTCGGCAAGCTTCTTGTCCTGCGCCATCGGATCGTGTTCGAGGATTTCGCCCTTGAAGATCCAAACCTTGACGCCGCAGGTGCCGTAGGTGGTGAACGCGGTGGCAACGCCGTAGTCGACGTCGGCGCGCAACGTATGCAGCGGCACGCGGCCTTCGCGGTACCACTCCATGCGCGCGATTTCGGCGCCGCCGAGACGGCCGGAGCAGTTGATGCGGATGCCTTCGGCGCCCAGCCGCATGGCCGACTGCACCGCGCGCTTCATGGCGCGGCGAAACGCGACACGGCGCTCGAGCTGCTGCGAAATCGATTCGGCGACCAGTTGCGCGTCGAGCTCGGGCTTGCGGATTTCGACGATATTGATGACGACGTCGCTGTCGGTGAGCTTGGCCACCGACTTGCGCAGCTTCTCGATGTCGGCGCCCTTCTTGCCGATCACTACGCCCGGCCGCGCCGAGTGGATCGTGACGCGGCACTTCTTGTGCGGCCGCTCGATGATGATCTTCGACACCGCCGCCTGCTTGAGCTGCTTCATCAGCTCTTCGCGGATCTTGATGTCCTCGTGCAGCAGCGTGCCGTACTCGGCCTTGCCGGCGTACCAGCGCGAGTCCCAGGTGCGGTTGATCCCGAGACGCAGCCCAATTGGATTGACTTTTTGACCCATCGACGACCCCTCAGGCTTTCGCTGCGGCTTGTGCCTCGACCTGACGCACTATGATCGTCAGGTGGGAGAACGGTTTCAAAATGCGTCCCATGCGGCCGCGGCCGCGCGGGCTGAAGCGCTTGATCACCAGCGCCTTTCCGACATGGGCCTCGGCGACGACCAACTCGTCGACGTCGAGGTCGTGATTGTTCTCGGCATTGGCGATCGCCGATTCGAGGCACTTGCGCACATCCACGGCGATGCGCTTGCGCGAAAACTCCAGGTCGGCGAGCGCGCTCGCGACCTTCTTGCCGCGGATCATCTGCGCGACAAGATTGAGCTTCTGCGGAGAAATCCGCAGCATGCGGCTCACCGCCTTGGCATCGGTATCGGGGAGGCTTCGCTCGCGTGCGCTTTTGCCCATGACGTCTCTCTCGATTCCTTAACTGGCCGCCGGCGTCGCAGCCGGCGCGGCAGCGGCTGCCGGTGCAGCGCTGGTGCGCTTGGCCTTGCGGTCGGATGAATGGCCGTAGAACATCCGGCCCGGCGCGAATTCGCCGAACTTGTGACCGACCATTTCCTCGGTCACCATCACCGGGATGTGCTTCTGTCCGTTATAGACGCCGAAATTCAGGCCGACGAACTGCGGCAGAATGGTCGAGCGCCGGCTCCAGATCTTGATCATGTCGTGACGGCCGGACGCGCGCGCGGCTTCCGCCTTTTTCAGCAGGTAGCCGTCGACGAACGGGCCTTTCCATAAAGAACGCGCCATAGTCTTTGTCCCTACTTCTGCTTCTTGCGCTCGTGGCGGCTGACGGCGATGAATTTGGTGGTGCGCTTGTTCTTGCGCGTCTTCTTGCCCTTGGTCGGGAAGCCCCACGGCGTGGTCCAGTGACCGCCGCCGTTGGTGCGTCCGCCGTGCGGATGATCGACCGGGTTCATGGTGATGCCGCGGTTGTGCGGCATGCGGCCCTTCCAGCGTTGCCGGCCGGCCTTGCCGATCGTGGTATTCATATTGTCGGGGTTCGACACCGCGCCGATGGTGGCCATGCAACGGCCGTGCACTAGGCGCTGCTCGGTCGTCGACAGCCGAAGGATGACATAATCCTGGTCGCGCCCGACGATCTGGACGTAGGTGCCAGCCGAACGCGCGATCTGCCCGCCCTTGCCGATCTTGATCTCGACATTGTGGACGATGGTGCCGACCGGAATATTGCCGATCGGCATGGCATTGCCCGGTTTCACGTCGGCATGCTCCGAAGCGATCACCTGATCGCCGGCGCCAAGGCGCTGCGGCGCCAGGATATAGGCCAGTTCGCCGTCCTGGTACTTGATGAGGGCGATGAAGGCGGTGCGGTTGGGATCGTATTCGAGACGCTCGACGGTTGCCGGAACATCGAACTTGGTGCGCCGGAAATCGACCTTGCGATAAGCCTGCTTATGGCCGCCGCCGCGGAAGCGCGACGTAATGCGGCCATTATTGTTGCGGCCGCCGGTCGAGCTTTGACCCTCGGTCAGCGCCTTGACCGGCGCGCCTTTGTACAACGACGAACGGTCGATGTTGACCAGCTGGCGCTGGCTCGGCGTGGTCGGATTGTATGTTTTCAACGCCATCGGAGACTTCCCTTACAATCCCGTGGTCACGTCGATGCGGTGACCCTCTTCGAGCGTCACGATCGCGCGCTTCACGTCGGACTGCTGCCCGAGCCTGTTCTTGAATACCTTGAGCTTGCCCTTGCGGGTCAGCGTGTTGACGTTCTTGACCTTGACGTCGAACAGCTTCTCGACCGCTTCCTTGATCTGCGGCTTGGTCGCGTTCTTGCGCACCTTGAACACGACCTTGTTGTGCTCGGACGCCATGGTCGCCTTTTCGGTGATGACCGGCGAAAGGATCACGTCGTAATGGCGGGGATCGCTGGTGCTCATTTGAAACGCGCCTCCAGCGCATCGAGCGCGGCCTTGGTCAACACCAGTGTCTTGCGCCGCATGATGTCGTAGACGTTGATGCCCTGGATCGGCAGCACGTCGATATTCGGAATGTTGCGGGCCGCATTGCGGAAGTTCAGTTCGACCTCGGCGCCGTCGATGATCAACGCGTTGATCAGGCCGAGCTTGTCGAACTGCTTGGCCAAGCCCTTGGTCTTGCCGTCCTTCAGCGTCATCTTGTCGATCACGATGATGCCGCCGTCCTTGGCCTTGGCCGACAGCGCGTGCTTGAGCGCCAGCGCGCGCACCTTCTTCGGCAGGCCGATGGCATGACTGCGCACCACCGGGCCGAAGGCGCGTCCGCCGCCGCGGAACTGCGGCACGCGCGCCGAGCCGTGGCGAGCGCCGCCGGTGCCCTTCTGCGCATACATCTTCTTGCCGGTGCGCCAGATTTCCGAACGGTCCTTGGTCTTATGGGTGCCGCGCTGGCGCTTGGCGAGCTGCCAGTTGACGCAGCGCTGCAGGATGTCGCTGCGCGGTTCGAGGCCGAAGATCGCATCCGGCAGACTGACGGACCCGGCTTCCTTGCCTTCGAGCGTGGTGATTTTCATTTCCATATCACGCGCCCTCCGTCGCGGCGGGGGCGGCGGGAGCCTGGGCGGCGTCCGGCTTGGCCTCGGATTTCGTCTCGGCGGCTTCCGCCAGGCGGAACTTGCCGGGCTTGGGCGCATCCTTGGGCAGCGCCCGCTTCACCGCGTCGCGCACCATGATCCAGCCGCCCTTGGCGCCGGGCACCGAGCCCTCGATCATGATGAGGCCGCGCTCGACGTCGGTCTGCACGACCTTGAGATTGAGCGTGGTGACGCGATCGACGCCCAGGTGACCGGGCATCTTCTTGTTCTTGAAGGTCTTGCCGGGATCCTGCCGGCCGCCGGTGCCGCCGATCGAGCGATGCGAGACCGACACGCCGTGCGAGGCGCGAAGACCTGCGAAATTCCAGCGCTTCATGCCGCCGGCAAAACCCTTGCCGATCGAGGTGCCGCAGACGTCGACGAACTGGCCGACGACAAAATGGTCGGCGGTGATCTCGGCACCGACCGGGATCAGCGCGTCCTCGGTGACACGGAATTCTGCCAGCTTGCGCTTGGGCTCGACCTTGGCCTTGGCGAAATAACCGCGGTCGGCCTTGATCATGTTGCTGGTGTTGCGCGCGCCCGAGCCGAGCTGAAGCGCGACATAGCCGTTCTTGTCCTTGGTCCGATGCGCGACCACCTGGCACTGCCCAAGACGCAGCACCGTGACCGGCACGTGTTCACCGGCATCGGTGAACAACCGGGTCATTCCAAGTTTCTGTGCGACCACTCCGGAACGCATCGTCGTAATTCCTTACCCGGCCTTTAGAGTTTGATCTCGACGTCGACGCCGGCGGCGAGGTCGAGCTTCATCAGCGCGTCCACCGTTTGCGGCGTCGGATCGACGATGTCCAAGAGGCGCTTGTGCGTGCGCATCTCGAACTGTTCGCGGCTCTTCTTGTCGATATGCGGCGAGCGGTTCACCGTGAACTTCTCGATGCGCGTCGGCAGCGGGATCGGGCCACGGACCTGCGCGCCAGTGCGCTTGGCCGTGTTCACGATCTCGCGCGTCGACGCATCGAGGATGCGGTGATCGAACGCCTTGAGCCGGATCCGGATATTCTGGCCGTTCATTTTTGTTTCTCTCGTCCGTCACATCCGGCTGTCACACCGAACGTCCACGGCATTGTTCTTTCTACGAAGACGTGGATGGCCGGGACTTGCCCGGCCATGACACTTGTTCGATTACTCGATGATGCTCGCCACCACGCCGGCGCCGACCGTGCGGCCGCCCTCGCGAATGGCGAAGCGGAGTTTCTCTTCCATGGCGATCGGCACGATCAGGTGCACTTCCATCGCCACGTTGTCGCCCGGCATCACCATCTCGGTGCCGGCCGGCAGATGCACCACGCCGGTCACGTCGGTGGTGCGGAAGTAGAATTGCGGACGGTAGTTGGTGAAGAACGGGGTATGACGGCCGCCCTCTTCCTTGGTGAGGATGTAGGCTTCCGCCTTGAACTTGGTGTGCGGCTTGACCGAGCCGGGCTTGCACAGCACCTGGCCGCGCTCGACTTCCTCGCGCTTGGTGCCGCGCAGCAGGCAGCCGACGTTGTCGCCGGCCTCGCCCTGGTCGAGCAGCTTGCGGAACATCTCGACGCCGGTGACGACGGTCTTGGTGGTCGGCTTGATGCCGACGATCTCGACTTCCTCGCCGACCTTGATGATGCCGCGCTCGATGCGGCCGGTGCACACGGTGCCGCGGCCCGAGATCGAGAACACGTCTTCCACCGGCATCAGGAACGGCTGATCCTTCGGGCGCTCCGGCTGCGGGATGTAGTCGTCCACCGCCTTCATCAGCTCGAGAATGGCGTCATGGCCGAGCTTGGGGTCCTTGCCTTCGAGCGCCATCAGCGCCGAACCCTTGATCACCGGGATCTTGTCACCGGGAAAATTGTACTTCGACAGGAGTTCGCGAACCTCGAGCTCGACCAGTTCGAGCAATTCGGGATCGTCGACCATGTCGACCTTGTTCATGAACACCACCAGCGCCGGCACGCCGACCTGGCGGGCGAGCAGGATGTGCTCGCGGGTCTGCGGCATCGGGCCGTCGGCGGCCGAGACCACCAGGATGGCGCCGTCCATCTGCGCCGCGCCGGTGATCATGTTCTTCACGTAGTCGGCGTGCCCGGGGCAGTCGACGTGCGCATAGTGGCGCTTTTCGGTCGAATATTCGACGTGTGCCGTCGAAATCGTGATGCCGCGCGCCTTTTCTTCCGGCGCCTTGTCGATCTGGTCGTAGGCGGTAAAGGTCGCGCCGCCGGTCTCGGCGAGCACCTTGGTGATCGCCGCCGTCAGCGTAGTCTTGCCGTGGTCGACGTGACCGATCGTACCGATATTGCAATGCGGCTTATTGCGAAGGAATTTTTCTTTGGCCATGGACCTCTCCGTTCAGAAACTTAAGGTTGCGATCGTCACGCGAATTTCTTTTGCACTTCCGCCGACACGTTGGCGGGCAGTTCAGCGTAGTGATCGAATTGCATGGTGAATGTGGCGCGGCCCTGAGACATGGACCGCAGATTGTTGACGTAGCTAAACATGTTCATCAGCGGCACCATCGCGTTGATGACGTTGGCGTTGCCGCGGGTATCCTGACCCATGATATGGCCGCGCCGCGAATTGAGATCGCCGATGACGGAGCCGGTGTATTCCGCCACCGTCACCACCTCGACCTTCATGATCGGCTCGAGCAGAACGGGCCTGGCCCTCTGCATCGCTTCGCGCAGGCACTGGCGCGCGCAGATTTCGAATGCCAGCGCCGACGAATCGACGTCGTGATATTTACCGTCGATCAGCGTCACCTTGAGGTCGACCACCGGGAAGCCGGCAAGCGGACCGGAACCGAGAACGGACTCAAGGCCCTTCTCGACGCCCGGGATGAATTCCTTCGGCACGGTGCCGCCGACGACTTCATTGACAAATTCGAACGGCGTGCCGGGCGGCGTGGGCTCGGCGACGATCTTGATCTGCGCGAATTGGCCTGAGCCGCCGGTCTGCTTCTTGTGCTGATAATCGTGTTCGACGCGCTGGGTGATCTTCTCGCGGAATGCCACCTGCGGCGCGCCGATATTGGCGTCCACTTTGTAGGTGCGCTTGAGGATGTCGACCTTGATGTCGAGATGCAGTTCGCCCATGCCGCGGATGATGGTCTGGCCCGATTCCGGATCGGTGTTAACGCGGAAGGACGGGTCCTCCGCCACCAGCTTGGCCAACGCGATGCCGAGCTTTTCCTGGTCGGCCTTCGACTTCGGCTCGATCGCGATCTCGATCACTGGATCGGGGAATTCCATTTTCTCCAGGATCACCGGCTGTTTGGCGTCGCACAGCGTGTCGCCGGTGCGCACTTCCTTGAGGCCGGCCAGCGCGACGATGTCGCCGGCATAGGCTTCCTTGATGTCCTCGCGGTTGTTCGCATGCATCAGCAACATGCGGCCGATGCGCTCTTTGCGTTCCTTGGTCGAATTGATCACGCCGGTGCCGCTGGTCAGCGTGCCGGAATAGATGCGGCAGAAAGTGATGGTGCCGACGAAGGGGTCGTCCATGATCTTGAAGGCGAGCAGCGCCAGCGGCGCGTTGTCTTTCGGCTCGCGAATAACGTCTTCGTCATTGTCGGGGTTGATGCCGTGGATCGGCGGCACGTCTAGCGGGCTCGGCAGGTAATCGACGACAGCGTCGAGCAGCGGCTGCACGCCCTTGTTCTTGAACGCCGAGCCGCACAGCACCGGAAAGAAAGCGCCGGTGATCACGGCCTTGCGGATCAGCTTCTTGATGGTGGCCTCGTCGGGCATCCTGCCTTCGAGGTAGGCGGTGGCCGCGTCATCATCGAGCTCGCAGGCCGCCTCGATCATCTTGTCGCGATATTCCTTGGCCTGGTCGAGCATATTGGCGGGAATATCGATGTCGTGATAATCGGCGCCGAGGTTTTCGTCGGCCCAGATCACACCCTTCATACGAACCAGATCGATGAGGCCCTTGAAATTCTGCTCGGAACCGATCGGCAGCTGAATGGCGACCGGCTTGGCGCCGAGGCGGGTCTTGATGTCTTCGATGCAGTTGAAGAAGTCGGCGCCGATCTTGTCCATCTTGTTGGCGAAGACGATGCGCGGAACCTTGTATTTGTCGCCCTGGCGCCAGACCGTCTCGGTCTGCGGCTCGACGCCCTGGTTGCTGTCGAGCACGACGACGGCGCCGTCGAGCACGCGCAAGCTACGCTCGACTTCAATCGTAAAGTCGACGTGGCCGGGGGTGTCGATGATGTTGAGGCGCTTTTCCTTCCAGAACGCGGTGGTCGCGGCCGAGGTAATGGTGATGCCGCGTTCCTGCTCCTGCTCCATCCAATCCATCGTCGCGGCGCCTTCATGCACCTCGCCGATCTTATGGCTCTTGCCGGTGTAATAGAGGATCCGCTCCGTGGTCGTGGTTTTCCCGGCATCGATGTGGGCCATGATGCCGAAATTGCGGTAGTCCTCGATAGGGTGGTTACGGGGCAT
>Ga0208219_1000311_pt1 | contig 17712 bp, 15 predicted proteins | sample NGESurshal072012_7_FD_184469 | JGI IMG/M metagenome (GOLD analysis project Ga0208219, IMG submission 184469) | Arctic peat soil microbial communities from Barrow, Alaska - NGEE Surface sample 53-2 shallow-072012 (SPAdes) | ecosystem: Environmental > Terrestrial > Soil > Wetlands > Peat ... | reverse complement strand
GCGGCGGGTGCAGCGCGCCCGGTGAGTGCAGCAGGCCCCGCGGGCCCCGGGGGCGCCGCGGGCGCCGGGGGAGCGGCCGGAGGGGGCATTGGGGCTGGAGCGCCGCCCGGCGCGGACGGACGGGGGCGCTGCGCGTGCAGGGCGTCATAGCGCAGCCGGCTTTCCGGTCCGGACAGCAGGTCGCGCTTGATGGTACGGATGGTCTCGCGGAGCAGTTGTGACCGCTCGGGGGCGGTCACCGCCAGCGCGCTCGCCTGCCGGCTCAGGCGCTCGACCGCGTGATCGATCTCGTCTGTTGTCGCCTCGGGGCCCAGCCGCAGATATGCGTACCAGCCCTGGTCCGTCGTCAGTTCCATGGAAATCAGCCACCTGTATCCAGCCCTACCCGACCGGCAGGGTCATGGCCGCCTGATCAGCGGCGCTGTTATCGCTTCCGGCCGGATCGGCGTACACGATGGTCGTGGTGGCCTCCACGCCGGTGGTGACGTCGGCTGCTGACACCTGCAGGAGGGCGTCCCGGTTTAGGCTCATGGTCACCGTGACCGGCTGGTGAGCCGGGCGCCCGGGCGGCAGCTCGTCGATGACCACCACGCCGACCCGCCGGCACAGGTCCGGGTCGCCTGACTCGCCTTCGAGAACGGGAACCACGATCCGGGTCTCACCGGGTCTCATGGTGTAAAAGGTGCGCTCGGCCGCGAAGGGCAGAGCGGTGTTCCGCGGGAGCAACGGCGCCATGACCGGCCGCTGCCGGCCCCCGGCATCCTCGAACGCGCTGACCCCGAGACTGTGCGCGGCTACGTCGGTCACCGACAGCCGTTCGAGGTAGTCCCGGGCGGGGGCTTCCATCATCAGCGCGCCGCCATATTCGAGCTGCCGTTTGGCCGCGAACAGCGCCGCGCCCAGGGCCACAGCCTCGTCGGGGCGGACGGAGGTGTCCGGCGGCGCGCCGAAGATGTCCGTGATCCGGGCGCGCACGGCTGGCATGCGGGTCGACCCGCCCACGGCCAGTACCAGGGAGATGTCCCCGGGGGTGACGCCCGCCGCGGTGACGACGTCGAGCATCTTCTCGGTCATCTCGTCGAGCAGGATCCGGCTCCGGGCGAGGAACTCGTCCCGGCGCACCTCCACCCGCGAGATCAAGCCTGCGGCCTGCAGGGCAACGGTGGTGCGGTCGCGGGTGCTGAGATCCTGCTTGGTCCGGTTCGCCCGCATCAGCCAGTCCTGGGATACCTGGGTGCACTCCTCGAGCGAGAGGGCATCCGGGTCGTTGATGTCCACGCCGTGCGCGGCCTCGAACTGCTCGACGAAGTAGTCGAACAAGACCTTGTCGAAGTTCGCGCCGCCCAGGTAGGCGTCTCCTCCCGTGGCCCGCACGGTCAGGTCGTGCCCGTCGTACTCCATCACCGTCACATCGAACGTCCCGCCGCCGAGATCCACCACGACGCCGGTAGCCCCGGCCGGCCGCTGCTCATAGCCGAAGGCGAGCGCGGCGGCGGTGGGCTCGGACAGCAGCCCGAGCACGTCGAGGCCGGCCAGTTCGCCGGCCCGCAGCGTGGCCGCGCGCATCGGTTCGTTGAAGTAGGCGGGAACGGTAATGGCGGCCTTGGTGACTGGCCCGGCGAGCAAGTGCGCATCCTGGGCGAGCTTGCGCAGGATCAGGGCGGAGATGTGCTCGGCCCGGTAGGAAACACCGCCGTAGTCAAACGTCCAGCCGGAGCCGATGTGTCGCTTGACCAGCTGGACGACGGAGTCCGGCTCGCTGGCGAGCGATTCCCGGGCGACGACGCCCACGACCACCTGCCCGGAGTCGAAGAGCACCACCGAGGGTGTGGTTGGTGTTCCCTCGGCGTTGGGCAGCACGGCCGGGAGCCCGGCGTCATTGACCTGGGCCACGGCGGAGAACGTAGTGCCAAGGTCAATGCCGAGCGCGGACGCTTCACCCATCGGAGGCTCCCCGCCGGGGGCCGGGCGCGGCCCTGCGGGCCAGGCCGGGCCGTCTGGCCGGGTCTGATCCGACGCTCCAGCCGCGCCCCTGACGCTGCAGCAGCCAGACCGTGACGCCCAGCCCGCAGGCCGACAGGACCACGAGCATCAGCCAGGTGGACATCAGCCCGGCCGCGGAGTGCGGATACAGCCCGGACGTCTGGTTGAGGCGCGCCGCGGACAGGCCCGCGATGCCGCCCAGCGCCGATACGGACCAGCGGGCCGGCATGATCCACGACACGAAGGTCACGGCGCCGAGCCGGAAAAGCACGCCGCAGAGTACGAGCTGGGTGATGAGCAGGTAGGGCACCAGGCTCATGGCGCGATCCGCGCTGGCCGACGCGGCCGAGACGAGCAGGCCCAGCGACATCCCGCTCAGGATGGCGAGCCAGAGGGTCAGGAAGACGGTCATGAAGGGATGCCCCAGCGGGCCGTCGGCGGGCAGTCCGAGTGTCCCGTCGGTGACCACCGTGAGCGACAGCGCCTGGAAGGCCGCCAGGGCGCCGAGCACCACGACTTTCGACGCCAGGTAGGCGGGCATGTCCCCGCCGGCCAGGAACTCGCGGTGCCAGATGGCTTTCTCTTTCACGAGTTCCCGTACCGCGCCGATCATGCCGAACCAGACCGCCGCGCATCCGAAGACGAACATGGGCGCGTTGCCGGTGGCCGTCCAGCTGAACGGCTTCGGCACCGCCAGGGCCGTCAGCAGGGCCACGGCCACTCCCTGGAGGAGGCTGAACGCGAGCGCGGCCCGGTCCCGCCCGACGAGCCGTACATAGCGTCCGGCGAAGATCCTCGCCTGGTCGGCTACGGCGCGGCGCCAGGCCGCTGAACCTGCCGGCGGCCGGGCGCCGCCCAGGCCGCCGTCCTGGCTGGCCGGCGGCTGGATACCCGGCGCGGCGGCGGCCCGTCCTGGGCCGCCGTCCTTCGCCGGCAGCAGCCGGCGCGCCGCCTGACGGGCCGCCTCGGGGGATTCAACCAGGGAAAAAACATCACTCAGGGCTGGGACGCCGAACCAGCCGAGGGCAGCTTCCGGCGCGTCCGCGTAGATGACATGACCGCCCGGGCCGACCAGCGCCAGCGTGTCGCATACGTCCACGTACGCGATGGCGTGTGTGGTGAGGACCACGGTGCGGCCCTGGTCCGCGAGCAGCCTCAGCAGCAGCATCATCCGCTTATCCAGCCCCGGGTCGAGACCGGAGGTGGGCTCATCCAGGAACAGGATCTGCGGCTCGCTGAGAAGCTCGCATGCGATCGAGACGCGCTTGCGCTGACCGCCGCTGAGCGTCTTCACCAGCTGATCCTGCTGGTCCAGCAGCCCCATGAGGGTCAGGACGTCCTCAACGCGGCCCTCCCGGGTGGCGGGTGACGCCTGCCGGCCGAGCCTCAGCCGGGCCTGGTAGCCGAGGGCCTCGTTCACGGTCAGGTCGGCATGAACGATGTCCTGCTGCGGCACGTAACCCATCAGCGCCGCGTAGGCCTGGCGGCACTCGGCCAGGTCGGCGCCGTTGTAGGTCACGCTGCCCTCGGCCGCGGGGAGCTGGCCGGACAGCAGCCGCATCAGCGTGGTCTTGCCTGCCCCGCTCGGCCCGGCTACGGCGGTCATGCTGGCCGGTGCGAGCCGCAGTGACACATGATCGAGCAGCGTCCGGGTGTTCCCGTTCCTCGCCTGCGGCGCATCGACCCGGGCGCCGTGAACCTGGATGTCCACCCCGGATATCTGCTCCAGCGGTTCCAACGCGGCCGCGCCAACCCGTGCGCTGTAGGGGCCAACCTGCAGGATGTCGCCCAGGCTGGCTGGTTCCTTGCCGCGCAGGCGGTGACCGTTGAGGTAGGTGCCGGCGGCCGTGCCCCGGTCGTCCAGCCAGATCGTGCCCGCCGAATCCCGCCGCACCGCGACGTGCCGCGCCTGAATGAGCGGATGATCCAGGCGCACCCTGCACCGGGGGGCGCTGCCGATGAGATACGACTCGTCTCGGTCCGGAAGGGGAGCGCGGAGCGCGCCCTTGCGGGACGACTTCCTGGTATCGGCAGGCACTCGGACCGTGACAAAGTTCCCCACCCGGTCGGTGAGGCGGAACACGTCGCCGTGGCTGATGACCGCGTGCTGCACCGCGCGCCCGTGCAGCAGGACCTGCCCGGCCGGGGTCAGGGACTCGATGGTCCAGGCACCGTCTCGTGGAGCGAGCCGGGCATGCAACGGAGCCAAGAAGGGGGCCGCGAGCACTATGTCAGCCTCGGTGGTGGACCCGAGGGTGGTGCCCGTCGCGGGCACCGTGACGAGTCGCTGATTCCGTCCCCAGAGCAGCTCGATCTGAAGGGGCGATACTGGGCCGGCGGGCGGGGACATTCCCGGGTCGGGGGATTGGCGCGCCGGCGGGATCTCAGCGTACGAAGCCTGGGCATGCGGGGTTCCGGCGTACGGGGCCTGCGCATGCCGGGCCTGCGAAGGCGGGCGCTGCGCAGCCGGGGCCGGCTGACGGCGCTCGGTCTCCGGGGGCAGGGCCGTCGTGTGCGCGGGCGCTTCGACCGCACGCCGGCAGGAGAAGCAGACCCGGTCACGTGCACCAAGCGGTGCCCCGCAATGCTGGCAGCGACGGTCGCCGTTCACGTGGCCTCCCCCCCGATCCGCCTGCGAGGCCATCGCCAGGCAGGCGGGATCCTACGCCTGCGTACCGGCGGGCCGGGGCCCATTTCCCCGGTGTGCCGGACTGCGGTCGACGTCGTCGCCGCGGTGGCCTGCCCGGGGTAGACGCCGCAGCCGCCCATTTGTAGTACAGGACGGGCTGCCAATCTTCAGTTCGCGTGGCCGGCTATTTCGCGGAAGGCATGTCAACCGAGTTGTATGCCGGGGCGTCGAACATGCCAAGAGTCTCGGGCCGCGCCCGCGGAGCTTGGGGGAAATATGGTCGCACTTGGTTCGTTTTACCCTAAAACGGATATTCTGACCACGATCAGCTTAACGGCTGACCGTGCGGTTTCATCTGCAAAAGTATCACGCTGGCGCTTCCCAGGAATGCAGAATGGGTGCCTGGCTTATCGACCACGGAGGTCACGCCATATCGGCGCGAATGAGCCTTCCGGGATCATTACCGGACAGGTTCGGCCAGGTAAGCCCGAGCGCAGGTCAGAGGATATGCCGTGAGCTTTAACGTCCTCACTATCCGGTCCGGGCTGGATGCGGGTGACGACGTACTGCATCCCATGCTGAGCGACGCGGCCATCCCAGAGATCATTGCCATGGATGGTTTTGACGGGCGGAACGTGATGAAGGTCGTGGCGACGGGTGTCCGCGTCCTCGAGATCCGTGCCGGGGATCTTAAGACACTCGCCCAGTTCCGGGAAGTCAAGATCGACGTTTATATCACGGATGGCCGACTGGCACTGGCCTGCGAGAAATACGATAAAGGCGGTGGCTGGGTCGGTTTCGGCGGGGCGGGTCTCTTGGTCGCGGTGACCGCGAATGCCGTCAGCAAAGCACGGGCCGCGAGCCGGAGGCGGGGCAGGATCCTGGTTGGTCATATCCGCTATCCCTGGCTGAAGTCGGTCGGCGCGTCGTCGAAGTCAGGCTGGGCCTCGTCGGAGGCGATCCGGCTCGGGTACTCCGAGAAAGGTTCCGGCGCGACTGTGCATAAACTGCTGGAGCTCACGCTGCCCAAGAACATCGATGCGGCACTGGTGGCCCAGGAGATCGTCCACCGGGCGGCTGCTTACCGGCTCGCCTATTACCCCAGCATGACCGCCGAACAACGGGCGGCGTCGACCAGCCTGATCCAGGCGCCCCGGCTGGCGCCGCCCCCCAAGAAGTTCGCGTTCCACCATATGCCGGCCTACTTCCACGTCACCGCCGGGACGGCGTTCCCACGCCAGGCCCAGCCGGGGGTAGCTAGGCCAGACGCGGTGGCGCCCGCGCCAGACGCGCCCGCGGCAGACGCGCCCTCGTCGGCGGTCATGGTCGGCGCGGTGGCCCCGGCGGCCGTGCCCTCGCCGGCTCTCCGGCCCGGCGGGGCGCACCGGGCCGCCCGGTCGGACTGTCCCGGCGGGCAGGTTCCTGGCCCCATCGGCGGGCTGAACGGGTCTCCGCCCTCCGGGTCGGCCACGAAATTCTGCACTCAGTGCGGTACACGCACCGTGGCGGGTGACAACTTCTGCGCGAAATGCGGCGCCGCACTGCATTGACTGTTCCTGCACTGACTGAAGGGCCACTCCTCTTCTTCATTCCCGCTAGAGAAAACGTGAGAATTTCGTGAGTGCAGTCGGCTGGATCATCATTATCCTGAACATCGCGCTGGCGGTGGACGCAGGGCGGCGGCCCGCCTCGGACTGGGCGGCCGCTGACCGCAATAAGGCTTTCTGGGTAGTCCTCCTGGCCTTCCTAGGCATCGTCGCCTTCGTGCCCTACGTCATCGGCGTCTTGCCCCGACTGGCCGAGGCGGGGCGCGTGTCCCGAGGATCACCTTTCGAGAAGCGATCAGCCGGCTCTTTCGGGAAGCGGTGAGGGGAGTTCCCATGAGGCGACTCTGCATGCTGCTGGTGGCCGTCCTGGGCGCCTGCCTCGTCGCGGGATGCTCATCGGCGCCACCCACGGCCGCCGATTTCTGCCGGACCCTGGCGCAGCAGAAAGCCCGCTACCTGAAGGCCTATGGCCACCCGTCTGCGACTAACCCGTTGGGAGACCTCGTCGAGGTGATGTCCGCCATCGGTCAATGGGTTCCGATCTTCGAGGCACTGCAGCAAAATTCGCCGCCATCTATTGAGCCTCAGGTCGCCAATATAGTCAGCTCGCTGAAGCAGGAACAGCAAGATGCCGGCAGTGAAGCGTCCAACCCGGTGGCCGCCCTGGCCTCGGGGCTCATGACCAGTCTCGAATCGTCCGGCTCCTGGCAGCAAGTTAGTGACTACGCGTCCGCGCATTGCGGCCCCGGCAGCAGCCCGCAATGACCTGAGTGCCCGGCCTGGTGTCTCCAGGCGGGGGACCGGGTGAGCGTTTTTACCGAATAGGGGGGAATTTCAATGGCAGGTGGCAAGGGCGTCCTTGGAGCGGGCGGCGGTTTGGGGACCGGGCTGCTCCTCCTGGTCGGTGGCTTGGTCGTCAAGCATGCGCAGGCGAACGTGCTGGCTGAATGCTCCAGCGGGCTGGGCCGTTTCGGGGCGTTGATCGATCCGAACGCGGCCAGCGAGTGCAGCAGTGCCAAAGACCTGTCCACCATGGCGACCGGGGGCATCTGGATCGGCGCGATCATGCTGGTGTTCACGGTCGGCGGCTTCCTCGTCGTCCTCATCGCGGCCGCTAACCTCGCCGCGAGCAAGAAGCCGGGGACGGTGGCCACCGGCGCCGGGAGCGTGGTGGCGGCCGGGCGGAGTGCCGCGCCCCCGCAGCGCCTGGCGGCCAGTACCGGCGAGGTGCCGGATCCGGCCACCCCGCCAGGACGGGGATGCGGCCATGGCAAGCGCCCGGAAGCCTTGTTCTGCACCGTGTGCGGGCGTCCGGCGGAAAGCGCCCCGTCCGCTGCCCCGGCGGCCGGCTGGCCGGCCCCCGCTCCTGACCTCGGCCTCACGGCGGTCTCCCCGGCGGTCCCCCTGGCACCCCCGCCCCCGCCGCAGCCCCTACCACCAGGGCCGAGGCCGTCCGAGCCCCTCTCACCGCCCATCGCGACGGACTGGGCAGCGCCCCGGTCGTTCGGCGACCCCGGCGCCAGCCCGCGGTCAGGCTGGGGTGAGCCGCCGCCTGACCCCGGTGGCGATTTCCGTGCCCGTGACGCATGGGAGCAGCCTCACGTGCCGCCTGCCCCCGGGAACACGCATGGCGATGATGACGCCGCGCACCCGCACCAGTCTGGCCGGCGCCGGTCCGCCTGGCCACTGGCCGCCGCGGGGCTGCTGGTGGTGGCGGGAGTGGTCGCGGTGTTCCTCCTGCACCCCTCCCAGAAGAGCCAGGCCGGTATCGCGGCCTCCGCCACGTCATCAGCGGCCGTGCGGCAGCCTGTGTCCGTCTCGGGGACAGCCGCAGCGGCCTCGTCGCCGGCATCCTCCCCGCAGCAGTCGGCGGACCGCCTCGGGGCTCTTCTGGCGCAGAGTGTCGCGGATCGCCGATCCATCGTGAACGCGGTCAACAGCGTCAGCCAGTGCGGCCCCGCCCTGAGCGAGGCCCCTCGGGTCTTCGAGAACGCCGCCGGATCGCGGCAGCGCCTGCTCACCGAGCTCGCCAGCCTGCCCGGCCGGTCCACGCTGTCCAGCCAGATGATCAGTGCGCTCACCGGAGCCTGGCGTTCCTCGGCCGAAGCGGATCGGGATTTCGCCCAGTGGGCTCAGGGTGAGTCCTCCCAGGGGTGCACCCCGAATGACCAGTCCGACCTCAACTTCCAGGCCGCGGCTGCTCCTGACCGCCAGGCCACCATGGACAAGAAGGCGTTCGCCCGGGCCTGGGACCCGGTGGCCGCGCAGTACGGGCTGATCTCCTACCAGTGGGATCAGTTGTGACCATGGGGACCCGCGCCCAGGTCGCGCTGGCCGCTGCCGTCGGCTGCGCCCTCATGGCCGCGGTGACCCTGATCAGCCTGGCGCTGCTCGGGGGAGGTGTCCGCCCTCCCGTACCCGCCGCCGCTCCCCAGGCGGGACGGCCTTCACTGGTGAGGCAGGTCCGGGCCACCGACCCCGCCCCGGTGCCCCGTCGGCACCGGGATCCGCTCGCCGCGTCCGCCGCCTCGTACGTATCCACCAGGACAGGAACCGTCCTGGCCGCCGTCTACGACATCGCAACCGGCCAGACGTGGCGGCTCGGGCGGGGACGGCCGCAGGCGGAGGCGAGCGTCGTCAAGCTCGACGTGCTGGAGACCCTGCTGGCCGAGCGCGGTGAGGGTCATCCCGGGCTCTCCGCAGCCGACCAGGCGCTGGCCCAGCGCATGATCGAGGACAGCGACAATGATGCGGCCACCCAGCTGTGGAATGCCGCCGGCGGCGCCGCGGGTATCCGCGGGTTCAACACCGCGGCGGGCCTGGCCCAGACCTCCCCGTCGTCCTGCGTGCAGTGCCCCCGGTTCCCCTGGCCGGGATGGGGGCTGACCACGACGACAGCCACCGACCAGCTCTCCCTGCTGCGCGACCTGGTCGAGCCCAACGCGCTGCTCACCAGGGAGGACCGCAGGTACGCCCTGTCGCTGATGGAACATGTGACCCCGTCGCAGCGATGGGGGATCTCCGGTGGCGTACCACGGCGGGCGACCGTAGCCCTGAAGAACGGCTGGCTTCCGCTGAGCAGCACCGGCACCGACTGGCAGATCAACAGCATCGGGAGGATCTCTGGCCGCGGGCGCGACTACCTGATGGCGGTGCTCACCAGCGGAAACCCGACCGAGCAGTACGGCATCGACACCATCGACGGCCTGGCTGCCCTCGTGTGGAAGGGCATGCGCTGACCGCGCCGTCCTCAGCCGGGATCCAGCGACCGCTCCAGGTACTCCCAGACGGCCCGGACCGGGCCGTCGGCGTAGATGTTGCGCCGTTTGGACCGGGACTCCGCGGGCCCGGACCAGGTCGGCCACCCGCCGAACGCGTGCGTGAGCATCTGCTGAGCGCAGGCCCGTTCCAGCAGGACCGCGGCGACCGTGGCCGTCTGCAGATCCGGGCCGACGGTGACGATGCCGTGATTGACCAGGAACATCGCGGACGCGGAACCCAGCTCGGCCGCGACCTCCCGGCCGAGGTCCCGGGTCAGGATCAGGTCGGCGGTCCCGGTGAAACGCGGCACGTCGGGCGGCACGAAATAGTTCGCTGCGTGACTAACCGGCCGTAACGGCTGGCCCGTCGCCGCCAGCGCGACCGCGTGCGGGGGATGCGTATGCACGACACCGCCGACGTCGGGTCGCGCGATCATGATCTCGGTGTGGATGGGGTACTCGCTGTGCCGCTGCCCGTCGCCCTCGAGGACCTGGCCGTCCTCGCTGACCAGGTGCACCCGGTCCGCGGTCACCTCCTCCAGGCCCCAGCGGGCCGACTTCAGCCACACTCCGTGGTCGTCCGGGTCCCGGGCCGAGGCGTGCCCCCAGATGAGATCGCCCTGGCCGGCCGCGGCCAGGATCCGTGACGCCGTGGCCACCAGGGCCCGGATGTCCTCGTTCATGGGTCTCCTTGGTCTCGGCATCCCCCACGCCCGTCGTGCGCCCTGTGCCGAGTCAATCAGGGACGGACGCGCCCCGCGAGCTTCCGCCGCGGCCGGGCTGCGGCGGCAGCATCCTCCGCTTCAGCCGCCGCAACGAAAACCATCCGCAGCCGCTCACGCCCCGGCCCGGCTGCGTCGCGGCCGGATGAAGAGATCCGCCCGGCAGGTGACCTGCTGCCCCTGATCCGGGCCCTTTGGCCCTGATCCGGGCCGGCGCCGCCCCCGACAGTGGGAGTAACGAGCGGCTCAGGCCGCCCGACCGGCTGCGGCCCGAGTTCGGGAGGACAGGCGGCTGGCGAGTCAGGGAGATGACGATGGCGGGTTTTGACGTCGCAGAGCTGTCCGCGCTGGAGATCCTGGACTCGCGCGGGCGGCCCACGCTGGCCGTGACGGTGCGGCTTGGTGACGGGACGACCGCCCGGGCCGGGGTGCCGTCGGGCGCTTCCACCGGCTCGCGCGAGGCTGTGGAACGCAGGGACGGCGACCCGGCCCGGTACGGGGGCAAGGGGGTACTCGGCGCCGTCGGCGCGGTCAACACCGAGCTGGCCGGCCTGCTCCGCGGGCGGTCCTGGTCCGGGCTGGACGAAGCGGACCAGGCCATGATCGATCTCGACGGGACCGCGAACAAGAGCAGACTCGGCGCGAACGCGCTGGTGGGCGCCTCCATGGCGCTGGCCCGGGCGCTGGCCGCCTCCGCGGGCGTCCCGCTGTGGCACTGGCTGACCCCGGACGGGGTCTCGCCGTCCTTGCCGGTTCCGCACTTCAACGTGCTCAACGGCGGGATGCACGCCCCCAACGAGCTCGACTTCCAGGAGTTCATGATCGCCCCGCTGGGCGCCCCGTCCATGGCCGAGGCGGTCCGGGCCGGCGCGGAGGTGTACGCCGCCCTGCGCCGCGAGCTCACCCAGCGCAAGCTGTCCACCGGGCTCGGGGACGAGGGCGGGTTCGCCCCGGAGATCAGTGAGCCGGAAGAGGTGCTGCGGCTGCTCGTGGGGGCCATTGCGGACGCCGGGTACCGGACCGGGAGGGACGGGATCAGCATCGCCCTGGACCTGGCCGCATCAGAATTCCGCCAGGCGGACGGCACGTATCTCGTCTCCGGGATCCCACTGAGCAGCGCTGATCTCATCGACCGGCTGGCTGCCATGACCGAGGCGTTCCCGGTGCACCTCATCGAGGATGGCCTCGGCGAGGACGACGAGGACGGCTGGATCGCACTCACCGCCCGGCTCGGCGGGACCGTGGAGCTAGTCGGTGACGACATTTTCTGCACCAACCCGGCCATCATCACCCGGGCCATCGGGCTCTGCATCGGCAACGCCTCGCTCATCAAGCTCAACCAGATCGGCACGGTCACCGAGACGCTGCAGGCCATGGCCGTCTGCCGCCGCGCTGGCTACCGGCAGTTCGTGTCCCACCGCTCCGGGGAGACCGAGGATTCGTTCATCGCCGACCTGGCCGTCGGCACCGGCTGCGGGCACCTCAAGTCCGGGGCCCCGGCCCGCGGAGAGCGGATCACCAAGTACAACCGGCTGATGGAGATCGCCGCGACGGCTCCCGCCCTGCGCTACGGCATGCCCTGACCGCTGACTGACTGGCGGGCCCGGGCCCGCCAGTCAGCTCCCGCCCACGTCCAGCGCGGTTAGCACCACGAGCACGATCGTGAGCGTGGCGAAGAGCCCGTGCGCGATGACGACCGGCAGCGGGAAGTGCCGTTCGGGTGGCCCCGCTACTCCGGAGTCCGGTTCCCGGGCCGAGCCGGACCGCTGCGTTGCGGAGGGGTCGAAGAAGCCGGCCGGTGCACTATGCGCGCCGATGCCGGCGAGGGCCACCCCCGGGGTCCGCTGAGTCCGGTACACGACGATCCAGCGGGCCGCCATGATCAGCCCCAGGGTCGCGACGACGGCGAGGATCGCCACCGCCGCCCAGGCGAGCCGGGTGGAGTCGGTAAAGAGGTAATAGCCCCACAGGCCGAGCCCGGTGATGGCGAGCAGCGCGTGCGTGCTGATCACCGGCACCGGGAGGCGGGTCGCCGCGCCGGACTGGAATTCGTGGTCGTACTCGATGAGCCAGATGGTCAGCAGGTACAGCCCGCCGCCGGCCGTGATCATCCAGGAGAACAGGGCAGCAAGCGACATCGGCAGTGTCCCATCGTCCGCACAGGGGAGCCGCCCGGTGGTGCCCCCGCTCGTGCGCGGCGCCGGGTGGCGCGGCCGGATCTGGATGCGTCGAAGACCCGGGTTACCCCTTAAGACGGACACGACCGCGGGGCAGTTCAGCCGGCCCCGCGCCGCCGGGCGGGCTCGTCATGGCCCGTGGCGGCCCGGGCTACTTCTTGCGTGCGCGGGCGGCGGCCTGCTGCTCGGTGTGGGCCCCCGAGGTGGCGAGAGAGCCGCGGGGGTCCTCGAGATGGGCCCGGACGAACCACTGGTACTGCTCAAGCTGCCCGGCCTGCTCGATGAGCATGTCCTGGGTGACCGGGTCCGCTTCCTCCGTCGCCGCGATCGCCTTGCGGTGCGCCTCGATGACGCCCGCGTAGACCACGTCGAGTGCGCCCAGGTGGGCCAGCGCGCTGTCGCGGCCGAGGGAGTAGTCATCCCAGGACCGGGCGGCGACCAGCGCGCCGGGCGTGCCAGACGGCGAGCCGCCCAGGGTGGCGATGCGCTCGGCGGTCTCGTCGACCATCAGGCGGACCGAGTCCACCTGCGGGTCGAGCATGGTGTGCACCGAGATGAACTGCGGGCCCACCACGTTCCAGTGGATGTGCTTGAGGGTCAGGGCGAGATCGTTGAGGGCGTTGAGGCGGTCCTGCAAGATCTCGATGACCAGGCCCGCGTCCTTCTTCCCGAGGCCGGGAACGCCGTACTGGGCGGTGCTGGTGCGCTTGGCGGCTGCCATGATCGCTGCCTTTCCTGGGACGGCCTGACGTCGCGACGGGTGCCGCGGCAGGCCCACGGCCCTACCCGGCGCAGCCCGTGTCATGCGGGCCCGGCGGCCCGGCCGGCGCGGGCCGCTGCCGCGGGCCTCAGTAGCCAGCTTGTAGCCGATCTGCACGTACGTCCCCCTCTTCAATCACGGCCAGAATCCTGCTCGCGGCTACCCGCCCGGTGTTCCGGCAAACGGGCGATCGGCCCGCGCCGGGCTGCCGGGCCTGCTGGGCTGTCGGCCCGCGCCGATGCCGGGGACTAGTCTGCGGACTATGATCAGTAACTGGCCGGCCTGCTCTTATGAGGGCTGGCGGGCGACCTGCGACACCCTGCATGCGCACACCCAGGTGCTCGGCAAGCTGGCGGTCCGGCTCGCGCCCCCCGAGCCCCAGCTCCAGCACGCGGCGCTGCGGCTGACCGCACGCGGCTGGGAGACGGCCCCGCTGCCCGCGCCCGACGGTTCCGGGTCGCTGGTCGCCGCGCTGGACCTGCGGACGCACGAGGCGGTGATCGAGCACAGCGGCGGCCCGGCCGAACGGGTACCGCTGACCCCGGACCGCGCGGTCGGGGACGTGACCCGCGACGTGCTGGCCGCGGTGCGCCGGCTGGGCGGGCCGGTCGAGATCGACCCGACGCCGCAGGAGGTGGCGTGGAGCGTCCCGCTCGACGAGGACCATGACCACGCGACCTACGATCCCGGGCAGGTCCGTGACTACTTCGCGGCCGCGACCCAGGCGGCCCTGGTCCTCGCCGACTACCGCGCTCCTTATCGCGGCCGGTCCACGCCGGTCAACGCCTGGTGGGGCTCGTTCGACCTGGCGGTGAGCCTGTTCTCCGGCCAGCCGGCCAGCCCGCCTTCGGCCGACTTCATCATGCGCAACGCGATGGACGCGCAGGAGGTCGCGGTCGGCTGGTGGCCAGGTGACGGGCGTTACGGCCAGGCGGCGTTCTACGCCTACGCGCACCCGGCGCCAGAGGGTTTCGGCAGCCTGGCGCTGTCCCCGCCGTCCGCCCGGTGGGACGGCACGCTGGGGGAGTACGTGCTGGACTGGGAGGACGTCCGGACCGCCGAAGATCCGCACGCAACGGCGGTGCAGTTCGCCCGTTCGGCGTTCCAGCAGGCCTGCGTGGCCTGCTCCTGGGATCCGGCCCTGGCCGCTACCGCCGCCGGAACGCCGCCCCCGGTTCGCTGACCACGCCCGCCCGGTAAATGAGTCTTTCCTTGGTCACCGCAGCTGGTGGCCGGCCACGACGGCGCGGTACCGCCCGCAGGCCGGCGTCGGCAGCCCAGCCGCCGGCGTTACCGCAGGAAGATCGCGGAGCATAGCGCCCTCGCGGTGGTCAGTCAGTCAGCAGGCAGCAACGTGATGCCGGGATGCAGCACCCGGTCGAAGCCCACCTCCCGGCGCTGGCCGGTGAGAGTGTACCTAAGCGAGGTCTCGATGTCCGCGCTCGACCGGCCGACCCGCAGCTCCACCTCGCCGGGGTCCACCTGCCGGCGGCATTCTCGCGTTCACGGTGCTGTCCATGCTGCCCGCGCTGGGCTGCTTCATCTTCGCCCAGCGCCATCTCGTGGGCGGGTTCACCGGCGCGGTCAAGGGCTGACGCCCGGCCCAGCCCGCCCCGGCCCCGAGCCGGGCCGCCCGGGCCCCGTCCCGTCCCGTCCCGACGATGGTCCCGGTCGCATAGGGCGGATGACCCTTAGGCCACGGCTCTCCGCCAGCGGACAGTAAAGGAGGCGGAGGGGAGACGGGCATGAGACACGTTGCGGAGCCGTACCCGCGGCGCCGGGCCTGGCTGCGCGGGCTGTGGCCCGACCGCAACCCGCTGCGGCGCAGCTCAGACCGGCTGGCGGCGGCCATCGTGGCAGCCGCCCTGGTCACGTTCCTGGTCGGCGCGCCGATCGCCGCGCTGGGCGCCGGCTGGTGGGCCCAGGCGGCCGCCTCCCAGGTGGCCAGGGCCCAGCACGCCAGCTGGCGCCAGGTCCCCGCAGTCCTGGTGGCCGGCGCGCCCAGCGCGATGGACGTCGGCTACGGCGCCGCGGCGCCGCCCGAAGCCCGTGCCCGGTGGACTGCACCGGACGGGACCGCACGCCGCGGCTACGTGGTGGTCCCCACCGGGACCCAGGCGGGCCGCACCGTGCGCATCTGGGTGGACCGGGCCGGCTGGCAGACCGGACCTCCGCTCCGGCCCGATCAGGTCACCGGGCAGATGGTACTGGCCATGGTGATAGCCCTGTTCACGCTGGGCGCGGTCCTGGTGTGTGCCGGGACGCTGGGCCTCCAGGCGGTCGACCGGCGGCGCCTGGCCGCCTGGGACGCCGATTGGCAGACCACCGGCCCCCGGTGGACCAGCCTCCGCTGAGCTGCTCCGCTCGTGGCCGGCGGAAAGTGGCCCCGCAGATGCACGCGACACGGAAGGCCCGCCGGGGCTCTTCGGCGACTCCGGCCACGGTGCTCGAGGCGACCCCAGGGAAGGCGAGCCGTCACCGCTCGTCTGGGCTGCCCCCCAGCCGTGCGGCGAGCGCCGCGGCCTGGGAGCGCCGCTGCATGCCCAGCTTGGAGAGCAGCGATGAGACGTAGTTCTTGGCGGTCTTCTCCGACAGCACCATGCGCTCGGCGATCTGCCGGTTGGTCAGGCCCTCGCCGATGAGATCCAGTACCCGCTTCTCCTGCGCGGACAGCGCTGAGACGGGATCAACGCTGCTTGCCCGCTCGCGCAGGCGCTGCATGACGCGCTGAGCCGCGTGGGCATCGAGAATCGATTGCCCCGCGGCCACCGAGCGCACCGCGCCGACCAGTTCGGTGCCCGACACCTGCTTCATCACGTAACCAGCCGCGCCCGCCATGATGGCCCCGAGCAGCGCCTCATCGTCTCCGTAGGCCGTGAGCATCAGGCATACGGTGCCAGGGAGCGCGGACCGGATGTCGCGGCACAAGGTCACGCCGTCCCCGTCCGGGAGCCGGACGTCCAGCAGGGCCACCTCTGGCTGCAGCACCAGCATCCGGTTCATGGTCGACTCGGCGGTGCTGGCCTCTCCGACGACGTCGATGTCCGGCTCGGCCTCCAGGAGGCCCTTCAGCCCACGCCGCACGATCTCGTGATCGTCGACCAGGAACACGCGGATACCCGCGTGCTCGCTGCTGGCCTCCCCAGCCTTGACTCCGCTCATCACGTGCCCCGTTCCGGGCGCTGGCCATGCCCTCGTCCGCAGGGAAGCCCGCCCTGGCGTCCCGGTGGAGTTGCTTATAGTGAAATATACGCTACTTTGAGTGATCAAGGAGGACCCGGGGCCGTGCTGGCACTCGGGGAGCCGGAAAGGCGGCCCGTGGCAGCACAGCCAGGTAGCCAGCGGGTACTGGTCGTGGACGATGACGATGCGATCAGCAGCCTGATGCGCCGGGCCCTGATGGGTGAGGGATATCACGTCGACCTCGCAGCCTCGGTGACGCAAGCCCGCACGATGTGCCCGGGCGGATACGACGCGGTCCTCGTCGATGCCCGGATCGGCAGCGAGCGGGGGATGGACCTGATCGACGCGCTGCTGGCCGACGACCCCGCCGCGGCTTCCCGGTGCCTGATGGTCACCGGAGGGGACACCCTGTCGCTTCCAGCCGGCGTCGCGTTCCTCGCCAAGCCGTTCCGGCCCGCCGACCTGGTCAGCGCGGTGCGCGCGCTCGGCGAGGCGGATCCGGCCCGCACCGAGGCGGATCCGGCCCGCACCGCACCGATCCGCCCGGGCGGCGGCCCGCCCCGAGAGCAGGGTCTGCTCCGCTTGCTCCGGCTGATGCGGTCCGGTGAGCGGACCGCTCTCGCGGACTTCGTGCACGATGGTCCGGTCCAGGATCTCACCGCGGCGACCCTGAGCCTGCAGATGATCAGCTGCCCTGCCCAGCCGGATCTGGAACAGTCCCTCGCCGAGGTCCAGCGCCAGCTCGATGCGACGGCCCGGGCGCTGCGCTGGATCACCGATGAATGGCCCTTTCCGGGTCCCGAATCCGGCCTGGCCGACACGTTGCGGCGGAGGGCCGCGTGGTTCCTGCCGCCGTCGGTCACGATCGAGGTTCAGCGGTCCGCGGGAGCTCCTCGCCCTGGCCCCCTGGATGCAGCTCTCCCGGTCGTCGCGGACGTCGCCGAACTGGCCCTGTTTGTCCTGGCGGACCAGGGCTGGCCTGGGCCGGTGCACGTTGCGGTCCAGGACGGTGACCAGGTCATCGAGATCGGGCTGACCCTCGCGGCGGACCCCGGCAACAGCGGCGCGGCCCCCGCTGACCCGGCCGCCGTCCAGGCCGCGCTGGAGGAGGTGGCCCGCCCCCTGGGTGGCACCGCGCGCGCGGAAGCTGCCCCGGACGGACGGCGCGCGTGGATCAGGCTGCCGGTGTAGCCCGGGGCCGCAACTGCCCGCTGACGACGGGGCTGGCGGCCGCCCCGCCGACGACCGGGCCAGCGGCCCGTGCGTGCGCTCCTTACCCAGGGCCTCAGCGAGTACCTCGGTCAGCTTGGTGAGGAGTGCGGCCTGGGTAAACGGCTTCTCGATGAGGTTGAGTCCCGGTTCCAGCACGCCCTGGGCGCTGAGCAGGCCATGGGCATATCCGGACATGAACAGGACCCGGACGCCCGGCTGGAGCGCACTGACCCGGTCGG
>Ga0208219_1000310_pt1 | contig 17731 bp, 18 predicted proteins | sample NGESurshal072012_7_FD_184469 | JGI IMG/M metagenome (GOLD analysis project Ga0208219, IMG submission 184469) | Arctic peat soil microbial communities from Barrow, Alaska - NGEE Surface sample 53-2 shallow-072012 (SPAdes) | ecosystem: Environmental > Terrestrial > Soil > Wetlands > Peat ... | reverse complement strand
CCAGCCCCCGGTCCCACCCCTAGCCAACTGCCCCTCCTACACGCCGTACGTGGTCACGGCGACCGCCGCGCCCACCCCGACCCCAAGCCCGACGCCCAGGGCATCGGCATCGGCCAGCCCCTCGGCCAGCCCCGCGGCGTCGCCGAGCCCGACGCCGACGTCGACACCCTTCAACCCGGCCCTGGCCAACTGCCCGACCGCCCCGGCACGGCCGATCCCCACCGCGACGGCGTCGGTGTCGCCGGGAGCGTCGGTGTCCCCGACCCCGACCCCGGTGCCGACGCCGACCCCCGTGCCCACGCCCACGCCCACGTCCATCTTCAGCACGCTTCCGCCGACTGCCACGCCGTGAGGACGGCGCAGCCTACGCCGCGAGAAGCAGAGTCCCGTTCTCGACGCTGATCGCGGTGCGCTGCAACTCGAGGTCGACAAGCGGTGGACGGCCGACGTCGAGCACCACGGCGATGCTGTCGGCGAGGCGCAGGCCGCCGAGACGCACGCAATCGCGGAGGAACGTGAATGCGAGCGGGCGCACCAGGTTCCAGATGTACTGGCGTCCCGCCCGGGCGTCGTCGCCGGGAGGGTCGCGCAGGCTGTGGTCGCGGAAGGCGAGCACGCAGACCTCATCGGTGAGTTGCACGGGTGCCGTCCAGCTGTACGCCTCGTCGTCGCCCGTTGCGGTGATCAGCGAATCCTTGGCCGCGAACAGGGTGAGCCGTTGGACCAGGCGCCGCATGGGCAGCGGGGGGCCCTCGACGATGAAGGGAACGTCGCGCAGGCGCTCGTTCCAAGCCTGGGCAGGGTAGCGTGCGCTGAAGCCGACATCGGAGACGCCGCTGAAGGGCGAGGGGACCTTGATGACCAGCTCGTCCATGCTCACATCTCCGTTTTGATCGGGTTCAGTGCAGCGTGACTCGAATCTACCACAGGGACGGTGCGGCGACTGCCGGCGTTGGCGCGCTGTCACTACACTCGGCCCCCAATGCCCTTGACCGGCGTGCGAGTCCTTGACCTGAGCCGTCTGCTCCCGGGCCCTTTCGCCACCATGATCCTCGCCGGCCTCGGCGCCGAGGTCATCAAGGTGGAGGACGCCGGCGGCGGCGACTACATGCGCTGGATGCCACCCCTGCAGGGCGACACGTCCGCGATGTTCACAGCCATCAACCGTGACAAGCGCTCCCTGCGTCTCGACCTCAAGACTGCGCGGGGCCACGAGCTCTTCCTCGACCTGGCCGCGACGGCGGACGTGATCCTCGAGAGCTTCCGCCCCGGCGTCATGGACCGTCTCGGCCTGTCCACAACCGTCCTGCACGAGCGCAGGCGTTGCCTCGTGGTCTGCAGCATCTCTGGTTTTGGACAGGATGGGCCAGATCGGCTGCGCGCCGGCCACGACCTCAACTACCTGGCGCGAAGTGGCGTTCTCGCCATCACGGGCACCGCCGACGGCCGCCCGGTCATCCCCGGGGTGCAGATCGGCGACATCGGCGGCGGCGCGCTCACCGCCGTCATCGCCATCCTTGCCGCCCTGCGTGAGGCTGAACGCACCGGTGAGGGCAGCCACTGCGACGTGTCCATGCTTGACGGCCTGCTCAGCTGGATGTCCCCCCACATCGCGGCGGTGAGCGCCGGCAGCGTCGCCGCCGCGTCGGGCATGCTCCTGAACGGCGCCTACCCCTGCTACCAGGTGTATGCGTGCGCGGACGGGTGGATCACCGTTGCCGCCCTGGAGCCGAAGTTCTGGAGCCGCCTCTGCGAGTTGCTCGAAGTCGTCGAGCTGAGCGACTCCGCCTTCGCCACCGGCGACGAGGCGCAGCGCACGGTCGATCGCCTCCAGGCGGTCCTCGCAACCAGGACGCGAGCGCAATGGCGGGAGCACTTCGGCGACGAGGACGTGTGCTGCGAACCCGTGCTCAGCGTCGCCGAGGCGCTCGCCGACCCGCAGGCCGCCCATCGCGCGCAGGACGCCGGCGGAGAGCCCGTCTGGTTCCCGCTCCGCGTCGGCGCGCTGCCGCATGCCCCGCTGGGCGCGGCGCCGTCTCTCGGCGCCGACAGCCGCGCCCTGCTCGCCGAGATCGGCGTCGGCGACAGCGAATTCGACGCCCTGGTTGCGCAGGGGGTCACCGGGTGAGCTCTCGCCCCGTGGCGCGTCCCACACGTCGCGGCGCGGCCACGCGCGAGCGGATCATCGAGGCGGCCACCGAGGTTTTCGCCCGCCGCGGGGTTCACGGGACGCGCGTCGCCGACATCGCGGAGCGCGCCGGCGTCGCCTATGGGCTCGTCTACCACCACTTCCGCAACAAGGAGGAGATCCTCAGCGCCATCTTCGCCGAGCGATGGGCGCAGTACGTCGCCTACCTCGAGGACGTGGCCGGCATGCCGCTCTCCTTCCGCGAGCGCATGGGTAAGCTCGTCCACTTCTGGGTGGAGACGTACCGGGTCGAGACCGACCTGATGACGGTGATGATCAACGAGATCACGCGGTCATACGAGTTCCTCGAGTCGCACGACATCACGGCTGTCCTGGTCGCCTTCGACCCGATCGAGCGCATCATCGCCGAGGGGCGCGAGAGCGGCCAGGTACGCGCCACCGTCGATGCGCGCCTGGCCACCTACGCCGTGCTCGGGGTTGCGGAGATGGTGCTGACCGGCTACGTGATCGGCAGCCTGCCCCGCAGCGACCAGGCAGCGTACGCCCGCGACGAGGCGCAGTTGCTCGCGCTGCTGCTCGATGGTCTGAGCGCGCCCCCATCCTGATCGGCTTTCAGCCGGGCCCGATCACGTCCCGCCACCACGCCTCGACCTGCGCCTCGGTGGCGTGGATGTCGCCATCGTTGTCGATGACCCAGGTGGCGCGGCCGCGCTTCTCGTCGATGGGCAATTGGGCCACGAGACGCCGCTGCGCGTCGGCGTCGTCGAGCCCGTCGCGGTCGCGGAGGCGGCGCAACTGCGTTGTCGGCGGCGCGTACACCAGCATGGTGCCCTCGAACTCGCCCTCGCGGCCGCGCTCGAAGAGCAGCGGGATGTCGGCGACGACCAGCGCCGACGGCGAATCCAGGGCATCGCCGATGCGGTCCTGCATCAACTCCCCGATGCGGGGGTGGGTGATGCGTTCGAGCTGGGCTCGCCGGGCCGGGTCGGCAAACACCATGGCACCGAGCGCGGCGCGGTCCACAGCGCCGGAGGGATCGAGCACCTGCTCCCCGAAGTGGGCCACGACCTCGTCGAATGCCGGTGCGCCGGGGACGAGCACCTCGCGGGCCAGGGCGTCCGCGTCGACGACGGCGGCGCCGCGCGCGGCCAGCATCGCTGAGACGGTCGACTTGCCGGTGGCGATGCCGCCGGTCAGTCCGATGAGGCGCATCGATGCACCCTACAGCGCGATCGGGCGCAGCCGGTGCGTGATTTGACCCCTGCTACAGTGCCGTGCGATGCGTCGCCTCCCTCTCATCATGCTCGTCACTCTGGGGATTCTTGCCGCCTGCGGCAGCAATCAGGGGATCACCGTCAACTTCGTGGGCAACAGCACCTGCAACACCGCCAACCAGAGCCCCTATTCACCCTCACCGCCCAACACCAACAGCGCCCCTGTCGGAAAGCCCATCGACGAGATGCCCCACATGCACGTCGCCCAGGGGACGGTGATCACCTACAACCACAACCCACCGACCAGCGGTTGCCACTACAGCCTCGGTGTCGGCACCGCCCCGATCCCGGCGGGCATCTATCCGCCCATTCAGAAGAACCTCGCCCTGACTCCCGAGTACTGGGTGCACAACCTCGAGCACGGCTACATCGTGGTCAGCTACAACTGCCCGACCGGCTGCGACAGCCAGATCCAGGCACTCAGCACCTGGTACCAGACCCTGCCCCCCGACCCGGGCGGGGGTGTCGCCTACGCCAAGTTCATCGCGGTGCCCTACGCCGCGCAAAAGGAGACGTGGGACGTGGAGTCGTGGGACTGGTTCGACCCCATGGGGTCGACGCTGAGCCTCAACGAGGTCAAGAAGTTCTACGCCAACCACGTCAACCAGGCGCCCGAGGGAGCCACCAGCGCCTGATCGCCGCGGCGGCCCCGGGGTTGGCCCCTTCTATACTCGCCGCGATGTCGAAGGCCACCCCGCGCCGCCCCGCCGGCCGCTCCCAGGCTGCCCGACCGGTTCGCGAGCAGCGCCCACGACCGGCCGCCACCGCGGTGACCGCCGATCGTGGCCAGGTCTCCTGGCGCTCCTGCGCCATCGGCCTTCTTGCGGGCGAGGTCCTCCTCTTCGTGCTCAGCAACGTGGGCCTGGGGGTCGCCAACGCGGCTTTCGGCACGGCCGGCTTCCAGAACGCCGACGGTGGCGTCGTCGGCGTGTCGACGCTCCTGGCGGTGCTCTTCGGCGGCTTCCTGGCAGCCCGGCTGGCCGGGCGCTTCGGCCTCTACCAGGGGGTTGTGGTGGGCGCCGGGTTCATCGCCGTCGGGGCCATCTTCCAGTTCGCGCAGGAGGCGCAGATCGTGCACAGCTCGCTGGCCAGCGGGACGCACACCCTCGTCGATCTCGGCCCCATGAGCATGGGCAACCTGATCAGCGGCGACATGCTGGCGCTGGTGGGCGGCTCGATCGGGGGCCTGCTGTCGAGACGCCGCTAGCGACGCCTGGCCGAACGCCTAGCGGCTGACGGCGGTCTCGCCCGCACGGGGTGCCGGGGCGCCGATCACCTCGCGACCGTACGGTGTGCCGACCAGGTCCACCCGGCCAAGGGAACGGGCGAACTCGAGGCAGGAGGACCTCGCGAACCGCAGGTGTTTGCCGGGCGTGTGCCACGCCTGCAGGTGACCCTGAGCGACGGCGCGCCGAAGAGTTGACCTCGAAACCCCGCACAGTGCGGCAGCCTCACCGGTGGTCAGAATCGGTTCCTGCGTCGCAGCCATTTGTCATCCCTCCTGAGAGCAGAGCCCGCCCTGGCTCCAAGGGGTCGAGTGCCAGTTCCTCTGGCCCACTGTATACACCACCTTTGGTGCGCTTGTCCCGTTCTCAGGAACTTTACATGATATTCCAGACAATCGAAGCAACCGCCCCGTCCGTATACTCCGCAGGAGCCGCTTGAGGCATTGCAGGAGAGCGTTCATGGGTCTTGTCCAGGGGGTGGTCAGCCGGCTCCTCGAGAGCGTCGGGACGGTGATCGTGGGCAAGGAGCAGGAGGTCGAGCTGTGTGTGCTCGCCCTTCTCTGCGGCGGCCACGTCCTGATCGAAGACGTGCCCGGGGTGGGCAAGACGATGCTCGCCAAAGCCATGGCGCGGGCCACTGGGTGCGACTTCGAGCGGCTCCAGTTCACACCCGACCTGCTCCCCGGCGACGTGACCGGGGTCTCGGTCTTCAACGTCAAGACCAGCGAGTTCGAGTTCCGCCGCGGACCCATCTTTGCTCAGGTGCTGCTCGCCGACGAGATCAACCGGGCCACGCCCAAGACGCAGTCGGCGTTGCTCGAGGCGATGGAGGAGGGTCAGGTCACCGTTGACGGGGTCACCCACCGGCTCCCGGCACCCTTCATCGTGCTCGCCACCCAGAACCCCATCGAGCTCGGCGGCACCTTCCCGCTGCCGGAGGCGCAGGTCGACCGCTTCCTTGTCAAGGTCAACCTCGGCTACCTGGAGCTCGCCGACGAGGTGGCCATGCTCGACCGCTTCCAGCGCGAATCGCCGCTTGCCAGCCTCGCGGCGGTCACCGACGCCGCCGAGATCGAGGCCTGCCGGCAGGAGCTGCAGTCGGTGTGGTGCCACCACGCGCTCAAGGAGTACTGCGTCCGCATCGTGCAGAGCACCCGCGACAACTCCGACGTGGCGCTGGGAGCGTCGCCGCGCGGCAGCCTCGGTCTGCTCCACGCGTCGCAGGCGCGAGCCGCCGCCAAGGGGCGCGACTTCGTCACCCCCGACGACATCAAGGCACTGGCCCATCGCGTTCTCGGCCACAGGATCGTGCTGCGCGCCAACGCCGAGCTGCGCGGGGTGACCAGCGGGCACGTCATCGACGAGGTCCTGGCCCGCGAGGCGGTGCCCGCCGAGCGTCAATTGATGGCCGGCGAGGGGTCGTGAGCTCGCGGGTCCCTCTGCTGGCCGGCATCGCGGCGCTGAGCTTCTTCGCCGGCATCACGGGGATCCACCTCGCCTACACGCTCACCTACGTGCTGCTCGCACTGCTCATCCTGGCGTTCATCTGGACCCGGGCCATCGCGCGGAGGATCGCCGTCGACCGCACCTCGCCGGCCGGCTCATATTCGGTGGGGGAGCCCTTCAGCGAGCATTTCACCGTTCACAACCGCAGCCTCCTCTGGGTGCCGTACTGCGAGGTCCACGACCGCAGCGACATCCCCGGCTACGCCGCCGGGCGCGCCTGCGCGCTGGCCGCGGGTGACAGCGTGTCATGGACGGCGCGGGGCCGTTTCACCTCGCGCGGACGGCTCCGCTTCGGTCCACTCGAAGCCCGCGTCGGCGACCCCTTCGGCCTCTTCGGCAGGACGGTCCGGCTGGCCGCTCGCAGCGAGGTGACCGTCTACCCCGCGCTTCATCCTCTCGAGGACATCGGCCCGATGTGGGGTGGCGATGGCGCCGGCGACCTGCGCCGGGGCAAGGCGGTGGACGTGCCCCCCGAGGTCGCCTCGGTGCGCGACTATGACCCGCACGACGGCATGAGCCGCATCCACTGGGCATCGACGGCGCGCACGGGGCGGCTGATGAGCCGCACCTATGACACCCGCTACAGCGCCGACCTGCTTGTCGTTCTTGATCTCCGCGCCGGCGTCCACGCTGGGCAGGCACCCGAGTCCTCGCTGGAGTACGCGGTGTCGATCGCGGCGTCGATCGTCCATGCCGTGGCCCGCCGCGGCCAGGCGGTGGGGCTGATCACCAACGACGCCGAGATGCGCGCCTTCGGGGCCGGGCGAGGTGAGGCCCAGAGGATGCGCCTGCTCGACTACCTGGCCACGGCCCGCGACAACGGCGCCACCCCGCTCGCCCAGGTGGTCAGCCGCCACGGGGAGGGCTGGCGCGGTCGTGGCGGCATGGTCGTGGTCAGCGCTGACCGCGATCCCGCCTGGGTCGAGGCCCTGGTCGACTCCGGGACGCGCGGCCAGCGACACCTCGCCGTGCTCCTCGAGACGGCCTCGTTCGGTGCCCCGGGTCCGCCCCTGCGCATTCCGGCGGCCTGGCGGCTGGCCCTGGACTGGTGGCTGGTCCGCCGCGGCGATGTCCTGGGCAGCGGCGAGAGGGCGCGAGCCGCGGGCGACTGACAATGAGCGTGGCCTCGGTCTCGATCGGCGCCCGTCCTCTGCTTCCCCGGGGATCGGCGGCCGGGGTGCTTGTGGCCCTGCTGGTCGCGGCCACCTCGTGGTCGGTGCTCGCGGCCGGCTGGTCGGACAGCACGCCCAGCGTCGTGGTCGTCGCTCTCGCCGGGGTCGTCGAGGGTGTGCTGCTGGCTCGGGCTCGGGCGCCCCGTCTGCTCGCCCTCGCGTCGGCCCCGCTGCTCCTGTTCGTCAGCCTCCTGCCCACCTCCTGGTCGACACGGCCCCTCTCCGGCAGTGCCGGCATCGCCCACGTGGTCGAGCAGTACGCGGCCGCCGCGGCCACGGGGCTGCTCGGCAATGCCCGATGGGAGTTCAACATCGGGCTCGCCGCCCTGCTCTGGGTGTGCGGGGCCTGGGGTGCATGGTTCGCGCTGCGTGAGCACAGTGGCGCCGTCGCAACCGGACCGTGCTGGGCCGTGATCGCGGTCACCGTCATCAATGCGCCGTCCACGGCGCTGGTGACGCTGCCGGCGGCTCTGGCTGCCTCGGCCGCCATCATGCTCATCGCCGCGGTCCACCTCGACCGCCTCAGCGACAGCTGGCGCCGGCGCAGCATGAGCGTGCTCCCGGGCACCGATGGGAGGTTCGCGGCCGCCGCCGCCGGGGCTGGCATTCTCATCGTCCTGCTGGCTCTGGTTGCGCCGCCTCTGAGCAGCACCGACATCTCCGGCCGCCTCTTCGGTTCCGGCACCGGCTCATCGGGGACCGGGCCGGGGAACGGGCCCGGGATCGGAGGCGGCGGCGCCACGGTGCGCTTCAACGCGGCGACCATTCCCGGCGGGGCGCTGACCCTCTCCAACTCCCAGGTCTTCACCTACAAGTCCAGCCTCGCCACCGGGGTCTACCTTCGCATGGCCACCGACGGCGTCTTCGCCGACGGCAACTTCCTGCCCGACCAGAGCGCCAACGACAACGGCGACGACGTCGCCGAGATCGTCCAGCCAGGAGCTATCACGCGCGACCGCCTGCTGTCCGACGGCGCCATCGGGAGTCAGCGCCAGGCCGTGTCCATGAACGTGACCGTCATCGATGACACCTCGGGTGCCAACACGCTGCCCTTTGCAGGCGAACCCGACGTCAGCGGTGTCGCCGCAACGGTGAACGGCCTGACCGGGCCGGAGGCCGGCGGCCAGCTGCTCACCGTCGACAGCGTCGACGCGCTGGGCTCGATCGTCTCCAAGACGGCGGTCACCAGTGCCACAGAGTCGACCGCCACCGCCGCCCAGCTGCGCCGATCCGGGAACCAGTACCCGGCGTTCGTGACCAGGAACTTTCTCGACCTGCAGGACGACGGCAGCGGAGGGGCGGCGGCGGTGCGCGCGCTGGCGCTTCAGTGGACCAGCGGCACCGGCAACGCGTACGACAAGGCGGCTGCGATTGAGAGCAACCTGCGCAACCCACATCTCTTCCAGTACACGCTCAACCCGCCACTGCCCCCGGCCGGCTCCAGGATGTGGCCGCTCACCTATTTCCTCACCACCAGTCACAGCGGCTACTGCCAGTATTTCGCTGACGCCATGGGCGCGATGCTCCGCGCCGTGGGCATCCCGTCGCGGCTCATCAACGGCTACGGTCCGGGGACATCCCCCAACAGCGCGGCGCGCGGCACCACCGCCGAGACGAGCTGGACGGTGAGCAGCAACGACGCGCACACCTGGGTGGAGGCGTACTTCTCTGGCTATGGCTGGGTCCCGTTCGAGCCGACCCCTCCATCAGTGGCAGGCGACTACCAGCCCTTCGGACGTGGGGCTCTCGGCCAGGTCTCGACCGGCACGACCGGGCCAGCCGCCGGCCCCACCCCGACCCCCAAGCACTCGACCGCCCCCGCTGCCTCGCAGGGGTCGTCCGCGAAGCGATCGAGCGGACCGGGCAGGCCGCTGATCATCGCGGGCGCGATCGCCGCGACCCTGCTGACGGCCATCGCACTCCTTGTCGCCTGGTTCCTGCGCCCCCGCAACATCCGGGGCGTGTGGCAGCGGATGGGGGTGATCGGCCGCCTCCTCGGTGTGCCCCGAGATCGATCACTCACCTTCGATGAGTACGTGACGCTGCTCGCCGCCGCCCTTGCTGTTGATCGCCCCGATGGGGATGGCGCTGCCACCGGGTGGCGTTCGCGCATCATCGAAGCCCTGCGCGACATCGCCGCCACCAGCGACCGCGTGTTCTACGCGGACGCCCCCGTTCGCTCGGTTGAGGCGGCGCACATGAAGACGGCCTGGCGCCGTGTCGCCGTGCTGGCGCCCCACCTACGCCGTCGCGCGGTTGTGACCCCCGTGCCCTGATGGCGCCGCGGAGCTGACGTCGACCGAGAGCATGTCGTGGGCGATGATCGCCCCAGGCAGCGGGCCGCGGGCGCGCATGTGAGTGAGCATGAAGCGCGTCTGCGGGTACTCGGCGATGAGTTGCTCGATGTCACCGCGCCACAGGTGGCCGCCCTCCGTCGGGGCGGTCCAGCCGCTGCACTCGCACACCATCAGGTCCGACGCCGCGACGGTGCGGCGCAGACCGGCGCAGAGTGTGCTGTCCCCGCTGAAGCCGATGACCGCGCCGCGGTCGTGTTGCACCGTGTAGGCGAGTGAGGGGCCCGTGCTGTGAACAACGGCGTGGGCCCCCACCGTGTAGCCGGCGAGCGAGGCGCTGGATCCGTCCTGGAGAACGACCCAGCGTGGCTGCACACGTTCCTGGACGAGGTCGAGGAGGTGGCGGCCGTAGCCCGCGTGGAGGAGGCCGAGGACGTACTCGCGCGTTCCCGCCGGCCCGGCGATGGTCAGGCCGGCGCGCGGCTCATCGCCGAATGCCCTCGCCCCCAGCAGGATGGGCAGCATGAAGACGTGGTCGGCGTGGAAGTGCGTGACCAGGACCAGGTCCAGGGAGGCGACGTCCAGCCCGATGCGGGGGAGAAGGGCGTGAACGGGCGCCCCGCAGTCGATGAGCACGCGATCGTCGACCACGCAGGCGGCGTTGCAGCCACGGCCACCGAAAGCGTCACCGCTGCCGACAACAGTCAGCCGGGTGCTGCCGGCCACAACGCCGGCGACGGGGTCAGCCACTCGGAGGCGCCGTCGCCGGCGGCGTGGCCAGCGTGGAGGGCAGGCCCTCCTGCACGAAGCCCCAGTCGAGCAGGCGCCGCGACTGGCTGAAAGCGTAGGGGGCGTTGAGGATGGCCGACAGCAGACGGTGCCCGCCCCTCACCGCCAGGGCAACCTCGCAGTACCCGGCCGCCGCGGTCCAGCCCGGCTTGATGCCGACTGCAGGCGGATACATCGAGAGCAGCGTGTTGATCGACTGCAGCGAGAAGGCGGGGTGCCCCGCGTTCGCCGCGAGCGTCGTCGCCCGCGTGGCCACGATGTCGTCGAAGATCGGGAAGGCACGCACCACCGCAGCCCCGATGGCGGCAAGGTCGTACGCCGAGCTGTACTGGTCCGCGTCCTGCAGGCCCACCGGGGTGGTGAAGTGGGAATCGTGCAGGCCCAGAGCCGCCACCTGCGCGTTCATCGCCGCGACGAATCGCTCCGCGCCCACGGTGCCGTCGGCGAGGGCGTTGGCGGCGTCATTGCCGCTGACCAGCAGCATCCCGGTCAGCAGCTCGTCCACGGTGAGCGTCTCCCCGGCGCGCAGCCCCATCCGGCTCTCGTCCCAGGCCAGCGCCACCGCCGCTGCGGTGACGGTCACGTCGCGCGAGGTGTTGAAGTTCTCCAGGGCCACCAGGGCGCTGAGGATCTTGGTGGTGCTGGCGGGAGGGAGCTCGGCGTGAGCGTTCTGCTGCCAGAGGATGCTGTTGGAGTCGATGTCAACGAGGATCCCGGCCGCCGCGGTGACGGTGGGTGGCTGCGCGCGTGCGGTCGGCGCATCGAACTGGACGTGCGCTTCCAACAGGCGCATGTCGAACCACGGTGGGCGCGGAAGGTCGGCCGCACTCACCGTTGCTGAAGCACCCGCAGGCACTGCTCTCGCCGGCGCACGCGCGCCGGTCAGGGCGACCGCCGATACGACCGCCACCACGATCAGCAGGGCGAGGGTGCGTGGACGGCGGAGGGCCAACGGCATCGATCGAGCCGCATGGTACGTCACCAATGTCCGGCGCTCCCGCCGCCGCTGACTCTGCGCTCGGTGGTTCGCGGCTGCTTCCTTGAGGTATCACATGGGCATGCGACTCGACCGTTTCACCGAACGCTCCCAGGAAGCCCTCCAGGCCGCTCAGCAGGCCGCTTCGGCGTTGCAACACGCCACCGTCGAGCCGGAGCACCTTCTTCTGGCGTTGCTGCGCCAGCAGGACGGGCTCGTCCCGTCGCTCCTGCAGCGCCTCGAGGTGGCGCCGCAACCGCTGGCCGCGCGCTTGGAGAGCGAGCTGGAAGGCCGTCCCAAGCAGTACGGGGGCGGCGATCCGGCCGTCGGCGCGGCATTGCGCACAGTGCTCATGGCTGCATTCGACGAGATGTCGCGGCTCAAGGACGAGTACGTCTCCACCGAGCACCTGCTTCTCGCGCTCGCCGGGCGCCAGGGAGGCGAGGCGCTGCGGTGGCTGGGCGGCGCCGGGGTCACCCCTGACCGCATCTACGCAACACTGGCCGCCGTACGAGGCTCCCAGCGGGTCACCGATCCCAACCCGGAGGCCAAGTACGACGCCCTCGACAAGTACGGCCGTGACCTGACCGATGCGGCGCGCGCCGGCAAGCTCGACCCCGTCATCGGTCGCGACGAGGAGATTCGTCGCGTCATCCAGGTGCTCAGCCGGCGAACCAAGAACAACCCCGTCCTGATCGGCGAGCCGGGGGTCGGCAAGACTGCCATCGCCGAGGGGCTCGCTCAGCGCATCGCCGCCGGCGACGTGCCCGAGGGCCTGCGCGACCGCCGCGTCGTCGCCCTGGACCTCGGCGCCATGGTGGCCGGTGCCAAGTACCGCGGGGAGTTCGAAGATCGTCTCAAGGCCGTCCTCACCGAGGTCACAGGCTCCGACGGCCGGATCATCCTGTTCATCGACGAGCTCCACACCCTGGTGGGAGCAGGCGCGGCCGAGGGCGCGATGGACGCCGGCAACATGCTCAAGCCGGCGCTGGCGCGGGGCGAGCTGCGCTGCATCGGAGCGACCACGCTCGATGAGTACCGCAAGCACATCGAGAAGGACGCCGCCCTGGAGCGCCGCTTCCAGCCGATCGTGGTCGACCAGCCCAGCGTCGAGGACACCATCAGCATCCTGCGGGGGCTCAAGGAGCGCTACGAGGTGCACCACGGGGTGCGCATCAAGGACTCTGCGATCGTCGCGGCGGCGGTGCTCTCGGATCGATACATCAGCGATCGATTCCTGCCGGACAAGGCGATCGACCTCATCGACGAGGCGGCGTCGAAGCTGCGCATCGAGATCGATTCGATGCCGGCCGACCTCGACACCGCGGAACGCGAGATCCGTCAGCTCGAGATCGAGCGGCAGGCCCTCCGCAAGGAAACGGACCCAGCCTCTCGTGAGCGCCTCGATGCGCTTGAGCGCGAGCTGGCCAACGTCCAGGAGCGGGCAGGAGTGATGCGCGAGCGCTGGCAGCAGGAGAAGGGCGCCATCGGGGCGCTCAGCGACGTCAAGAGGCGCATCGAGGAGACCCGCCACGAGGCCGAGCGCGCCGAGCTGGCTGCGGACTTCGGTCGCGCCGCCGAACTGCGCTACGGCACGCTCGCAGAGCTGGAGAGGGCCCTGTCGGCGGAGCAACAGCGCCTGGCCGAACTCCAGGGTGAGCGGGCCATGCTGAAGGAGGAGGTCGACGAGGACGACGTCGCCGCCGTGGTGGCACGCTGGACGCGCATCCCCGTCAGTCGCATGCTCGAGGGCGAGACCCAGAAGCTCCTCCACATCGAGGAGCGCCTCCACGAGCGCATCGTCGGCCAGGATGACGCGATTCGGGCCGTCGCCGCTGCGGTGCGCCGCGGCCGCGCCGGCCTCAGCGACCCTGGCCGCCCCATCGGCTCCTTCATCTTCCTCGGCCCCACCGGCGTCGGCAAGACGGAGCTGGCGCGCGCCCTCGCAGCGCTCCTGTTCGACAGCGAGCAGGCCATGGTGCGCATCGACATGAGCGAGTACATGGAACGCCACAGCGTGTCCCGGCTGGTCGGCGCGCCACCCGGGTATGTCGGCTACGACGAGGGTGGACAGCTCACCGAGGCGGTGCGTCGCCGTCCCTACAGCGTGCTCCTGCTCGACGAGATCGAGAAGGCGCATCCCGATGTCTTCAACATCCTGTTGCAACTGCTCGACGACGGCCGTCTCACGGACGGGCAGGGGCGCACCGTGGACTTCCGCAACAGCGTGGTCATCATGACCAGCAACATCGGCTCACACATCATCGCGGAGATGCCCGCAGCCGCCGACGCTGCAACGCACGAGCGTGTGCGCGACGAGGTTCTCGCCGTGCTGCGCCAGCACTTCCGCCCTGAATTCCTCAACCGTGTCGACGACGTGATCACGTTCTCTCGGCTGGATCGTGACCAGCTCCGTCAGGTCGTCGAGATCCAGCTCGGGCAGCTCCGTGCTCGTCTGTCGGCGCGGTCGATCACCCTCGATGTCGACCCGTCGGCACTCGACCTCCTCGCGGACGAGGGCTATGACCCGACGTATGGAGCGCGTCCGCTCAAGCGGGTCATCCAGCGGCGGCTCCAGGACCCCCTCGCCATGGCCATCCTCGAGGGCCGCCTGCGCGACGGCGACACCGCCCATGTCGAGGTTCGCGACAACGCGCTTGCCATCGAGACGCCGACGCAGACAGCGTCGGTGTCGTGACCAGCGGACCCCCGGCGGGCGGCTGACTCAGCCCTCGCGCTGCTCCGCGCTGGCGTCGGCCATCGCATCGGCGAGGGCGCGATTGTATGGCAGGCTCATCAGGGGACTGGACAGCACGAAGTCTGCCGTTGAGCGGTTGCAGGCAATGGGCACGTTGTAGACGACGGCAATCCGCAGCAGGGCTTTGACATCGACATCGTGCGGATGCGGCTCGAGCGGATCCCAGAAGAAGATCACGAGGTCGATGCGGTTCTCGGCGATCGCTGCTCCGACCTGCTGGTCGCCGCCCATCGGTCCGCTCAGGAATCGATGGACGGGCAGGCCGAGGCTCTCGCTCAGCACCGTGCCCGTGGTCCCGGTCGCGTGCAGATCGTGCTCGCTCAGGGTGGTGCGGTTGTACCGTGCCCACTCGACGAGATCCGCCTTGCGGTGATCGTGCGCGATGAGGACGATGTGCTTCCTGGTCGGCATCGCGGTCAGCATATCGTGCGCGCGGCGAGCGGATCGTGTCGCCGCGCGCTCAGCTCAGCTTGATGGAGTCGTCGCCGGGCGCGAGGAACACCCGGAGGAGCGGGTCGTCACGCCTGTCGACCGCGACGCGCAGGTAGAGGTCGTCGCCATCCACCTCGAGCGCGCCACCGCATTCGGCCGCGAGGAAGAGGGCAACCCGCGGGTCGACTGCCCCGAGGCCGCTGAAGTGTGGCACCGGCGTGGTGAGCCCGCACGCCGCGGCCACCTCCTGTGCTCGCACGTTCCACGTGGGGCCGGGGACGCGGTCGAGGTCGGCGCCGAGCATGGTCGCGAGGATGGCGGCCAGGGCGGCGATCCTCGACCGCGGCGCTTCCGGCATCCCCTCCCACAGCGCCCGTTCGTGGAGCATGCCGTCGAGCACGTCGCGCGCGCGGTCGACGGCTGCGTCGGGCGGGATTGCCACCCACACCCCGTCGCGCCCGCTCCGCGCGGTCCAGCCGTCGACGCCGGCGATGGACCCGCTCGCCTCGGCGGCGGCGGCGACGCATCGAGCGGCATGCCCGCCGGCCGCGACCGCCGCCCCGGGAAGCAGGGAGGTCTCCTCGTCCCACGCCCGGGTGGCCTTGAAAACGCGCCCGTCGCGGAGGAGGGCGACGGGCAGGGCAAGGTGGTTGACGCCCATGTCGAGGGCGGCGCACAACGATCCCTCGCCGTCGTGCACGGGCGGATACACCACGGCGCCGATGGAGTCTGCGGCCACGCGCGCGAAGCCCAGGCCCCACCGCTGCCGCTCCGACCGACGCCTCGCCGTGGTCACGCCCGGCGCTCCAGGCGAGGCCTGCCAGGCCAGGATGAACGAACGTCCCACGGAGCTGAGCACGACGGACTCGGCGTGGTCATGACGCTCCGCGTTGGTGGCGAACTGCACGAGCACCAGCGCCGCCACCGCGGGCGCCTGCACGGCGAAGTGGTCGCGCTCGTCGATCGAGACGCGCAACGCCGTGCGTGAGGCGATGCCCGCACAGGCGTGCTCGAGGACATCGGAGCTTGTGCCGGCCCCGGATACGGACCGCCCGGCGACGATGCGCAGCGAGGCGGCGAGCATGGTCACGCGCAGCGCCTGGCGCCGTGGCAGCGTTCCGGAGGTCGCATCGATCTCGTCGAGCAGCCGGTCGAGCACGGGCGCGCACATCGGATGGGTCTCGTCCGTGCTCACCACAAGACGATTGCGCCGCACCCGGTAGCCCACTGCGCCCGGCGCTGCGTCGCGCCACTCCGGTGTCCGGGCAACGATCTCCTCCCCATCGAAAAGTGCAGCAGCCAGAGGCAGTTCCGCGAGCTCGCCGAGGGTGAGGTTCACGACCGAGACGCCAGCCGGTACTTGCGATTGCCATGGCTGACCACCGCCGCGCTCGAGCCGTTGCGGTTCAGCCACGCACCAAACCGGCGCACGGCCTTTGTGGCGGTGTCGGAATGGAAGGTCACCATCTCAGGGTGGTGCATGACCAGGCGCACCGCCTCGCGATGATGATGCTCGGCCATGCTCGGGATGTGAAGCACCAGGGACCCGTCGACGATGCGGAGGTCCTCGACGGTGGGGTCGAGCATGCGGTCGACGCGGTCGATCAGTGACCCCTCGCCGTCGCGCTTGTCATGGAGCCATGCCCTGGGGTGCGAACGGTGGATCTCGCTGCGCACCCGGAACGAGTCGATGTTGGCCGAGTACACGATCGTCAGGCAGTCGGGGAGGTCACGCGCCAGGAGCGAGAGCACGTCACCACTGGTCAACGTCCGGTCAGGCGCCTTGGACAGGTCCCAGTCGATGATGGCGAGCACGGGGCGCGTCGACGCCGCGTTGTTGCGCAGGCAGGCCACGGCGTGCGCCGCGCTCCGAGCTGCCATGGGATGGAAGTGCCTGCCCACGAAGTGCGCGCGCAGCTGCTCGAGGGTCTCAGCGTCGTCCTCGAGGATGAGCACCTCGGCGTTGGCGCGCATCACGCGCCCTGTGCGGACACGAGCGAGGTGGCACCGCCACGCCGTGCCAGGCGAAGCGCAACACCGTGGGACCTGAGCGACGCGACGGCGCCCCGGAAGTCACGCGCCGGTGCGAAGACAGGGCGAGGGTGCCCGGCAACCAGCGCCTCCAGGCCGGCGTTCCCGGCATGGGTCCCGTCGGGCATGGTCAGGCCGCCCCCCGGCGCCAGGCGAACGCCCTCGACATCGACCAGCAGCGCCGCCTCGACCGCGGCTGCGAGGTCGGCGAATCGTTCGAAGGCGCGGGTGTGCGCAGGCAGGCCCGGCGGCGCCGGACCCTGCCAGAACACGAGGACTGGATGGAGGCTGAGGCAGCCGGACACGTCAGGCGCCAGCGTGCGGGCGTCACCGATGACCATCCAAGGCCATGGAAGGCAGTCGCCTGCGGCTGCCATCATCTCCGCCGGCCGCACGTCGCACAGGGTGAGGTAGGCGCGGTCAAGGCGGTCGCGAAGGGCCACAGCGAGCTCGCCACCCCCCACCACGAGGGCTGTGCGTCCGCGCCCGTGTCGCCTGGCACGGCGCGCTTGCAACGCAAGCGCAGTGGTCATCTCGTCCGCCCCCATGACGCGAATGGTAGGGCCGACGCGGTAGCGGCCATCACCCACACTGGGCCGTGCGCACGGACAGCAGGCGGACAACCGCCCCTGACGCGGCGAGGACGCCCCCGACCTCAGATGTCGGGCGTGTCCCCGGCGTCGCTCTCGTCGACGTCGTCGAGGTAGTCGACGATCTCGGAGTCGGAGAGATCGCGAGCCCGGTGCAGGACGGCGCCGACCACCTCCACGACCTCCGGCGTCCACTCCAGGGCGGCGGCCAGCTCGAGGGCGGTCGGCTCGCGCTCGAGACGGCGCCGCAAGGCCAGCTCGGCCGCCTCGAGCAGCTTGACCTGCTCGACCAGCTGGGTATCGGCGAGCTTCTGCTCAGCCTCGCGCTTGATGACGTCGTCGAGGAACACCCCGACCACCCGAGCCACGTACGGCTCCAACCCGGCGGCTGCCCCCTCGCGGCCGGCGTACTCGCGGATGGCGACGGCCGCGGCGAGGGTGCCCTCCTGGTAGAGGTCGATGACGTCCACCCCGCGTCCGCGTCGCGCCAGCGCCGAGTCGAGGACGGTCGCCAGTTGGTGCTCGATCAGGCTC
>Ga0208219_1000309_pt1 | contig 17744 bp, 16 predicted proteins | sample NGESurshal072012_7_FD_184469 | JGI IMG/M metagenome (GOLD analysis project Ga0208219, IMG submission 184469) | Arctic peat soil microbial communities from Barrow, Alaska - NGEE Surface sample 53-2 shallow-072012 (SPAdes) | ecosystem: Environmental > Terrestrial > Soil > Wetlands > Peat ... | reverse complement strand
AGTGGCTTGGCCGTGCCCGAGACCGCTCCTTTCGTTCACCTCCACGTCCACTCGGAGTACTCGATCCTCGACGGCGCATGCCGCATTCCGGCCCTCGCCGCCCGGGCCGCCGAGCTCCAAATGCCCGCCGTGGCCCTCACCGACCACGGTTCCCTCGCCGGCACGATCGACCTCGTCAAGGCAGCGAAAGCCAACGGGATCAAGCCCGTCATCGGCTGCGAGGTCTACGTCGCCGACGACCGCCGCGCGCAGACGAAGGGTTACGCGCACCTGACGCTCCTCGCCGAGACGACCGCTGGCTACCACAACCTCGTCAAGCTCTCCTCGCTCGGCTACCTCGAGGGCTACTACTACAAGCCGCGCGTCGACTGGGAGCTCCTCGAGCGCCACGCCGACGGGCTCATCGCGCTCTCCGGGTGCCTCTCCGGCCGCGTGTGCAAAGCCCTGGAGGAGAGCCGGCCACAGGACGCGGAGAAGGAGCTCGACCGCCTCGTCCAGGTCTTCGGCGAAGGCGACGTCTACGTCGAGCTCCAGAACGCGCACCTCGACGTGCAGCAGCGGATCCTCCCTGAGCTCGCCGCGCTCGCCGCCAAGCGCAACCTGCCGACGGTCGCGACCGGCGACGTCCACTACCTCCGCCACGAGGACGCGCGCGCACACGAGGCGCTCCTTTGCATCCAGTCCGGCGACTCGCTCAAGAATCCGAATCACTGGAAGTTCGACACCGACCACTTCTACTTCAAGTCGCCGGAAGAGATGGCGCTCGACTTCCCCGGCCACGAGGACGCGATGCGGCGCACGCTCGAGGTCGCCGAGCGCTGCAACGTCGAGATCGTCCTCGACCGCATCCTCCTGCCGAAGTTCCCGACGCCCGACGACCGCGACGCCTTCGACTACCTCGTCGAGCTGTGCGAGAAGGGCCTCGAGAAGCGGTACGAGAAGGTCGACGCCGACCTGCGCGAACGGCTCCAGTTCGAGCTGAAGACGATCCGCGAGATGGGGTTCGCGGACTACTTCCTCATCGTCTCCGACTTCGTCCGCTTCGCGAAGCGCAACGGCGTCTCCGTCGGCCCCGGCCGCGGCTCCGCCGCCGGCTCGCTCGTCGCCTACAGCCTCGAGATCACCGACCTCGACCCGATCCGCTACGACCTCCTCTTCGAGCGCTTCCTCAACCCGGGGCGCAAGGAGCTGCCGGACATCGACATCGACTTCGCCGTCGAAGGCCGCGAGCGCGTCATCAACTACGTGCGCGAGAAGTACGGCAGCGACCGCGTCGCGCAGATCATCACCTTCGGGACGATGGCCGCGCGCGCCGCCGTCCGCGACGCCGGCCGCGTGCTCGAGGTGCCGTACGGCGTTGTGGACAAGATCGCGAAGCTCATCCCGGAAGGCCCGGGGCAGACGCTCGACGACTGCCTCAAGCCCGGACAGGAGCTGCGCCAGTCGTACGACGCCGATCCGCAGACGAAGGAGATCGTCGACCTCGCGAAGCCGCTCGAGGGCCTGACGCGACAGGACGGCATCCACGCCGCGGCCGTCGTCATCGGCGCCGAGCCGCTCATCGGCAACGTCCCGCTCCAGCAGAAGGGCGCCGACCAGGAGGTCGTCACCCAGTTCTCGATGAACACCGTCGCCGCGCTCGGCCTGCTCAAGGTCGACTTCCTCGGCCTGCGCAATCTCGACGTCATCGACAAAGCGGTCGAGCTCATCGGCGGCCGTCTCCGCATCGAGGACATCCCGCTCGACGACAAGAAGGTCTACGCGATGCTCGCGCGCGGCGAGACCGCCGGCGTCTTCCAGTTCGAGGGCTCCGGCATGCGCGAGGCGATGCGGTCGGTGAAGCCGACGGTGTTCGACGACCTCATCGCGATCGGCGCGCTCTACCGCCCGGGCCCGATGCAGTACATCCCCGTGTACGCGCGCCGCAAGAACGGGCTCGAGCAGGTCAGCTACATCGACGAGCGGCTCAAGGAGATCACGAGCTCCACGTACGGCATCTGCATCTACCAGGAGCAGTACATGGAGATCGCAAAGAAGGTCGCCGGCTTTTCCCCCGCGGAAGCCGACGACCTTCGCAAGGCGATCGGCAAGAAGATCCACTCGCTGATGGCCTCGTTGAAGGAGAAGTTCCTCCAGGGCTGCGCGTCAAACGGACTTTCCGCCTCGGTTGCCAATCAGCTGTGGGCGGACATGGAGCAGGCCCAGGACTACTCCTTCAACAAGTCGCACGCCGCCTGCTATGCCCTCATCTCGTACCGCACCGCCTGGCTGCGCGCGAACCATCCGCGCGAGTACATGGCCGCGCTCATCTCCTCGGTCATGAACACGAAGGATCGCGTGCCCTACTATGTCAACGCGTGCGACGAGCTCGGCATCGAGGTGCTCCCGCCGGACGTGAACGAATCGCAGATCGACTTCGCCGTCGTCGAGGGGAAGATCCGCTTCGGGCTCAACGCGGTGAAGAACGTCGGCGAGAACGCGTGCCGCGCGATCGTCGCCGCCCGAAGCGACGGCGGGGCGTTCACAAACATCTGGGACTTCACCGACCGCGTCGACCCGCAGCTCGTGAACAAGCGCGCGCTCGAGTCGCTCATCAAGGCGGGCGCGCTGCCCGGCTCGCGCAAGGCGATGCTCGAGGTGCTCGAGCAGGCGCTCGGCTCCGGCACCGCCGCGCACGACGCGCGCCGCTTCGGGCAGGGGTCGATCTTCGATCTCGGCGACGAACCGCAGCAGGTGCAGTACCCGGCGCTCTCGACCGAGGAGTTCGAGAAGTCCGACCTGCTGCACATGGAGAAGGAGAGCCTCGGCCTGTACGTGTCCGAGCATCCGCTCGCGGCGGTCAAGGATCAGCTCAAGCGCAAGACCGACTGCCCGATCATCGAGCTCGAGCGCCGGCGCGACGGCGAGATCGTTCTCGTCGGCGGGCTCGTCTCCTCGCTCAAGCAGCTGACGACGAAGAAGGGCGAGCCGATGATGTTCGCCACCGTCGAGGATCTCACCGGCTCGGTCGAGGTGGTCGCGTTCAACTCCACGTACGCGCAGGCGCGCGACGCGCTCGTGCAGGACGCGATCCTCATCGTCAAGGGACGCGTCGACCACAAGCAGATGGGGGAGACGAAGCTCGTCGCGCTCGAGATCACTGCCTTCGAGGCGACGCCCGAGCGGAAAGAGGTGCGGCTGAAGGTGGACGCGCGCGTCGCGGCCGCCGGGATCGTGCGCGAGCTCGCTGCCGTCGTGAAGGACTTCCCCGGCGAGGCGCCCGTCTATCTCGACCTGCAGACCTCGAACGGCCCGAAGGTGATGGAGCTCGGCCCCGGATACCGCGTGAAGCCGGTGCCGGACTTTTTCGCCGAGGTGAAGGCCCTGCTCGGCGAAGCCGCCGTTCTGTAGCCTCCGGCCATGTTCGCGGTTGCTCCGCCGAAGCCGCCGATCGTCGTCGTCGACCCGGCCGGCGACAGCGGCACCGCGCCCGACATCACCAAGGTGCGGGTGAAAACCGGGGCGAAGGGAACCGTCTCATTCGTCGTCGTCTTCGCGACGAAGTACGGCAGCAACTCGAGCCTGTACGTGTACATCGGCTCCCAGTACCGGCTCGGGCCGGGCGGGCTCGAGGTGTGGGACCCGCCCGCGAACGACTTCGAGCCGCTCGGCTCCGAATCGGGGACGTTCTCGGTCGCGCCCGGCGGCAAGGCCCTCGAGGCCTCCGTGAACGCGTCCGAGCTCGGGAACCCGAAGACATTCCGCTTCACCGTGCAGAGCATCGACGGCGACGGGGGCACCGGTCACATGGATTCGACGCCCGCCGCGACCTGGCGCCGCTAGGTTGGATTCCATGGGGAGGCTCACAGTTCTGGTGGTCGTGCTCGCTGCCGCGTGCATCGTCGTGTCAACGGCGGCCGCGATCACCGCGCCGCCGACCAATTTCACCGACGCGACCGGCGACAGCGGCACCGCGCCCGACATCACGAATATCGCCGTCACGAACGACGACCACGGCCTGTACTCGTTCACGATCGACTTCGCGACGCCGTACGTGAACTCGGACAACCTCACGATCGCCATCGACTCGGACAACAACGTCAACACCGGCGACACGCAGGCGTTGGGGGCCGATTACCTCTTCGAGGACGACTACGCGTCGCACTCGTTCGACCTCGCCGTGTGGCAGGCGAACGACTTCGCGGAGGCGCCGCATGCAACGGCCAACGTGGTGGTCGCGAGCGACAACAAGTCCATGACGATGACGATCAACAAGTCGGACTTGGGCAACTCGACCGACTTCAATTTCTTCGTCATCGCCTCGGATGGAACTTTCGACACGGGGCACACCGACGACGCCCCCAGCGGCGCCGGCGCGTTCTCGTACAGCGCGCAGACGGTCTTCACGCTCGCGCCCGGCTCGTCCCACGACGGCGCCGCGAAGGCGGGCGGCACGTGGACGGTCTCGATGAGAGCGGTGCGCTCGGACACGAACGCGACCGTCGGCGCGGACGGGACGATCGCCTGCAAGGCGACCGAGGGCGCGAAGAAGCTCGCCGTCGTGAGCCACTCGTTCGTGTCCTCGGGCGGCGGGGGAGGCTCCTCGGCCGTATGCACGTTCCGGGTCCCGAAGAAGCCGAAGCACGCGGCCGTGCACGCGACGGTCACGGTCTCCGACGCGGGTCAGTCGGCGAGCAAGAGCTTCACCGCGAAGACCAAGTAGCCCCGACCCCGGCTACCGTGGTCGCATGGCCCGCCGGGAGGATCTCCGCAACGTCGCGATCGTGGCGCACGTCGACCACGGCAAGACGACCCTTGTCGACGCCCTGCTCTGGCAGGCGGGCTCCTTCCGTGCGAACGAGGACGTCGCCGAGCGGGTCATGGACTCGATGGATCTCGAGCGCGAGAAGGGGATCACGATCCTCGCCAAGAACACGGCCGTCCACGTCGGCGACGTCAAGCTGAACATCGTCGACACGCCCGGCCACGCCGACTTCGGCGGCGAGGTCGAGCGCGGGCTGACGATGGTCGACGGCATCCTCCTGCTCGTGGACGCGAGCGAAGGGCCGCTGCCGCAGACGCGGTTCGTCCTGCGCAAGGCGCTCGAGGCCCAGCTGCCGGTCGTCCTCGTCGTGAACAAGGTCGACCGGCCGGACGCGCGCGCGAAGGAGGTCGTGGACGAGGTGTACGAGCTCTTCCTCGACCTGGACGCGGACGAGTCGCAGATCGAGTTTCCGATCGTGTTCGCGAACGCAAGGGCCGGCCGCGCCGGCTTCGAGCCGGACGAGCTCGCGCCCGACCTCGGGCCGCTCGTGCAGACGATCCTCGCGACCGTGCCGGCGCCGTCGTACGACCCCGACCATCCGCTGCAGGCGCTCGTCACCAACCTCGACGCATCGCCGTACGTCGGCCGGCTCGCGCTCCTCCGCATCCACCACGGCACCCTGCGCAAGGGCGCGCAGATCGCCTGGTGCCGCCACGACGGGACGATCGAAAACGCGCGCGTCACCGAGCTGTACGTGAGCGAGGCGCTCGACCGCGTCCCCGTCGACGAGGCGGGACCGGGGGAGATCGTCGCGCTGGCCGGGCTGCCGGAAGTGACGATCGGCGAGACGATCGGCGACCCGGACGATCCGCGCCCGCTACCGGTGACGACGGTGGACGAGCCGTCGCTCTCGATCACGATCGGCATCAACACGTCGCCGCTCGCCGGCAGGGAGGGCGACCGGCTGACCGCGAGCCAGGTGAAGGCGCGGCTCGACCAGGAGCTCGTCGGCAACGTGTCGCTGCGCGTGCTGCCGACGGCGCGGCCGGACGCGTGGGAGGTGCAGGGCCGCGGTGAGCTGCAGCTCGCGGTGCTCGTCGAGCTGATGCGGCGCGAGGGCTTCGAGCTCACCGTCGGCAAGCCCGAGGTGCTCACGCGCGAGATCGACGGCAAGCGGCACGAGCCGGTCGAGCGCGTCGCGATCGACGTGCCCGAGGACTACATCGGCGTCGTCACGCAGCTGCTCGCGCTGCGCAAGGGGCGCATGCAGAAGCTCGTCAACCACGGCACCGGCTGGGCGCGCATGGACTACCTCGTCCCCGCGCGCGGGCTCATCGGTTTCCGCACCGAGTTTCTCACCGAGACGCGCGGCACCGGGATCCTCCACCATGTCTTCGACGGCTGGGAGCCGTGGCAGGGCGAGATGCGGACGCGGCCGACCGGCGCGCTCGTCGCCGACCGGCGCGGCCCGACGACGGCGTTCGCGATCCTCAACCTGCAGGAGCGCGGCTCGCTCTTCGTCGAGCCGGGAGTCGAGGTGTACGAGGGGATGATCGTCGGCGAGAACGCGCGCGCGGACGACCTCGACGTGAACGCGACGAAGGAGAAGAAGCTCACGAACATGCGCGCGGCGAGCTCGGACGAGACCGTGCGCCTGATTCCGGCGCGGCCGCTCTCGCTCGAGCAGGCGCTGGAGCTGATCCGCGACGACGAGTGCGTCGAGGTGACGCCGAAATCGATCCGCCTGCGCAAGGTCGAGCTGTCTGGGACGAAACGCGCTTCCGCCGCGTCGCGACGGAAGCGCGAGCTCGTCAGCTGACTACGGGTTGGTGCTCGCCTCGCCCTTGTCGTTGGCGACACGCAGGTGGAGCACAGTGAACGTCGAGCCCTGCCAGTTGAAGTTCGGGTCCTTGAAGAACCCGGTGGACGAGAACACGATCGCGACCTTGTCGCCGACGCTCAGGTTCGGCAGCGTCGCGCTTCCGATCTGGAAGGTCACGTCGTTGCCCTTCAGCACCCCGTCGTATGGGCCGGTCCGCGCGACCTGGACGCGGAGCTGGCTCGTCGAGACGGCGTCGAGCGTCCCCGCCGCGAAGTGGCAATTGCAGCGGACGTTGATGCGCCGCGCGGTGAGCGACGACACGTCGGTTCCGGTTGCGACCACCCCGACGAGGTCGCCGGGATTGATGCTCGATTTGCCCTTGCCGTAGTTGATCTGCGTGGACGAGTCGATTGCGACACTGACCGTCTTGCCGTCGAGCTGTGTGTCGTGCTTGCCCGTCCAGAGGACGTTCACGCTGACGGAGCTCGAGCTCGCCGAACCGACCGATCCGGCGAACCAGTGGCCGTGCTGCGAAGGCTGTCCGGTCGCTGCGACTGATGTGAGCGGGAGCGCGACGACGGCGAGCAGCGCCGCGATCCCGACGGTGAAGGATTTCCATCTCATGCCGAGATCATCTCCGGGTCACGTTCGGGGACGGTCAGGCGAAGATCAGGCGCACGTCAAATGCCTGTAAGACGTTTCCGCAGCTCGGACTGGGCCTTCTCCGTCTTCACGAGCCCGTCGACCCCCATCGCCGCCGCGATCTCGGGCGCCTTCGTGAACTGCACGTCGCGGTAGTCGACGGCCTGGACGTGATTGCCCCACGGGTCGCGGAAGTCGAGCGAGGGCGGATGCGAGACCTGGACGCCTGCCGCCTCGAGCTCGGCGCGCAGCACGTCCGTGTCGTCGACGACGAGGCCGAAGTGGCGGTCCGTGTCGGGCGGCTGTGAGCGCCCGCGCGCGAGCGCGATGAACTGGTCGCCCATGTCGACGAACGCCATCGCCGCACCGGCGCGGCCACGAAGCTCGAGGTCGAAGAAGCGGCCGTACCACGCGAGCGCCTCGTCGACGTCGCCGACTTCGAGCGCCACGTGGTTGATCCCGACGAGTTTCACCACCGCGACGTGACCGTAGCGCGCGGCGCTATACCTGAGTCGTGGAGCTCGGGATCTACACGTTCGGCGAGCTGACCGACGACGCGCAGACGCCGGCCGAGCGGGTGCGCGACCTGCTCGAGGAGATCGAGCTTGCCGACCAGGTCGGGCTCGACGTCTTCGGGGTCGGCGAGCACCACCGTCCCGACTTCATCGTCTCCGCGCCCGCGGTCGTGCTCGCGGCTGCGGCGGTGCGGACGAAGAACATCCGGCTGACGAGCGCGGTGAGCGTCCTCAGCTCGGACGACCCGATCCGCGTCTTCCAGCAGTTCGCGACCGTCGACCTGCTCTCGAACGGGCGGGCGGAGATCATGGCCGGCCGCGGGTCGTTCATCGAGTCGTTCGCGCTCTTCGGCTACGACCTGAAGGACTACGACGAGCTCTTCAGCGAGAAGCTCGCGCACCTGCTCGACATCCGCACGCGCCACGCGGAGCTCGGCGTGTACCCGGCGCCGCAGCAACCGATGCTGCCCGTCTGGGTCGCGGTCGGCGGAACGCCGGAGTCGGCGCAGCGCGCCGGCGCACTCGGCCTGCCGATGGCGCTCGCGATCATCGGCGGCATGCCGGAGCGGTTCGCGCCGTTCGCGGAGATCCACGGCGAGGCCGCACTCGAGGCCGGGTTCGATCCGCCGCCGCCGCTTTCGATCAACTCGCACGGGCTCGTCGCCGACACGTCGCAGGCGGCGGCCGACGAGGCCTACCCGGCCCTCAAGATGATGATGGACCGCATCGGCCGCGAGCGTGGCTGGGGGCCGCTCGAGCGGCCGACCTTCGACGCCTCCCGCACCCTGCGCGGCGCCAGCTTCGTCGGTAGCCCGCAGGAGGTGATCGAGAAGATCCTCTTCCAGCACGAGATCTTCAAGCACCGGCGGTTCCTCGTGCAGTTCAGCGTCGGGACGCTGCCCCACAAGAGCATCATGCGCTCGATCGAGCTTTTCGGGACCGAGGTGGCCCCCGTGGTCAGGCGGGAACTGGCCGGGGTCAAAGAAATCCTTACGAATCCCCTAAACCGGTAGGCCCGTTTTACCGAAGAAGGGGAAGTGATGTCTGCGGTCGATACCTACATCGAGACGGAATCCGAGCGCGTCGAGCGCTGGCGGACGGAAGAGCTGCTCCGTGTCGGCTTCGACGTCGAGTCGGCCACGCTGATCGCGGCCGAGCCCGGCGTCGACCTGCACGCCGCGGTCGCGATGATCGAGCAGGGCTGCCCGCCCGAGCTCGCCGTTCGCATCCTCCTCTAGCCTCCGCGCCAGGCAGAATGGGCGCCGGTGAGCGGCGTCCTCCTGTCCATCCCGTCGCCGCCGACGGGCGTCTACCACGTCGGCCCGCTGACGATCCACATGTACGGGCTGATGCTGCTGTTCGCGATCGCGGCGGCGATCTGGCTCACCGGCCGGCGCTGGGTGCGTTGGGGCGGCGACTGGGATCTCGTCTACCGCGTCGCCATCTGGGGCGTGATCTTCGGGATCATCGGCGCGCGCGTCTACCACCTGATCACGAGCTGGAACCAGGATTCGGCCATCCACGCGCATTGGTACGGGCCGTTCGCCGTGTGGTCGGGCGGACTCGGAATCTGGGGCGCCATCCCGTTCGGGGTCGCCGCCGGGGCGTGGGTCGTGCGGCGCTCCGGGAACTCGATCCGGCTGTTCATGGACGCGGTCGCGCCGGGGCTGCTCCTGGCGCAGGGGATCGGGCGCTGGGGCAACTACTGGAACCAGGAGCTGTACGGCAAGCACACGACGCTGCCGTGGGCGCTCGAGATCCACGGGAAGGGCGCGGCGAACCTCTATCACCCGACGTTCCTGTACGAGTTCATCTGGGATCTGCTCGCCGTGGGGGCGCTGCTCTGGATCGACCGGCGCTTCACGCTCCGGCGGCCGGCGCTGTTCTCGCTGTACGTGGCCTTCTACACGGCGTTCCGCACGTACGAGGAGACGCTCCGCATCGACCCGTCCAACCATTTCCTCGGGCAGCGGATCAACTTCTGGGTGTCGCTCGTCGTCTTCGTCTGCTCGGTTGCGTTCTTCGTCTGGTGGCAGTTCCTGCACACGCCGTCTGAGGAGAAGCCGCCCGTCCAGAAGGCTCGACCGATCCCCAAGGGGCCGACCATGGCCGTCCCGCGGGGCCGCGTCCGGCAACGCGGTTAGGGTCCCTCCGGATGATTGTCCGGGAGCTGGAACTCGACCTCGACGCCTTCGAAGGGCCCTTCGACCTCCTGCTGACGCTCGTCTTGAAGGACGAGCTCGACCTGGTCGAACTGGACGTCGCCGCGATCGTTTTGGCGTTCCTCGAGCGGCTCTTCGAGCGCGACGAGCTCGACCTGGACGCGTGCGGCGAGTTCCTCGTCCTCATCTCCGCGCTGCTCGAGTTGAAGGCGCGCGGGCTGTTCCCCGAAGAGGCGGCCGAGCTGGCCGAGCTGGAGCCGGAGCAGGCCGCCGAGGAGCTCGCGCGGCGCCTCGCCGAGTACCGGCGCATGAAGGAGGCGGCCGGCTGGCTGCGCGAGCGGCTCGAGGTCGAGGGCGACCGGTATTTCCGCATTGGGCCGGCGCCGTTGGCGCCGAGGGTCGAGCCGACGCTTGCGCCGCACGATCCTGCGCGGCTGGCGGCGGCTTTGCGGGTGTTGGCGATTCCGCCACCCGAGGTGTCGCTCGCGCACATGGCGCTGCGCTTCCCACCTGTGGTGCAGTTCCTCGAGCGGTTCCGCCTCGTCCTGAAGCGGCGCTCGCGGTTCGACTTCGACCAGGAGGTGGGGGAGCTGTCGCGGATCGAGCAGGCGGTCGCCTTCCTGGCGTTGCTCGAGTTGCGCCGCGAGGGAGAGATTTCGATCGAGCAGGCGGCCCCGTTCGCCCCGATCAGGATTTCCCGTTCCGACGTAGAAAGAGAGGATTCATGGACGCTCCGCTCCGCCTGATCGCCAGCAACCCGCTCGACCAGCTCGCCAGGACGGTCGAGGCGCTGCTCGTCGTCGCCTCCGCGCCGCTGACGGCGCAGGAGCTCGCCGAGGCGGCGGCTGACGATCCGGAGCGCGTCGAGGCGGCGCTCGGGCTCGTGGGCGAGCGCTACCGCGAGGGGCGCAGCGGAATCGTGCTGGAGCACGTCGCCGGCGGCTGGGCCTTCCGTGCGTCGCGGGAGGCGGCCGAGGCATGTGCGCGGCTGATCGAGAAGCCGGCGCAGCGGAACCTGTCGCAGGCGGCGCTGGAGACGTTGGCGATCGTCGCGTACCTCGGGCCGTGCACGCGGCCGGACGTGACGCGCATCCGCGGCGTCGCGGCCGATTCCGCGGTGGCGAGCCTGCTGGAGCGTGGGCTGATCTCGGAGGCCGGGCGAGATGAAGAAGCCGGCGGCGCGATCAGGTACCGCACGACGCCGTTGTTCGAGCGCGTGTTCGGGCTCGAGAGCCTCTCGGAGCTGCCGCGCCTCGACGACCTCGGCGCAGGCGTGGACGAGATCCGCGACCGGCTCCACGCGGTCGCCGAAAAACGCACTGCCTAGGGAGACACGACCGGTACCAGGTACCGATACGGAGGCGTCACGGCCTCCGTACGGCGACGCGATACAGGCCACGTTCCACGAGGACAAACAACGCGGTGAATGCGAGGGCGACGCCCCAGAAGTCGTACGCGACGTGGCCGACAAGGACGGCGCGCACGAGGACGCCGGCCGAGACCCCGACGAGCCATGTCGCCGCGAGTCGCGACCGACCGCCCCGCACGTAGAGCCGCAAAACGAGCGCCACCGCGAACCAGCCTCCGAGGATGCACAGGAGATCGCGGACGAACGCGCCCGCCGACGCGCCGTGCGTCAGCACGCCGACGACGACGAAGACGAGCAGCGCGGCAGCGTCCCACGCTGCGGCCTTCTTCACAGCTTGCGGATGATCTCTTCGGCCTCTTCGCGCGTGAACGCGCGTAGCGTCTCCGTGTCCTCGCCGCCGCCGGCGCCGAGCTTCGTCACGATCTCGAGGGCGGTCTCGTCGTCGGGCGCCTCGAAGACCTCGACGACGTCGTAGCGGCCGAGCGTCACCCAGACGCCGACGAGCTTTCCGCCGGACTCCTCGATGAGCCGCTCGCCGTCCTCCACCCGGTCGCGCCAGGCCGGAAGACCGGCCCTGCCGGCCGTCGTCCACCGCATGAGCGAGATGTAGTGCGGCACGAGGCTGCGTATCTTCTCAGTCCGTGCGTCTCAACGCGTATCTCGCCCGAGCAGGAGTCGCCTCGCGCCGCGGCGCCGACGAGCTGATCAAGGCCGGCCGCGTCACCGTCAACGGCGAGCCCGGCCAGCTGAATACGTTCGTCCAGTCGCGCGACCGCGTCGCCGTGGACGGAGCGCTCGTCGCCCTGCAGAAGCTCACCTACCTCCTCCTCAACAAGCCCGCCGGCGTCGTCACGACCGCGCACGACCCGCAGGGCCGCCCGACCGTCGTCGAGCTCGTCCCCGCGGAGCCGCGCGTCGTCCCGGTCGGCCGCCTCGACGCAGACACCACCGGCGCGCTCCTCCTCACGAACGACGGCCAGCTCGCCCACCGGCTCGCCCACCCGCGCTACGGCATCGAGAAGACGTACGTGGCCGAGGTCGACGGGGAGCCGACGGACGCGACCCTGCGCGCGCTCGCCGACGGCGTCGAGCTCGACGACGGCCGCACGGCACCTGCGCGCGTGCGTCGCCTCGCACCCAACGAGATCGAGCTCGTCATCCACGAAGGACGCAATCGACAGGTGCGCCGCATGCTCGAATCGGCCGGCCATCCGGCGACGCGCCTGCATCGCAGCGCATACGCGGGACTGACGCTCGAAGGACTCGAACCGGGCGCGTGGCGCGCGCTCGAGCTCGCAGAAGTCGAGCTCTTGAAGACCTCGTAACAGCCTTGTGACAGGCCTAGTTTGCGCCCCCCGATGAGGGGTAGCTTCGCCTCGTCGTCAGTTCCCACGTGAAGGGGGAGGAATGAGCAAAAGGGCTCGCAGAGCCGCACTTGCGGCTGCAGTTCTGGCCGCGGTCGGTGCGGCATCCGCATTCGCCGCAACGAGCGGCCCGTCGTCGGCGTCCGCAGCGTCGACGCCGTCCGGGTGCCATCTCGCAAACGGCATCCAACACGTGATCGAGGTCACGTTCGACAACGTCCACTACAACCGCGACAACCCGAACGTGTTGTCCGACCTCGAGCAGATGCCGGCGCTCACGAACTTCATCACGAGCAACGGCACGCTGCTCTCGAACAACCACACGCCGATGATCGGCCACACGGCCGACGACATCATCACGAACCTTTCCGGCCTCTACGGCGACCGCCAGGGCCAAGGTCTCACCAACTCGTACGAGACGTACACCTCGAACGGGACCGTGACGTCGAAGTCGTCGTTCGCTTACTGGACGAGCACCTACGGCGTCGACCAGTTCCCGAACCAGCCGTACTCCGCGAAGGTCCCCGCGGCCGGCTCGCCGCCTTCGACGCCCCCGGCGCCGTGGGTTCCGTTCACGCGGGCGGGTTGCGACGTCGGCGGCGTCTCCACCGCGAACATCGAGCTGGAGAACGTCAACCCCGACATCGCGAACTTCTTCGGGGCGAACTCGCCCGAGGAGGCGCAGCTCAACGCGGATCCCGACTCGTTCAAGGATCAAGAGGTCGCGGATTACGTCGGCCTCGGCGTCCATTGCGCGCAGGGCAGCTCGTTCTGCTCGACGGATTCGCGGCCGGTGACGGACGCGCTCCCGGACGAGCCGGGCGGCTACAACGGCTTCGACGCCGTCTTCGGCCACAAGTACCTGCAGCCGCAGCTCAAGGGTGCGGCGAACGCCGCGGGCGGCATGCGTGACGTCGGCGGCAACGCGTACCAGGTGTACGACTCGGCCGGGAATCTCGTCGACCTGAACGGCAAGGAGATCGACGGAGCGTTCCTGCCGGCCGGAGACGCAGGGTTCCCGGGCTTCGGCGGCATCTCCGCTGCGCAGTCGCTCGCCTACGTCGCTGACATGCAGGAAACCGGCGTTCCGGTGACATACGCCTACATCTCCGACGCGCACGAGAAGAAGTCGGGCCAATCCGGCTGCTCGAACGGCGGCACGGCGCAGGGCCCCGGCGACAGCTGCTACCAGCAGACGCTCGCAAACTACAACGCCGCGTTCGCGACGTTCTTCAAGCGGCTCGCCGACGACGGGATCACGTCGAAGAACACGCTGTTCGTGTTCGCGGCGGACGAAGGCGATCACTTCGCCGGCGCGAACGTCAACCGCTCGGTGACTCCGAACTGCACCGGCACGCCCGACACGACCGGCTACAGCTGCAGCTATCCCGCCGGCTCGATCGGCGAGCAGCAGGTGTCGATCCACGGGCTCCTCGCGTCGCAACAGGGCAACTCGACGCCGTTCTACAACGAGCCGCAGGGGAACGCGGTGTTCATCACCGGCAACCCGGGCCCCACGACCGATACGACGCGGAGCCTCGAACGGGCCTTCCTCTCGGCGACCTCGAACGACACCTACGACAACAGGACGGAGACGGTGGCTGCGTACGCGGCCGACCCTGTCGTCGAGCAGTTGCTGCACTTCGTCAACGCGGATCCGAACAGGACGCCGTCGTTCACCGTGTTCCCGAGGCCGGACTTCTACCTGTCGACCGGCACGGGTGACCCGACGTCGAATCCGAAGACGCCGAACTGCCCGACCTCGACGCCGGCAACGGCGGCGGCGAACTGCGTGATCATCAACAACGGGTTCGCGTGGGATCACGGGTACTACGCGCCCGAGATCAACAACACGTGGCTTGGCCTCGTCGGTCCCGGCGTCGCCAACAAGGGCGTCGACGGGTTCACCGCCGGTGAAGGCCCGAGCTCGCAGGACGGCTCCAACTCGAACCCGCAGCCGGACACTTCGCTTGCGAACCCGGGCACGTGGGCCGATCACACGGACATCCGGCCGACGATCCTGGCTCTCACCGGGCTGAAGGACGACTACATCGACGACGGCCGCGTCCTCGTCGAGGACCTGACGAACGCGCCGGACAAGAGCGGACAGCCGAAGTTCGATGACCTCGCGAAGTGCTACAAGCAGCTCAACTCCAGCGTCGGTGAGTTCGGCACGGACATGCTCCTCGCCGACACCGCCGCGTTGAAGACGGGCTCGAGCAGTGGCGACTCGACCTACACCCGAGTCAACGGTGAGATCAAGCTGCTCGGCACTGTTCGCGACGCACTGGCGACGAAGATCAAGAACGACCTCTTCGCCGCCGAGTTCGACAACAGGCCGATCCCCGGCGACGTCGAGCTGAAGGCGTGCCAGGCCACCCTGGCCGCGGCGGCTCTGCTCGCTCGGTAGACCGACTACAAGCCACGGGGGCGGGCCGCTCCAAAAAAGCGGCCCGCCTCCGGCTTCGCGAAGCCCATGCGCTCGTACATCTGTTCCAGCGTCGGCTCGCTCGCCCGGCGGGCCTTGTCGGCTCCGACCGCAAGCAGGTGCTGCAGCGCGCGCTCGTCCGCGCGGAGTTGCTTGAAGCGCTCCTGGATCGGCGTCAGCAACTCGACCACCGACTCGCCGACCGCTTCTTTCAGGTCGCCGTAGCCGGCGTTCTCGAACCGCTTCGCGAGCGCGTCGATCGGCTCGCCGGTGGCGACGCTCATGATCTCCAGCAGGTTCGACACGCCGGGCTTCTCCGCCGGGTCGTAGCGAACCTCGCGCCCAGAGTCGGTCACCGCCGACTTGAACTTCTTCCGGATCGCGTCCGGCGGGTCGTTCATGTAGATCGCGCCCTGCTCGCTCGAGAGCGTCGTCGACATCTTGCTCGTCGGATCCTGGAGATCCATGATCCGGCCGCCGACCGACGGGAACTGCCCGTCCGGCACGCGGAACGTCTCGCCGTAGCGGAAGTTGAAGCGCTCGGCGATGTCGCGCGCGAGCTCGAGGTGCTGGCGCTGGTCGTCACCGATCGGGACGAGGTCGGTCTGGTACAGCAGGATGTCGCCCGCCATCAGCACCGGATACGTGAACAGGCCGGCAGAGACGAAGTCGTGTCGGTCGGATTTTTCCTTGAACTGCGTCATGCGGCCCAACTGGCCGTAGCTCGCGACAGCCGACAGCAGCCACGCCGCCTCGGCGTGCGCGGTCACGTGGCTCTGGCAGAAGACCGTCGAGCGCTCTGCGTCGAGACCGCTCGCGAAGAGCAACGCCGCCAGGTCGAGCGTCGAGCTGCGCAGGTCGCCCGGGTCGTACTCGACGGTGATCGAATGGAGGTCGACGATGCAGAAGAACGCGTCGCCCGCCTCCTGCGTCTGGACGTACTGCCGGAAGCCGCCGCTGTAGTTGCCCAGGGTCTTACGGCCCGTGGGCTGGATACCGGAGAAGACGCGGGGCTTGTCGGCCATGGAGGGTGATTCTGCCTTAGAGCCCGAACTGGGGTGAAGCTCGTCGTCTGGCCGCGCTGAGCGGCGCGATGCTGCGTCCTCAGTCGCGCCGATAGCGACAGCTATCGGCGCTCCCTGCGTCCTTGCCTCGCACTCGCCCATCGCACCCAGACGACGAGCTTCACCCCAGTCCGGGCCTCTAAGCTGTGAACATGGCCGTGACCGGTGCACCTGAGCTCCTGATCGTCATGGGAGCAAACGCGTCTCCCGAGCAGGTGGACGACGTCGTGGCGCGCCTCGAGGAGGCCGGCTGCGGCGCGGTCGTCACTCCGGGCCGTGAGGCGACCGTGATCGGCGCCATTGGGGAGCGGGAACTCCTCGCCGCGCTGCCACTCGAGGGCTACGCCGGCGTCGAGCAGGTGCTGCCGATCCTCAAGCCGTACAAGCTCGTCTCGCGGGAGTTGTCGCCCGACCCGACGGTGATCGAGGCCCGCGGCCGGCGCATCGGAGACGGCTACTTCGGCTTCATCGCCGGGCCGTGCAGCGTCGAGAGCCGCGAGCAGACCCTCGAGACAGCGCGTGCCGTCGCCGCCGCCGGCGTGACGATGCTCCGCGGCGGGGCGTTCAAGCCGCGCACCTCCCCGTACGCGTTCCAGGGCCTGGGCGAAGAGGCGCTCGAGATCCTCATGGAGGCGCGCGAGGAGACGGGCCTCCCGATCGTCACCGAGCTGATGGATCCCCGCCACGTCGAGCAGGTCGTCGACGCGACCGACGTCATTCAGATCGGCGCGCGGAACATGGCGAACTTCTCGCTCCTCGCCGAGGTCGGGCGCGCGCGCAAGCCGGTGCTCTTGAAGCGCGGCCTTTCCGCGACGGTCGAGGATCTCCTGATGGCGGCGGAGTACATCGTCAAGGAAGGGAACTCCGAGGTGATCCTGTGCGAGCGCGGGATCAAGACCTTCGAGACGTCCACGCGCTTCACGCTCGACATCAGCGCCGTCCCCGTCCTGAAGATGGAGACGCACCTGCCGGTGATCGTCGACCCCTCGCATCCGGCCGGGCGCCGCGACCTCGTGCTGCCGCTCGCGCGCGCCGCCGTCGCCGCGGGCGCCGATGGGATCATCGTGGAGACGCACCCGCGCCCCGAAGAGGCGCTCTCCGACGGGCCGCAGCAGATTCCGACCGCCGACTTCCCCGATTTCGCGGCAGAGATCCGCGCGCTCGTGTCCCTCATGGGACGCACGATCGGGTAGCGGTGCGCATCGAGCCGGCAACAGCCGTCGTCGGCCACGTCGCCGTGCCCGGCGACAAGTCCATCTCCCATCGCGCGGTGCTGCTCGGCGCGGTGGCGGAGGGCGACACGCGCGTGCGCGGCTTCGGCCGCGCCGGCGACACGCAGGCGTCGATCGACGCGGTGCGCGCGCTCGGGATCGAGGTCGAGGATCTCGCCGACGACGAGCTGATCGTGCACGGCGGCGAGCTTCGCTCCGGCTCGGTCGATTGCGCGAACGCGGGCACGCTCATGCGCCTCCTGATGGGGATGCTGTCCGGCCGCGGCGGCATCTACGTGCTGACGGGAGACGAGTCGCTGTCCTCGCGGCCGATGGAGCGCGTGGCCGATCCGCTGCGTCGCATGGGCGCGCGCATCGACACGAGCGATGGGCACGCGCCGGTGGAGATCGAGGGCTCGTCCC
>Ga0208219_1000308_pt1 | contig 17817 bp, 16 predicted proteins | sample NGESurshal072012_7_FD_184469 | JGI IMG/M metagenome (GOLD analysis project Ga0208219, IMG submission 184469) | Arctic peat soil microbial communities from Barrow, Alaska - NGEE Surface sample 53-2 shallow-072012 (SPAdes) | ecosystem: Environmental > Terrestrial > Soil > Wetlands > Peat ... | reverse complement strand
CGTTTGACCGTCGAGCTCGGTCGCGAAGAAAACCGACGCGTCCTTCAAGATGGCGTTCGCGCGGCGCAGGTCCTTCACCTCGCGCTCGAGCTCCTTGAGGCGCGCACGTTCGTCCGTGGAGAGGCCCGGGCGGGTCCCTCCGTCGACCTGGGCACGTCTGACCCATGTCCTGAGCGTCTCGGGCGACATGCCGAACAGCTTGCTGACCGCTGTCAGCGCAGCCCACTCGGAGCTGTAGTCGTCTCGTCGGTCGCTCAGCATCCTCACTGCTCGCTCACGCAATTCGGGTGAGTATCGGGGTGTTCCTGACATGGAGCAATCCTCCCTCTCAGAGGATTCGCTCTCCAACTTTCCCGTCCCGGTTCACTCACTCAGCAAGAGCAACTCCTGGTTCTCAGGTTCGCCGGTTGCGTCACACACAGCGATCGCTTGGCGAGTGAGTTGGTTGTCGGAGACACGATGTCCCTGACGACTCCAACTGAGTCTCCGTTGATGCGGGTCAAGCTAAGCGAGATCGCATCACTCCGGGACTTAGCGACTCCAAACGACTGGCAGAGGACCCTCTATCTCTTTTCGGGGACGATCATCGACTCCAGCACGTGTCAATATGACGTTGGAGAGGCGGCAATTGGAGCAATCGCTCCAGACCGCATTTGTCGTGTGATCTCTGTGGCAGAAACTGGCAACTTCATCGAGCGACGGTTGGACGTCGCACGGTGTCTGCTTGGATCTCCATCTGCAGGGGCATAGCTATGGAGTCTCGGGCCAATTAGGGTCTGGGCTCCGTAGCCACTTTTAGTTTGCGAGCACTCCGTTTGGCTTGAGCAAACTCCAGAACCACCCAGGATCTGGCGGGCGGGTACCCGACTCGTGGGTGGAAGGGCGTCAGAGAGCTACAGGATCCGGTGAATGCTTTTCGAAAGCAAGTTCAACCAGTCACCGCTCGCGAGCGCTACCAACCCGGTGAGGTCAGAAGCGCCACTTAAGTCGTGGCAGGTACATTCGGTGGAATACCCGCAAGTGCCGCGGTCATTTCATCCTGTATATACCCGTTTACAGTATTCGCGACACTCGCAGCAGATTCCAAATCGGCAGGCGAAAGACTCTTTTCGATTATGGCTCGTAGTTGTCCAAGCTGCGTGGCGAATGCCGTCATCACTACCCGAATTCGTGCAAGGTCGCGCATTGCGTCACGCATCCCGCTCGTGGCGACGGTATAAACGGAACCAAGAGCGCTAATGGCTCCGCTTCCACCGAATATGCCCGCGATGACCGTCGAGTTGGTGCCCGAGGGCGACGCAATTGCCACGTAGGCGCCAACGCCTATGAGACACAGTCCCGCGAAGAATGCCGCGAAACTCAAGGCGTACACCGCTGCAAAAGTTCGCTGGGACACGGTGACGATAGGAGCAAAATACTCCTCGAAGATGGAGTCCGCGTTTACCGACGCCTTTAACTTGAGACCCTTGATCTGCTTCTCTATATCGATGAGCACAGCCTTCGCGAGTCGTTTGCGCTCTTGGCGGTAGCGAACCGGTGAGCCGGGCCAGTACCAGGGGAGCCATGCCCAGCCGGGTCGTGAGTAATTCCACGACTTCGCAGGTGGCAAGTTCTTGCCAACCTCGCTGGTGGGATTGGCGAATAACCGGGCGCGAAGGCTCGGTGTCGACAGCAGCAACTCGGTGAGAATCCTGGCGTCGGCTTGGATTAAGTCGTCAGCCTTCGGTCGACTGAATTCTGCTGCATCCACTTGCTGCACCTCCTTCTCCAATTTTAGTCTGACGGAGTTGCCGTCAGACCACGACACCGATTGGGGTGTTCTGACCGCCCAGGAGCGAGTCCCCGACACGATGGATCGACAGTTCACGTCGGTGGGGTAGAGGAGCATGGCTGCATGGCCAAACGAGGCTCGTGATTCGCTCATCTCTTGTTGACAAGAAGTGTCTTGGGGAACCCCGCGTTGCCATTGAATTCATCGGGCGCGTTGTACTGCGGTGTCGTCTTCAGGGAGGCCGCGAGCGCATTGATCTGCGACTGATGGGCGCCCTGGTCGATCCATAGCCCGATCTTCCCTCCAGGAGCGACGACACTCGCCATCTGGGCCACGTTGGTGTCCGTCAGCGGACAGCCCTGCATCGTGACGTAGTTGGCGAATCCCGCCGCAAGCGGATACCCCGGATTCGTACCCCAGGAGGCGACCTGGACGAGCAGGGGGATGTCTCGCGTCGGAGGTCCGCCGGTCGTCTGGATCTTGTCGTTGAGGTTGATGGCACTCGGAAAGCCCGTCACCAGGCCGTGGAAGCTTCCGCTTCCGTCCCACGGTTTTGGCCCCTCTCCTCCCACATCGAGCGTGATCGGATAGCTGGCGTCGATGCCCGCGTCGGCGCGGGTGGCCTGTGCGCCCGACCTCGCCGGCACGCCAACTTTGTTGCGAATGTTGTTCACGACGGTCTGGATGGCTGGCGTCCCGCTCCCTCCACACTGGCCGATCGCCACACAGAGAAGTGTGGCGATGCTTGCGAGTGCCCAGGTTCCGATGGCGAGGATGAATGCCCCGGCTGCCACGGTCGTGCCGAGGAATGCGGCCACTGCACCAAGTGCGGCGACGAAGCCGACGCCGCCCGTCGCAACGCCGGCAATGACCAGAATCACCGCCAAGACGATGATCGCGAGCGCCCATGCGCCGAGGAAGCACCACCAGCACGACCACGAGCTTCCTGCAAGGAGCAGTCCTCGCGGGCCGAGCGTCAGCGCGTTCGGATTGCCTTCCGGATACATGGGGGCCAGGGCGCCCTCGATGGTGGCCGCGACATCAGCAGTTGGAATCGTCGTGACCTGACACTGGAACCGGGCGTCAGACGGGCCGTCGATTGCGACGGTCCACGTACCCGTCACCGGCGACACGACGACGAGCTGGGCAATCGACCCGGTATCGCCGAGTCCCACGTACAGGGCATCCGAGTCCTCGGGGGAGTTGTACACCTTTCCCGTTGGATCGGTGACCGTCAGGGTGACGCCCACCGGCGACATCACCTCGTCGCTCGGGGCATTGAGCGCGGCGACGAGCACCGGAGCGCCGGCTTGGACGACAAAGCACTGTTGGCGGTGGCACGCGCTGCCGTCGGCGGTCAAGCCACGGGCAAGCGTCACTGCAGGTGGTGGGTCTGAGGTGATGGCACAGTAGGTGTAACTGTTTGCTCCGCTCGTTGCGAGGGCGGTGTAGATGACGCCAAATGTGACCGAGGCGTCGCATGCAGCGTTGTTATGGGTGGGCGAGAGATCGTCCCCGTTGCCGTCCAACGTGAAGTAGCCAACGAGGCCCGACTCGCTTCCCGTCAAGAGGCCAAACCGCCATGCGTCCACCACGGCCGGGGAGACCGCGACGTTCCAGTAGCAGAGATCCTCGAGCCAGCCGTTGAGCTGGTTGAAGGGCTCTTGGCTCTGGTCGGTGCCCCCCAAGACCAGATCGTCGGAGTTGGTGACGTTCAGCGGCGATGCCCCGGGCCCGCTCGTCGTGACCGCGAGCGCCTGCCCATCGATCAGCACGCTCAGTGAGCCGCCGCTCCGAATGCCGACGACGTGGTGCCAGCTGCCATCGAGCACGTCGGAGGCGGCCGTCTGCGCCTGAAAGAAGCTGATGCCATCGTCGGTTGCAAGCTTGATGACGCCGTTTGGTTCAAGGACCAGCAGAAGGCCCCCATTGCCAGTTCCTCCGGCGGATCCCTTGCGAGCGATGAGTGTCCCAGGCTGGGTCGTCTGCACGAACCCCCCGACCGAGAAGTCGCCTTGGCCAACGTCATAGGCCGGGTTAGACGGTGCGCGGATGACCCCCGACCCAGAAAGATTTGCGCCGAAGTCGAGCGACGCCCAGTGGTTCACAGGAACAAAGTCAACCTCGCCTTGGCTGCTCAGCGGGTTTGCCGTCGGCGATGAGTCTGTGAACGTGTTCTCGAGCGTCCAGTAGGCGACGAGGCCCGGCGCCGATGGAGGGATGCGCTCGAACATCCCATCAACGATCTCACTCGCGGTTAGCGCACGCGACCACATCGCAACGTCATCGACGATCCCGGCGAAGACCGCTGCGGACGACGTCGTCGGATCCGGGCCCCCGAGCGTCAAGGGCTGCACCGTGGAGACATCCGGAGTCGGAGAGCCGCTTCCAGAGGTCGTTGAAGGCTGAAGGCTCCCGTCGAGATAGATGGCGAGACCACCGCTCTGGCGTACGCCGGCAACGTGATGCCAGTCGCCATCCAACACACTTGTCGGACTCGTTGCCGCCACAAAGTCAGCGTGACCGTCACTCGTTGTGAGCGCGATGGCACCATCGGCGGCGATGGCGAGGATGAATCCCCCGTTCTTGACGGGATTGTTGAGGAGGTACTTGGAGATCAACGGTCCCGGCAGCGTCGTCTGCACCAGTGTCTCTACCGAGAAGTCCCCGACACCGAAGGCATATGCGGGGTTGTTGGCTGCTTCGAGCAGTCCACCGTCTACAAACAACGCGCCGAAGTCGGTCACAGTCCTCGCCCATTCTCATGTAGTTCACGACTGATCAGCGGATAGGTGCGATCTCAGAGATCCTCGTTGTCGTGACGGATGAGTTCTGTCTATTCTCGCGCAGAGGTCGTGTCAAATGCGCCGAAGTGGAGCTCTGGGCGCTGCAATACAACTCGATGCAATAAACACCTGTTTTAAGGTGCATCTGATACGGAAGCTAGGTGACAGTTCGTCGGCACCGAAATAGGATCAAACCCTCACTCTCCGGAATTGCCCACCATCTCCATCAGTGAATCCTGATCACCGAGATCCCTCATGCAGCAGGTACAACTCCCTGAAGGAACCTCAGAATCCGGATCGACCGAATGGTCCCGAACGCAATGGTCGGCTCGATGGTCCTGTGGCAACGATCAAGTTGTCGGTGAGTGATCTCACTCCACCGCAGCGTAACGCACCCCATACTTACCACCCACTCGTGGCTCTCGATCGTGCCCTAGTTGTGACTTGCGGGCGAGCTTGTCGGAAGGCGTGCGAGTGGCGCGAAGCGGGCGAGACGCGCTAGTCCTTCTTGTCGCAGACCTCGCAAATGCGCCGAGTGACTTTGTGCTCGGCCTTGATCTTCTCCCCCTCGGAGCAATCCACATGCGTGTGGTACACGGCGGGAGTTTCCTTCTCAACGGTGTAGTAGATCGCCTTGGCCATCCGGCACCTCCAGTGGTTGCACAGCAGAAGCTACTGCCGATTGTCGCAGGACGCTCTCGTCAACTCGACTGCCCCATCGTTTCGCCGCTGAACAGACGCCTCAGGCTTGAAGCGCGTCGTCGAGCCCGGCGCTCATTCCCTTCGCGACCGCTTCTGTTCGACGTCGATGTGACGCGGACCTGTGAGGCGCAAGATGGCCTAGTTCGCATCGCCCGGTATGAGTGCCTTCAGGTGATCCAAGATGACTTGCGCCGGTGCCGTCCAACCAATAATGCCCTTTTGAGCCACGACTTGCTGGAGCACGGACTGTGTGCAGACGACCATGCGCGCGGCAAACGACCGCGGGTATGACTGCCTACTCGTCGAGGACGGCACCGGCGGCGGGTTGCCACGCTCGCTCTTTGCCGTAGGGCAGTTCGCCAGATCTGGGTCGTGGCACTCCTTGGTGTGGATGATCGGAAGCTGCGCGGCCCGAAAGGCGAGCTGCAGCTTGTTAATCACGGGAATACAAGGCGCCAGCAGCTTGACGTCATTGCCCAGAATCGACGCGTAGCCGTTCTCGTCGCAGAAGTCGCGCTGCATGTCGATCGTGATCAAAGCAATGTGATCCGCATCGAAATTGTAGGGCGGCTTCGCATCGATCATTGTCATGGAGTCCTCCGGCGATCGTGAGACGAATGCAGTGCGCTTTCGAGAACCTAGCGAGAGCACTCGCGGCTGTCGACCGAGGCAACGCGGCTTCGGAACCTCGCGGGATCAGCGCGGCGTGAAGGCAGTGCTGCAGTGTCCGCTGAGGCCCTTGAGTGCGGTGGTCACGCTCACGACGACGCGGTAGCCCTTCGTGGCATCCGAGATGTCGTACGTGATGGCAGCATGCCCACCCGCGTTGGCGGTTGCTGACTTGGCGTGGTCGGTTGTCCGGTAGTGCGCGATCGTCGTCACGTGGGCACGTGCCCTGGTCGTGACGGACACGGTGACGTCGGAGTATTGCGCGGGATGGGCGCTGCTCACGTGGGCAGAGCAGGGCAGCGCCGCATGCGGGCCGATGCCGGCACCTGCAATCTGTGAAGCGCTGGCAACCCCTAGGAGTGCCAACAGAAGTGTGGCGATCGAAATTGCCGCCCGATGTCTCGATCCATGATTCCTGTCCACAGGTTCCCTCCCACGTCTGCACCGCGACTCGATGGTGAGCGAGGGGGCGCAGATGGCGAGCGCGCTTCCGCCACGATCGACGTCGACATCAGGATATCGGCCCACCCGCAGGCCGCTAGTGCGTCATCAGCATTCCAATGATGATTCCGAGGAGCACCGCGACAACTCCCACGGCACCCATGGGGGCGGTCCTCCCCGGCCTCATTCGCGGTAGGCCACGCCACATCTTGGCCGGAGATCGGGTGCGGCACTGCCATGCACGGACGACTCGTCGGCGAACCTCCTCTAAGCAGAGATCCGGGGTGATGTGTGGGGATGTGGAAGCCGAGGAGTCTCTACGTCTTCACCCCTCATCATGTTGACTGCAAGGTCAGCCGCCCTTCGGACGGAAGAGAGGAGCAAACATCGCGAGAAAGAAGGAGACAAAGAGTAGGCCAGCAGTGCCAAGGCCCGGCTTGTACCAGGAGAATCGCTCGAACGGCGATCCCGGCAGCGCATAGGCCCAGACGGTGAACGCCAACGAAGCAGCGAACAACTCCCACCAGGGCCACAGTCGCAGGTCCCTCATCTGACTCAGCGCGTCGCGGCTCTTCAGCTTGACTGCGAAGATCGTCCAGGTTGTAAGTGGAGTGAATCCCAGAAACACCCAGAATGTCGCCCACTGTTCCAACTGGGATTGCGAAGCGACGGTGCCCAAGGCGGCCACCGCCGCCACGTACGTCGTCACGACCTCAGTCGGGATATATGCCACCACCGCGCTCAACGCGCTTCAGACAGTGGTCCTTAGTTCAGTCGAATGACTCTTGACTGGTTGAAGAATATTCGACGTGTCATACGCGGCAGGACGCAGAGTAGCCACACCCAACCGGCGCCGAGAGCGCGGTTCATCCATCCGGGGTGCCACAGGAGCAGCACGAGCGTGAGTGCACGGCCGAATCGCACGTGCGCTTGCCTGAGTCAGGCAGATTGTCAGTCGGTACTCGGTCCATCCCGAATCTCCCTACAACCCGGACACGTCACCTGGACGTCGTCGTCGAACCAGGTTCCTGTGACAGATTGGAACTGTGTTCCGCACTCCGTGTGGCTCCCGCTGCGATAGAGATGGATGATCGGGTTCGCACCGCCCTCTCTCAGCAGTCGGCGGAACACCAGCCGAATCTACTCGCACCACCTCGCATCGTTTCGAGATACCCGGGCGACACAAGGCGCCCAACCTTTCTTTCGATGCGGTCGTACAGGGTGGCGCGACGACGCGATTATCCAACCAGCAATCTGATACCGCCAGCCTTGGCCCCCCGCCACTTTGCAATCCAGCCAGGGTGGGTGAGGTGAGCGCGTTGGACGTTTGAAGGACGGCAGCAGCCTCGCTGTGTTCTCGCGAACGCCGGAAGAATCGACTTGGCCGAAAGCTGGAAGGGCACCCCAAGGACAAAGGTGCCCTTCCAGCTCAGTGGCTCGGCACGCTTCGGGTGTTCTCAACCGTCGTTGAGCCGAGCGGCCCTAACCAGCGCTATGCACGCTACCACCGCGACCCGCGATCGGCTCGAGATCCCTGCATGTTGTCGCTCCGACAGTCCTGCCTGATGCAGTGCCGCAGTAGGGCGGGACTTCAATCGCGGAGCGAGTCGTGATGCTGCGTGTGCCGACCGAGTCACGTACAGGTGCTCAGGTTGGTCACGTTGTCACCCATGTTCCACACCGTGGTGCTGCCCGACGCGAGGACCGCACACATGTGCGCATCTGCCGTTCCGGTTGCCGGCCCTCCGAACGCCGTCCTAGCAGGGAGCGCGGGAGAGGGAAGAAGCCCGATTGGGGTTGCACGGCATCCAGTGGCTCTTCAGGGTCCAGTGCACACTCTGGGACAGTGCCTCTGGCGATCGCCCCTAGACGGCAAGAAGGTCCGGCGCCGGTCGCCTCACATTCACCTCACATGCAAAGTGTCCTTGGCCAATCTGGCCGGCAACAAACAGTCGTCCGTCAGTGGGAGGGGCGAGATTCGCGTCATGCATTTCGCTGAGCACGCGACGGTACGCATCGGCCGGGATGGAGCGAAAGTCATCACCCAATGGCTCGGTATGGAAGGTGATCTGATGCTCCTGATCACCACGAGATTGCATACGACGATTTAGTGCGGGTCGCGACGGGTCGTTACATCTTGGCGTGATCCACTACTCCTCATCGACCTGCGCCTATGGAACCCATATGGTCTGCACAGAGCGCTGGCTTGCACTCGGCCCAAGTCGCCAGATGTAGTTCTAAGGAATCGATTCGCAATCAGAAGCAGCGCGACTCCGAGAGTCGTTCCCGACGCAGGTTCTATGAATGGAGTGCAAGCGGTAGACGCCATGAGCAGTGCAGCAACTAGAAGGCGGACGTTTCGCAGTGTCCAAAAGCTCAGACCAACGATGCGACTCCAACGGCGTGGTCCAGCATTCGCTTCAATGAGGTTGCCAGAGATTGACGCTCCCCAAAATATGTATTCGAGGGCGATCCACCCTGCGGTCGAGAACAGGATCACGGCAATCAAGCGCAGGTCTGGCATAGCAGTCCTAGTAACCCAATTGGCAGCAGGCCAGCTCCAACTTGCCAGTGCAATGTCCGACAGACTGACAAGACCTCCCGCCGCCCAGAGTCCGCGTAGTTTCGGAACGTCGCGACGATATGCGGACTCGTACAGATGAGCAATATTCGAGTCCTCGGTCGAGACTTCGCTCATGTACGGAATACCGTTGTGCCATAGCAGCCATGGAAAGAACAGCCAGGCCGCGACTCCCATAATCCAGAACCGCCAGATGCCCATGAGATATGTCACGGCTCAATGAAACTAGATGGTTGTCACAGCCACGACTCGCAGTTGTCGAATCACTGCCACTCGACTTACGGCGGCGCCGCCAAAGTCTCGAGTCCGAACTCTGTCCTTGGCTCCGAGTGCCGCTTCGGTCATTGGCCGAATCCTATTCAAGCCCGGTGAGCCCGAAATTCACCTATGGTTGTGACGTGTACCGAAAATTGGAGAAGACGCTAGAAGTGCTCGCGTCTCTATGCGGGCTGCTGGTCCTCTCGACAGAAGGCACAAGTAAGGAGTCCTTGAAGAAAGCTAACGGCTTGCTGAGAGCCTTCGGTCCACTGCTGATTGCTTGCGCAGCGATCGGAAAGTGGCGAAGGACCGAGTTTCGCAATAGAGAAGCTTCTCTGTGATGCTCGGCAACCGTGGGCTATGAAACTGCTTTCAGAATTGCGAGCACCCCACCAAGGATGAGCAAGAGATCGACAGTAAGTCCGAATGCTCGAGCCGAGACCCGCCTCCCGATTAGGAGTCCGATCCCGCCTCCAACAATCGACCCAGGCAAGGTAGCTATGAAGACCTCGAAAGCCTCGGGGGAGAGAACTCCTCCGCCGACAAAGAGTCCGAGCCCCACGAGATTGCTTACAGTGAAGACGGCGGAGATGGTTCCACGGAAGCGATCGGGATTGAATCCCCTGAGTTGAAGATAAGCCACCAGGGGCGGACCGTTGGTTGAAAGAGATGTATTTAGGAAGCCACTCAGGGCTCCCGCACCCAGTGCCAGGCCTGCGCTGAAGGCGCGCCCAGTTGGGATCTGTCGGACTCGGTCCCGCACAAGCAAAACTGCCGCTCCGATTGTCACGATACCAAGGGTGAGGCGCAGGTGCGATTGCGTTGAAGAGAGAAGCACCAGTAATCCCAGTGGCATTAGCGCAATGGCGCCGATGCTCAGATATAGAGTTTCGCGAAGATCCACTACCCGCCGGTATCTATTGAGCACCACCAAACTCAAAGTGCAGCCGTGAAGGAATCCCACAACTACGGCGACGCGAGGTGGAAGCACGAGCACCAAGAGGGGAACTGCAATGAGCGAGAATCCGAAACCAGCCGCCGATTGGCAAAGTGCGGCGAGAGTGACAATCGCGATGGACGCGAGTACTTGGTACGACAGCAAGGGCAGAACAATTGGGGCCGCGTGGGACACTAGGTCGTTGGAGTCTGCTACTGCTTGCTGCCAACGGCCGCACGGGCCATTTCCATTAGGACCGAGCCGGTCGTCGTCTCCTCACGGTCACCAATGTAGCCAGTATTGCTTGAACTAAAGACAAACTGAGTCAGCTGAAGTATCACTGCATTCTTCGCAGTTGCATCGTCCACCCAAGATGTAAAGGCCTCCGCGGTCTCCAGCGCTAATCGCTTTTGTCGAATTACGAGCGCATTGTGACGCGAGATGCGAAAGTTCCTGGCTCCAAAGAAGGTGACCGATAGGAGAAGCGTTAGCACGCCTACCCTTTGGAAGACAGAATTGACGATGTCCGTCGCAGTCGCATGGCTTGCTAAGTGGAACACGACCACGCTCACAACTGCCCAGATGCACGCCGCAATCAGTCCAGAGGCTGATGCGAAGAGCCACCGTCTTGAGCCCGTCTCGAATCCACCGGCCTCCTTGTCGTACATCTCGGCAAATCCCGCAACTCCAGAGAGGCCGGCAGCATTGCGGGCGGCAGTTACAGCAGCCTCCGCCTGATCCCGGAGCTCGATGATCTCGCCTTCCAATTGGGCGAGTCGGTCGCGCATCCGGTTCGCTTCAACGTCGGTGCTAATGGCTTCAAAGGCCTGACGTGCTCGTCCAGCGGTGGCAATAACCTCCAAGGTCTGGACGTGAGCTTCGAAATAGGACTCAATAGCGCTGAGCAACGTCGCACGGTCTGCAACTGAATTTGTCTCTGTGGGACTGAACTGCTGAATGGACTCAACGAGTTGTTGGAAACTCTGGAGCGGACCCTTGAGAAGAATGAGGGACGACACGGTCAGCTCAGCGACGGGATGACTCGCTATCTCTCTGATGCAGGAGAGAATTTCAGCAATCTGCTCGGCGCGCGATCTGAAGTCTCCAGCTTCTCCTAGCTCTTCCGTCCGAATCAGATCCCTATTGCAGTCCAAAGCGGAGAGCGAAGCCAGACCGTCCTCAATCGTGTTTCGGAGCAGAGTCGAGTCCGACGGAGCTCTTTCAGGTAGCAACGGAGTCCGCCCTAGGGAGGCGAGGAACCTGAGTCGTCACGAAGGGGCGCCTTGTGTGTTCGCAACTGAAAGTGCTGAGAGTCCGGACAACAAGCAACGGACACGCAGGAAGTCTTCGTTGGTCATGCTTGGACGAATCACCAAGAACCTCTGGTCTATCAACTCTGAAAGTAGCTTATAGAAGTTGCCGACATTATCCGCGCTCACGAATGAGTTCCAATCCCTAGACACTAACTCCCTCAAGTGGTACGACATAGGATTCACCACGCTCTGTCGAAAAGTTCTCAGTCGTTCATCCAAGTTGTCAACTCCGAATGCCAGGGTTCGCGCCTCAACCATGAGAGATCTGAGTTGAGAGGGAACTTTGGCTTCCCATCTGCTTATCTCCTGTGCGTAGCGCGTTTCGTCCATGCTTCCTATGGATGCGAGCATTTCCAAAAATGCAACGATCTCAGGATCATCAGCAGTTGAACTTGCTGCCGCTGCATTCACAAGAGCGGTAAGCCGATCGTACGGCGCTGGATGGCTGGTACCGTATGCGGTGAAGCCGGTGAGCGTGCAATCGAAATAGCCGAGGTCGCCGAGGAGTCGCACTGCTTCCTCGAGCACCCATGAGTCTGCGATTTCGACTTCACATACGACAGCATCCACCAAGGCCGTCTTTTCGCTCAGATCATCGACGCCCGCGAGTCCCACGTCGATCATGGCAGCTAACGCGGCGTGACTGGCATGTGGTCGACCCTTGCCTGCCTCGAGAAACGAGTCGAGTCGCGATAAGCCGGCGCCGAGATTAACGTGTGTCGACGCCCAGAAGATTGCTCGTGCAACAAGATACAGCGGTCGTACCTGAGGGCATTGCATAGCTTGAACGATTACGCGATCGAAGAGCGCAAAAACCAACCGCTCCTCTTGAGTAAGGTTCCACTGCTCAATGTGGTCTAGAAGTAGCAACTGTTTAGCGAACGTCATCCGGTCGAACGGATTGCCTGTGAGATTCTGCTCGCGCCGCAACTCTGAGGCCATCGTGTCAACGATTTCGGCCAAATCGACTTGTCCCCATTGCGCCTGTAGCCATTTGTCGAGCTGAGATGGCACCGGTGAAAGGTATGTGAAGCCATCCTCGCATGCAACGACAATCTGCTCGTCGTTGACGAGAACTAGATCACGTATCCTGTCAGGGTACGACAATGCTCCGCTGAGAAATCCGCTTGCACTCAGGACATAAACGAAGCCGTCGCCACATCCGACAAAGTACGCCGCAGCTTCTCCAGTGGGATCCAGGGAGAGAGTTACCGACAGTGCCCGATGTGGGAATCGGTATCGCCAAAGTAACTCACCCCCGAGGGACAGCACGTATAGGTATCGATCTTCTGACACTGCAATGCATGTGTCGTCGGTCATCAACACCTCTCGAACACGATCAGAGGTTGGATATCGCCACTTCTCAACTCCATCCTCGAAGAACGTGACAAGCTGATCGTCAGATCCAGTGAGAACGACCATCGCGTCACCGTTTCGAACTCGAGCGAAGCCACTTCGAAGGACCTGATCTGTCCGAAATCCCCACTCTGGATGATCCACGGCGACCACTTCACCGCTCTCGCAGAAGGCAAACAGTGTGCTGTCAGAGGAGCTGGTAGGAACCCGGCGAATTTCACGGGGCCAGTCGCTCAGTGGCGTTGCGTGACGGGCGGAATCGGTCACAATCCTGTCGCCTCCGACGGTCCATGTGAGCACGGTGATGTTTCGATCACTTGTGGCTGCGAACACCTCAAGACAGTCATCCGCGATCCACTTGCCGTCAACAGCCCAGACTCGGGCTTGTCCCAACCGCTCGCTCTTGGCGATAAGGGACAGATGGCGATCTCCAATCCCCAATGCGAACACGTACCCCTGGTCAGTCGCGGCCAACACAACTTGTTCCAAGGACCCAGTTGCTCTTCCCGGGACAATTTGCAGGAATCGAGCAATGCCAACACTCTGACGTGAGCCCCTGAGTCCAGTGAGCACCACGGACGCGTAGTCGCTGTCTGAAAGCGGACCATGGTCCGGCTGGATTAGGCCCTCCCCTTGATCGGGCAGAGTAGGGCCAACTTGAACTTCGTAAGTTGCAGCGAGCAGGTCACCGTTTGTGAATCCAAGCAGCATCATCCGGGAGCCTGCATGCGTGACCTCGGCCGCTGTTGCGACGCGGTCTTCAGTATCAAAATACCCCACAATGTCGCGGTTGGCCGGATCAATAACGTACATCCGAGCGTCGTCGCAGATCGCAAGGAGAAAGCGCCTCCCTTCGAGAGGTATCAGATGTATTGCTCGGTGCGGCAATGGGAGCGTCCATTGCATTCGGGTGATATCACCTGTGCGGCGGATTGCGTACAGGAATCGTGCATCTGAAGTGCAGTAAATGGTGTTGCTGCCGGGAGGCGCATATATCGCATGAATCTTTGCGTCAACGAAGACCTTGCCGAGCTCTCGACGGTCGAGGCTATGAATGTACAGATTCTTGTCCCCACAGCCGGACACAATTGCCGGTGGTTCACCATATGGAGTCAGGATATCGATGGCTCTAATCCATCCATTGGTCTCAATGGTTCCAGGCTCGTAGCCGTTCAACTCGCTTAGAAGAGTTGCCAGATCAAAGACGTATAGGTGGCGATCTTCTGACGCGACAACAAGTGTCACAGTGCGGCGATCGCGATCTACGTAGGATCTAATCCCCCTGACGGTATTGTTCGCAGCGTACGAATACACTTGATCGAGGCGCTGTCGGTGCCCCGCGTCTTCGCGCACTCTCAGGATGCGAATTGCTCCGCTCTTGTATCCGCAGACAAGAAAGGATCCAGCCAATGAGGACTGAGTCCAGCCATCATCTAGCAGATCAATCGACTCGATGGAACCTAGCCATGACTCACCTGGCTGAGTCCAAACCTCGACGCCCAGCTCGTTTAGCAGTGACAGCCGACCGTTACGAGAGCCAACCGCCAACAGGTCGTGGTGAACAGCCGAGACAGCCGTCACCCAGTCCGTCGAGTGGTATCGCCACTGTTGAGTCAGCTCACTTCGAGTCATTGACTTGCAGCGATGCTCTCAGCCAGCCCAAAATGTCGTTACCTCGAGCATCAGATCGGAGGTAATCTGTTGATCTGAAAGGTGATCGTCACCATGTACGGAAAATGCGATGACACCTGCATCCCCATCGGACGAGACTTCGAAGCGATGCCACTCATGTGTTGTGATCCGCAATGCAGAGATGACGCCTGCTCGAAGGACGACAGAGCGAAGGCGTGGGTGAGGATCTCCTCCCTCCTCAAGGAGCACGCCAGATGTGACCGTCGTATCGCAATCCCCGATTGCGATCAAATAGCGGACGCTGGGGTGGTAGTGCAGGCGTTGGCTGGATCCGGCCGGAAAGTGCATGTAGTGGAGACTGCCTCGGTCCAGATTGTCAGGGCGCAACAGCATCGTGGTTGCTTGGTCTTCGAAGTGCACGAGCGGTGTTGTCAGTCGATTGTGCTCGGATCGAATCGCTCGAACGAGACCCCCAGCCAGGTCTACCCCTAGGTCCACAAACCGCTGTGAGTCCATGACTCTCCAATCGATTTCTTTGTTGCTATTGACTGCCAGGACTGTCAGCAAGCTCGGACTTGAGTAGCTCTAGAATCGTGCGGTCGTCCAGTGAGACGGGATTGTTCCGCATGAGTGGGGCGAACGAATTTTGGGATACGAACGCCAGGTCGTCTTCGCTTGGGTTCAATGATGCCAAGGTTGGAAGTGAGTCGACACGGTTGATGAGCGCTCGGATTGAGTCGGGGATCGATGACTCAGGCAGCCCTGCAAGCAGCGCAATAGCATCAAATGAAGTCTGAACGTCTCGCGAGTTCAGTCCCGCTACAGCGGCCAATGTGAGCCCGCAGCTGGCCCCGTGTGTCAGGTGGAACCTGGACGAGAGAGGGTACGACAGTCCGTGACACGCGGCCGTGAATGTATTGCTAAATGCCAATCCCGCGATCATTGAGCCAACCGCCATTTCGAAGCGCGCGAGGTCATCGTCAGGGTTCTCATAGAAGACCGGCAAGCTTCGGAAGACTCTGGCTGCTGCTTCCTCCGCCAGAGCTGTAGAGACTGGATTCCTGTGGATGGACCAGAGAGCCTCCAAGGCGTGGGCCAGTGCATCGATTCCAGAATCACCGATGACCTTGGGGGGTAGCGTCCTAAGCAAGGCCGGCATCAAGAAGGCCATGTCCGGATAGTTGGAGGGCGAAGGCAGAGACTGCTTGATGTGTGTGTCATTGTTTGTGACAACGGCAAACGGAGTAACCTCCGAACCTGACCCGGCGGTAGTTGGAATTGCAAGCAAAGGAAGTTGCCGCCGTACGGGAGTAACCGTTCGATTCATTACTTCGACGAGATCGAGATCAGAGTGGAAGATGAGGGTAACCAGCTTAGCTGTGTCGATCACGCTGCCGCCACCGAGTGCGAGGATGACGTTGGCCTCCGCTTGTTCTACCTTCGAACACGTCGCGAGCACGTCGCTCTGCGCTGGCTCCGGCGGAATGCCTTTGATGATCTCGAATGGCATAGGAGTCAATAGCTCAGTAACTCGTGCCAATGCGCCCGTTCTCTCGGCTGATCCAGTTCCAATGAGCACTGCAACCCTAGGGAGCGCAACCAAGGACTCAATCGACTCCCGCAAAGGTGGCGTGTCATTGATTATGACATCTACAGGATTGCGAAAAGCCGACGGTAGCCCAGGGATGATCATCGGTATAGCCACACAACGATGGTATATTCACGGGGCGCAATTGGCCATAGCGGCCTAGCGTAAATGCAAGAAAGGCGTGTCGTCAAGCTCGACATAGCACCTCATTTACAAAGGCAGATACTAACTGTATGGCCTCGTCCGCTTCCGGGACCATCCCTGCTGCGACCGGCCACCCATGAAAGAGGTTGTCCTCCTCGTGTAGCTTGGCAATTACTCCAGCTTCCAGCGCGGACCTAGCAATTGCAACGCTGTCATCGCGGAGCAGCTCGTCGCTTGACACAAAGATGAGAATTGGCGGAAGGCCAGTGAAATCCCCGAAGCGCGGTGAGACATAGGGATCGGTCGGGGACGCATCACCCAAGTATGCCGACGCCGCTTCATTAAGTCTCTCGATAGTGAGCATCACGTCACGCTCACCATTTGCGCCGTAGGAGCTACCGGACATGGACAGGTCGGCCCAAGGAGAAAAGAGAACCGCCGCCGCGGGCATCGGATCGCCTCGGTCCCGTAAACGGAGCATCAGAGACAACGCGAGACCTGCTCCTGACGAGTCGCCAGCAATCACAATCGGTACGCCCGGATAGGTGTACGCACAGAGTCGCAGTGCCTCGTCAGCGTCCCCCAGGGCTGCTGGGTACGGGTGTTCGGGAGCCAATCTAAAGTTGATTGAGATGACTGCGCAGCACAATGTCGAGGCAAGATGAGAGGAAATCGCGGTACGACTCTGTGCAGTGCCGATGACGAAGAGGCCTCCGTGAAGATAGCAAACAATGACGTCACCTGTAGATACTGCTGGCTCAATTAGGACTAGCGAATCCGCGGCTCCAAGATGAGATACCCGAGTGTTGACGTGAAGTGGTAGCGCGGTCATGAGAGCGATCTCCTTCTCTCGTCGCTCAGCGATTGGCGAACGATCCCTTCGTGACTCTCTAAGCGCCGCCATTACAAAGGTCGCTTGCTCGCTCACCAACGTCTCTTTCGCTCCCTCTTGAGTGATACATCTATCGAGACCCGCCTAGTGCGCAGCGATGGCGTCGATCCTGTGGCGGAGGGGACGGTAGCACTTCACATTGCCGACGCGACAGCCACATGGAGACAGATGTCCGGACCTCACATACCTGCGAATCATGTCACCCAACACGTACACCGGTGACATCTTAAAAGGGGCATTGTAAGTCACCACTGTACTGGGTCGACGCTGGGGGAGCGTAGTGACAACTACTCAAAATAACGAATAAGGAATCTCTGGAAAGTCCGACTTGATACCGTCGCCACGGTCTCGAGCCATCTCAGGAGAGTCGTTCTTCAAGCCTATCCATAACTGGCCGCCTCAGGTTGACTATCTGCAGTTCAGGCCTCAACATTGGATGTTCCAGAATGAATCCGTTGGGAAGATTCTGGTTGAGTAGTTCGGCCTCGGTGCTCAGAAATTCATCCACGACGTTGTTAGCTTCAATATCGCCGGGTATCGAGGTGATCTGTGACTGGATGGGCGTCTAGGAGCGTGTTGAACAACGCGTCTTTCATGCGTAGATTCGGGGGCGCAGGTCATCCTGGAGCCTGGACCGAAGCGCCGACATGAAGAGGGTGCAAGTCGGTCACCCTGGATTGGGCGATGCCCACAGGTGAGGTTCCCTCTTTAGGCCAAGGGGACCTGCACGTCACCGCTCAGGTGACC
>Ga0208219_1000306_pt1 | contig 17868 bp, 20 predicted proteins | sample NGESurshal072012_7_FD_184469 | JGI IMG/M metagenome (GOLD analysis project Ga0208219, IMG submission 184469) | Arctic peat soil microbial communities from Barrow, Alaska - NGEE Surface sample 53-2 shallow-072012 (SPAdes) | ecosystem: Environmental > Terrestrial > Soil > Wetlands > Peat ... | reverse complement strand
GTATTTCTTCCTGCACCATCTGCCGGATATCGGCGCGGCGGGCCCTGCGCGCGGTCAGGACCACCAAAGCTAGAGCTGCCACCGCCAGGAGCGCGCAGACGATGGCGGTGTGGACTGACGCTTGGACTGCCCGCCATTCGACTGGGAGGCCAGCGACTGAATTGAGCACCCCCACGGCCGGCTTGGCGAAACCGAGTAAGCCGCCTGGTGCGCTCAGATGCAGGCTCCTGCGCTGGTCCGGCGCCAGCCAGCGCAGGTCGCTGAAGTGCAACAACGAGCAAATGGCCACAGCGGCCGCGGACAGCGCCAGTGTCATGGCGCCACTGCGAACGACCAGCGACGGCGCTGCCCTCGGCAGGCGCCTCCTGGCTGCACTCAGGAGCGGCACTGCGCCACCGATCACCGTGGCGAGCGTTATCAGCCAGCCGCGGTATTGCGCGACGAGCCAGGTCCATTCGTTTAGTTGTGCCAGCGCCCATCTCATAGCTGCTCCAGTGCCCATCTCACCTGGCCGAAACTTGTCGGCTCCTCCGTCACCTCGTCAGCGGGACCATCGCTGGCGAGTTCCGCCCAGGCGCCGGCCTGCCCGGGTGAGGGGCTCCTTACGGGGCGCTGAGGCTCCGTGGGCGATCAGGAGCCGTTCGACGTACTCGTGGCCGCGCTCCTGGGCACAGACTTCCTGCTAAGCGCGCGGTCGGAGATGACCTGGCCCGTCCGGAGCACGGTGAGGGTCCGAGGCGTGGCGCGGCCGGTGTAGACGCCGCCGGCGCTGGCGGCTGCTCCCTCTGGCACCACGCCACGCCTACCAGGCGAAACTCGAACACCACATCCGTGGACGCCACTGCGCGCTCTGGCTGTTCACCGCGACTCGACACGGCGCAGCGCAGCGCAGGCGCCAGTTTCCTGCAACCCGCGGCACAGCTGTCAGCTGGTGTCTGGGCGTGTTCCGCCGCGGGATGCGGGATGATGGATGGCAGGACAGCGCAGTCGGTCGATGACTACGACCCGGACGACCCGGTGGAGATCCTCCGCGTCTTGCCTGGCGGATTTCACGAGCAGTTCCTGGCTGAGTATGACGCGGCTGTGGCAGGTGCCCGGCGGCCTGAGCAGTACCGGGAACTGCATCACCTGCTGCGGTTGTGGCGGCTGCGGGCTGCAGCGTACTCCGATCCGGGATATGCGGGCAGGCTGGCGGCTATGCAGGAAGCGGTGCGGTCCGGCAGGCGGGACGGGACGCCGACCGAGGAGATCGTCCCAGACTGGGACGAGAAGGTCGCGGCCGCCCAGCGTCGGCGCGCAGGAGGGTGAGCTACCAGGCCCAGTTTGAGGGCCAGGCACTCGTGCAGCTGAAGGGACTTCCGCAGGCTGCCTTCGACGCGCTGGTCGAGCGTGTCGCGGACCTGGTCCGGGAACCGCGGGACGCCGACCTGATGACGGCCGGCGGAGATCCCGCCTACCGACAGGCCTTATTTGGTCAGGGCTACAGGTTGCTTTCGTTCCGCGTCGATGACGTCACTGAGGTGATCGGTATTTTCGACATCGCCTGGATTGGCTAACCGCCCGCTGGTTCCCACCGTCCCGATGGCCGGACCATCGTCTTGATGTCGCTGGTTTGCGTCTACTGCGAAGTTTGCCGGGCGAATGTCTGACCATGCTGAACAATGCCGACTTTGCTTACAAGCGAGGGGTCGGCTGGTTCGAAACCAGCTGCGCCACCAACCAAAACAGGCCAGGCGTGATTTTGAAACAGCCGTTGACCACCAAGGCTGACCACAGTACCGGGGTCATTCCAGGCCGTCGAGTAGCTCATTCAGCCTGGTCAGGGCATCGAGCTGTGCCGCGTGTGGATGTGCTGTCAGTGACACGACCCACACATTCACGGTTCCGTCGCCAGGTTCAGCTTCTGGCCAGACCAGCAATGCTTCGGCCTTGCTTGGGCAGGCCGAGACGGCGGCTTGCGGCCAGCGCCGTCCGCTGCTGGCGAATCAGGCCGCCGGGGCTGCACTTGGCCGGCGTTGTCATCCACCGCCGCCGTCTCGGCGTCTATCTGACAGTCCGCCATCTGGTAGGAACAGTTCCGGATTAATCCGGCACAAAAGGGGATGAAGCCATATGTTCGGGAATCACAAACGTTTTCTCGCAGCGGTCGGCGCGGCCGTCACGGCATCGGCCGTTGCCCTGTCGGGGGCTGCCGCCAATGCCGCCGTCGCCTCACACAAGACGCCGCTGCCCAAGATCACGATCACGATGAACGGCAAGAAGATCACCGTCAGCGGCGCGCTAAAGTCCGGCGGCGTCCAGATCGTCTCCAGGGTCACCCACGAGCCGCAGGGCAGCCCCACGCTGGTCCGCCTCGACCCTGGGGTTACCGTGGCCCAGTTCCTCGCGGTGCTGCCGAAAATCGCGGCCGACCAGAACAACATCGACGGCATCGGCTCGATCGTGTTCTCCCCCCAGGCCAGCAAGGGCACCAGCTCAGCTCAGGCTAACCTGGCGGCAGGGCAGTACGTCGCTCTCGACGTGGGAGGACATGGCGGCAAGCCGCCCCTCACGACGTTCGTGATCGCCAAGGCCGCCTCTCCGGCCGCGCTGCCCAGGCCGCAGGCTACGGTCGCATCGATCGAGTTCGGCTTCCGCGGCCCTGGACGGCTGCACGATGGCGAGCTAGTCCGCTTCGCCAACCACGGCTTCCTGGTGCACATGATCGTCGCGGTCCGGGCCGGCAACGCCGCGGGCGCGCGCGAGATCGCACGGCTGCTGAAGGCGGGCAAGGACGGCAAGGCGCAGCGCCTGGCCACAGGTTTCTACACCTTCTTCAACGTCCTGTCGCACGGCGCCTACCAGCAGCAGGTCGTCCGCAACCGGCCCGGCTACTGGGTGCTGGCCTGCTTCATGGACACCCAGGACCACCGCGAGCACACCACGCTCGGCATGGAACGCGTCATCCGCATCGTTAAGTAACCAGCCTGACGGCTGGCGGTCCCGTGCGGCCCGCCCCGGCGGGCGGGCCGCACGCCGCCGCTCCGCGGCGCCGTCGGGTGGATCCGCCTTGTACCCGAGGATCCACCGAAGGGAGGGCGCGTGCGAGCCCAGGCTCCTGACAAGCAGGGGTTCTGGCCATCAGGATGGCGGCTCTCTAGTTCTGCTTGGGAATCCAGCGGGCGCGGCCAGCAAAGTTCGGGCGGCCGAACCATTGGCCGTACCAGGCGTGTGTCGCCGCCCGCTCTTCCCTGGCCATGTCCGGATGCAGCACAGGCGGCCCGTCAGGAACCGGCAGCAGCGGCACCTGCGACCGTACGAACGTGCACTTGACGTAGCCGGGGGTGATCGCCGCGACCTGGTCAGCGTCAACGAAGCGCAGCCAGCCGCCCAGCTGGCCGACCCTCAGCATTTCGGCCCGCGCCAGCGGCTCATTCTTCTTCGGATGGATCGCGGCCAGCCCTGTTCCGGTGTAAACCACGATGCCGTCAAACAGGTCGAGTTCGGGGACCTCCAGAACGTGCTCGACGACGCCGAACTGGTCACCCGAGTGGGTGACCACCGGAAGGCCGACGCTGACCGCCCGGTAGGAAATGGTAGACAGCTCCTCCTCGGAGCCTGACCCCTGATCGGACATGGTGCCTCCTGTCGCTACCTGTCCGGGCAGTATTCCATCCGAGCGGCCCCAGTTACCCCGGACAGGTCACCGCGACGTCCTGACGCCGCAGATTCGGGGGTCCGGCGGCGGGCGGTCAGCGGGATGCCGACATCCTCAGGCTGCAGCGCCTCAAGGCGCGACGCAAAAAGCCCGCCAGTGCGGCACGGTTCAGGCCCTCCATTATCGGCGTGCGAGCGGCGCGACCCCAGGGATCGAGAATCCCCCGACAAGCGCTCCCTGCCCGAGCCGCAGCCGTCTTGCCAGCCCTTTCGACATGTTCGCGCTGGGTATCTCGGCGCCTCGGGGACCTGCGTCGTCGATAGGGCTGATCGAGTTCATGACGACAGCCTCGTCCGGAGGATTCGCTTAAGGATCTTGCCGTTCGGGCTCTTGGGAAGCTCATCCACACAGATGATGAATTTCGGTTTCTTGAACGACGCCAGGTGCTCCCTGCAGTGGGCAATCAGTTCCTCGGTCTCCATCCGCCATCCGGGAACGGCCACGACACAGGCGCGGACCGACTCGCCCCAGACCGGGTCCGCAACCCCGATGACCGCGGCTTCATGGACGCCGGGGTGGATAAGCAGGGCCTCCTCGACCTCCCGCGGGTACACGTTCGATCCGCCGGTGATGATGACGTCCTTCGAGCGGTCGGTGAGATAGAGGAAGCCGCGCTGGTCGAAGTAGCCGATGTCCCCGGTCCTGAGCCACCCGGATTGCAACGCTTCGGCGGTCGCCTGCCGGTCGGCCCGGTAACCGGCCTGGCGCTGATCGGCAGCGACCGCCATGCCGGAGCCACCTATGAGCTGAGGCCGCTCTCGCGGTCGCACACTTGCGATGCTAGGCAGCGCGGATATTGAGGTGTCGGCGATTTGGCGGCCATTACCTGAGGGACGGCGAGAGCGCCGGGCGCCGGAGGTCGCCTCCCCCGCGGGAGACCAGCACGATCACGATGACCCCGGCCGAGACCGCCACATCCGCGCCGTGCAGGTGCGGCAGCGCGCGCGCAATGCCCAGGAGCCTGGCCACGGTGCTGGTACCCGGGACAGTCACGCTCAGCATGTCGGGAAGCTGCCTGGCAGCCACCTGAATACCGACGCCGGTAAGGAATCCGAGCAGCACGGTACGGGACAGGAAATTCGCCAGGAACCCGAGCCGGGCCAGCAGCAGCAGCCCGCCAGCGAGCAGGGCCGCCAGCCCCGCCAGCCGAACGTAGTGCGGCGAGCCAGGCACCGCCAGCCCGGCGAGCGCCGCGCCCAGTATGGCCGCGGTGGCAGAGTCCGCGCCGACGACCAGGTGCCGCGATGAACCGAGAATCGCGAACACCGCCATCGGCAGCAGCAGCGTGTACAGGCCGGTCACCACCGGCATCCCAGCGATCTTCGCATACCCCAGAGCCACCGGAATGCTCACGGCGGCCAGGGTGATACCGGCCAGCTCGTCCGCCGCGATCCCGGACCGGTGCACGGGCATTAGGCCGCCCAGCACCGGCGACGCTCGCAGCCGTCCCCGCAGGAAGCGCCCGCGCGAATCCGGCACCGTCTCGCTCCCGCCCGTTTACCCGCAGTTTCGGATTCGTTAATCATCCCTCCGCCGGGCGTTTCCTCACATCCCTGCGGCCTCGAGTTCCGGCAGGCCTCATGGTCTCGGCAGGCGGCCTCACCAACGCGTAAGCCCGTCGCGCCCTCGCTCGCCAACACGAATGTCGGCGGTGACGGAAACTGGCTCAGGCTGGCCGTTGCGAGTCGCCGGCTGGCGCTGGGAGTACCCTCCAGCACCACACGCGCGCAGACTAGGACAAGCATTCTCACAGACCACCAGGAGCGATCGTGGCAGGCAAGTCGCATAAGTCGCACAAGACCACATCCGGCAAGCCGGCTAGGCCCGGCAAGTCAGGTAAGCCGAACGAGCATGACGGGTACCGCGGAAACGGTCAGGCGGGCGACGCTCTCCCCGGCGGGCGCACCCGCTCCGCCGAGGACGCACCCAGCGCGACGGCGAAGGTCCCGACCAGGGTTTACGAGAAGGAGCTAGCCCGGCTCGAGGTCGAGATGGTCAAGCTGCAGGAGTGGGTGCGCGCGAGCAAGCTCAAGGTGGTGGTGCTGTTCGAGGGCCGCGATGCAGCAGGCAAGGGCGGGGCGATCCAGCGCATCACTGAGAGCCTGAACCCTCGGTTCGCCCGGGTGGTGGCGCTGGGGACGCCGACGGAGCGGGAGAAGACCCAGTGGTACTTCCAGCGCTATGTCGCTCACCTGCCCGCGGCCGGCGAGATAGTCCTGTTCGATCGCAGCTGGTACAACCGCGCAGGCGTCGAGCACGTGATGGGCTTCTGCACCGACGAGGAGTACCAGGACTTCCTGCGAACCGCGCCGGAATTCGAGCGGATGCTGGTCCGCTCCGGCACCACCGTCATCAAGTACTGGTTCTCGGTCAGCGACACCGAGCAGGAACGCCGGTTCGCTAGTCGCCTCGCCGACCCCACCCGGCGGTGGAAGCTCAGCCCGATGGACCTTGAGTCCCGCGCGAGATGGGAGGACTACTCGAAGGCCAAGGACGCCATGTTCGCCGCAACCGACATGGCCGAGGCTCCCTGGTGGGTGGTCGAAGCCGAGGTAAAAAAGCGGGCCCGGCTCAACATCATCCACCACCTGCTCAGCCAGTTCCCTTATGAGGACCTCACCCCGCCCGCCCAGGACCTCCCGCCGCGGCCGCCCATCTCCCGCGACTACATCCGGCCGCCCAAGAGCAACCAGCACATCATCCCGGACGTGATCCCCTGAGCCGAGCCCTGACCGCCTTTCCCGCCATGGCGCAGGCGGGACCGCGCGTCGAGGAGGCCATCGACACCTCCAGGCAGGACAGTCGCGATCGGCCCGACGAAGCTCTGAGAGTGGCGTGTGCGAATAACTATGTATTCCTGTTCCAGAACATTGAATTCAATAACAACGACGGCCGGTTCGTCGGTGCCTGGACCAATTTTTATAACTGCCTAGCGGCGGCGGGTGAAATGTAATCATGATGGCAACTGGTGGCTGTGATTGTCCGCAGCGGTGGCCTTGGCGAGCGTTCCACGCGCTCTCATCGTCATGTTGCCGCCTATTCTCCGCCGGGGCCTTGCATGGCGGCCTGACTACGTGTATAGGCCGAGTCGGAGGCGGCCATTGGTTCTTTGCCGTCGGCCCTGCGCAGTCGGGCCCGCGGAGCGTGCGCTTAGGATGCGCGCATGCGCTTTAGTATCTGGCCGTCGTCGGCCCGGTCGTGGGATGAGATTTATGAGATCGCGGCTCACTGCGAGCGGGCCGGCTGGGATGGCGTGTACTTCGCCGACCACTTCATGCCGAACGGCCCCGGCCCGGCAGCGCTCGACGGGGACACGCTGGAGTGCTGGTCGGTCATCGCGGCCCTGGCAGCATTGGTTCCGCGGGTGCGGCTCGCGACGCTGGTCACCAGTGTGACCTACCGGCATCCGGCGGTTCTGGCGAAGATCGCGGCAGCGGTCGACCAGATCAGCCACGGGCGGCTCACGCTCGGGATCGGGGCGGGCTGGCAGGAGAACGAGCATGCGGCGTACGGCATCGCGCTGGGAACGGTGGGGGAGCGGATGGACCGGTTCGAAGAGGCTGCCCAGATCCTGCACGACCTGCTCGGCAGGCCGAGGACCACCTTCTCGGGTCAGTACTTCGAGCTGCAGGATGCGCCGAACCAGCCCGGTCCCGTCCAAGCCCGGCTGCCTTTGCTTGTCGGTGGTGGTGGCGAGCGGCGCACGATGCGCGTCGCGGCCCGGTATGCCGATCACTGGAATTCCTGGACGACGCCCGAGGTGCTCGCGCGCAAGGTCTCGGTGCTGCGCGAGCACTGCGAGCGGGCGGGCCGGGACCCGGAGGAGATTCAGGTTTCCACCCAGGCAATGCTGTACCTGTCGAACGACCAGGAATGGCTCAGGGACAAGCGGCAGGCCCGGCCGGGGCCGCCGGTGATTGCCGGAACCCCTGGTGAAGTTGCCGAGATAGTGGCTCTCTATCGGGATGCCGGGGCCGGCGAGCTCATCATCCCGGACTTCACCCTCGGCTCGGTGGAACGCACGAAAGACACCTGCGACCTGTTCACCAAGGAAGTCGCTTCCGCCTTCCGCTGACGGCCTGCGGTCCGGCGGTAGTCAGCTCCTGCGCCCGCCGCGGCATGCGCGCCCCGGTCCTGGCGGCCAGCTACGGGCGCTGGGGTTCTCGGGCGCCTTGCGCGAGGTCTTCCCCGAGACCGCAGAACAGCGCTGCTGGTTCACAATCGCCAACGTCCTGGCCGCGCTGCCCAAGCCCCCGCACCCGGGCGCGAAGAAGGCCCTGGCCCGAGATCTGGGGCGCCTGGTTTTGCTGGCGAGAACTGACCGCACTTGCTCGTCAGAAGTGACCGCAGCCCTGTTTCAGTAGGGTCGTTGCTCGTGGGTTCTGACCGTGCACCCGTGGGCGCCCTGACCGCCAGGGCCAGGGAGTTGTGGGAGTACCTCGCCGGGACCGCGGCCGGGTTCGCTCCCGCCATCAGCGTCGCTGTGTCGCCGCGATCGTATCTCTGCCCGCGGGGCTGGGCCGGCATCGTGGTCATCGGCGACGCCGCCATCGCCACCGCGCCCGATCACGAGACCGCCCGCCTTGTCGGGCAGGCCCTCAGCGGCCTGCCAGCCGCCTCGCTCACCGGCACCGAGGTACTCCGCAGGCGGCTGCCCCTCGGCGAGATCCTCGGCCCCGCAGCCCTGGCCTACCTTGACCCGGCGGAATTCCGTCCCCAGCCTGGTGACACTGTCACCGCCCCGCTGGACCCGGATCATCCCGCCTTCAGGCAGTTCCTGCGGGCAGCCGGGACCGATGACCTCGGGGAAAGCGGCATTCAGGAGATCACGACGCCGGCGTTCGCGGTCCGCGAGCACGGCCAGGTCGCTGCCGCCGCAGGCTACCGGGACTGGCCCTGCGGCATAGCGCACCTGTGCGTGCTGACAGCCCCAGCGGCGCGGGGCCGCGGCCTGGCGCGCGCCGCTGCGTCAGCGGCGGTCGCCCACGCGATCGGGGAAGGCAGGCTGCCGCAATGGCGGGCACGGCCCGAGGCCTCCCGGCGCGTCGCCCGCGCCCTGGGATTCCGCGAGCTCGGCTCCCAGGTGAGCATCCGCCTCACCACTGCGGTCACCTCCCGCGAACACTGAAGTCCGGTCCGGGCTCGTCGACGTCGTCGGGACTGGGGCGGTGCTCGAGGTACTCGGCGAGCAGGCCGTCCGGGTGCCGCAGGCGCATTCCCGGGCCGGGGGGCGCCTCCCATCGCTGCTGCACGACCTCCGCGCCGGCGGCGACCGCCCGCGCGACCGCCTCATCGAGGCTGGCGTTCAGGACCGTGACGCGGGTCTGGGCTGCCTGACCCGCGCGGTCCAGCTTCTCCTTGTCCATCTCGAGGATGAGGAACGGCCCGACCGCGACGACGTGCAGCCCGGCCTCGGGGATATCCATGTCCATGTCCATGTCTACCGACATCAGCGCCTCATAGAAGCCCACGGTGGCAGCCAGCGCGCCCATGTCGCAGAACACCCGGGCGAACACCCGCGGCGCTGTCAAGTAAGAAGAATCGGGATGGAGCCGGTACAACCGAGCCATCGCCGGACCTGCCAATCGCCTAGGAAGGGTCTGCTCGCGGTCCGGGCTAGTGCGGGCGGCAGCTCGATGCTCACCGAGGCGCTGCAGGCCGAGGTGGAAGCGTATATCGCGGCGCATGCTAGGAGCGAGATGACAATGGCCGCCGCCTGGTGATCCGCAATGGCTATCACCAGCCGCGGGAGGTGCTGACCAGCGCGGCCGCGGTAAAGGTGACCGTCCCGCGGGTCAATGACAAGCGCACCGACGCGGTGGCCGGGGAGCGGAGGCGGTTCTACGACTACCCCGCCGAGCACTTGGTGCACCTGGCGCCCGTTTTGAACGCGGCAAGCTCGTGGAACGCGCCCGCGGCAGGCGGCATGATCCTCGAGATTCATCCGCCCGAGGCCGCCGGGCGCGGTCATGCCCGTCTCGCAGCTCCAGGGGTGGCGATGGTTGAGGTGCCTGCGTCGGTGCGGACGCTCGCGGCGGACCGCCGCTTCACGCAGCTGCGACCTGCCGGCGGCGGGGTTGAGTTCCAGGTGTTCGAGGCGACCGCGCCGGACGGTTCGAAAGTAGTGCTGCGAACCCCTGTCGGCGAGCGGTTCCAGTCCAACCCCAACGATCGGAACGTCGACACAAGGTCGCTGCTGCGCTGGGAGTACGTCGTCACCCGGCACCTAGACCAGCTCGGCTTCCCGGTCGCCACACCGCGGGAGCTGGTCCTTGGCGAGCCGGACGTGCTCGTCTCGGATTTCGTGGCGGACGACGGGCGCGGTGCCGATCAGGTCGCGCTCGGCGCGTTGCTGCTGCGGCTGCACCGCTCGCCACCGCCGCCGATGCCGCCGGTGGCGGCCTATGGTCTGCCGGCCGCCCACCTGCTGCCACGCCGCATTGCCGACCGGTTCGCCGAACTAGCCGCGTTCGTCGCGACCCTGCCCGCCGCGCCACCCGTCGAGCGGCTGGCCTCCGTGCTCGCGTCGCGTCCGGCGGGCAGGCTCGTGCACCTGGACGTGCGGGCGTCGAACATCCGCTGCACCGGCGGTGCCGTCTGCGGCCTGCTGGACTGGTCCAACGCGCTGACCGGCGACCCGGCAATGGAGCTGGGCCGACTGGCCGAGTACGCATTACTGCCGCAGAACGGAATCGACTACGAGGCGGTGCTGGATGGTTACCGCAAGCCTGTCCCGGTTGACTCGGCCGCGTTCTGGGTCTACAGGCTCGACGCTGCGGTAATGCTCGTCCTGCTGTTCAATTCGGAGGCGTCTCACGCCGAGCTCGGGCCACCCGCAGTCGACCGGCTGCGCGAGGTGCACCTGCGGCTAGTCCGAGAGCTGAGCAGTTGAGTCGCGTTTCCCAGCCGGCCGTTGAACTTCTTGATGGCGTCCTCGGTGACTGGTGTGAAGAAGTTGACAAGGTTCCCGTCGGGGTCGCTGAACAGGATGGAGCGGTTGCCCCACGGCATGGTGGTGGGCTCCTGCACCCAGTCGCCGACCAGGGGCTTGAGCCGCTCATACTCGCTGTCGACGTCATCAACGCGGAACTCGATGATGACGGTGAGGTTGTCGGCGGGGCGAGCGGAGTCTTTCCCCGAACAGCTGTGTCGTCTACGATGTGGTCTGAACGCTACGCTACCGTAGCGTAGCGAAGTGAGGAAATCGAAGGATGGGAACGACACCTCCTGGTAACGCTCAGCCCACCCGGCGCTCGGCAGCAGCGTCGGGGGAGGGGGGCGCCGCCGCGGTCGACGGTCGTGTGCGGCGATCACGAGATCGCGTGCTCACGACTGCCTTCGAGCTGCTCTCCGAGAGCGGGGTCGGCGGCTTCACCGTCGATGAGGTTGCCCGCCGGTCGGGGGTCGCGAAGACCACCATCTACCGTCACTGGCCATCTCGTGAGGCCCTCGTGATCGATGCCGCCTCCCGGATTAGCGCCGAGCAGGAGGTTCCCGATACGGGCTCGCTCGAGGAGGATGTCACGGCGATCCTCGTGAACCTTGGCCGCCTGCTGGGCACGGCCCGGTGGTCGTCGGTCGTGCCCTCGATCGTCGACGTCGCCGAGCGCGATGCGGAGTTCGCCCGTGTCCACGGCAAGATCCAGCGCGGACACGCGGCACCGCTCAGGGCGGTCATCGAGCGAGCAGCAGGCAGAGGCCTGATACCCGCGACAGCTGACCCGCCGAGCATGATCTCGGCGCTGATCGGGCCCCTCTACTACCGCCGCTGGTTCACGCGCGAGCCAATCGATGATCAGTTCGTCAAGACGATCACCAGGAACGTGATCAGCAGTCAGCAACCCGCCGGCGATCCCGGCCGGGACGCGCGCGCATAGCACGCGCTGGGGGTCAGCCGCCGATCCTCGCAGCCGGGCGGCACCCCTCGCTGCTAGGCGAGGCCGACCTGCTGCGCCTGCAGAGCAGAGTCCCAGAAGGCGAAGATCTCGATGACCTGGTCGCCGTCCCACCTAGCGCTCTGGCCGAACTCGACGTCGAACGCCTTTCCTGTCGGGGTGATCACGTTGCCGTCGGGCAGGATCATCTCCCCGGTGAAGGTCCCTGTGGCGCGGCTGATCACGGTGATCCAGTCGCCGCTTCCGAACTGGATTGGGTATGGGTCGTTGTCTACGTGGACGTCGGGGAAGATACGAAAGAACTGCTCCATCGCCGCGGCGTGCGCCGCCCGTCCGTGGATCGGCTCGGCGTTCCCTGGGATGTGCGCGATCATGTCTGGGTGGTGGACGGCGTTCATCGCGGCGAAGTCGCGGGAGTTGAAGGCGTCGTCGCCCTGCTTCATGAGCGCGAGCAGGTGTGCGGTCCGGTCGGTGTTGCGGGTCGTGACAGGCATGATTGCTCCTTTTCTTCTGCGGATTTCAGGAACGCCTCGGGTGGATGCGGCAGTCGCCGCTTCCGCGGTTGCCTGAGCTTTACGAGAACGCCTCGGCGTAATCGGTGGCGAACTGCCCGAACGTACCCGCCGGCCGCCCCAGGAGCGACGGCACGTCGTCGGTGACATAGTCGGCGTCGCCTTGGGCGAATAGGCTGAGCGCCTGGGCATTGTCCTCGGCCACGGTTCCGGGGACGCCGGCGTTGATCATTGCCTGCCTTTCCTCTTCGAAAGTCAGGGGATGGAAGGTGATCGGCCGTCCGAGCACTTTGGAGAGCACCGCTGCCGCGTCTGGGTAGGAGAGGCGCTCGGGCCCGGTGAGCCAGTAGGTCTTTCCCGCGTGTGGGGCGGGCGAGACAGCGATCCGTGCGGCTACGGCGGCGACGTCGCGCGCATCGATCAGGCCGACCCGGCCGTCGCCCGCTGAGGAGCCGAAGCTGCTCGTCCTGGCGATCGCGGGGGCCAGCATGAGGAAGTTCTGCATGTAGGCGTTGTTTCTCAGGAGCGTGTAGCCGAGCCCCGAGGCGATCAGCGCGTTCTCTATTTCGGTCTGGCCGCGCCGCCGGGTGATCGGCGAGTCAGCTGAGGCCTTGCTGGTGATCTTCACGACGTGCCCGACGCCCGCACGGACGGCGCTGTCGACAACGCTCAGCTCCTGGGCGGGTATCGCCGGGCTGACGAGCACCACGGCCGCGACGCCTTGCATCGCAGCGCCGATGGTCGCCGGGACCTCCAGATCGCCCTCGGCGACTTCGACTCCTGCCTGCGCCAGTGCGGTCGCCTTCTCCGGGTCGCGGACAAGGACCCGGACGGGCTCTTGTTGCTGGGCGAGCAGGCGTGCTGCCTCTGAGCCCACCTTGCCGGCAGTGGTGATAAGGATCATGACGCATCTCCTTGGAGTTAAATCGAATCTTAGTGTATGTTCCAACATTCCTTGCTCCGGTTTATTCCGGCCCTGGGTTGCCCTACGCCAGGAGGCGCTCGTGACCCGGGATCGCCGGCTGTTCGCCGGGCGCGCCCTCGAACGCGTCGCGTCCGGGAGGTGACGCGCGCCCACCTCGAGGGACCGTTGGTGAGACCCGACGAGGCGGGGCGCCCGGCCTTAGCACGGCACACGCACCCGACCTCGCCCTCGCGCGGCGGCAGCGGGACGCCAGCGCGGAAGCGCTGGCGATGATGACCGCTGTGCCTGGGTTGCCGGGCGCAGCGGGGTGGACGTCGCCGCGCCCGCGACTGGCGTAGCGGCCGAAGACATCGGCGGGCGTGCGGCTTACCCCGCCGCAGCTAGCGTTGCAGGCGCATCCGCGAATGGGTAGTGATGGCTCCATGTCTGGTGTCTGGTCCAAGCTAACAGGATTGCCCGCTAGGCTGTTGAGATGCCCAGCACCGGACTGCGCGAGCTCAAGAAGGCGCGCACCCGCCGACTCATAGCCGATACCGCAGCCCGCCTGTTCGCCGAGCGCGGCTACGAGCACGTCGCCGTCAGTGACGTGGCGCGCGAGGCCGAGGTCGCCGAGCAGACGGTCTACAACTATTTTCAGGCCAAGGAGCAACTGGTCACCGATCGCGAGCAGCAGATTGAGAGCAGGCTGTGCGACCTGATCCGCTCCCGGCCGCCCGCCATGACTCCGGCAGCTGCCATCCGCGACTTCGTCCTCGATTCCGTCGCCGGGATTCGCGCCATCCCGCCGGAGCTCTGGCGTGGCGAGCTCGGCTACCTGGCGGCCATCAGTCCGACCATCCACCGGCTGGCACTGGAGTTGACCGACCGCCAAGCCGCCGCGCTCGCCGCTGCCATCAGCGACACCACCGCCGTCCCGCCGGAGGTCGCCAGGCTGCAGGGGATCGCGCTCGCCGCAGTGTTCCAGATCATCATCAGCGAGGCCGGCCGGCGCACCCGTGAGGGCCAGAGCCAGGCGAAGATCGCCGGCGAGCTGTATCCGATGGTCGAGAACATTCTCGACGAGCTCGACCGCTGGCTCAGCGTTTCAGGACCGCCAGCACTGCAGTAACCGGGCAGCGGCCCCTGCTGCCATCAGGTAGCAGCTCAGGACCTGCGGCCCACGTCGCACGAATCTGGCAGCCGAACCCGCTGTCCCAGCAGGAGACCGACGAATCCCAGATCCTGGGCCGTTGCGGAGTCGCCCGTCCGCAGGGTGATTGTGGTGATCCCGGAGCCGATCGGCTGGGGGTGCAGGCGTCCGGCCTGGCGGGTCCACCCCCCGAAGGGGAGGTTTCTCGCGGACGGAGGCCGCGATTCCCAGGCCCTGCTGGGCGGCGGCGCGGCGACTTCGACGTAGTCCGCCCCGGGAGCGGTGGTAAGGGCGATGACGGGGGGCAGCCCCGCGGCACCGCTGCCCGGCTTCCGCGCCGGGCTCAGCCCCGGGGCCCGCTCGGCGCACGCCGGGCCACGCCCGCGCGGGCACGCAGATCAATACGGCTACAAACGACGCGGCAACCGTGAGCTGGACGATCGAATCCGGGAAGACGCCCGTGCGCTGTGCCCGGCCTGCGGCTTGAAGAACGCGCCGGAGGCCGGGCGCCAGAGCAGCCAGACCGCGGCGAGGCCGACCAGCCAGGTCAGCAAGGGGACGATCAGGCCGAGCACCGTCACGCCGAACCCGAAATGGATCACCGGCTGCACCTGGCCCCCGATGACAAAATGACCGAGATGGCTGCCTGGATACTCACTGATCAGCTCCAGCGTCGCCAGGCCGAACAGCACCGTGGACAGGATGCGCGCCCAGTTCCTACCCTGGCCGTTCGCCCGCGCCATCCACAGCCACAGGGCGATGATGACCAGGCCGGAGACTATCGCCAGCGTGATGAGCGTGTTCAGGTCGCTGAGCTGGGGCGCGGTGAGGCTCGGGTTCGCCTTCCGGAGGGCGGCCTTGATGCCGCCGATGAGGGACAGCGAGATGATCAGGGTGACGGTGTTGACAGTAGCGCCCGCGTACATGAGCTTGACCGCGGTCAGCACCGGCGCGGGAGCAGGAGGCCGCAGCGGCTCGACCGGCTGGCCGCTGGACGGGTAAGGCTGGTACATGGTGACCTCTGCGAGGGGAGCCTGCCGAAGCGGGCGCATTCTTGTCATGACCTATTTGCGCTTAAGCAGTAGCGTGACAGCGCGGCCTTAACCCAAGATTAAGGCGTCATTGCGTAAATGTACCCTGCCTACCGCGGGTTGCGTACCCCGGCCGTAACGCGGCGGGCAAGCTCGATCGCCCAGTCGGCGGCCTGACAGAGCGTTCTTCGCGGGCCGATATGCAGCTCGCCCTGAATGCGCTGGATCTGCTGGCGGACCCGGCGTGCCCTTGCTCTGGTGAGCCAGGGCCGGGTGCCGATGAGCTCGCCCTTGAGCGAGGAGAAGATGACTGGGCGAGAGCATAGTCCGGCACTGGCCGGTGCGGCCGGGAATCATGCGGAGCGCATTCACGCACCACTGCGCCGGACGCGGCCCCGGGGTCAGAACGAGTCGCCCTCGTAGGCGCCCGGCGGCTGGCCGCACTTGCGGTTGAGCGCCCGCAGGTCGCCCTTCACCGCAGTGAAGGTCGATGCCATGCCGGCGACGCTCCCCGACGGCGTGCGGTCGTTCTGGTTCTGCACCACGGAGCGGGCCACGGAGTAGTCGTCCAGGTCGGACAGCAGCTTGCCGACTGGCGCGTGGTCGCGGCGCCGCAGGCGAGCCAGATCGGCCGCATGGCCCGGGTCGCTATCCCCCCCGACGTGCAGTTCGGTCAGCAGCGGCCCGCACCAGGCGTGCGGATACGACGGCCTGCTCACCACGACGGCGGTGATGACGCCCGCGATGACGAGCACCGCGGCGCCGCCGGCCGCGATCAGGGCGCGCGGCCCGCGCAGGCGCGGGCCGAGGCGGCGCAGCCGCGCCCGCTGGGCGTCCCCGAAGCTGATCAGCTTCTCTGTCACCGGGGAGTGACGACGGTCTATGCCCTGGCTGATCTCGTCAGGACCGGGCTGAATCATCGCTGCCTCCCGCGGATTAGCCGACCGCGCCACCGGCCTCATTGGCATCAGTATCTGCCCGGCAGTGTCGGGGCCCCGGCGGAAGGCACCAGGCACGGCAGTGGTGCATGGGCGGTGACCCCGAGGACGTGAACGTAGCGAGAGCCGGCTTCGATGACGAACGGGCAGTACGGGCGCGGCGAGTGGCAGCCCCGGAGGACGCCTCCCGCGTCGGCTCGCGGCTCGCGGCAGGCCGCTGCATCAAGCGCTACCTCGCCCGGCACCTCCATCGCATACTCAGCCACGGAACCCTCAGCCAGGCTTTGGCCGGTTGTCAGCCCTTCTCGGCGGTCGCGCACCGGGATATGCTCCGCTCATCTGGCATCTGGCGTGGAAGCCACAACTGAAGCGCGGGGTGAAGCGCGTCATGACGGACCAAGTCTTCGTGCCATTCGAGGGCGAGGATTCCGGTAGCGCCGATCTCACCTGGGGCCAGTGGGACATGTGGCCAAGGATGCGGATGCTGAAGTCCTCGATGTGCGTCGGCGGCTGGATCCCGCTGCCTGGCGTACCACGGTCAGCGACGTGGCAGGCGACCTGCGCTTCCTGATATGCCGACACCAGGCGCTGCGCACTCGGCTCGCGTTCACCGGAGACGACCGTCCGCAGCAGGTGGTGGCGCGGGCCGGCGAGGTGCCCATGCAGGTCGTGGAGGCCGGGCGCGAGGACCCCGCCCAGGTCGCGGCGGACCTGCACCGCCGTTACGACGCCTACGTGTTCGACGAGACACGGGAGTGGCCGATCCGCTGGGCCGTCATCGCCTCCGGCGGCACGGCGACCCACCTGGTATCGGCGATCAGCCATCTGGTCATCGACGGGCCGAGCATGATCACGATGCTCCGGGACCTGGCCGCCAGAGACCCGGTGAGCGGCGCGGCCGCCGGCCCGGTAACCGCGCTGCAGCCGTTAGCACTGGCGCGCTGGCAGGCCACGCCGGCCGGGAAGCACAAGAGCGACAACGCGCTCCGATCCTGGGAGCGGCTGCTACGGGTCATTCCCGCCCGCCGGTCCGGCTGCTCGCCGGATCCCCGGCAGCCACCTCTACCAGCTGTCCTATTATGACCCGCGCCAGCGCGACGAGCTGATCACCCGGATCAGCCGGCAGCGCGGCGAAGAGATTGGTCTCGACTGCTTCATCAATGACCGCCGGTTCATCAATGACCGCCGGGCGATGGAGCCTGAGCAGGCCGACGGCGACCTGCCGTCTGCCCAGCAGGTCCGCGGGGCGCTAGAGCGCTCGAAGCTGACCTGGGGCTGGCGGAATACGATCACGGGCAACAACATGTTCCTGCACGTCAACAACGAGCCGGGCACGGTCAATTACGAGCTTCATGCGAACACGCACTACCTGTCCCCCGCTGATATGGAGGCATTCCTGCGCGGACTGGAGGCCGTGCTCGTCGAGGCGGCGCTCCGGCCGCTATAGGCGCGCGCCACTGCTGCACGTCCCGGCGGCTGATCAGGGTCAGTCGGCGGCTAGGTCGCGCTGATACCAGGTACCTGGCTTGCCGCCGAGGTCGGCCGGGTCGGCCGGCCCAACCGGGACGAACCCGGCCTTGGTCAGCACCTTCTGCGACGCGGCATTCTCGCGGGCGGTGGCCGCCCGCAGTGTGCGCAGCCCGTGCCGCGCCGCCGCCAGCCGGCACAGCTCCCGCACGGCCGCGGTCGCTACGCCGCGGCCGGCGACGTGCTGCGCGACCCGGTAGCCGAGCGCCGCAGT
>Ga0208219_1000305_pt1 | contig 17921 bp, 16 predicted proteins | sample NGESurshal072012_7_FD_184469 | JGI IMG/M metagenome (GOLD analysis project Ga0208219, IMG submission 184469) | Arctic peat soil microbial communities from Barrow, Alaska - NGEE Surface sample 53-2 shallow-072012 (SPAdes) | ecosystem: Environmental > Terrestrial > Soil > Wetlands > Peat ... | reverse complement strand
CTGCTAAGCCACGCCGAGAGCACAGATGACGTCGTCGTGCTGTCCCTGCACTACCTCGGCGTCCCGGCCGAGGGTACGAACAGGGCGGAATTGGGTAGTGGACAAGGTGGGATGTCGACCTTGTACCTGGAGCCAGTGGTGGAGAGCACCACACAAGCCCGCCATTGGGTCTCGGCTCGACTGGGTGATCTCCCGCTCGAGGTCGCCGAATGTGCGGCCCTCTTGACGTCGGAGTTGGTCACCAACGCGGTGTTGCACGCCGCCACCCCCCTGTCGGTGACCCTGCACGTCCTCTCCGGCCGGATCCGGGTCGACGTGGCCGACGGCAGCCCGGTCATCCCCGCTCTCAAGGATTACGGCCCGCACGCGGCCACGGGCCGGGGGCTCACCCTGTTCAACACGCTGGCTTCGAGCTGGGGCGTGCATCCGGTCCCCGGCGGGAAGATCGTCTGGTTCGAGTTGCCGGTCGATGTGCCGGTCGGGGTTGGCGAGGTGTCCGACGGCACGTTCCATTTCGATCTGATCGGCATGGCCCAGGCCGACCGACGCGAGCCGGACGGGACGTCGCCCCAGATGACGGTCGACCTGCTCGGCATCCCGGTCGATCTCCTGCAAAAAGCCAGCGAGGAATACGAGGGGTTGTTCCGGGAACTGCGCCTCATGAAGGAGCGGGCCGACTCCGGCATCCCCTCGGCCGTCCAGTTGTCCGACCGCCTCTCGGTGCTGGTCTCGGATGTCGGCAGCCGTTTCAACGGCTTCGGGCCCGGGATGGACGAGAACTGGCAGGACGTGGTGGACCGCAAGGTGGCCACCTATGACTGGCACATTTCCCTGCCCCAGGCGGCGGCCGCCGCCTGCGAGTACTACAGCGCCATGCTCGACGAGGCCGACGAGTTCAGCCGGTCAGCCCAACTGCTGACCCTGCCCGCCTCGGATACCAGCATCGCGGTCCGGCGGTGGTTCCTCTCCGAGCTGGTCAGCCAGCTCCGTGGCCAGGCCCCCACACCGTGGGTCCGCAGCCGCCATCACGCCGACCTCATGCAGCGGGCCACGTGATCCCGGGCCGTCAGCGGGCCTCCCGGGCCGCCTTCTTGAAGACCTTGGCGTAGAACTCCAGCCCCTCGGGGGAGAGGCGGGCCGCCGGGCCGCTGGCGATGGAGACCCGCTCGGGGATGATGCCCCACACCGGTACTTTCAGGTCCTCCCACCAGGCGATGGTGGCGTCCAGATCATTGGTTCCGAGCCGGGCCGAGCAGATGACCACGCCGGCCGGAATGTTGGACGGGGTCATTTCCAGGGTGGCGACCACCCGGTTCGGCTCGACCCCACCCGAACGGGTGGGGATGACCACGACATCGGCCCGGGTCAGCGCCGCCCGAACGATGCGCTCTTCCCCCGGCGGGGTGTCGACCACCACCACGCCTTCGCTCCCGTCCATGGCCCGGATGACCGTCCGCTCCGAGGGGGCCTCGAACAGGTCGACCCCTTCGATCGGCCTCGTCTCGAACCACTCGGCCGTCGATCCCTGGCGATCGGCATCGACCAGGCGCACCGGGGAGCGCCCCCGGCCGGCCGCGACGCCGGCCAGGTACACGGCGGTGGTCGTCTTGCCGGCTCCACCTTTGACGTTGCTCACCACAATGTTCATTGCGTCGGGACCTCCGCCCGTAGGGTATCGGCCGCGGTCGGCCTCGGCTCACGGCAGCAGCAGGCGACCCAGGCGCCGGCGGGTGATAGCGACGCCGACGACGGCCATGGCCGCCAGATAGAGCACGTGGAGGAGCAGGGCCCAGTAGAAGATGCCCAGGTCACATGATCGGACCAACACCACGCCCTGGTAGAGCGGCGTGCAACGGACCACGGCCTGCAACCACCCCGGGTACACCGTGATCGGGTAGAAGGTGGCCGAGAACAAGAAGAGCGGTATGAACGTCAGCGAGACCATGTCGAAGTCCTGCCAGGTCCGCATGTACGTGGTACCGGCCATGCCGGCGGACGCGAAGGCCAGGCTGATGAGGATGGCCGCCGGCCAGCACAGGATGGCCCACGGGGAGACCACGTACCCCAGCCCGGTCATGATCAGCAGGAAGGCGCCCGAGTACAGGGCGCCGCGCAGGACGCACCAGCCCAGTTCGCCCAGGGCAACGTCACCCACACCGAGCGGGGTGGACAGCATGGCGTCGTAGGTCTTGGAGATCTTCAGCTTCATGAAGACCAGGAAGGTCGAATCGATCATCGCCCCGTTCATGGCCGACGACGCCAGCAGCCCGGGGGCCACGAAGGCCGTGTAGGCGATGTACCGGCCGTCCACCGGGATGGGGCCGACCAGGTGGCTGAGGCCCACGCCGATGGAGAGGAGGTAGAAGAACGGCTCGAAGAAGCCCGAGACCAGGAAGATCCAGGAGCGGCGGTAGACCAGCACGTTCCGCTCGAGCACACGCGCCGCGTAACGGCCCCCCAGGGCGGCGAACGGGGTGACCCGCAGCGGGAAGCCGCCCCGCTTCGGGGTCTCCAGGGTGGTGCTCATGTGGTGCTCATGTGGTGCTCATGTGGTGCTCACACCACCAACCGCTTGGCGAAGGTGTGCCGCCCCACGGCGTAGCCCACGCCGACCCAGAGGCACAGGTAGGCGGCATGGCCCAGGTCGGGCCACGGGTGGACGGTCCCGAGGGTCAGGTCGCGGCACAGGGACACGCCGTGAAAGAGCGGCGAGATGTAGGCCACCACCTGCAGCACCAGCGGCAGCTGCGAGATGGGGAAGAAGATCCCCGAGAACAGGAAGAGCGGGATGATCACGAAGCGGTAGAGCGTGGAGAACCCGCTGTCCTTGTCGAGCGTGGCAGCGAAGGCGGCCATCGGGGCGCCGAAGGCCATGCCGGTCAGCACCGCGACCGGCAGGGCCAGGATGGCCCAGAACGAGAAGATGGTCCCGAAGGCGGCCATCACGGCCAGGTAGATGGACACCACGATGGCGATGCGGGTGGCCACCCAGGCCAAATGGCCGATCAGCACGTCGTAGACACTGAGCGGCCCGGCCAACATGGCCAGGTAGGTCCGCATCCACTTGATGGCCCCCAGGACGGGGTACATCATGTCGTTGGTCCCGATCTGCATGGACGTACCGGCCAGCAGCCCCGGGGCGAGATAGGCGAGATAGCTGACGCCACCGACGCCGTGGGAGTGCTTGTCGATGAGCGAGCCCAGGGCGATCCCCATGGCGGCCAGGTAGAGGATCGGGATGAGGAAGCTGGTGGCGATGGAGCTCTTCCACGTCCGCTTGTACTGGTACCCCCAGTAGCCCGCGGCCCGGAGCCACATGGGCGTGGCCATGCGCCGCGCCGGGACCACTTCTCCGTGCTCGAAGAGCGTGGCGGTCACGTCGGTGGTGCTCATGGTGGAGGCGCCGACCCGACTCAGTCGACGAGGGTACGGCCGGTCAACCGGAGGAAGACGTCCTCCAAGGTCGAGCGACGCACCAAGGTGCTCTGCGGGCTCAGGCCCCGACCGTGCACCTCGGCCAGGGCCGCGTCCCCGTCATCGGTGTAGAGCAGGATCCGGTCGGGCAGCACCTCGTGACGGTCGACCAGGTCGGCCAGCTTCTCGGCCAGGGCCTCGTGTTGGCCCGGTTGGAAGCGCAGTTCGACCACCTCTTTGGTGGCGTGCTCCTCGATCAGCTGGCGGGGGCTGCCCTCGGCGGCGAACCGGCCCTTGTCCATGACGACCAGGCGGTCGCACAATTGCTCGGCCTCATCCATGTAATGGGTGGTGATCACCAGGGTCACCCCCTGCAGCTTCAGCCGATAGAGGCGGTCCCAGAGCAGGTGGCGGGCCTGGGGGTCCAGCCCGGTCGTGGGCTCGTCGAGGATGAGCAGGTCGGGGTCCGAGATGAGGGCCCGGGCGATGGTCAGGCGCCGCTTCATGCCGCCCGAGAGCGGGTCGACCCGGTCGTGGGCCCGGTCGGTCAGCTGGGCGAACTCCAGCAGCTGATCGGCCCGTTGGCGGATGAGCTTGCGAGGCATATCGAAGTAGCGCCCGTAGATCATGAGGTTGTCGAGGACGGTGAGGTCCAGGTCGAGGGAGTCTTCCTGGGGCACCAGCCCCATGCGGGCCCGAATGGCCGGGCCGTCGGTCACCGGGTCCTGGCCCAACACCCGGAGCGTGCCCCCGCTGATCGGCGAGATACACGAGATCATGCGCATGGTCGATGTCTTGCCCGCCCCGTTGGGCCCCAGGAAGCCGAACGACTCGCCCCGGGCGATGGTGAAGTCCACCTTGTCGACGGCCACGAAGTCGCCGAAGCGTTTCTCCAACTGGTGGGCCTCGACCATGGGTGCCAGCGCCGGGTCCCCGGCGCCCGGGCGCCCGGGCGCGGCAGACTGGCTGTCCCGGCCCCCATCGGGCGGCGGCACGTCAGTCGTCGGCGATGAGTATGACGTCATTGTCAGGCAACGATACCGTGCACCCCGAGAGCCCAAATTCGCCGGGTGGCCGGGAACGACAGAGGAGGCAGCGTCGACATGGCAGCGCACGCAGTTCGAAGGTTCCCCGAGGGGTTCACCTGGGGCACGGCCACGGCCGCCCACCAGATAGAGGGCGGCAACGCCAACAACGACTGGTGGGAGTTCGAGCATGCGCCCGACACGGTGTGCGCCGAGCCCTCCGGGGACGGGTGCGACTCGTGGGACCGGTGGCGGGAGGACGTCGAATTGGTGGCGTCCCTCGGCCTGGACAACTACCGCTTCTCGGTCGAATGGAGCCGCATCGAGCCGGCCCAGGGGGAGTTCTCCCGGGCGGCGCTGGCGCACTACCGGGGGCTGTGCGCCGCCCTACGTGACCGGGGGATCGATCCGGTGGTCACCCTCCACCACTTCACCACCCCGCGGTGGCTGACCGATCAGGGTGGGTGGGAGAGCGGGGCGGCCGTCGAGCGCTTCGGTCGCTTCAGCGAGGTGGTGGCCGGCGCACTGGGCGACGTGATGTCGAGGGCCTGCACCATCAACGAGCCCAACGTGGTGGCGGTCATGGGCTGGATGGCCGGCATGTTCCCACCCGGCAAGAGCGACAAGGAGCTGTCCCGGGCGGTGGCGCAGAACCTGATCGCCGGGCACCGGGTCGCCGTCGAGGCCGTCAGGGGCGCCGCGCCGGGTGTGCCGGTCGGCCTGACCCTGTCCATGACCGACTACCAGCTCCTCGAGGGCGGGGAGGCCAAGCTGGAGAGCAGGCGACACCACTCCGAGGACGTCTTCCTCGACGCCACCGGAGGCGACGATTTCCTGGGCGTGCAGGTGTACACCCGCAATCGCATCGGTCCCAACGGGTGGGCCGGGGCCGAGCCGGGTGTGCCCGTGCTCGACATGGGCTACGAGTTCTACCCGGCTTCGCTGGCCAACTGCCTCCGCCGGGCCTGGGACTACACCGGCGGGAGCCTGCCGCTGCTGGTCACCGAGAACGGGATCGGCACCACCGACGACGTCCAGCGCATCGACTACGTGCGCCAGGCGCTCGGCGGGGTGCTCGATGCGATCGCCGAGGGGATCGATGTGCGGGGCTACACCTACTGGTCCCTGCTCGACAACTTCGAGTGGGCGCTCGGGTACCGCCCCCGCTTCGGTCTGGTGTCGGTGAACCGGACCTCGTTCGCCCGCACGCCGAAACCGAGCGCCGCGTGGTTCTCGTCAGTGGCGGCGGCCAACGCCCTCGACGCCTAGGACCGGCTCAGACGGCGGCCAGCTCCGTGTTGGCCACCACGGCGTCGATGATCTGGTCCCACAGGCCCTCGGGCAGGTCGTGCCCCATGCCCGGGATCAGGATCAGCTTGGAGCCCGGCACGGCCGCGGCCGTGGCCTTGCCGCCGCTCACCGTGACCAGCGGGTCGGCCTCGCCGTGAATCACCAGGAAGGGCACCTCCACCCGGCGCAATCCCTCGGTGCGATCGGGTGAGGCCAGGATGGCCGCCAACTGGCGGGCCGTGCCCTCGGGGCAGAAGTTGCGGTCGTAGGCGGTCTCGGCCCGCCGCGTCATCATCTCGGCGTCGAAGGGGAAGCCGGGAGAGCTGATGACCTTGCTCCCTTCAACGCTGGCGGCCACGGCCCCGTCGCGGCTGGTGGCTGGCGGTCGCAGGAGCGCCGTCGCCGCCTCGGCCGTGGGCGCGCCCACGGCACGGTCGCCCGTGGTCGACATGATCGAACACGCCGTGAGGACGCGTTCGGGATGGTTGATGACGAGAGCCTGCGTGATCATGCCCCCCATCGAGACGCCCATCACGTGGGCTGCTTCGATGCCCACGTGGGCCAGCAGGGCCGACGCATCGTCGGCCATGTCCTCGATCCGGTACGAGGCCGACGAGCCGTCTCCGGTGAAGAGGGCGCCGAAGTCGGGCGTGCCGTCGAACTTGGTCGAGAGCCCAACGTCGCGGTTGTCGTAACGGATGACGAAGAAGCCGCGGGCCGCCAGGGCCTCGACGAACGCCTGGGGCCAGGCGATCAGCTGGCCACCCAGGCCCATCACCATCAGGAGTGGGGGATCGGCCGGATCTCCGCTGGTCTCGAACTCGATCGCGATCCCATTGACATGTGCGGTGGGCACGGGCGGCTCCCTTCGGGCGATGACGATGCTCCGGCGATGTTGCCCGAGCGATGTTCTCTCAAGCGATGTTCTCTCAAGCGATTTCCTAGCAGGCCCGGAGTCGGTGCGCCCGCTCCCCCTCAGGTCGTGGTCGACGGCGTGGCCCGGGGCACCAACCTGCGCCGGGCCACGGCGCGCCGGTGGCGCGGTCCGGGCTTGGCCCCGACCAGGAAGGTCTCGAACCCGGCGAGGCACACGATGTAGAGGGGGAACGCCACCACCGCGGTGGTCCAGTCCGTGACGGTCAGCAGGAGGATGGCCGCGTTCAGGAATGCACCGAGATACGCCGACACGGATTCGGTCTCGGGATCCGTCCAACTCTTGACCAGGGTCGGAATTCCGGCCAGCAGGTCGGCCACGATGGCGGCCACGATGGCCACCACCCCACTGCGGGTCACCAACCACCCCACCGTCCCGGCCACCGACAGCGCACCGCAGACATAGTCGAGGCGACCGATCCTCCACACAGCGGCCGGGTTGTGGAAGGAGGCGATGAAGATCAGCAACGGCATGAAGCCGATGGTGAAGGTGGTCAGCGTGCGCAGTCCCACGCCGGATTTGAACTCGACCGCGGCGGCCAGGAGCGGGGCCACCGCCCACAGCAGCCAGGTCACCCGGTTGGGCTGGGTGGTGCCACGGAGGGTGTCGCGCAGGTACGCCGCGGCGCCGAGGACGCCGATGGCCACCCCCACGTAGACGAATTGCTCGTTGATCACGGTGGGACAGTCTGCTGCCCCGGCGACCGCCCGTCGTACCCGGGTGACGCCCCTTCCGCCGCGGCGCCCGCTAACTTCCCTCCACGGGGCATCGCACGGCGGTGGGCTGGGAACCTGACCCCATCACGCAGCACGGAAGACGGGAACATGCGACCCGGAGCATCCACAGCGCACAGGCCCCATCAGATGAGGATCTCCCGGCGTGGGTGAGCTGCTCGTCATCGCCTTCCTCGGAGGCCTGATCACCGGCCTCTCTCCCTGCATCGTGCCCGTCCTGCCGGTGGTGGTCGCGGGCGGATCGGCCGGAACCAGCCGGGCCCGCCCCTACCTGATCATCGCCGGGTTGGTGGTCAGCTTCAGTCTGGCTGTGCTCGTCGGCAGCACCGTGCTCAGCGCGCTCGGCTTGCCCCAGAATTTCCTCATGTGGCTCGGGATCGGGCTGCTGCTCGCCTTGGCCGTGGGCCTCATGATCCCGAAGGTCGGTGAGTTGATCGAGCGGCCCTTCAACCGACTCGGGTCGACGCGCTACGCCGACTCGGGCGGTGGGTTCGTCCTCGGACTCAGCCTGGGCCTGGTCTTCGTGCCCTGCGCCGGTCCGGTCCTGGCCGCCATATCGGCCGCCGCCGGCAACCACCGGGTGGACGCCTCGACCTTCTTTGTCACCATCTTCTACGCCGCCGGCGCCACCCTGCCCCTGCTCGTCTTCGCCGTGCTGGCCCAGCGCGCCGCCACCGGATGGAAGAAGGTGCGTCAACACCTCCCGGTCATCCGGCGGGTGGCGGGGGCCGTGCTGGCGGTCACCACCCTGGCCATCGCCTTCGGGGTGCTCGATCCGCTCCAGCGCGCCGTGCCGGGCTATACCGCCGCGCTGGAAAACCGCATCGAGAGCAACACCGCCATCGCAAATCAACTTCATGCCCTCAGCGGCGAGAAGGCCAACACATTGGCCCAGAAGCAGGCGGCCGCGGCCAAAGAGGGAACGAGCTCGTTGCCCCGCCTGGCCAAGGCGCCGAATTTCACGGGCATCGTCAGCTGGCTCAACACGCCGGGCAACCAACCGCTGTCCCTGGCCCAACTCAAGGGGAAGGTGGTGTTGATCGACTTCTGGACCTACTCGTGCATCAACTGCCAGCGCTCACTGCCCCACGTCGAGAGCTGGTACAACGAATACAAGAAGGACGGCCTGGTCGTCGTCGGCGTCCACACCCCGGAGTTCGCGTTCGAGCACGTCGTGTCCAACGTGCGCAGCGAGGCGGGCACGTTGGGGGTCGACTACCCGATCGCGGTGGACAACAACTACGGCACCTGGGACGCCTACAGCAACCAGTACTGGCCGGCCGAGTACCTCATCGATCCCAGCGGGGAGGTACGCGCCTACGACTTCGGAGAGGGCGGCTACGGCACCATGGAGTCGAACATCCGCCAGTTGCTGACCGCCAACGGAGCGACCCATCTCCCGGCCCCGACCGATGTGGCCGACAAGACCCCGACCAACCAGATCACCCAGGAGACCTACCTGGGCTACTCAGAGTCGAACCCGCAGTACTTCGTGGGGACGGCGCTCGACTACAACAAGGCCGTCGCCTACCACGCTCCGTCGTCCATTCCGCTCAACGACCTCGCCTTCAACGGGACGTGGACCGACCGTTCGCAACAAGCGACCGCCGGCGCCAATGCCGCGCTGTCCCTGCACTTCACCGCCGACAACGTCTACCTTGTCCTGGGAGGGAGCGGGACGGTCGACGTCTCCTACAACGGCCGTCACCTCTCCACCATCAAGGTGAGCGGTATCCCCACGCTCTACACGCTGTTCTCCGGCCAGGCGCTGCAAACCGGGCAGCTGGGCTTGCAGGTCACCCCCGGCGTGCAGGCCTACGACTTCACCTTCGGCTGACCAGCCTGGTGCCGGCGTCCTAGTTGATCTGGCGCTGGCGCCCGACCCAGTAGGGGTCCCGCAATTGGCGCTTGAGGATCTTGCCCGAAGGGTTGCGGGGGAGGACATCGATGGTGTCCACCGAGGTCGGCGCCTTGTAGTGCGCCAGGTGCCGGCGACAGTGCGCCATCACGGCGGCGGCGTCAATGACGCCGCCGAGGCCCGCCTCCGGGACCACGATGGCCTTGACCGTCTCGCCCCAGCGGTCGTCGGGTACCCCGATCACCGCCGCGTCGACCACGGAGGGGTGGGAGAGGAGCACGTTCTCCACCTCGGCCGGGTAGATGTTCTCGCCGCCGCTGACGATCATGTCCTTCATGCGGTCGTGGAGGTAGACGTAGCCCTCGGCGTCGAGGTACCCGGCGTCACCGGTACGGAGCCAGCCGTCGGCGACCACGGTGGCGGCCGTCTCCTCGCTCTTCCCCCAGTACCCGGCCATGTTGTACGCCCCGCGGGTCCAGACCTCGCCGACCTGGCCCAGGTCGGCGTCACCCAGGGAATCGGGGTCGACGATGCGGATCTCGACTCCCGGATGGGGCCGGCCGGCCGATCGCAGCAGGTGTTGGCGCGGCCCCTCGGGGTCGTGGTCCTCGGCCCGCAGGGCCGTGATGGCGCCGGTGGTCTCGGTCATGCCGTAGACCTGGTTGAATCCGCAGCCGAAGGTGGCCATGCAGCGGATCAGCACGTCCTCAGAGATCGGCGACGCCCCGTAGAAGATGTGGCGCAGACTGGTCAGATCGGTTGACGGCAAGGTCGGGGCAGCCAGGAGCGCCATCAACACGGCCGGCACCACGAACATCTCGGTGATGCGCTCGGTGGCGATGAGCTCGAGCAACCGCGCCGGATCGACATCACGCAGGATCACCGACCGACCACCCCGCGACATGCCGCACAGCGCCCATCCGGAACCGCCGATGTGGAAGAGCGGCATGGCCACCAGGCTGACGGTGTCGGCGGTGATGCCGAAGGTGCGCCCGGCTTCGGACACCGCCGTCGAGAGGTTGGCGTTGGTCAGCATGACCCCCTTGGGGAGTCCTGTGGTCCCCGAGGTGTAGAGCTGCATGCTCACCTCCTGCGGTCCTCCCACGTAGCCGGGGTCGGTCTCGGGGCACCCGTCGAGCCACTGGTCATAGGAGATGGCCCGGGGGTCGGGGCACGGACCCGTCGCACCGGGGTCTTCCAGCACGACGATGCGCCGCACGGCAGGCAGTGCACTCGCCATCTGCGCCAACGCCGGCAGGTAGTCGGCGTGGACCACCAGGATGCATGCGGCGGCGTCATCGATGATGGCCGCCATCTCGGCGGGCGCCAGGCGCCAGTTCACCGCCACGTTGACGGCACCGAGCAACGCCCCGCCGAAGAGCACATCGAAATAGGGCAGGCCGTTCCGGTCGAGCAGGGCCACCCGGTCACCCGCCACCAGCCCGTCGCGCCGGCACGCCTGGGCCACCCGGCAGGCCCACCTGTACTCCTCCGACCACGTGCGCCGCACCTCGCCCGCCACCAACATCTCGTGGTCCGACCGGGACCGGGCCAGCCGCCGTATCAGGCCGGCCACCGTGAATCCGTCCGGTGGAACCACGTCAGCTGGGGTCGAGGTCATGAGCCACTTTCTCGCGTCGGGATGCCGGAGTGGCCCCGTTCTCGGACCTGGACCCTACGGGCGGCGGCGTGCCCCGTGCATGACGGCCCGACCATCCAGTCCCACGCCATCAAAAGAGGCCGATTAATGGCTCTTCATTTCCAGAATTAGCGGGGCCATTCAACGGGATCAATAGAGGTAAATAGGCTCCGTCGAAGCCGATTTTGTGAACAACATCACAATCTCTGTCCCCATAAGTCCAGTTCAAAGTCCTATGTGACGGGGCGAACCCGGTATTCGACACCATCCTGCTACATTGTTCTGCGCAAAGGCTGATCGGACTTTCTGCTTCATGCTGTGGCGTGCAAATCAGCTGTATGCAGAAGGTGGTGCCGGTCGGACACACCACGGACCAGTCGGGGTTTCGGCGCGCCTGTCCCTCGGGCGAGCCGGCTGACGACGAAAAGAGGACACACCGAGGACAATCCCCGGGCTTCACACAACCGGCCGCACACCCTGCGGCGATATGCCAGATCGGACGATGCCTTCCCGCTCTCCGATCGGGGCGCGTATGCAATGGCCGGAGCCCGCCCTCCACCGAGCAGAGCCTGGCGCCACGTGCGCCCGACGAAGGGAGGTGCCGTGCGGATCCGCATTGCACTCGGTACGGCGATCGCCGTCACCTGTATGACCTCAGCCATTCTGATGGCACTGGGCCGCACCCCCGATGCCGCGGCATCGAACGCGGCATCGGTCCCAGCCGCGAGCAGCCACACCACGCCGTCTTCGAATTCCAACCTGGCCGCCCTCGACGTACCCGTCGTGGTCCACACGCCGCTCGGGTTGGTCATCGATGTCGGCGGCGGCCACTTTCCCATCACGGCGGCCCCGACGACCGCCCCGATCGCGCCGGCCGCCGCCCCAGTGGCGCCGGCGGCCGCGACCGTGACGGCGACGCCCCCGGTCACCGCGGCACCGGCGGTGGTGACCATCAATGACAGCAACAGCGTCGCCACGGCCGATTGGCAGTGCATCCGGGTGCACGAATCGGGTGACAACTACAACAACCCGAACATGCCATCGGGTGCGTACGGCATCCTGATCAGCACCTGGCAGAGTTTCGGCTACTCGGGCTGGCCCTACCAAGCCGCCCCAGCCGTCCAGGACGCGTTGGCACTGCGCCTGCACGGGGAGGACGGGTTCGGTCCGTGGAGCTCGCGTTTCGCCTGCGGCCTGTAGCCGTTGGCGGTCAACCCAATCCGAAGATGGCGTTGACCTGTCCCATGTCGAAATAGTCCCGCCACGCGGTGATCTTCCCGTCGCGCACATGGAAGACACCCATGACCGGGAGGGGTGCCGTCTTTCCCTGCATGGTGAAGGTGTCGGTTCGCTCCGTGAGCACGGCCGCGCCGTCACTGGCGAGGTGGTGGATCTCGAACTCCAGCCCTTCGCAGATGCTGAGGAACATGTCGATCGTCGCCATGGTGGCCTCGATCCCCTCGGCCGGATCCATCGGGATGTTGTGGTACACCACATCGTCGGAGAAATAGGGGCGGAGCAGATCGGCATCGCGTTGACTCACCGCGTCACAGAACTCCCGCACGACCTCTTCGGCACTTCTCATGGCCCACCTCCGACCGGCGAGGCGGACAGCCGTCCGACCCGAACGCCCACGCTATCGAGAAGTCAGCCATGATGGCGGGGTGACCACGACACGACGGGTGGCCGTCCTGGCCCCGATGCGACCTGAGCTCAAGGCGATCGTGCGGGCGGGCGGCCTCACCCGGACGTCCGACGACGCGGTGTTCTCGCACGAGGGCTCGGCGGGTACCTGGTCGGTCTCGGCCGGGATCATCGGGATGGGTCCCGCCGTGGCCCGGGAGGCGACCGAGCGCGTGCTCGAACGTGGGCCGTTCGACCACGTCATGGTGGTGGGTATCGCCGGCGGGCTCGATCCGGCCCTCCGGGTGGGCTCCCTCATGGTGCCGAGCCGGGTCCAGCTCCATCCGGACGGGCCGGTTCGGCGCAGCCGCCCCCTGCCATCGCGCCAGGCCGAGGGCGGCCTGATGACGACCGATGGTCTGTTCTCCGATGAAGTGGTGTGGCGCCCCATTCTTGACGCGGGGTTCGGCGCCGTCGACATGGAGGCCTCCGGGGTGGGCGAGGCGTGTGAACGCGCCGGTGTCGACTGGTCGATCTACCGGGGCATCAGCGATCGGCCGGACGAGCACATCGTCGACCAAGCGGTCTTCGCCCTCAGCAAGCCCGACGGTTCGCCCGACCTGGTGGCCGTGGGCAAGTACCTGGCCCGAGATCCCCGGCGGGCCAAGGCGCTGGCCCACCTGAATCAGTGCATGCACGTGGCGGCCACGGTGGCGGCCGAAGCAGCCTTCGCCGATCTGGCCCAGTCCTACTCCTCGTAGTTCGCGGCCGCCCTGCCGTTGCGCTCGGTGCGGCGGGCGATGACGTGCACATCGATGCCGGCATCGGCCGCCTTGCGCAATATTTGCTGGACGATGGCGCCACGGGTCACGGACTGCCAGCGCGAGCGCTTGGAGGTACCGATCACGATTTGCGTTATCTGGTGATCGACCGCCGCGGCGACAAGGGTCGTCGCCACATCCTCCCCGCGGGCCGTCTCCCAACTGCCTCCGACGTCATGCGTCAGCTCCTCCAGGGAGGCGGTGTCGTTCCGATTGGTCCCGGCGTCGCCGGCGATGACGTGGAGAACCAGGAGCTCGGCCTTGCTGCGCGCCGCAATGCGGGCGGCCCGGCGGATGACCGTGTCGTTCCCGGGGGCGCCGGTCACGGCGACCAGAATCCGTTCCGCGGTGTCCCATACCTCGCCTGAGGCATTGGCGCCCCGCGAGCGCAGGAACTCGAGCAGCTCCTCCTCGGTCTCATCAGCCACGAAACGCAGGGACAATTCGCGCAACGCCACCAGGTTCTCCATGCGGAAGAAACCCGACAGGGCGGAGTGCACCTTGGCTTCGGGATAGATGTTGCCGTGCAGCATGCGGCGCCGCAGCTGGTCGGCCGACGAGTCGATGAGCTCGAGCTGGTCGGCGCGACGCACCATCCAGTCAGGGACGCGTTCGCCGATGGTCACCCCGGTGATCCGCTCCACCGCGTCGGCCAGCGACTCAATGTGCTGAATATTGACGGTGGTGATCACGGCGATCCCGGCGTCGAGAATGGCCTCCACGTCTTGCCACCGCTTCTCGTTGACTCCGGGTGCCGGCACGTTGGTGTGAGCCAGCTCGTCGATCAAGACGACCTCTGGCCGCCGGATGAGAATGGCCTGCAGGTCCATCTCTTCCCAAGTTGATCCCCGGTATTCGACGCTCTGGCGGGGCAGGACGGGTAGATCGCGGAGCTGTGCCATGGTGTACGGGCGCCCGTGCGTCTCCACGAAGCCCACGACGACATCGGCCCCGCGCTGGAAGCGGCGCCACCCCTCGTCGAGCATGGCGACCGTCTTCCCCACTCCGGCGGCGGCACCCAGGTACACCCGGAAGCGACCGGTGGGGCGCACTTCGTCGCCATCGGGATCATTGTTCGAAATGGTCATCTCTCATTCACAGGCCTGCACCACGAAGGGCGTCGGTACACTCGGGTACAGGTGATGGATATTGCCGGGAAGTTGTGACGAACGCGATGCCAAGCATGCAGGCCACCAATGGATCGTACCGGCGAGTTGCCGTCGGCACCATTGTGGCTCTGGTTGGACTGGCTGCCTTCCTGTTCCTCATGTTGCCCGTCCGATCCCACCTCACCATCGCCGTACCGGCACTGGTCTTTGTGGTCCCCGTCATTCTCGGCGTTGTGGTGGGCGGGTTCGTTCCGGGCGCGGTGGGAGCGGTGGCCGGGTTCCTGGTCTACGACATCTTCTTCCTTCCTCCCTACGGCACCCTGTCCATCCGTGCGGCACAGGACTGGATTGCCTTGGTCGTCTACGTGGTAGTGGTGCTGATCGTGGCTCGAGTTGTCACCAACCTGCAGGCGGCCCGGCAGGAGGCGAATCGGCGCGAAGAGGACGCCAACCGGCTCTTTGAGCTCTCCCAAGCCCTGATCGGCGACTTCACGCTCCCGCAATTGCTCGAACAGATCGTGGCCACCGTGCAGGCCCTCTTCGCCCCACGCTGGACGGTCCTACTCCTCCCAGAAGCGAGCGCGGCGCTGGGGGTCGAAGACTCCGAACTCTCGGTCGCCGCCCGAGCCGGCCAGCCGATCACGGCCGAGGAACTGGAGTCCCTCATTGCCGGCGGCGGCCAGACCCGATCGCTCGGCTTGCCCGGTGGTGTCGTACCCAGCCGAGTCGCCGTGGCACTGGTGGCAAGCAATCGTCCCGTGGGCTTGTTGGTACTCCAAGAGGTGCGATTGGCCCGGCAGGACCGGGCCCTGCTCGGAACGTTCGCCAACCAGGCCGCGCTGGCCGTCGAACGGGCACAGCTCCAGGACCAGGTGCTGCGGAGCCGTCTCCTCGAAGAAATCGATCGTTGGCGCCGGGCCATGATGGGAGCGGTCTCCCACGACCTGCGCACGCCGCTGGCCTCGGTCAAGACCGCCGTATCCAGCTTGCGGCGGGACGGCGACAGCATGGGAGCCGAAGACCGTGCCGATCTGCTCGAGCTCATCGAGCTCCAGTCGGACCGGTTGGCCCGGCTGGTCACCAACCTCCTCGATATGACCCGGATTGAATCGGGCGCCCTCTCCCTGCGCTACTCCCCCATTCCCCTCGACGAGTTGGTCGGCGAAGCACTCGATGCCGTATCGGGCTTGGTTCCGCCGACGCGGGTCGTCGTGGGCGACACCGCTGATCTCCCGCTGGTGGAAATTGACCACCTGTTGATCGCCCAGGTCCTGGCCAATCTGCTGGAGAACGCGGCGCGCCTCGCTCCAGAAGAGAGCCTGATCCACATCGACGCCCGAGCAGTTGCCGGCGCCTCGGGACCGTTGGTCGAGATCTCGGTGGCGGACGAAGGTCCGGGCATCGATGCCGACCGGCGAGAGCAGGTCTTCGAGATGTTCAGCAGTCACAGGGGCGGTGACCGGGCCGGGCTCGGCTTGACCATCGCGAAGGCTTTCGTCGAAGCGCATGGGGGCTCCATTTGGATCGACCCCCACGTGGTGAACGGGGCGCGGGTGGTCTTCACCGTGCCCGGCGCAGCGCAGGTTCCGGCCCATGCGTGACCGGAGAGTCGTGCCATGACGAAAGTGTTGGTCGTCGACGACGATCCTTCGTTGATCAAGGCGCTTCGCATCGGTCTGACGGCCCGCGGCGACGACGTCGCCACCGCGCACTCGGGACGTGACGCCATCGCACAGGTCGCTCTGTTCCATCCCGACCTGGTGATTCTGGACCTGGGACTGCCCGACCTCGACGGCCTCGAGGTCTGCCGGCGCATTCGGCAGTTCTCCAATGTCCCGATCATCGTCCTCTCGGCCTACGGCGACGAGCGCCGCAAGGTCGAGGCGCTCGATGGTGGCGCCGACGACTTCATCACCAAGCCCTTCGGCATGGCCGAGCTCGAGGCTCGGCTGCGGGTGGCCATGCGCCACGCCGCCGCTCGATCGGGCAACGAGTCCGGCACGTCGACCACCGTGGCGGTCGGCGACCTTCAGATCGACATGGTCCACCATATGGCCACCCTGTCCGGTGAGACGCTCGCCCTGACCAGCCGCGAGTTCGACCTGCTGGCCTACCTGGCCCGTCATGGCGGCAAGGTCTGCACCCATCACATGATCCTCAAGGACGTCTGGGGGCCGGGCTACGGGGAAGAGTCCAACTATGTCCGGGTCTACGCGCACCGCCTGCGCCGGAAGCTGGGTGATGACGATGGACGGATGCTTCACACGATTCCCGGCATCGGCTACCAGCTGACGAGCGACGCGCCCGCCGAGTGAGCGCCGCCGTTCCGGAGGCAGCGCGCTCGGCGCGCCATCACTTGGCGGGGTCACTGCGTCAGTGCGTGATCTTGGGGGAAGCGATGGTCGAGGCAGCGGGCGGCGCGCTCGCCGGAACTAGCTCGCCCCACCCCGACAGCAGCGTCGTCGCCTTCGTCCCGCCCGCGGCGGTCGAGATTTGTTCGACGGGCAACGATTGCCCGCCGGCCGAGACCGTCAGCGTGTTCGACAGCATCGGCGTGGAGCTCGATGCCGCGACCGTCCACTTCAAGACGTACACGTTGGCGCCGTTGGCGATGCCGGTGGACAGCCTCGTACCCTTCGCTTTCGGGAGGAGGGCGGTGACCGCGGCGAAGGTGACGTCTGCCTTGAGATTGGCAAACTGGCTGGTGCCCACCTTCCAGGACACCCAGTCCGACCCGACCTTCTTCGCTTGCGCGGCGGTCAGGCCGAAGATCGTGGTCATGATCCACATCGCCAGGAAGGCGCCGACCATGAAGATGTCGCCATGGGCGAAGTTGATCAGCTCAACGATGCCGTAGACCATCGTGTAGCCGAGGGCGATCAGGGCATAGATCGCGCCGAGGGTCATCGCATTGGCGAACTGCTGGGTGCCGAGCAGGAGGTATTCGACGATCAGCGCGATGACACCGATGGTCACCGGTCGGGCGATGTCGCGGAGATTGGTCATCGGTTCGGCAGGCCCTGCTGGTGAGGTCTTCCGAGGTAGAAAGAAGCCGGGGAGCTTGGAGCTCCCCGGCTTTCAGGAATGCTGTGCTACGGGGCGGTGCTGCCCGATGCAGCCGGGGCCGCCGAACCCGCGTTGGGATCGGAGAACGACTCCTGCTTCACGAAGACCCAGTCGCCCTTGCCACCATTGAGCGTCATATCGGTCTTGTAGAACGAGATGAACGGCTTGGTGTTGTCACCGTACTTGTCGAAGCTCAGCGAGCCGAGCGCCGTGGTGAAGGTGTTGGCCGAGTTGACCGCGTTGGCGCGGACGCCCTCGCGGAGGCTGGCCGGGTCGGTCGCGGTGGCCGCGGCCTTGGTCAGCGAATCGACGATGATCTGGGCGCAGGCGTAGGCCGCTGCGCTGTAGGCGCCCGGCGCGCCACCGAACATCGCGGTGTAGTCCGCGGTGAACGTGGAGCCCGCGACG
>Ga0208219_1000304_pt1 | contig 17928 bp, 19 predicted proteins | sample NGESurshal072012_7_FD_184469 | JGI IMG/M metagenome (GOLD analysis project Ga0208219, IMG submission 184469) | Arctic peat soil microbial communities from Barrow, Alaska - NGEE Surface sample 53-2 shallow-072012 (SPAdes) | ecosystem: Environmental > Terrestrial > Soil > Wetlands > Peat ... | reverse complement strand
TCTCCCGTGTGGCGACCGAGCTCTTGGGCGCGCCGTAGTTCGACCAGGACGTCGGCCGCAACTGGTCGCGCTCGACCCACTGCTCCGGCAGCTCGTCGAGGAAGCGCGACGCGAGGTTGTACGAGCGGCCGCCGTAGAGCATCCGCGACGACGCGTGCAACAGCGTCAGCTTCTCCATCGCGCGCGTCATGCCGACGTAACAGAGCCGCCGCTCCTCCTCGACCCCGTGCTCCTCGATCGAGCGCGAGTGCGGGAAGATGCCCTCCTCGAGGCCGATGAGGAACACGGCGCGGAACTCGAGGCCCTTCGCGTTGTGCAGCGTCATCAGCGTGACGAGCGAGCCCTCGCCGCGGATCGCGTCCTGGTCGGAGTAGAGCGAGACCTCTTGCAGGAACGACGACAGGTTCGGCTCGGTGTTCTGCTCCTGCCATTCGCGCGCGAGCGAGACGAGCTCCTGGAGGTTCTCGAGCCGCCCCTGCGCCTCGATCGTCCGCTCCGCCTCGAGCGCCTCGATGAAGCCCGAGCGCTCGAGCACGCGCTCGATCAGCTCCGGCACCTCGAGTTCGAGCGCGCCCGACATGCACGACTCGATCATCGTGCGGAAGGCGCGAACCGCCTTCTGCGGCGCCGCGCCGACGCCCGCCTCCTCCGCGAACTCCGTCGCCTCCCACAGTGAGATGCCCTGGGCGTCCGCGTAGCTCTGCAGGCGCGCGAGCGTCGAGTCGCCGATGCCCCGTCGCGGCCGGTTCGCGATGCGCACGAGCGAGACGGCGTCGTACGGGTTGTCGATCACCTGCAGGTACGCGACGAGATCCTTCACCTCGGCGCGCTCGTAGAAGCGCGGGCCGCCGATCACCTGGTACGCGACGCCCTGACGGACGAGCACGTCCTCGAGCACGCGGCTCTGCGCGTTCGTCCGGTAGAAGACGGCGACCTCGCTGCCGGAGTACCCCTGCTCGACGAGGAGCGCGATCTCGGCGGCGACGTAGCGCGCCTCCGCGTGCTCGTCCTCCACTTCGACGACGCGGACGGGCTCGCCGTCGCCGAGCTCCGACCAGAGGTTCTTGTCCTTGCGCTCGCGGTTGTGCCGGATGACCGTGTTCGCCGACTCGAGGATCGCGTTCGTCGAACGGTAGTTCTGGTCCAGCGTCAACGTCTTCGCCCCGGGGAAGTCCTTCTCGAAGTCCAGGACGTTGCGAATGTCCGCACTCCTGAACGAGTAGACGGACTGATCTGGGTCCCCGACGCAAAACACATTCTCGTGCTTTGCGGACAGGATCCGCAAAAGCCGGTACTGCGCGTGGTTCGTGTCCTGGTACTCGTCCACGAGGATGTAGCGGAACGCGCTCTGCCACTTCTCCGCCGCCTCGGGGAAGCGCTCGAGGACGTCGACCGCGAGGTAGAGCATGTCGTCGAAGTCGACCGCGTTCGACGCAAACAGCTTCTGCTGGTACAGCTCGTACACGTCGGCGACCGTCTGGTCGTAGAAGCTCGACACGCGGCTCGCGTACTCGGCAGGCCCGACGAGCTGGTTCTTCGCGTTCGAGATCTGCGAGTGGATGCCGCGCGGCGTAAACCGTTTCGGGTCGCGGTCGAGCTCCTCGAGGCACCGCTTGACGAGACGGAGCTGGTCGGCCGAGTCGTAGATGGTGAAATTCGTGCGGTAGCCCAGCCGCGGCGCCTCGCGGCGGAGGATGCGGCCGCAGGCGGCGTGGAAGGTCATCACCCAGGCGGCGCGCGCGGGCGGGCCGACGAGGTCTTCGAGGCGCTCGCGCATCTCGGCGGCGGCCTTGTTCGTGAACGTAATGGCGAGGATTTCGGGCGGCTTCGCGCCGACGGCGGCGAGCAGATGCGCGATCCGCCGCGTGAGCACGCGCGTCTTGCCGGAGCCGGCGCCGGCGACGACGAGGAGCGGGCCTTCCGTTGTGAGAACGGCCTCCCGCTGGGCCGGATTCAGGTCTTCGAGGTAGGTCTCCGGCTGCGTCGCGGCCATCGACCGATCGTAGCCGGGCGATCAACTAGCCTCGATCGGCCATGCCCAGACCGCCCGTGCATGTCCTGGAAGCCTTCGACGTCGAGGGCGAGCCCGAGCTGCTGCCTGGCGGCCGCGGCACGTCGTGGCGGGTCGGTTCACTCGTCCTGAAGCCGCTCGACCGCGCAGCGGCGGAGATCGCGTGGCAGGCCGACGTGCTTTCAGGGGTGCGGAGCGACGCCGTGCGCGTCGCGCCGCCTGTGCCACTCATCGTCGATGGTTGGACCGCGTGGACATACGTCGAGGGCGCGCACGAGCCCGGCCGCTGGCTCGACATCATCGCCGCGGGCGAACGCCTCCACGACGCTTTGGCCGAGGTGCCGCGTCTGGCGGAGATCATCGACATAGGCGTCGAGCCCTGGGCGACGGGCGATCGCGTCGCCTGGGACGGCGAGCCCTTTCCGGGCCTCGACGACATCCTGATCGCGCTGCGACCCGTATTCGACGAGAGCACGTTGATTCACGGAGATCTCACGGGGAACGTCCTCTTCCACGACACACTTCCACCCGCGATCATCGACTTCACGCCGTACTGGCGTCCACGCGAGTTTGCCAATGCCGTCGTCGTCGCCGACGCGCTCGTCTGGGAAGGAGCACCGCCCGAGCTCGCGGACATCGTCGACGCGCAGTACCTCCTGCGCGCGCTGATCTACCGCGGTGTGACGAGCATCGTCGGCGGCACCGAGTGGCGGTCCACCATCGAGCTTGCTCGTACAATCGCCGCACGATGAACGTCGCGCTCATGATCGAGGGGCAGGAAGGCGTTACCTGGGACCACTGGTGCGCGCTCGCGGAGGCGTGCGAGGAGCACGGCGTCGAGACGCTCTTCCGCTCCGACCACTACATCTCGCAGGCGGACGAGAGCGCGAACGTCGCGCACGACGCGTGGACGACGATCGCCGCACTCGCAGCCCGGACGACGACGCTCCGCTTCGGCACGCTCGTCTCCCCCGCCACTTTTCGCGCGCCGGCGCTGCTGGCGAACGCCGTCGCGACTGCCGACCACGTCTCTGGCGGCCGGATCGAGCTCGGGCTCGGCGCGGGCTGGATGGAGCGCGAGCACCGCGCCTTCGGCTTCCCGTTTCCTGAGACGCGCGTGCGCGTGGAGATGTTCGCCGAGCAGCTCGAGATCGTGCACCGGCTGTGGACGGAGGACCGCGTCGACTTCCGCGGGCGCCACTACACGCTCGAGGACGCGCCCGGGCTCCCGAAGCCGGTGCAGCGGCCGCACCCGCCGATCCTCGTCGGCGGCAGCGGCAAGCGCGGCACGGTCGAGCCGGCGCTGCGGTTCGCGGACGAGTACAACACGCCCTTCGTGACGCCCGAAGAGGCTGCGGCCATCCGTCCGCGCGTCGCGCCGCTGCGCTTCTCCGTCATGACCGGCTGCATCATCGGGTCGACGCATCAGGAAGCACTCGATCGCGCCCGCGAGCTGTACGGCCGGCGGCGGCGCGACGACGCGTTCGACGACTGGCTCGCCGCCTACGCGGAGCGAGCGCTGTTCGGTTCGGTGGACGAAGTCGCAACCCGCCTGTACGAGTACGAACAGGCGGGCTGCGACCGCGTGATGCTCCAGCACCTGCAGCACACGGATCTCGAGCCCGTGCGCCTCATCGGGCGAGAGCTCAGTGCTTCTTCCCGTCGATCTTGACCAGCGTCTTCACCCCGCCGACGTTCGAGCAACTGATCTCGACACGCGTGCCGACCGGGTAGCTCGTGGCGACCGTGACCGCGAGCGAGGTCGGGACGGTGCACGTCAGGCTTCCCACCGTGATCGATCCGGCCGTGACGGCCGTGATCGCGCCGTCCGCCTGCACGGTCTTCTGGGGTGTCTTCGCTTCGCCGCAGCCGCCCGGCCCGAGCTCGACCGCGGATCCGCCGGAGGTCCCACCGATCTTCCCGCCGGTGAACCCGGCCGTCGCGCTGAACGTCGCGGAGACGTTTGCCAGCAGCTGCACGTGCGGTGTCGCGGCGTGGCCGGACGCGGTCCCGGCGATGGCGCCGTGGTCGTACACGGCAGAGAAGTGCGCCTCGGCCTTGCCGACCTTGAGCGTCCCGTTCACGACGCCGAGACCGTCGGTCGTGTCGATGGTGCTGCGGGCGTTGATCGTCGCCGCGCCGGTGAGATCGGGCGAGCCGGACGCGGTGCCGGTGTAGGTCGCCTGCGTCGAGGCGATCGTCTTGCCCGTCGAGGTCGTGCACGTGTGAGTGTCGGCGCTCTTCACCGACGTCGCGGTGAAGGTCGCGTTGACGGCGGTCGCGCTCTGCGCTCCGCCGTCGACGTTGCGGGCGACCGCGATCCCCGCGCAAGCGAGCGCTGCGATCACGATCGCAGCGATGGTCAGCTTCTTCATCAGGATTCCCCCCAGCTGGGTTGTTGCTAGGAGAGATGCCTGCCGAGGGATGCTTCTTGCGCCGCACCCGGTAAAAGGCGCGTAAAGCTAGTGCGGCTCGTCCCCGCCCTGGTCGAACCGGAACGGCGGGTACTCCGCCGTGAGGAAGAGCGCGTAGGCGGTAACGCGCAGCGTCCAGCGGTTGAAGCCCATGATCAGGTCGAAGAGGCCGCGCGGATACTCCCGCTTCACCGCCAGGAGGACGCCGGCGACGAACACGAGCACCGTCGTGACGCCCAGATTGTGCGCGCCCCAGCCGATGCCGCCGCCGAAGGCTCCGACGATGACGTACTGCGGGATGCCGAGCAGCCACCGGCCGATGAGCCGCAGCCCGCGCCGGTTCTGTTCCGGGTAGTCGATCTCGAGCCGCGCCGGGTAGTCCGGCACGTCGGCGAGCGTGAACGGTGGGTACCGGTCGGTTCCGATCGCGCCGACCGCATAGAAGGTCACGCGCCAGCTCCAGCGCATGACGCCGACGACGAAGTCGAAGATGCCCCGCGGGTAGCGCCCCGTGAAGAGCACCACGATGAAAGCGACGACGGTGAGCACGAGCGCGATCACCCACAGCACCGCGAGCACGATCCAATGCGGCAGCGCGAGCAGCCACTTCACGAGCCAGAGCCAGCGGGCGAGCGGCTCGTCGAGCCGCCCTTCGACACGGACGGGATACGGGTTCATCGTGGCTCCTTTTCGGTCCAGCGGCCCTCGACGATGTCGTCCACTCCGGGCACACCCCACTCCTCGAGGCGGAGCCAGCGTGTGCCTCCTACGCGGGGCGGCAGGAAGGCGGCGGCGAGCGTGTTCTTCACGAGCCCGGCGGCGACGATTGCCACGATCGCCGACGCCCATTCGACGAGCCCGACCTCGGTGAAGAGGATCGCGAGCCCGGTGGCGGCACCCGGCCACAACAGCTCGTAGACCGCGTCCGCGTAGCGGCCGCGAATGAGGCGCCGCAAGGCCTTCCCCGCGCCCTCGGCGACGAGGAAGGCGAGCAGGCCGACCCAGAACGATCCGCTGCGGTCGCCGGCGAGCACGCCGGCCGCGATCGCGACGCCGAACAGGACCGGCCGCAGCGCGGCCGCCAGGAGCCAGGGACGAAAGGCGAACTGGCGCTCGCTCACAGCGTGAGCCTGACGGTGCGGCAGGACGCCATCATCCGCGTGCGCCACGATTCCGGCATGGACGAACCCGGCACCGGTCGCCTCGAGACGTTCAGCGACGGCGTGTTCGCAATCGCCGCCACGCTGCTCGTGCTCGAGTTCTCCGTCGGCTCCGGCCGCAATCTCGGCCACCAGCTGCTGCATCTGTGGCCGGGGTATCTCGCCTACGTGACGAGCTTCATCACCATCGGGATCATCTGGATGAACCATCACCACACGGTGTCGCTGATGGCGCGCACCGACCGCACGATGCTGTTCGTCAACAACCTCCTGCTGCTCACGGTCGCGTTCCTGCCGTTCCCGACGAAGCTCGTCGGCGATTACCTCCAGCGGGACGGCGAGCAGGCGGCCACGCTCGCGTACGCCGCGACGCTCGTCGTGATGGCGGTGCTGCATCAGATCTGGTGGCAGTACGCGCGGCGCAACCGGCGGCTGATCGGGGACGCGGTGTCCGACTCTGCGCTCCGCGCAGTCGACCGCGCCTACATCCCGGGCATTCCGATGTACGGCGCCGTCTTCGTGCTCGCGTTCTTCAGTCCACTCGCCGCCGTCGTGCTGACGTTCGCGATCGCGGCGTTCTATCTACCCTCAGCCGCGATCTTCGATCGCTGAAGCGAGCCACGCGGACGCCTCGGCGAGCGCCTTCGCGTCGCTCGACTTCACCACCACCTCCACCTGCGGCCCTTCGAGCGGAAAGATCGGATACGAGCCGATGACGACGCCCGGCCAGCGCTCTCCGGCTTCCACGAGCAGCGGTGCGATCGCGCTCTCGCGCGTCCGGTACGTCTGGCGCCACGAGCCGATCGGCTCGCCGCGGCGGAACTCCTCCGCGACCGCGTCGAACATCGCCTCCATCTCGGCCGGCAGCCCGGGCATGACGTAGACGTTCTCGATCGCGAAGCCGGGCGCACCGCCGAGCGGGTTCGGGAGCGGCCTGCTTCCGGCCGGCAGGCGCGCCCACGCGGCGGCGTATTCGGGGTCACGGGTGAAGCGTGCGCGCAGGTCCGCGGCGAGATCCGCGACCTCCTCCTGTTCGGCGCCGAACGCGTGCGCGATCGCCTCGCGGGTCAGGTCGTCCGGCGTGCCGCCGAGGCCGCCGGTCACGAGGAGGAAGTCGACGAGCGGCGCCTCCCTGCGCACGAACTCGGCGATGTCGTCGATCACGTCCGGCACGGCCGCGATCAGCCGGACGGAGACGCCGAGCGGCGCGAGCCGGCGCGCGAGCCACGAGCCGTTCGAGTTCGGCACGTCACCGGAGACCAGCTCGTTGCCGATCGTGAGGATCGCGGCGGTGGAGCTCACCAGCGCGTGGGGAGCACGAAGAGCCCGGCCTCGTCGGAGACGATGCGCACGCTCGCACCGTAGTACGCGGCGAGGTTCGCGGCAGAGAGCACCTCGCTCGGAGTCCCCTCCACGGCGACCGTGCCGCGATCGAGCAAGACGAGCCGGTCGGCGTACTGCCCGGCGAGTGTCAGGTCGTGCATCGTCGAGAGAACGGTGAGCCCGTCGCGGCGGAGCGAGTCGATGAGCTCGAGCGCCTGCTGCTGGCGGCCGAGGTCGAGAGACGTCGTCGGCTCGTCGAGGAGGAGGATCGGCGCCTCCTGTGCAAGCGCGCGGGCGAGCACGGCGCGCTGGAGCTCGCCGCCGGAGAGTGAGCCGAGCCCGCGCTCCGCGAAGGGGAGCAGGTCGAGGCGCTCGAGCGCGTGCGCGACCGCCTTCCGGTCCCGCCTCCCGTCCACGCCGAGATAGCCGAGGTGCGGGGTCCGGCCGAGCAGCACGTACTCGGCGACGGTGAGCTCCGACGGCGTGGTGGGGTTCTGCGGCACGAACGCGATGAGCCGGGCGAGCTCGCGGCGGCCGAACGTCCGAACATCCCGTCCATCGACGCGCGCATCGCCGTCGAACGGAAGGAGGCCGCAGAGCGCGCGCAGCACACTCGTCTTGCCCGCTCCGTTCGGGCCGATGAGCATGACCCACTCGTCGTTCGCGACCTCGAGCGAGAGGTCGCGGACAGCCTCGGTGCTACCGAACCGCACCGCGAGATCGCGCAGCTCGATCACCGCATCGTCCTCGCCGAGCGCAAGACAATGGCGAAGAACGGGGCGCCGAAGAAAGCCGTGACGACGCCGATCGGCAGCTCGGCCGGCGAGATAATCGTGCGCGCGAGCACATCGGCGAGCACGAGGAAGCCCGCGCCGACCACGAACGACAGCGGCACGACGGCGCGATAGCTCGTGGACACGAGCAGCCGGATCGTGTGCGGGACGATGATCCCGACGAACGCGATCAGCCCGCTGACCGAGACGGCAGCGGCGGTGCCGGCTGTGGCGGCGATCACGAGTACGAGCCGCAGGCGAGGGACGTTCACACCGAGGCTCGCGGCCTCCTCGTCGCCGACGCTGAGAACGTCGAGCATGCGGCGGTGGAGCAGGATCGCGATGGAGCTCACCGCGATGTAGGGCGCCGCCACTTCGACCTGGCTCCAGTTCGCAGTCGAGAAGCCGCCGAGGATCCACGCGTACACGTCGCGCAGCGTGTTCGAGTGCTGCTGCTGCACGAACGTCTGGATGGCGGTGAGGAAGAGCGTCACCGTCACCCCGGCGAGCACGAACGACCCCACCACTCGCACGGAGCCGGCCGACCGCCCGAGCACGTACGTCGCGCCGACTGCGGCGAGGCCGCCGACGAACGCCGACAGCGGCAGGAGCTGGCCGGAGTGACCGACGTGGCCGTACGCGATGGCGAGGGTCGCGCCGAGCCCCGCGCCGGCGGCGACGCCGAGGAGATACGGGTCGGCGAGCGGATTGTGGAAGACGCCCTGGTACGACGAGCCCGCGATCGCGAGCATGCCGCCGACGATGGCCGCGAGCACGACGCGCGGCGCACGGATCTGCCACAGCACCGCCTCGTCGAGGCTCGAGAGCGGCGAGTGGATGTGGAGGACCGGCAGGTGCGAGAGCGCCGACTCGACGATCGCCGACACGCCGATGTCGACCGGGCCGACGCCCAGCCCGACGAGCAGCGCGGCGACGAGGAACGCGCCGGCGAGGAACCGCCACGGGCGCGAGACTCCTCGCGCCCGGACGGTTACTTCCGCGCTGCCGACGGCGGCCACTACTTCTTCCGCGCCACCGCTGCGATCGCGCGGGCGAAGTCGACGATGCGCGGGCCCCAACGCGACGCCACGTCGTCGTTGACGGCGACGACGCGCTTGTGTGTCACCGCGGAGATGCCGCCCCAGCCCGGACGGGCGGCGACGGTTGCGGCCGACTGGCCGCAGCACACGGTGTCGGCGAGCACCACGATGGCAGGGTTCGACGTGACGATGTACTCCGCGTTCAGCTGCGGATAGCCGGAGTGCGTCGTGTCGGCCGCGTCGGCGATGTTCTTGAAGCCGAACAGCTTGAAGATGCGGCCGATGAACGTCGACGACGTCGCCGAGTAGTACGTCGGGTCGAGCTCGTCGTACACGGTGAGATGCCGGTTCGACTTGGGGACGCTGCGCAGGATCTTCGTCAGCGCCGTCTCCATTCCGCCGACGACCTTCGTCGATTGCGCCTGATGGCCGGTCGCAGCCCCGAGTTGGCGGATCTCGTCGTACGCCTGCGCGATGTTGTCGGCGGCCGGCTCCAGCAGGACGGTGACGTGGAGGCTCTGCAGCGACTCGACGACGCCGCCGATGTCGTTCGACACGACGACGAGGTCGGGGTTGTAGCCGGCGATCGCCTCGACGTTCGGCGTGTAGCCGGAGAGCGTCGTGTGCGGCGCGTTCTTCGGATAGTCCGAGTCGTTGTCGACGGCGATCACCTGCGACCCGGCACCGACGGCGAAGAGATCCTCCGTGCCTGTCGGTGAGAGCGAGACGATGCGCGTCGGTCTCGACTTGATGACAACGTCACCGTTGGCGGCGTGGATGGTGACCGGGAACGACGCCGCGTTGGGCTTGGCTGCCGCGAGCGGCACGAAGATGGCCGCGAGGGCGGCCACGAGAACGACGGAACGACGAAGCACGAATCCTCCCTTCCGCGAGGGGTTCGGTTTTCGCGGCGAGCGACAGGTCTTCTGACTCGGGGCTCCCTCCTCCACCGCCTTCCCAGGCCGTGAGGCCCAGTGGCGTTCGTGGTGGAGAAGCGTCTCCCCTTACAGCGGCGGGACCGTCCCGGTCTTGCACCGGAGTTCCCTTACCGCTCGCCGGTTTGTGGAGCGCGACTCTAGCATGGCCCAACGTGGACGCCGTCGCTCTCGATCTCGATGCAGTGCTCGCCGACACGCGGCCTCTGTGGCGCGATTGGCTCGAGGACGCGGCACGCCGCACGCGCGTCGAGCTCGACTTGCCGGAGGACCGGACGGAGGCGGCCGCACTCCTCGACGAGAGCCTCGGCGACTGGCGGCCGCTGCTTCAGCGCTTCGCCGCCGACCGGGGTTCCCTCCACTTCCGGCCTCGCGCGGAGACGAGCGCATCACTCCGCCGCCTCGACGGCGCCGGCGTCCGCATCGGCGTCTTCACCGACGCTCCGCGCGAGCTGGCCGAGATGGCGCTCGCCCACGTGGGGGCGGCCCGGCGCGTCGCGGTCGTCGGCTCGCTCGACGAGGTGCTGCGCGAGCTAGGCCCCGGGACCGTCGTCGTGCGCTCGCGGGCCGAGCTGGCGGGCCTACAATGAGCGGCATGGAGGGCGACCTCTCCGACCGCCGCTTCGAGGTCCTGCTCGAGCGGCTCGACCGCATCGGCGACGAGCTCGCCAGGGTGAGCAAGCGGCTCGACAACGACGAGCACTTCCTCCGCCTCACGCGCGAGCTGGCGAACCTGAACGAGTCACTGCAGGCGCTCGCATACGCAGCTTTGGGTTCTCAGGCGCCGCAGGTGCGGCGCCGCAAGCTCGGCTAGCCCACGCTCCAGATATCGAGCACGCCGGAGGTGGCGTGGTCGTTTGCGTTCCCTTCGGGAAGCGCGACGTGGCCGTCGACGACGATCGGGCTGTTCCAGTGCCCGCCGCCTGCGGGCAGCGTCGCGACGAGCGCGCCGGACGCAGGCTTGTAGACGTTCAGCCCGCCACCGGGGTTGTAGACCCAGAGCAGGCCGCCGGCGACGACCGGGCTCGTCCCGCCCGTCGGGTGCTGCCAGACCCCGGTCAGGTGCCCGTTGCGGTAGCGCCACGCCGCCGTGCCGCCGTTGTCGGCGGCGAAGAGCCACGTCGACGAGCCCGTTCGCCACACGGCAGGCGCCGTGAAGAGATCCGTGCCGGACGGGGTCGAGACGATCTGTACTTTGCCGCCCTTGTGCGGCGATGTGCCGCGCATTGCAGCGACCGAGAGCACACGGATGTGCCCGTCCTTTCCGCCTTGGGCGAGATGCCCGGCATCGAGGATGACCGGCGACGTGGAGCCGAGGTCCTGGTCGGAGGCGTTGAGCTGGTCCGTGTCGGCCGGCGTGTAGTTGCCGAGCAGGCGACTCGCGTCCGGCGCCAGCCGGAGCACCGCGTCGCCCCAGTTCGTCGTCCCGTTCCACGGAGCGTTTCCGGTCGCGATGAGGAGATCGCCGGTCGACGGATCGACGACCGCACCGGAGCGGCCCCAGATGGCGGAGTCGCTCGCGTCGCACGTGCTCGGCACGATCAGCCCGGCGCGGTTCGAGCACAGCGAGTTCCACACGTGCAGCAGCCGTCCGCTCGCGGCGTCGATCACCGCGACGTGCCCTTGATACGGCGGCGTGTCGCCGATGTACCCTCCGGTGACGGCGATGACGTGGCCGCTTGCGAGGTTCAGCGCCCCCGCGATCTTCTCCCGCGAGGGCAGCGTCGTGATCGTCACGCTCCATGCGGGATGGCCGCTCGCGGCCGAGAGCTTGTAGATGCGACCGCCCGGTGAGGCGGCGTAGATCCACTTCTCCGACGGATCGGCGACCGGCGTCGCGGTGGTGATCTGCCCGCTCCCCGCCAACGACGCGTAGCCCGGCGGAGTGAAGCGCCACCGAACTGCGCCGCTCGCAGCGTCGATCGCCTCGGTGCGCCCGTACGTCGTCGTGACGACGAAGAGGCCGTGCACGTAAATCGGCGACGAGTCGACGGTGCCGTCGAGCGTCACCGTTCGCAGCTTCAGCGACTTGACGTTGCCGGCGGTGATCCCGGTCGCATATGGATAGACGCCGGTGCGCGACGCGGTCCAGTCGAACGTGAGCCAGTCATGACTGACAGTCGTCCGAGTGGTCCCCCCGATCAGAAGCGATGCAAGAGCAGTTAACGCCGCAAGAGCACGCGTCGGAGCTCGTCCTCCTTGCCCGGTTCGAGAATGGCGAGCACCTGGTCACCCGCCTCGAGCTGCGTTGCACCGACGGCGATCTCGGCGCGGCCCGAGCGCATGACGGAGATGAGACGTGCGCCGTCCGGCAGCTCGAGCGCTTCCACGCGCTTGCCCGCGGACGGGGAGTCGCGGTCGATCTGCACCTCGACGATCTCGAGGTTCTCGCGGCGCAGCTCGAGCAGATGGATGAGATCGTGCTCGGGCACCTCGTGCTCGACGAGCGCCATGATGCTCGAGGTCGCGCACACGGTCGGCGAGATCCCGAGCAGGTCGAAGTGCGCCTGGTTCCGCGGGTCGTTCACACGAGCTATGACCTGTTCGACGCCGTATTTCTCACGCGCCAGCTGCGCGATGACGAGGTTGTCCTCGTCGTCGCCGGTGAGCGCGAGCACGATGTCCGGCGGCCGGGCGATGCCGGCGCGCTCGAGCACGCTCAGCTCAGTCGCGTCGCCGCGCTGGACCTGGTGCTCGAACTCTTCCTCGAGCCGCTCGAAGCGGCCGCGCTCCTGCTCGATCAGGGTCACCTCGTTCCCGAGCCGTACCAAGGAACGAGCGACGTTCGCGCCGACCTTGCCGCCGCCGGCGACGATGGCGTACATCAGCGGCTCACCTGAACTTGCGGCGCGATCGCGCAGCTGCGAACGGCATCCATGAGCGAGTCGATCGCGGTCTTCGTCGGGCAGATCGTGCGCAGCCCGAGCGTGCTGTAGAAGTCGGCGCGTGCCGGATCGAGCACGCGCACGACGACACAGCCGATGTCGAAGCGCTTCTGCGCGACTTGGCCGATGACGATGTTCGTGTTGTCGCCATCAGTGACCGCGACGACGGCGTCCGCGTCCTCGATGCCGGCCTCGCGGAGGAGGTCGACATCGATGCCGTGCCCGACGAGGAACGTCCCTGGCCAGTGCTCGCCGAGACGGGAGAGAGCGTCCTCGTTCTCGTCCACAACCGTGACGTCCCAGCTCTCGCGCTGGAGCTGGAGGGCGATGGTCGAGCCGACGCGGCCGCAGCCGACGATTAGAGCCTTCATCAGAGCTGCAGCGTAGCGCCTTGGGGGAAGGCGACCACGAGCACTTCTCCCGGCGCGTGACGCAGGACGTAGTCCACGGTCGGGGAGAAGAAACCTGCCTGCCGGCGCCACTTCGCGGACGATCCCAGCACGACCAGGTCGGCCCCGATCTCCCGCGCCTCCGCGACGATGGCCTCGCCGATCGAGCGGGCGCGGACCGTGCGGCCTGCGACCTGCACGCCCTGGGCGGCCCCGAGCGACGCCGCCTCCGCGAGCGACGCCGCCGCCCGCTCCTCCGCGTCGGTGAGCGGCGCGTCGTCGGGCTCGTCGAGCGGCACCTTGACGACGAAGAGCGCCTCGACCGCGGCCTGCTGTTCTCCGGCGAGCCGGATCGCCGTCTTCACCATCTCTTCGCCGATCGGACCGAGCTTCATCGGCACCAGGATGCGCGAAAGGGCCGCCTTCTCAGTCGGCCGCCGCACGACCTTCCCGCTGACGATCATCACCCGGCAAGGTGCGTCGCGCACGATTGCGAGCGTCTCGGCCGGAAAGGCGCGACGGAACCCGCGGCGCGATTCGACCGGTGCCCCGACGACGACGAGCTCGGCGCGATGGTCGGTTGCAACCTCCGCCAGCTCGCGTCCGAGGCCGCCGGCTCGGGTACGGATGATGCGCTCCTTCGCCCCGACTCCGTACGACCGTGCGATCTCCTTCGCCCGGCTCAGCCGAGCACTCAGGTCTTCCGTCTCGCGGTCGAAGTTCGCGTTCAGCGGCAGCTCCTGGTCGACGATCACCGGAGCGACGAGGACGACGCTCGCCCGCCGCTCGCTCGCGAGCCGGCACGCGAGGTCGAGCGCATATTCGGTCTCGCCGCGCCCGAGCAGCGGCACGACGATGCTGCGGTAGGCGACCGCCGCGGTCCGCCGTGCCAGACGCCGGGCGCGGCTCCGAGTTTCGCGAACGTGCTGGAGACCGATCCGCATCAGCGGAGTAGCTGGTAGGGGACGCTGCCGAGGATCACGTTGGGCTCGAACAGGAGAAGGCGCTTGATGTAGAGCGCGCGCTGGTTGTGAAGCATGCGCCGCCAGCCGTGGGTCACGAGCTCGGGCATGAGCACGAGCACGGTGGTGTCGCCGTCCTTCGTCAAGTCGCGGAGATACCGGAGGAGCGGCTTGCCGAGGTCCCGGTACGGCGCCTCGTCCACCTCGAGCGGAATCCGCGGCCCGTTCGTCCACTCGCGGCGGATGCTCTGCGCGGCCGCCGCATCGAACGCGAAGTGGACGGCGCGCGTGTCATCGATCCCGAGCGTGCGGGCGTAGTTGACGGCGCGCATGGACGCGGCGTTCATGCTCGCGACGATGACGCGGGCGACGAGCTTGTCCGGAGGGGGTTCGATCCGCCCGGCGATCGCCGGTACGTCGACGACGACGACCCCCGTCTCGGAGAGCAACCGGAGCTTGAGCATCAGCTCGAGCGGACGGTGTCGCTCCTCCAGAAGCGACGCGTTCCGGAACTCTTCGGGGATGACGACGGTGACGAAGTCGGACTCGCCGCGAGGGAGGCGCCACACCTGCTCGAGCACGGCGTCGACCGCCCCATGCGCGGGATCGAGCACGTCGAGCCGGGGGTCGTCGCCGACATGGCGATACCAGCGCGGACGGATGCCTGGGTCGCTTCCCCGGCGGGGGATGTGCAAGGCCCGCAGCTTCTCGCTGTGGATCCTGCGTACGAACCAGAGGGCACGATCCGTCGCATCGTCGATCGATTCGACGAGGAGCAGCGTGCGGTTGCGCGCGTCCGGCACGGCGGCGACGGCGGCCGCTCCGGCCGCGAGCCGGCGCAACACGCGGTCGTAATGGCGGCGGACCCCGTAGAAGCCGAGCACCATCAGCGGGATGGCGACGATCACGAGCCACGCACCCTCGGTGAACTTCGTGATGATGACGACGACCGCCACCACGAAGGTCGCCACTGCACCAACTCCGTTGATCGGCGCGCGCCAGCGCCAGCCGGCGCCATGCGTCCGCAGCCAGTAGCGAACCATCCCGGCCTGCGAGAGCGTGAAGGCGGTGAAGACGCCGACGACGTACAGGTGGATGAGGTTGTTGACGTTTGCGTGGTAGATCCAGATCAGCAATGTCGCGGCGCCGGCGAGGACCACGACTCCGTTCGAGTAGACGAGGCGGTCGCCGAGGTTGCTGAACTGCCGTGCGATGAAGCGGTCCTGCGCGAGCAGCGCGGACAGCCTCGGAAAGCCCTGGAACGACGTGTTCGCGGCGAGGATGAGGACTGCGAATGTGAAGATCTGGACGATCCAGAAGAACGCGGCCCCGCTGCTGCCGGCCGGGAACACGGCGCGGGTCACCTGCGAGACGACCGACACGGTCGAGCTCGGCCGGGCGTGAGTCGCGACCGCGAGGTACGAGACGCCGAGGAACATCGTGACCGCCACGACGCCGAGCACAGTGAGCGTCTTCGCGGCATTCTTGGATTGCGGCCGCTTGAACGCGTTGACGCCGTTCGCGATCGCCTCCACGCCCGTCAGCGCACTTGCTCCGGACGCGAACGCCTTGAGGATGAGGAAGATCCCGAGGGCCTGCGCCCCAGGAGGAAGAGCGTGCGGAGCAACAGCGTGCGGACAGCCCGTCGTCGCGCACTTCGACACTCCGACGCCGACGGCCAGGAGCATCGAGCCGATGAAGAGGTACGTGGGAAGCGCGAAGACGAGCCCCGACTCCCGCACGCCGCGGAGATTGATGAGCATGATCACGACGACCGCAATGAGCGAGAGCAAGGTGTTGTACGCGTGCAACGATGTCACGGCCGACGTGATTGCGAGCACGCCGCTCGAGACCGAGACGGCGACGGTGAGGACGTAGTCGACGAGCAGCGCCGCGGCGGCGACGAGGCTCGGAGACGTCCCGAGGTTCTCGCGCGCGACGACGTACGCGCCACCCGACATCTCGTACGCGTGCACCGTCTGCCGGTACGACGCGATGACGATCGCCATGAGTGCAGCGACGGCGATCGAAATCGGCAGCGCTACATGCAGTACGTGCAGGCCTGCCGTGAGAAGGACGACCATGGCTGCCTCGGTCGCGTACGCGACGGAGGAGATCGCGTCCGCAGCGAAGATCGGCAGCGCGAGGCCGATCGGGAGGAGCTCGTCGTCCGCCTGGCCCGATCGCATCGCACGGCCGAGGAAGAGTCGCCGGAACGGCCTCTCGGGCTCGAGCCCCGAGTCCTGAGGAGTCCGCGCGGGCGTCGCCACGCGCCAAGACTACGGTTCTACGCGGCGGGCTTGAGCACGACCGTCTCCGTCGGCGCGTTCGTGAGCAGCCACGCGAGCTCCTTGGGCGTGAAGCCCTCGCGTCCCTCGGCAGGCGCCGGGGCGACGATACGGTCGAACGGCTCGGCCTCCCACAGCCGCTTCACCGCGTGGGTGAGCGTCCGGCCCTTCTCGATGCGCGCGTCGACGGGGACGCCCGCACGCAGCGCGGCGAGCTCGACCGCCTCGAGCAAGGGCATCGCCATCTTCACTTGCTCACGCAGCGGCGAATCCTCCTCGTATTGCAGTGGGACGACGAGCAGGTACGCCGGGACGAGGACGGCGTCCTCCGCGCTCGCGATACGAATCGCAGCGTCGAGGACGGTCTGGTCGAGACTGCCGGAGAACGGGACGAGGATGCGGCGCGCTCCCCTGCGCACCGGCAACCGCCGCGGCGGACGGCGGGCCACGAGCAGTGCGACGAGCGCCACCGCGAGCAGGGCGACGAGGACGAGCAGACCGACGTCGAGCCCGTTCATTCCTCACGCTCCGGCCGGTCGGCACGGTTCGCGACGACACGGATGTCGATGCCGGGAAGCTCCCGCACCATGCGGGAAAGGAGAGAGCCGCCGAAAATCTCCCGCCGCCGGCTCTCGTCAGGCGTGCCGACGAGGATGTAGGTCGTGCCGCGGTCGTAGGCGACGCGGCGCACGGCCGCGACGAAATCGTCTCCCTCCTCCTCCAGGAAGTGCGCGCCGAGCACGATCGCCAGCCGTCGGAGTGCCGCGAGCGACACCTGCTCCTGTTCGCTGAGCTCGTGCCCCGGCTTGCGCACCCACATCGCGTCCATCTGCGCGCCGAGCCGCTCCGCAGAGCGCCAGGCGCGGCGCATGATCCGCTGCGACTTCGGCTGCGGCTCGACGAGCGCGAGCACGCGCTCCGCGATCGCCTGCTGGCTGAGCGGGTCCAGCACGGCGTTCTTGCGCCGCGCCTCCACATCCTCGGCTACCTCGCGCAGCGCGAGCTCGCGCAGGCGCGAGAGGTTCTCGGTGCGGAAGAAGTTCAGCAGCGCCGCCTCGGCGCGCTCCGGTGCGTAGATCTTCCCCGCGCGGAGGCGCTGCTGCAGCGCCTCGGGCGTGAGGTCGACGAGGACGACCTCGTCCGCCTCGTCGATGAGCCGGTCGGGGAACGTCTCGCGCACGCGCACGTCCGTCAGCTCGGCGACCTCGTCGTTCAGACTCTCGAGGTGCTGGACGTTGACGGTCGAGATGACGTCGATGCCCGCATTCAGCACTTCCTCGATGTCCTGGTAGCGCTTCTCGTTGCGCATCCCGGGAGCGTTCGTGTGCGCGAGCTCATCGATGAGCGCAAGCTCCGGCGCGCGGCGGATGACGGCGTCGACGTCCATCTCGTTCAGCTCGAGGCCGCCGTGCTCGGCCCGGAAGTGCGGAACCACTTCCATCCCGCGCGCGAGCGCGGCGGTCTCGGGTCGCTCGTGCGGCTCGAGGTAGCCGATGACGACGTCGCGGCCCTCCTCGATCGCCTGCCGGCCCTCCTGGAGCATGCGATAGGTCTTGCCGACGCCCGCCGCCATGCCCAGGAGGATCCGGTAACGGCCCCTGGCCGTGGCGCTATGCCCCGAGGAGGTTGTGGACGATGAGGTCGATCAGCTTGATCCCGATGAACGGCAGGATCACGCCGCCGAGCCCGTAGATGCCGAGGTTCCGGCGCAGCAGCGCCGTGGCGCCGATCGCGCGGTAGCGCACGCC
>Ga0208219_1000303_pt1 | contig 17939 bp, 16 predicted proteins | sample NGESurshal072012_7_FD_184469 | JGI IMG/M metagenome (GOLD analysis project Ga0208219, IMG submission 184469) | Arctic peat soil microbial communities from Barrow, Alaska - NGEE Surface sample 53-2 shallow-072012 (SPAdes) | ecosystem: Environmental > Terrestrial > Soil > Wetlands > Peat ... | reverse complement strand
CGCCCGTACCGGCGACCTGACCAGGCACCGGGCCGATGCCGGTGGAGAATGGGCCCATGGTGAGGAGCGAGGAGAGCACCGCCTCAGGAGCCGAAGGTGGCGGGCTCACGCCGTTGCGGCTCACGCTCGTCATTCCCGCCTTCAACGAGGCACGGCGTTTCGACGATGGCGTGACTCGCCTCCTGGCCGCCGTCACCTCGGGCGGCATCGACCCCGAGACGACCGAGTTCGTGGTGGTTGATGACGGGAGCACCGACGACACGGCGGCCCGCGCCGAAACCCTCTTCGGTCAATTTCCGCACCGGCGGATCGTTCGGCTGGCCGAAAACAGAGGAAAGGGTGCGGCGGTGCGAGCCGGCGTGACGGCGGCCTCGGCCCCGCTGATTGCCTTTGCCGACGCCGACATGGCCATCGACCCCTCCCAGACCCCCGAGTTCCTGCGCGCGTTGGCCCGGGCCGATTTGGCCATCGGCTCACGTGCCGCGGTGGGAGCGTCGGTCGACCGACCCAACCTGCGGCGATCGGTCATGAATCGCGCCTTCAACCAGCTCGTGAACGTGGTCACCCGGGTGTCGCTCAGTGACACCCAGTGCGGGTACAAGGCTTTTCGGGCGCCGGCCGCCAAGCTTCTGTTCCACTGTTCGATCACCGAGCGCTTTGCCTTCGACGTCGAGATCCTCACCCTGGCCCGCCGCCTCGGCCTGAGCATTGCCGAGGTCCCCGTGCACTGGTCTCGGGTCCGGGGAAGCCGGGTCCGACCCTGGCTCGACCCCGGCACCATGACCCGGGACGTCGTCCGGGCCAGCCGACGGGCGAAGTCGGCTCCGCCGGTGCCTGCATTGACGGTCGACCCCGGACGGGGACGGGCCGGTGATCCCGACACCTCGGTGGCCCTCAAGGCGCTGGTCCAGGAGCTCGCTCCGTTCCTCCCGGTTGTGCGCCAGGCCGACGGGTCGCTGCTCGTGCTGTGCCCCCTCATGACCGAAGCCCAGATTGCGGGCACCGCGGCGCGGATCACCTCGTATTTCCCCCGGGCAGCCCCGCGACGCTCGCTCCTGACCACCGCCCAGCTCATTGCTCGAGCCCCGCTGTCGTTGAGCGCGGATTCGTAGGCCGGACCTCGTCCTCCTCCGAGATGCGTCGGTTCCAGGGTCGATACCATGGCCTGGTGACCATCGGGCGCGGCGTCACCACCGAGACACAAGGATCCAGGGCGATCGTCCCGATCCGAATCCCGCCCGAGTCCCCGGAACCCGGAGAGGACCCGCGCCGGTCTGATGTCGATGAGTGGGGCCGCTCCGAGCACACGCGGGCACTCGCTCGTGCCGTGTACGAGCCCATTTACTCGAAGTGGTTCCGGGTTGAATGGGACGGTCTCGAGAAGATCCCAACCGAGGGTGGCGCACTCCTGGTGGCCAACCATGCCGGCGCCATCCCCTCCGACGCCCCGGTGATCATGCACGGGATCGAGAAGGAGCTGGAGCGTCCTGTGTATGGCCTGGCCGACTACTTCTTCCGTACCGTCCCGGTGGTCGGCACACTCTGGGCCCGGTCCGGGGGCGTCTCGGCTCGTCCCGCCAATGCCTACCGCCTCCTCAAGGAACAGCACCAGTTGGCCCTCGTCTTCCCCGAAGGCACCAAGGGCCCATCCAAGTCGTACACCGATCGGTACCAGCTTCGACGGTTCGGCCGCGGCGGGTTTGTGGAGATCGCCATGCGGGCCGGTGTGCCGGTGATTCCGATTGCCGTCGTGGGCTCGGAGGAGGCGATGCCCGTCCTCTTTCGTCTCCCCACTCTGGCCAAAGCCCTGGGTGTGCCCTACTTCCCCATCACCGCCAATTTGTTGACCATGGGGCCGCTGGGCATCGTCATGCCATTTCCGGCCAAGATGAAGTTGCACGTCCTTGACCCCGTCACCTTCGATGTCCCGCCCGACCAGGAGCGGTACTCCAAGAGTCGCATCATGGAAGAGTCAGAAGGCATCAGAACGCGGCTGCAGGAGGCCGTCTTCGACATGCTGCGCGACCGCCGCAGCGTCTGGTTCGGTTGAGGGGCGCGAGCCACGTGGGCCGTCGCATCCTTGTCACGGGCGCGGATACGTTTTGGGGCGGTCGGATGGTGCAGGCGTTTGAAGCGGACGCCAACACGGAGGTCATCCTCGGCCTGGGTGCTCGAACGCCGTCGGTCCCGTTTGAACGGGCCGAATTCGTGCGGTCGGACCAGAACTATTCCATCCTCAATCGAATCGTCAAGGCCACCCAGGTCGACACCATTCTCCACACGTTCTTGGTCACCAACTCGGCCACGGTGCCGAATCGGGCTCTCCACGAGATCAACGTGATCGGCACCATGAATCTCCTGGCCGCCGCCGGAGCGGCCGGCACATCGGTCCGGCACATCGTGGTCAAGTCCTCCACTCTCGTCTACGGCTCGTCGGCTCGTGACCCCGCCACGTTCGACGAGGACACCCCTCGGTCCGGGCCGGCCAAGAACATCATCGAGCGCACATTGATCGAGGCCGAGAGCCTCGTCAGCGACTTTTCCCAGGACAACCCGTCGACCTTGGTCACCGTCCTTCGGTTCGCCAACGTGCTGGGGACCCATCTGACCACGCCGATCAGCCGAAATCTGTCCCGCCCTCTCTGCCCATCCATCTTCGGATTCGATCCGCTCCTGCAGTTCGTCGAGGAGGACGACGTCGTGCGGGCGCTCCTCCACGCCACCCGGGGTGGCGTGGCCGGTCTGTACAACGTGGCGGGCGACGGCCGACTCCCCTGGAGCGAAGTCGCGGCCATTTGCGGAACGCGGTTGTTGCCGCTCTCCCCCTTCAGCCCGCTGAAGATCCGGCCGCTGGCGCGACTGTTTGACCTTCCGGCCGAATTGGAAGATCTCCTGCGCTATGGCCGCGGGGTCGACACACGCCGATTCAGGGCCACCGGCTTCGAGTACCAGGCCACCAGCGCCGGCGCCGTCCAGAGTTTCATCCGGGCCCTCCGGCTGCGCCGCGGCGCCGGCAAGTCCCCTTCGTCCTACACCTACGAACATGACGTGGAACAGTTTTTCCGTCATTCCCCGTCAGTGACCGGGACCTCGAATCACTGATCGGTTAGTTCTCCAGCCACTCGGCCACCAACTCGGCCTCACGCCTGACCCACTCTTCCGACGTGATGGCATAACGCATGTGGTCTTCCCACACCCCGTCGATTTCCAGGAATCGCTCGGCAATCCCTTCTTCACGAATGCCGAGCTTTTCGACCACGCGTCGGCTGGGAACATTTCTGGGGATGATGGAGATCTCCACCCGATGCAAAGAGATCGCCTCGAAGGCGAAGCGAAGCGTGACGACCACGGCTTCGGGGACAAATCCTCGCCCAGCCAGTGACTCGTCGATCCAGTAGCCGATGAAGGCACTTTGGAATGGTCCCCGCTGAATGGAGGACAGCGTCACTTCGCCGGCGAACCGTTCCCCGACGAAGATACCGAAGCCATAGCCGCTTCCGAGGTGGCGTTCCCGCTCTCGTATACCGCACCGGGCGGCGAAGCTCGGCCGATCCTCCGAGGGTACGGGCGCTCCCTTGGGGCGGGGTTCCCACCGCAACAGCCATTCAGCGCACCGCGTCCGCACCGCATGCCACTCGTCGAAGTCGTGCTCCGTCAACGGTCGCAGGACCACGCGCTGGCCGTGCAGCTCAAGGGGGGGATGGCGGACCGCCCGTGCCGCGGTCATCGGCCGAGTACTTCCGCCAGGGCACCGAGGAGCGTCACCACGTTACGCCGGCGTGCCGTGTGCCCCATACAGCCGATACGCCACACCTGGCCCGCCAACTGGCCGGCTCCGGCCCCGATCTCAATGCCAAAGCGTTCGAGGAGCAGGCGCCGGCAGTCTGCCTCAGTCCGGCCCGCAGGCCCGGTGGCCGGCACCCGGACGGTGGTGAGCTGGGGCAGGCGGTGCGTGGCCTCGGCGAACAGTTCGAGTCCGAGTTGCTCGAGGCCGTCACGCAGAAGCTGACCACATTCAGCGTGGCGAGCGTGCGCCGCGGCAAAGCCCTCCTCGATGACAACGCCCAAACCGGCATGGAGCGCCGCCACCATCGTGACCGGCGCCGTGTGGTGATACACCCGCCCACCCTCGGTCCCGCCGTCGACGTAGCGCGACAGGAGATTGAGATCGAGATACCAACTCGACGGCCGCTCCACCAGCCGGGCGCGGGCGGCATCGGACACGGTCAGGGGGGCCAGGCCCGGCGGCACGCCCAAACACTTCTGGGTGCCGCTGTAGGCCACGTCCACGCCCCACTCGTCGACGGCCACCTCGATACCGCCGAGCGACGTGACCATGTCGACGAGCAGCAACGCATCACCCTTCTCTGCGCCCAGCGGCGTGATGTCGTTTCGCACACCCGTCGACGTCTCGGCATGGACCAGCGCGATGATGGACGGTGCCGGGTGCGCTTCGAGGAGAGCCGACGGAGTGAGCGGCGTGCCCCAGGGCGCGTCGACCCTGACCACGTCTGCCCCGCATCGGGCCGCCACCTCACACATGCGCTCGCCGAAGACGCCATTGACCCCGATGACAACCGGATCGCCCGTCCGGACGAAGTTGACGAAGGCTGCTTCCATGCCGGCGGATCCGGTCCCGCTGATGGGAAGGGTCAAGGCATTGGACGTGCCGAAGGCCAGGCGAAGGCGGTCGTTCGTCTCGTCCAGCAGAGCCAGGAATTCGGGATCGAGATGTCCCACCACCGGACGGGCCAGGGCCAACATGACTTCGGGGTAGGGATTCGACGGACCGGGGCCCATGAGCAGGCGGTCGGAAAACGGCACCCGCGCATCGTGGCAGGTCCGCGCTCTCCGGCGCCAGCGCAGACAGAGGATCGGGGTCCATCCGGTAGATTGCCAAGGTGGAACGGATCCGGCGGGTTCCGTGGTGTCCCCTCGCCCGGCACCGAGCCATGTCCGTCCATCCGAAAGCGCCCCGTTATGGACGGAGCGGGGGACGCCCGTGACGGGGCCAGCACGCGGACGGGTGGCGGCCATCGACTGCGGCACCAATTCCACCCGGCTTTTAGTGGCGAACGCCGACGGCACCACCCATCTCCGCCTCATGCGGATCACCAGGCTGGGAGCCGGGGTCGATGCCACCGGTGACCTCAACGCTGCGGCCATTGACCGAACCGTGCACGTTCTCCGTGACTTCCGTCGAATGATGGACGAGGCCGGCGTGAGCAAAGGCCGGCTGGTCACGACGTCCGCCGTCCGTGACGCCCGCAACGGCGACGTCTTCCGCCAGGCGGCATTGGCGGCGACCGGCCTTCCGGCCGAGCTCCTGTCCGGGGAGGAAGAAGGCCAGCTGGCCTATGCCGGGGCCACCGCCGGCCTGCCGCCCATTGACGGTGATGACCTGGTCGTCGATATCGGGGGTGGTTCGACCGAGCTGGTGGTCCAGCGCCACGGCGTGGTGCAGGCGTTCTCCATGAACATCGGCTGCGTTCGGCTCTCCGAGCGGTTCCTGACCCACGATCCGCCCGAGGAAGCGGAGATCGCCGCCCTCGTCGCCTTCGTCGATGGGGCCATCGACGGCGCCGTCCGGGCCCTGCCCGTCCTCTCGACCCTGCGAGACGGTCGACTCGTGGGCGTGGCGGGGACCGTCACCACCCTGGCCGCGCTGTCGCTGGGTCTCCCGGCCTACGACAGCGACCAGATCCATCACAGTGTCCTGGACAGGGCGGCGGTGGATCACTGGTGTGCCACGCTGGCGGCGGAGAACGCCACCACCCGGGCAGAGCGCCCCGGCATGGTGGCGGGACGGGCCGACGTCATCGTGGGCGGGGCGTATGTCCTCAGACAGGTGATGGCGTCCTTCAGGTTCGACCGGTGCATTGCATCGGAAACCGACATCTTGGACGGGATCGCCCTGCGCTTGTTGCAATGATTCCGGCGCGATTCCGACTCCGACTCCGAACCGGGCTCCGACCCCGGCACGGAAGGACGGTGACGGGCAAGGCGGGGTGAGGGTCAGCCCCGGATCACGTTGTGCACGTCTGCCACCATCGGCTCTTGAAGCTTGACACCGAGCTCAGTCAGGATCGGGATGAGGGTCGTCCCGAAGGCATCGAAATCTGCCTGCGATTCCCAGATATCGAAGACCTGCACCTCACCGTTGGACTCGAGGGCAACGTGGAGGGAACGCCCCTTGGGCGCTCCCGCACCGGCGGCTTCCAGCTGCTTGATCGCACTTTCATACTTCTCCGGCGTGAATCCGGCGTGAACGATGTAGATCCCGAGTGCCATGCTGCACCAGCCTTTTCTGCGTCATCGACGCCGTTCGCCACAGTGGGGTGTCGCCGTGACCGTATCCGACTGGCGACGAAGGTTCAACGGGCACTGTCATCGCCTACGGAGGATCAGAACGCCGTAGGCCCGTGACCGATGCGGTCGGGAGCGGCGGATGAGGCCCCTCGCCGGCCGGCCCGCCGCCGGCTACGGCCGGGTCAGCCCGATCCGGACGGCCGCCCAGTCGCCGACGGGGTCCTCCCCGCCGACAAGCCACCACGCCACATGGGCATGAATGCACTTGACCCCTCTGCGGGTTCCCCCGACGCCGCCACTGGGCCGCGGGCCCTGCCACCCCGCCGGCACGAGAGCGTCACGCTCGGCGGCGTATCGCACATGCGCCGCCGCCAATGCCTCTGCATCGACCGCCCGCTCGGCGTCCTTGACGCCGCCTTCGGATTCGAGCAGCCCGATCCGGGACCGAATGACGGGGTCGACCAGCCAGTAGCGGGTCGGCATGGGCGTGCCGTCCAGCAGGAGCGGATCGTTGGCGATGACCATGGGTTGGCCGTCCGCCCGACGCCGGGCCACGCAGAAGTGCCCGATGGGATCCCGGCCGAGGAGCTGCGCCACCGCGTCCCGGTCGGTCATCGACGGCGGTACTCCGGCCATGTCCTGGGTGTTCAACGCCAGAATTCGAGCGCGTTCAGCATGCGGGCGAGCGTCCCTTCCGCCGGTGCGGCCCCCGAGCTCACTGAAGCACGCGGTGGGGACGGTGGGCCGGCGGTGGGTTGTGTCGTCGTGGTGACGGTCCCGGGAGGCAACTCCGATGCCGCCGTCGGAGCCACCGGTGCGTTGTTGCCCGGATCGCCGGCGTAGGGCGCATTCGCCGGGGCGACGCCCGAGGGCGGCAACACCGCATAGGCCTTCTGGCCCGGACTCACCAGTTGATATTGCTGGCGGGCGATACGGCCGATCTCGGCGGCATCACTGAGGTTCTGCCGCTCCTGGTTGAGCGCCGCGTCCTCGGAGCGCAGCTGCAGCAGCTGCCCGTTCGCCCCGGCCAGGCTGGCGCGCTGGTGATAGAGCGCGCTGGCGGGAAACCACGCGGCCAGAATGACGGCGGACAACACAGTGGCCCCGACCAAGACCAATCGAGTGCGCCGGGACTCTCGTGATGCACGTTTTTCCGTTCGGGTCGGCTGCTTCTTGGCTGCTCGACGCGCCTTAGGCATTGGCGCCACCCTGTGAACCGGCCAAGGACGCCCGCCCCGGAAATGTGGCCGACTGACCAAGGTCTTCTTCGATTCGCAGCAGCTGGTTGTACTTGGCCACCCGATCCGAACGCGCCGGGGCGCCCGCCTTTATCTGTCCGGCGTTGACCGCCACGGCAAGGTCGGCGATCGTGGTGTCCTCCGTCTCGCCTGATCGGTGCGAGATCACGGCGCGGTAGCTGGATCGATTGGCCAGCGCGATGGTATCGAGGGTCTCGGTCAAGGTGCCGATTTGATTGAGCTTGACCAGGACCGCGTTGGCCACGCCTTCCCGTACCCCGCGCTCCAGCAAGGTGACGTTGGTCACGAAGATGTCGTCCCCCACCAACTGGACCTTGTGTCCGAGGGCCTCGGTCAGCCGGGCCCATCCATCCCAGTCCTCCTCGGCCATTCCGTCCTCGATGGAGACGATCGGGAAACGATCGACCAGATCGACCCAGTAGTCGACCATCTCGGCCGAGCTCAAGGTGCGACCTTCTCCGGTCAAGACATACGAACCCTTGTCCCAGAGCTCGCTGGTCGCGGGGTCCAGAGCCAGCGCGATTTCCCCGCCGGGCACGCGACCGGCCAGTTCTATGGCTTCGACCAGGAGCTTGACGGCGTCCTCGTTGGCCGGAAGGTCGGGTGCGAATCCGCCTTCGTCACCGACGGCCGTGGCCAGATTCCGTTCGGCCAGCACCGACCGCAGGGCATGATACGTCTCGGCGCCCCAGCGCAGCGCCTCACTGAAGGATGCCGCTCCGACGGGCATCAGCATGAACTCTTGAAAATCGATGGAGTTGCGGGCGTGCGCGCCGCCGTTGAGGACGTTGAGCATGGGAACAGGCAAGGCGTGCGCATTGGTACCGCCGATTGACCTGAACAGTGGCAGGTCGAGTTCGTCAGCCACCGACTTGGCATTGGCCAAGGACACGGCCAGCATGGCGTTGGCGCCCAACGAGCCCTTGTCCGGCGTGCCGTCCAAATCGATCATGGTGAGGTCGATGCTTCGCTGATCAACGGCGTCCAATCCGCCCAGCGCGTCAGCGATGCTCCCGTTCACGTGTGACACGGCCTGTTGCACGCCCTTGCCACCGAAGCGCTTCCCTCCATCCCGGAGCTCGACCGCTTCGTGTATCCCGGTCGACGCGCCCGATGGAGCGATGGCCCGGCCGCGAGCCCCCGAACTGAGGATCACCTCGGCTTCGACCGTCGGATTGCCGCGGGAATCGAGGACCTCTCGCCCAATCACGTGCTCAATGGCGCTCACAACGTCACTCCCTCGATATCCGCCCTGGTGGGACACCGGAGATCAAGACTAGTGGGTACACCCCTCGAGTTTGCGGAGGCCACAGCGATGGCGCCACGGCCGGTGGCCCCGGCGGACGAGCACCGTTCCGTCCGGCTCGTCGGGCCCCTCTGCCGGGGTCAATCGACCAATTCCGGCGTACGGTAATCTCGGTGCGCGGCATGCTGCGGCATGGCCTGCGACTCACGACCACCGGGAAGCGAGCGACGTGTCTTCACCGCAGGGCAACAGGCGAGATCAAGGAGTCGCCACCGGGACCATCGGCTTCCGACCGGTGGACACGCCGAGGGCGTCGATCATCGTCACCGGATGGCGGTCGGCTCCCTACCTCATCGATTGCCTCAGGTCGCTGGAGGCCCGGATCCGCTCGGTGCCCTCTGAGGTGATCGTGTCATTGAATGAACCGACCCCGTCGTTGCTCGGAGCGATCGGACGCGAGGTGGACGGGATCGAGCTGCTGACCTCATCGGTCAACCGGGGATTCGGCGGGGCCTGCAATCGAGGGTGCGCAGCGGCCCGGGGCGATCTGCTCGTCCTGCTCAACGACGACGCCATTGTCCTCGACGGCTGGCTGGAGTCGCTCGTCACCGCGGCCGACCAACATGAGGAGGCCGGCGCCGTGGGAAGCCGAATCCAACTCGAGAACGGCGACCTGCAAGAAGAAGGCGTCGTGATCTGGGCCGACGGCGCCACCACCCTCATTGGCTACGGTCATGCGGAAGATGGCCCCAGGGATCTCGGTCTCCGTCGAGTGGACTATTGCAGCGCGGCCTCCCTCCTGGTCAAACGAGCCACCTGGGATTCGTCGGGCGGGATCGATCCGGGATACTTTCCCGCCTATTACGAAGACGTGGATCTCTGCATGAAAATCCAAGCGGGTGGCCAGACGATCCTCTATCAGCCCCGGTCGACAGTGGTCCACCGCGATGGTTCAAGTACCAGCCAGGCCTACCGAACGTTTCTGGCCGAACGCAACAAGCGCCGCTTCGCCGCCCGTTGGTCGCCGGCGTTGTCCCTCTTTGAGCCCCCGGAGCAGGACAACCCCGAGGCCGTGGCCCGAGCGGCGAAGTTGGGAGCGAATCGGCCCCTCCCGCTGCCCGGGCCCCTCCCGCTCATTGTCGATCCCCGAGAACTGGTGGGGGACACCGACGAGGACTACCTCCGCCGGCACATTGAGATCCTCATGGCGTATGCCGCCGCGCTGGAGGACGACGTGGCGGCCCGGGCGGCGACCGCGAGCGAACTCGAGACCAGCCGGGCCGAGCATGAGGAGGAAATCCACCGGTTGCACCACGAAGCGGCGGCGCTGCAGTCACGGGTGGCGGAGCTGCAGTCACAGACCGCGGACCAGCAGGCCCGCATGGTGGAACTGGAGGCCGAGCTCACGGTCTTCGCACAGCGAGGCCGCTACCGGTTGATCGACAAGGCGTATGACATCGCCACGTCGGTCCCGGGCTTCCAACGGTCGCTGCAGTGGGCCGACGCCCGTCACCGGGCCAGGATGCAGCGAAGGGCTGGTGACTGAAGCCAGTCAGCGACTCCTCGCCGACTGGCCCTCCAGCTCCACGATGTGGTCCCGGAAGGCCAGTGCACGCGAGCGCAATGCCTGCTCGGGATCGATCCCCAGGCGCCGGGACAGATCAGTCAGTGCGAAGAGGAGATCACCCACCAGGCCCTCGATGTCCGCCGTGGCCGCGGTGAGGGGAGCGTCGGCTTCAGCGACGACGGGGAGGTCGTCGGCCAGCGCGGCGATCTGCTGGGCCAGGCCCGTCGGGCCATCACCGAGAGCGGGCACATGCAGGTTGACGGCCAACGCCTTGCGCTGCAGCTTGGTGGAGAGCAAGAGGGCCGGGAGAGCGTTCGGGATCCCGTCGGTCACGCTGGAGCGACCTTTCTCCCGTTGCTTGATCTCCTCCCAATTGGACCCCACCTCCTCGGCTGTGGCCGCACTGACGTCCCCGAACACGTGGGGATGGCGGTGCACCAACTTGTCGTGCACGCCCCGGGCCACATCGGCCAAGGTGAACCGGCCTTCTTCCTCAGCCAACCGGGCATGGAACACGATCTGGAAAAGCAGGTCCCCCAGTTCTTCTTCCAGATGTGCGAAGGCCGAGCCATCCGCGTCCCCCGGATCTTCGAATTCACCCAGGGCATCGAGGACTTCGTAGGACTCCTCGAGTAGGTGCGGCCTCAGTGTCGAATGCGTTTGCGCTCGGTCCCACGGGCACTGGGCCCGCAGGGTGCGCACCAGCTCTTCCAGCCGGGCCATCTCGTCCATCCCCCGTGCACTCCCGTGGCCGGGAATGAAGAGCGAGGTGAGGTGGTCGGGGGCGATGGTGCGGTCCATGTCCCACCAACCAACCGGGACGATCTGCTCGTCGTCGAGTCCCAGGTGGTGCAGGAGCACCACCTCGGGGGGAACACGATCCTCATGCACTCCGGCCGACAGCTTGATCTCTGAGAGCAGCGACCGTGACCAGCACTGGGCCACCAGACATGGCCCGGCGCGGCCGTCGGTCTGCCCCGCGAAGCGCTCGGCATCGACCAGACGCACTCCCTCGCTGAGCGGGTCCAGGCCGAGTCGCTCCCACGCCAGGTCCAGAAACGAGAGTCCGGGGACGATGGAGACCTCCACCCTGGGGTCGGCGCGCAGGAGCTCCACCGTTCGCTCGGCTATCAACGGCGAGCCCGGGACGGCGTACACGATGGGCACCGGCGCGTGGTGGCCGGCCACGGTGACGAGCTCCTCCACCATGGCCCGATAGACCTCTTCGAAGGTCTCTGCCTCCTCGTAGTGGTGGTCGAGAGATTCGACACCGACCAGGCCCGCCGCGGCGGGATGGCGGAGGGTGCGAACCAGGACTCGTTCGGCCGCGGCCATGAGGTCGACGACCACGTTGCTCAGATAGGAGGCACCGGCCGGGCCAAGGCCCACCACGGTGATGTGGGGCCGCGGGCCTGCCCCATTCACGATTTATCCGGACTTTCCTGTGGTCGGCGTCGCACTCCCGCTCGGCGTGGCGGTGGCGGATGCCGCCCCGGGGTCGTTGACCGCCGGATTCAACACATCGCCGACCGCTGGAGTCGTGGGCACCTCGACCTGGGCCACGGTGGGGTTCCACGTACCGTAGCGAGGATTGACGGAAACGGCGGCCCGCTTCTCCGTCGCCTGGAGCAGTTTCACCGCGTCGGTCGCGCCCAGTCGTTCCAGCGCCAGATGGACCGATGAGGTGGCTTTGGCGAACGAGGTCGAGGTGCGCGAGGTGATCTCCAGCAGGAGGTAGCTCCCGTTGATGGAGATAGGCGCCGAGACCTGATTGTCGGCCAGCGTCTGCAGGTTGGTCCCCGCCGGGAGCTGCGACGCAATCCCGTACAAGATGTCGCACCCCTGAGGACCGCTCCCGGTGCCGGCGGCCGCCGCCACTTGCGCGAACGGCGTGCCGGATGAGACCTTCGTCAAGGCACTGGTGGCGTCAGCCTGGGTCGTGTACTGGGCCACGGTGAAACACGCGGTGTCGAAGATGGACCGGTTGGCGTTGAAGTACCTCATTAAGCCGGCCGTGGTGTCGGCCCCCGACAAGTGGCCCTCCAGGAGTCCGACGGTGGCGTCGAAGGTGGCTGTCTGTGTCACGAATGACGCCGGCATGGTGGCCAGGACCACCGGGCCGGTGAGGGTGGGGGCCGGACCGCAGGTGACGCTGGTGTTGGGCACGTGGGACACCTCCGACATCGTCTGGGAGATCTGGGTGGACAGTTCGGAGCGGGCGGCGTCGACTTCCTTGGCCGTGGCCCGCAGGCCTCGCTGCGCCGCCAGGTTGGCCACCATCACATGGCTGATCTCGGTATCAACGTAGGGAGCCACGAAGGCGGTGGTCGCGGTGGGATGCATCCCGCTCCCGGGCGTCTGGCCCACCCCGTCCACCGGCGCGAGCAGCTGCTGGCCCTGGCTCTCCACGTAGGCCTGCGCATTCAAGTAGCACTGGTAGTCCCGGCTGTTGGCGATGGCCGTGATGTCGGCGTTCAGCAGGTTCTGGCTGATGACCGATCCGTTCACCGTGGCCGCATCGGTGGGGATGGTGAGGGCCGCCGCGGCCAAGCCGCCAGCCAGAAGGATGAGGACAACAATGAATCGCTTCACGAGCGGCGCATGCTACAAGGTGTCCCCGACCGATTCGGGGTCGGCGGGTGGGATGAGGTCCTCGAGCAGTTGGCGCAGCCTGTCTGCCGCCAGTTCGGCGGTCCCGAGGGGGACGAGCAGCTGCGCCAGTTCTTCCTTGTAGGCGGCACCGGGAGCGAGCCGTCGCAGGCGGACCTGGGCGCTGGCCGGCAAGTGCACGGGCGTGATCCGGGCCATCGGTTGGCGCGAGCCGACCGCTCGCACCGAACTCTGGGTGATCTCCCGAACGCCCCGGCGCATGGCGGCCGTCCGCAGCCGGGCCAACGCCAGCAACCCCAGCGCGGCGGCTGGGAGCGGCCCGTAGCGATCCACCCATTCCGCCCCGATGTCGTCGACGTCGGCGTCCGAGGTCACGGACCCGAGGCGCCGGTAGGCCTCCAGACGGGCGTCTTCGGCCGTGACGTAGTCCTTGGGCAGGTGGGCGTCGCCCGGCACGTCGAGCGCCACCGTCGGCGGGGTCGGCCGCGCTTCCCCGCGGGCTTCCGCCACCGCCTCGGCCACTAGCTGCACGTACAGGTCGTACCCCACCGCCGCGATGTGCCCGGACTGGTCGGACCCGAGGAGGTTGCCGGCTCCTCGGATCTCCAGATCGCGCATGGCGATCTTGAAGCCCGACCCGAGTTCGGTGTGCTCGCCGATGGTCCGCAGGCGTTCGTACGCCGTCTCCGACAGCACCCGGTCGGCCGGATGGAACAGGTAGGCGTAGGCCCGCTGACCACCTCGACCGACCCGGCCACGGATTTGATGCAACTGCCCCAGGCCGAGAAGATCGGCCCGGTCGACCACCAGCGTGTTGACCGACGGCATGTCGATGCCCGACTCGATGATCGTCGTGCAGACCAACACGTCGTAGTGACGCCCCCAGAAGTCGAGCACCACCTGCTCCAGGCTGCCCTCGTCCATCTGTCCGTGCGCCACGGCGACGCGCGCTTCGGGGACCAGGTCGCGCACCTGACGAGCCACCGCATCGATGTCGGCCACCCGGTTGTGCACATAGAAGGCCTGGCCCTCGCGCAGGAGCTCTCGCCGGAGGGCCTCGCTCACCGCGGCCGGGTCATGTTCGCCGACATAGGTGAGGATGGGGCGGCGGTCGGCCGGCGGGGTGTTGACCATGGACAGATCGCGGATCCCGGTCAGGGCCATCTCCAAGGTCCGCGGGATGGGGCTGGCGGTCAAGGTCAAGACGTCGACCCCGACGGAGAGCCGCTTGACTGCTTCCTTGTGGGTCACCCCGAATCGCTGTTCCTCGTCGACCACCAGGACGCCGAGCTGTTTGAAGGTCACGTCCTGGCCGAGGAGTCGATGCGTCCCGATCACCACGTCGACGCTCCCGTCGGCCAGGCCCTGGATCACCCTGCGCTGTTGGGGTGGCGACAGGAAGCGACTGAGGAGCTCCACCCGCACCGGATAGGGCGCGTAGCGATCGGCGAACGTCTGCGCGTGCTGGCTGGCCAACAACGTGGTCGGTGCCAGCACGGCGGCCTGCTTTCCGTCCTGGACGGCCTTGAACACGGCGCGCACCCCGACCTCGGTCTTGCCGAATCCCACGTCGCCGCAGATCAGCCGGTCCATTGGCCTGGGTCGTTCCATGTCCGCCTTCACGTCGGCGATGGCCTTGAACTGATCCTCGGTCTCGACGAAGCCGAACGACGACTCCATCTCGGTCTGCCACGGCGTGTCCGGACTGAAGGCGAATCCCTCCACCTCCAGCCGCAGTCGATAGAGCTTGACCAGTTCCTCGGCCACCTCGCTCGCTGCCGCGCTCGCCCTGGCCCTCGTGCGCTGCCAGTCGGACCCGCCCATCTTCGAAAGGGTGGGGGTCTCGCCGCCGCTGTACGCCGTGATGGCCTCTATCTGGTCCACGGGAAGATAGAGCCGGTCGTTCCCCCGGTACTGCAGGATCAGGTAGTCACGGGTGGTGCCCGCCATGGCTCTCGACGTGACCCCTTCGAATCGGGCCACCCCATGCTGGCGGTGCACGACGAAGCTGCCGATGGTCAGGTCGTCGAAGAAGCCATCGGTGGCCCGCGCCCGGGGCCGGGCGCGCCGGTGGGGCAATCGCCGCCCCGTGATGTCGGACTCGGCCAGCACGGCCACCTTGCTGTCCGGCAGGATGAAACCGCTCGAGAGGGCGGCGGTCACGACCGTCGCGCCCGGTGAGCCGCTGGTCGCCTCCCGGGTGGGGGCATGCATCCCCCCCTCCCCCAGCACCACCGAGAGCCGCTCCGCCCCGGGCGTGGTGGCCGCGCACAGCGTGACGGAGTAGTCGTGGCCCACCAGGTCGCTCACCTGGCCGACCAGTCGTTCGGAGTCGCCGGCCACCGGGGTGAAACCGCGAACGGTCATCGACGGCGTGGAGGGGCCCTCCGGTGTCGACGGCATGGCGAGGACACCGGCCTCGGACGTCTGCAACAACCGCTCGAACGGCAGGTGCAGGCGGGGGAAGCCCCGCCCGGACTGGTCCTCGGCGCCCCAGGTCTTGGCCAGGGCCTCGGCCAGCGCCGCCTCTTCGTCGAGCAGCTGGACCGCCCGGTCCCGGATGCGTCGCGGTTCGACCAGCACCACCTGGGAGCCCGGGGGTAACAGGTCGGGCAGCACCTCTTCGTCGGGATGGATGTAGGGCAGCCACGATTCCATGCCGTCGAAGGACTCCCCCTCGGCCAGACGCCCCCACTGGGTGGCGCCCCACGGCTGACTCCGAAGGAGTCCGCGGGCGGCCGACCGCACCGCGTCGGTGGGAATGACCTCCCGGCAGCCGAACAGCACCGCCGCCTCGAGATCGAATGATGATCGCTGATCGTTGACGGCGAACGCGGTCAGGCGATCCACCTCATCGCCCCAGAGGTCGATGCGTACCGGCACATCGGCGGTTGAGGGGAACACGTCGATAATGCCGCCCCGCACCGCCAGCTCTCCTCGGTGCTCGACCTGGTGCTCGCGGCGGTAGCCCGATCCGACCAGTTGGCCGATCACCTCGTCTGCCGCCAGCTGCTGGCCCGGACGGATCACGACGGGCGGCGCACTGTCGCGGTAGGGCCCCAGTCGCTGCAGGAGGGCGCGAATCGGCGCCACGATGATCCGGGGCGCCTGACCCACGGCGGCGGCATCGTGCTCATGGGTCAGCCCCCATAAGACGGCCAGCCGGCGGCCCATGGTCTCGACCTCGGGACTCACCCGCTCGAAGGGCAACGTCTCCCACGCCGGCAACACGACGACCGGTCCCTCGATCGGGCCCACGGTGGCGCCGGCGCCGTCGTCAGCCCCAGGGTGGGGCAGGAAGCACGCCAGGTCGTCGGCCAGACGGACGGCGTCCACCTCGGTCGCCGTCACCACCAGCAGGGGCGAACGCTCGGTGAAGTGGGCCAGAGCAGCCAGCAGGGCGGGCTGGGCCGGCGCGGCCACGGCCAACGTGGCATCGGCCGATCCCAACACCAAGGGCAAGGCCGGGTCGATCCGGAGAAGCTGCGGGAGGGCGCTGAGGGCGCCGTCCGGGGAGTCGGTCATCAAGGTGACGAGTTGCACGCTTGCATGGCCGCGTCGATGCCGTCGCGGGCAATGCGCTCCACCGCATCGGCCGCGACCTCGGTCGATACCTCGAGCAGCGCGCGCACCGCCTGGGGCGGACGATTGAGCACGTGGTTCGCCCCCTGCGACGCGCTCGGCGGCTTGCCGACCCCGATTCGCACCCGCACGAAGTCGGTCGTGTGGAGGTGGGACTGCAATGAGCGCAGGCCGTTGTGCCCCGCCAGCCCACCCCCCACCTTGACCCGCACCGTGCCCGGTGCCAGGTCGAGCTCATCGTGCACGATGACAATGGAGGACGGGTCGTCGATCCCGAAACGCTTGGCCAGGCCTCGCACGGCCAGGCCGGAGTCGTTCATGTACGTGGTGGGGATGGCCAGCGCCACGCTGGTGTCCCCGAAAGCCACCGTGCCCGTGCGCGCCCGCAGGCCCTTTTCCGCCCGCAAGGAGGCGCCGGCCCGGCTGGCCACCAGGGCCACGGCATCGGCACCCACGTTGTGCAGCGTCCCGGCGAACTCGGCTCCGGGATTCCCCAGCCCAACCACCAACAGATCCGCTGCCGTCCCCCGACGCTCGGATCGGGGGAAGATGCGGCGCAGGGCTTAGCCCTCCTCGCTGGGCGTTTCGGCCGCCTCGACGACGGGCTCCGCACCCTCTTCGACCACTTCGCCCTCTTCGCCCTCTTCCTCGAGCGTGACGACCCGCGGCGGCTGCCCGATGGCGATGGCGGATTCGGGGTCGACTTCGGTGGTCACTCCGGTGGGCAACGTGAGATCGGACACGCGCAATTGGGCCCCGATGGTCAGGTCACTGATGTCGACCTCCAGCGAGGTGGGGATGTCGGCCGGTCGGGCCTTGATGGCCAAGGTGAACATCTGCTGATCAACCAGGCCGTCGCCGTGGTGCACCTCGAGCGCTTCACCGATCAGGGTGATCGGCACGTCAGCCGCAATGACCTCGTCGCGTCGGACGATCTGGAAATCAACGTGGGTGACCGTCTGGGCGATCGGGTGACGCTGCATTTCACGCGCCAGGGCCAGGTAGGTGGTGGAACCGGTCTGCAGCGACAAGAGCTGGTTGGCGCCCGCCTCTCCGTTCAGGGCGATCCGCAATTCGCGGGCCACCACCGCAATGGAGACCGGGTCGGTCCCGTGCCCGTAGATGACACCGGGGATCTTGCCCTCACGACGCAGTCGGCGCGTGGCGCGCGAGCCGAGGGGGCGTCCCACCTCGGCAGCAAGGGTGACATCGGCCATAACGGATCTCCTCAGAATGGGTCAGAACGGTGCGGCAGGCCAGCGGGGCGGCCTCCGGCGGGCGGCATACCAGCGTAGCCGAGGGAAAAAGGTGATCCAACTCAGGGGCGGCGGGACCCGGGCGCCAGGAGCTGCCCGCCCCCTTGCCG
>Ga0208219_1000302_pt1 | contig 17951 bp, 16 predicted proteins | sample NGESurshal072012_7_FD_184469 | JGI IMG/M metagenome (GOLD analysis project Ga0208219, IMG submission 184469) | Arctic peat soil microbial communities from Barrow, Alaska - NGEE Surface sample 53-2 shallow-072012 (SPAdes) | ecosystem: Environmental > Terrestrial > Soil > Wetlands > Peat ... | reverse complement strand
CGAGCGGCGCAGCTCATGCAGATCCTGCGGGAGTGGCGGGGCGGAGTGCACCTGGTGGCCACTACGGCCGCCGGCCTCTCGCCCGTAGAAGCCATCTTGACCAACGAGGGTGAAGGCCAAGCCAAATTCTTCGGCTGGTCCGAGCCCTTCCCGAGCTACCAGGCCAACAGCCCAGAGCACCAGCAGGCCGAGGATCTGACCGATCACCTGTGCGCGTCGTCGTTGGGTCAGGCCCTCCGTCCCGAGCAGTACGCGGCCTTCGAAGCCGGTGTCACCGCCCTCCGGGCCGCCGTGCCCTGACGACCGGACCAGGGCCAACGGCGCCGGAAGCCGCTCGGTCATGGTCGGCTACAGTGAAGGGCTGCTCAAAGGGGAGACAACGTCGAACCAGCGGGCGACACGGCTCACGCCGTTACGGACCTGTGGTGCAGTCTGGAGTGCACGCCGCCCTGTCAAGGCGGAGGTCGCGGGTTCAAATCCCGTCAGGTCCGCTGCCAGATCCGAGCGTCAACAGGACAATCGAATTTGGTCGCCCGGTCGGGTAGCTCAGTTGGTAGAGCGCGCGCCTGAAAAGCGTGAGGTCCGCGGATCGATCCCGCGCCCGACCACCGGAGACGTCATGCGCCCACGCCTCAACGTTGGATCGATGCGTCGGTCGAGTACCCGTGTCAGCCCCCGAGGATTCCCCGCTGATCAGACCCGGATGAATCGGACATCAGCTATCGCCTCATCGCCGCGGTCCTGAGTGACCTGGTATATACCTCCTCCCCGGGGTATATACTTAGGTCATGAGCAAGAGGCTGGTCGACATTGACGACAAGGCGTTGGACGCGGCAAAAGAGCGCTTGGGTACGGGCACGATCAAGGACACCGTCAATGAAGCCCTTCGGCGTGCCGCTGGCTCGCGGCAAGAAGCAGTTGACCGAGCGTTGGATGCGTTGACCCAGGTTCCGTTGGCTGATCGATCCGAAGCATGGCGCTGACCCACCTCATCCCACGAGCGTCCTGACGAGGGTCGCGCAACCAGCGGTTCGCTCCTCACTCGAGCCTCTCATGCTGGACTGTGCTGCCGCTCGCGCCGGCATGTCTGACCTCGAGATCGGCTTCTCCGCTCGAAATGGCGCGGCGTGGGATCGGTTGGCCGAGGCCATCAGTTCTTTTCCGCTGGTCGAGACCACCGAGCGTCACGTCCGTAGAGCGCGACAGGTCCAGCGGCTGTTGGCTGAACGTGGGCTCAAAGGTCGCAAGATTCCAGATCTGCTCGTTGCTGCAGCCGCCGAGGACCGTGGTCTCGTCGTCTTGCACTACGACAGCGACTTTGATCACATCTCCCGGGCAACCGGGCAGGCCAGCGCATGGGTGGTACCCGCCGGGAAGATCGACTGAGCGAATAACGGTGCTCGGCACGAATGCGACCCGACAGCGACGCTGTTCCTGTCTGGCGGCTTCGTGTGGTCGTGACATGGCCGTTCTCCAGGATGCGTCTGCGAGGTGCGGCTTCAGCCGTCCGTCATGCGCTATCCCCGGGCAACGACCGCCGCATCGCCGCGTGCAGGCGTTCGAACGTGAGCATCCCCAGGTAGCGATTGCCGTTGAACACGGGGATGGCCGGCGCATCATGCTGGAGCAGTTCGGCCAGGGCCACGCGCAGCGAGGTGCCCAGGGGAATCCGGGCGGGGAACGGCCTGAGGTGCTCACCAACCGTGCCTTCGTAGGGGGGTTCGGGCTTGACCCATCCCTGGGCCACGCCGTCGCTGAGGGTGATGGCCCAGTCCTGGGCGGTGCCATGTACCATCTCGGCCACGTCGGCCATTGACTGGCTGGGCCGACAGATCGGCGGATTGACCAGGTCGTCTTCCTTGACATCGACCACGGCCAGGCGCTTGACGCCGCGATCCTCACCGACGAACTCAGCCACGAACGGCGTGCCCGGTTGACCGAGGATCTCGGGCGGGGTGGCGTACTGCTCCAGGTGGCCACCCACCGACAGCACCGCGATCCGATCGGCCAGCTTGGCCGCCTCGTCAATGTCGTGGGTGACCATGACGATGGTCTTCTTGATCTCCTTTTGCAGATCAAGAAGAAGGTTCTGCAGGCGTTGGCGCGTCACGGGGTCTACCGCGCCGAAGGGCTCGTCCATGAGGAGCACCGGCGGATCGGCCCCCAGAGCGCGGGCAACGCCGACGCGCTGCCGCTCACCGCCGGAGAGCTCGTGCGGATAGCGCCGGGCGTACTGACCGGGATCGAGCCCGACGAGGTCCAGCAGCTCCCCCACCCGGTCTCTGACCTTCTGCTTGTCCCACCCCAACAGCCGGGGCACGACCGCCACGTTGTCCTCGACCCGGCGGTGCGGGAAGAGCCCCCCCTGCTGGATCACGTACCCGATGCCACGACGGAGCTCCACCGCATTCATCCCGAGCACGTCGCGCCCGTCAATGAAGATGTGCCCGCCGGAAGGCTCGATGAGGCGATTGATCATCCGCAGGGTGGTGGTCTTGCCACACCCCGACGGCCCGACCAGGACGCAGAGCTCACCGTCGACCACTCCGAGGGTCAATCCGTCAACGGCCGCAGGCCCGTTGTCGTAGTGCTTGGTCACCGCATCGAGCGAGATCATGCGCCATAACGCTACCGGCATCGAGGTGGGTCAGGCCCAGAGGGACGGTGCGACACGGGGACCGGGACCGGTAACGTCGCCGGAATGATGCTGGGCAACGTGATCCAGTGGAGCTTCATCACCCAGCAGTGGTCCGAGATCCAGACCGACCTCGTGCAGCACATCGAGCTCACCATCATCGCCGTGGCCATCGGGCTCTGTCTCTCGGTCCCGCTGGCCCTGGTGGCCTGGCGCCTCCCGATCACCCGGGCACCCCTGGTCGGCTTCGCCAGCCTGCTGTACATCATCCCGTCGGTGGCGCTCTTCGCCATCGTCGGCGCCTACACCGGCTACATCGCCTCGTACCTCACGGCCGAGATCGCGCTGGTGGGCTACACCATGCTCATCTTGATGTGGAACACGCTGGCCGGATTGGCCGCAGTGCCGGAAGAAGCCCGCGAAGCGTCGGTGGCCTTGGGCAACACGCGCTCGGCCACGCTCTGGCGCGTCGAGCTCCCCCTGGCCCTGCCCTACATCTTCGCCGGATTGCGCGTGGCCACCTCCACCGTGGTCGGCCTGGTGACGGTGACGGTCTTCATCGGGCTGGGCGGGCTGGGCCAGCTCATCCAATACGGCTTCAACACCGCCTTCACCACACCGATCATCGTGGCCCTGGTGCTGGCGGTGGCCCTGGCGGCCGTCTTCGATCTGGGCCTGGTCCTGCTCGAACGGGTGGTCGTCCCGTGGAGCCGATCGACCCGGCGTGTCGCGGCTCGGGCCTGACATGAACTTCTTCCATCAGGTGGTGAGCTACTTCGGCGACGGGGCCAACTGGACCGGCCCGACCGGCATCCCGACGCTCTTCTACCGCCAGTTCATCCTCTCGGCCTCGGTCATCGTCGTCGCCATCGTGCTGGGTGGGGGGGCCGGAGTGGTCTTCGGCCATACCGGCCGCGGTTCGTTGGTGGCGGTCAACGCGGCCAACGCCTTCCGGGCCGTGCCCAGCCTGGCCCTCCTGACCCTTTTGGCCATCAGTCCCCAGATCTCGCTGAAGTGGGGCGGCTTCCTGGCCTCGTTCATCGCGCTGACCGTGCTGGCCGTGCCGCCCATCCTGACCAACACCTACGTCGGTATCCGGGAAGTGGACGCCGACGTCACCGACGCCGCCCGGGCCATGGGGCTCAGGGGTGGGCAGATCATGGGCCGGGTGGAGCTCCCGCTGGCGCTGCCCTTCATCGTGGCCGGCATCCGCACGGCGGCCATCGAGGTGGTGGCCACGTCCACCCTGGCCGCCTACGTCAGCTACTCGGACCTGGGGACGCCCCTGCTGGCCGGCCTGAGCAGCAATAACAGCGTCGAGGCGTTCTGCGCCTCGCTCCTGGTCATCCTGCTGGCCGCCCTCTTCGCCGTGGCTCTTGGTCTGCTCCAACGAGCGGTCACCCCGGCCGGGCTGCGCCATCACCGGCGAGCGGGGAACATGTTGGCCCCGGCTCCGGCCGTCGAGGGGGCCGCGGCGGCCTGACCTGCCACGTTGACCTGCCACCTTGACAATCCTGAGTGGAATACTCAAGATTAGGTCGTCGTTACAGTTGTGTGACGAAACAGGGTTTGCCACAATTGCAATACGGGTACCAGAAGCACCACTCCAATTCCCCTCGACGAAAAGGAACCGCTCATGCGCTTGACCCGCCTTCTCATGGGAGCTGTTGCGCTGACCATGCTGGTCACCCTCAGCACCTCGGCCGTCGCTTCGGCGGCCTCGAAACCGACCATCATCATCGGCTCGACCAACTTCGAAGAGCAGGCCATCGTGGCCAACCTGTACGGCGACGTCCTCAAGAAGGCCGGGTACCCGGTGACGGTGGAGCCGGCCGCCGGCACCCGGGCCATTGTGGTGCCCGCCATCAAGAGCGGGCAGATCGACCTCGAGGCCGACTACGCCGGCTCGCTGGTCAACTTCTTGAACAACGGCGTCTCCACCCCGGTGGCCGACAGCCTGGCCACGGCCGTGCCGAGCCTGAAGAAGAGCCTGAACCCCTCTGGTGTCACCGTGCTCACGCCCGCCCCGGCCCTCGACACCAACGTCTTCGTGGTGACCAAGGCCACGGCCAGCAAGTACCACTTGACCACCATCTCGAGCCTGAAGCCGGTCGCCTCCAAGCTGGTGCTCGGCGGCCCGCCCGAATGCCCGACCAACGCCGGCTGCCTGCCCGGCCTGGAGAAGACCTACGGCTTGAAGTTCTCCAGCTTCAAGGCCACCGACGAGGCGGGACCGATCAGCGTGGCCGCCCTCAAGAACGGCGAGGTCCAGGTGGTCGAGCTCTTCTCCAGTGACGGCAATGTGGTCTCCAACAATTTCGTCGCCCTCAAGGACAACAAGAACCTGGAGGCGGCCGACTACATCACCCCGGTCATCCGCACCTCGGTGGACTCGACCCAGGTGGCCAGCGCCATCAACAAGGTGTCGGCCAAGCTGACGACGGCGCAGATCTCCAAGTTGAACCTCCTGGTGACCGGTCCCCAGAAAGAGGCGCCGGCCGCCGTGGCCCAGACCTGGTTGCAGCAACAGGGTCTGGGCTGACGCGCTGACTTTCTGACGCGCTCACTCGGCCGATGCTTGACGAAGGGGGTCGACCCTCCTGGCTGATTGAGCCTGCCGATTGACACGCCGTCGCGCTAAGGAACGCCGTCCAGCTAGGACGTTGCGGGCGGTCGCGTGGGGAGCCCCGCCGCCTTCCAGGCCGCGAACCCACCATCGAGATCCGTGGTGTGCGGCCGGCCCAGGCTGATGAGGTTTGCCGCGGCCAAGCTGGAGGCGTAGCCCTCCTGGCACATGATTACCGCCGTTCGGTCGGCATCATCGGCTTCAGGTAGCCGGTGCGAGCCCTGCGGGTCGAGCCGCCACTCCAGGTCGTTGCGCTCGACGATGAGGGCACCGGGCACCTCACCGAACGCCGCCCGTTGGGCGGCCGGGCGGATGTCGATCAACACGCCACCGTCGTGCAGGATCTGGCGGGCCTGTCCGGCATCGACCCGCCGCAGCAGCTGCCGGGCGTCGGCCAGCAGTCGATCGACCCCGCTCACGGAGCCCAGGCCGGATCGGCCCGGTACTCGGCCCGTTCGACCACCAGTCCCGGTCCCTCCTGGCGGTAGAAGGTCATCGACGCCATGGGCGGAGAGTAGACGTGGACACTGGTGGCCGGCACGTCACCGATGTTCACGACGTCGTGGATATGGCTGGGGCCGAAGGCGGATCCTCCCCCGACTTCCAACGTGCGGTGGATCAAGCCGCCACCCCGGCCGAGCGAGTGTTCCTCCAACGCACCGTCGACCACCCACAGCGCGCCCGATGACCCTCCGTGGTCGTGCAATTCGAGCCCCTGGTCCTTCGGCCAATGGATGGCCCAGATCTCCAGGTCGTCGGTGAGCTCCAACAGCTCGTAGGAACGGGCCGACAGGTCGTGGCTCGCCCGCGGCAACACGTCGGCGAGCGATTCGACATAGTGCTGCACCAGGCCGAGGAGCTCCAGGGGGCCCGCCCCGAAGTCAAGCCCGGCCCGACCACCGGCGCGCTCCCTGGACGGGGCGAGAAGTGAGCCGGTGGGTCCGGGTGCGGCGGCCTGCGTGATGGTCATCGGGCGTGTCTTCTCTCGGTGGAGGCGGCTTAACCTTTATTCCCGATCAGTTTAGTCGTCTTTATCCCACGATCAACCTCGGGCCCCATTTCGGCCGGCCCGACGGGCGGGCGTGCATCACGTGGTGCCTTGGGCCAAGGTAAGCAGGCGCCACCAGATCCGTGGCCAGCGCCACCAAGAGGGAGCCCCAGCCATGCCCGCAGCCGGTCGTTCGAGACCAGGTCCACCCAAGGTCTTCGCCTCAGCCACCCTGGGTCCGGTCACCCTCCGGAACCGCATCATCAAAGCCGCCACCTTCGAAGGGGTCATGCCGGGGGGCGACGTCAGCGACAAACTCATCGAGTTCCATCGCCGGGTCGCCAACGGTGGGGCCGCCATGAGCACCGTGGCCTACCTGGCCGTGTCTCCCGAGGGCCGCACCGATCGCCACTGCCTCCTCCTCGACCAGGCGAACCTGCCGGGACTGCGCCGCCTCACCGATGCCGTGCACGCCGAGGGCGCGGCGGCGGCCGCGCAGGTCGGGCACGCCGGCCCGGTGGCCAATGCGCGCTCCAACCGTGCCCCGTCCCTCTCGCCCTCCGGCGGCTGGACCCCGCTGGGCACCCGCCTGCGCGCCGCCACGGCGACCGACGTCGACCGCATCACCGAGGACTACCGACGAGCGGCCCTCGTCGCCGTCGAAGCCGGTTTCGACAGCATCGAGGTGCACGTCGGGCACAACTATCTGCTCAGTGCCTTCCTGAGCCCCAAGTTGAACCGCCGTGACGACACCTACGGCGGGAGCGTGGAGAACCGGGCTCGATTCCCCCGCCGGGTCCTCCGCGCCGTGCGCGACGCCGTCGGCGACCGGGCCGCCGTCACGGCCAAGCTCAACATGGCCGACGGCGTGTCGGGCGGCCTCTGGCTCGAGGACAGCCTTGCCGTGGCCGCCCTCATGGAGTCCGACGGCGTGCTCGACGCGATCGAGCTCACCGGCGGCAGCTCGCTCGCCAACCCCATGTACCTCTTCCGGGGCGAAGCGCCCTTGCGCGAGTTCGGCGCCACCCTGCCCGGGCCGGCGCGGCTCGGATTCAAACTCGTCGGCCGCCGCTTCCTGCGTACCTACCCCTACGAAGAAGCGTTCTTCCTGCCCTACGCCCGGCAGTTTCTCGACGCCCTCTCCCTTCCGCTCATCCTCCTGGGCGGGATCACCCGGCTCGAGACGATCGAGTCGGCACTGGCCGAGGGCTTCGCCTTCGTGGCCATGGCCCGGGCCCTCCTCCGCGAGCCCGACCTCATCACCCGCATGCAAGCGGGGTCGACCACCTCATCCCTGTGCATCCACTGCAACCAGTGCATGCCCACCATCTACTCGGGGACGCGCTGCGTCCTGGTCAAGGACGCAGTCAAGGTCGGAGCCGGGGCGGGGACGAGGGCGAACGTCCCTCTCTCATCGAGCGGCGGGTAGTCGATCAATTCCGAGGGGACGCGCTCATGTGCCGGTGCTCCTTGCGGGTCGCGACAGCCCGCACTACGGCAGCAAGGTCCTGTCCATTCACGCGCTGACCGGCGGCCTCCGGCCGGCCCACGGCACCGCTTCTTCGAGCTGGCCGGCCAGCGAGAGCAGCGTCTCCTCGTCGCCGAAGCGGCCGACGAATTGGACCCCGATGGGCAGACCCTCGCCATTCCAATGCAACGGCAACGAGATGCCGGGCTGGCCGGTCACGTTGAACGGCGGCGTAAAGGGCACGTAGGCGGCGGCACGGAACAGCCCGTGCAGTGGTTCTCCCGGCGGTGAGTCGAACGTCCCCAACGGCGCCGGAGGTTCGGCCAGGGTGGGCGTGATGAGCACATCGATCCCTTCGAAGTAGGCGGCGATGTGGCGGCTGAACTGTTGGAGCGCCTGAACGGAACTCAGATAGCGATCCGAACTGATGGAGCGGCCGAGCTGGATCAGCGCCCAGCTCAGTGGTTCGACGTCCTCCTCGGTGGCCGTCCGACCGACCCGCTTCTCCCAGTCCAGCAGGACCCAGGCATTGGCGGCGGCCCACACGTTGACGAAGTGCTCGGTGAAGGCATCGCCGTCGACGTCGAGCGCGCCGATCTCGACCCGGTGGCCCATCCGTTCGCACAGCGCGGCCGCCTCCTCGGTGGCCCTGACACAGTCCTGGTGCACCGCGCTCCCGGTGGGCGACGCCGTCATGACCGCCATGCGCAGCGGCTGCTTCTCCCCCGTCACAGCGGCGGAGAACGAGGCACCCCGCAAGGGTGGGGCCCAGTAGGGATCACCGGGCACCGGACCGGCCACCGCGTCCAACACCGCGGCGCAGTCGCGCACCGAGCGCGTGACCACGTGCTCGGCCACCAACCCGCCCATCATGTCGCCGTACTGCGGGGCGACCGACACCCGGGCCCGGGTGGGCTTGAGGCCGACCAGCCCGCAACAGGCAGCCGGAATTCGGATGGACCCACCGCCATCGTTGGCGTGCGCCACCGGCACCATGCCCGAGGCCACGGCGGCGGCCGACCCACCCGACGAGCCGCCGGTCGAGTGGTTGATGTTCCACGGATTGCGCGACGGCCCGAACCGCCGGGGCTCGGTGGTGGGCAGGATGCCGAACTCGGGCGTGTTGGTCTTGCCACAGATGGCGAAGCCGGCCCGTTCGAAGCGCTTCGCCAGCTCCTGGTCGACGGTCGAGCGGTAGTCACCGGCCAGGTCCGACCCCTCGCAGAACGGCGTCCCGGCCAGCTCGGCCCCCAGATCCTTCAACAACAGGGGCACGCCCCGGAACGGACCGTCACCCAAGCCCGATGGGCCGGCCGCCCGGGTCCGGGCCCGATCGAACAACGGGTGGATGACGGCGTTCAGCTCAGAATTCAGCTTCTCGATGCGGGCGATGGCCCCTTCAAGCAGTTCGAGGGGGGATACCTCTCCCTTCCGGACCAGGTCCGCCTGCGCCGTCGCGTCCAACCATGCCGTGTCATCACTCATGACGGCCACGGTACTCAGACCGCGTCGCGCCCGCGCAGCGAAACCCGCGCCGAGAATCAGGAGGCGAAGACGGTCTCCTCGGGCAGCCGGCGCGCGCCGGTCCAGATGGCGATGGCGTCGCTCACCTCGACGTCGACCCCGCACACGACGCAGCGTCGGCGGTCGTCCAGCTCGCCCCCGCAGTCGCGGTGCTGCAGGATCATCGGGCGCTCGCCCTCGATGGCGTATTTGTCGCCCCACTTGAGGAGGGAGACCAGCACCGGCCACAGGTCGGCGCCCTTCTCGGTCAGCCGGTACTCGTGGCGCAGGGGCCGCTCCTGGTACGGGCGCTTGCGCACGATCCCGGCCTCGACCAGGCGCTCCAGCCGGGTCTGCAGGATGTTGCGGGCCACGCCCAGGTGGCGTTGGAGCTCCTCGAAGCGGCGGATCCCCATGAAGACATCACGCAGGATCAAGATGGTCCAACGCTCCCCGATGATCTCGAGGGTCGAGGCGACCGAGCAGTACTGAGTGGGGTAGTCCCGCTTCAACATTGCCCCAGCATAACCCTTTTTCCGCCCATTTAGTTGCATAGTGCTACGTCAGTGATACAGTCAGTCCTATGACACAACCCACTGAGTTGCAGGACGGCACCCCGACAGCGTCGCATCCGACCCTGACCGCCCTGGTGGTGCTCACCGGGGTGTTCCTCTCCTCGCTGGACCTCTTCATCGTCAACATCGCCTTTCCCAGCATCTCGCTGAATTTCCACGGCGAGAGCCTGAGCTCGCTGTCCTGGGTCCTCAGCGCCTACACCATCGTGTTCGCCGCCCTGCTCGTCCCGGCCGGTCGCTGGGCCGACCGGGCCGGTCGCAAGCGGGCCTTCCTCATCGGGTTGGGCATCTTCACCGCGTCGTCCGCCCTCTGTGCGCTGAGCCCCACCCTCGGCCTGCTCATCGCCGCCCGCATTCTCCAGGCCAGCGGCGGGGCCCTCATGCTGCCCACCTCGCTCGGCCTGCTCCTCCCCGCCTTCGGGCCCGAGCGCAAGGGTGCGGCCATCGGCCTGTGGTCGGCCGTCGGTGGCGCGGCGGCAGCCCTGGGCCCGCCCATCGGCGGCCTCCTGGTCCAGGCCAGCTGGCGCTGGGTCTTCCTGGTGAACCTCCCCTTCGCCCTCCTCGCGCTCATCGTCGGCTTCCGCGTGCTGAAGGAGGTGAAGGACCCCGACGCCCACAAGGCGGACCTGGTCGGGGCCGGACTGCTGTCGCTCGCCGTGGCCAGCCTGGTGGCCGCCATCGTGAAGGGGTCCGACTGGGGCTGGGTGAGCCCGTCCATCCTGATCGCCTTTGCTGTGGCCATCGGCTCGACGGTGGGGCTGGTGATGCGCTCGCGCACGCACCCCAACCCGATCATCGAGCCGGCCGTGATCCGGCACCGGGCGGTGGCCCTGGCCGATGTGAGCTCGTTGATCTTCTTCGCCGGCTTCGGCGCCATGGTGCTCGGGTCCGTGCTGTTCCTCACCGGGGTGTGGCACGAGTCGGTCCTGCGCGCCGGGTTCATGCTGGCCCCGGGACCGCTGCTGGCCGGACTGTGCGCCTTCCCCGGCGGCCTGCTCGGTGCCCGGTACAGCCAACGCGCCGTCGGGACCGTGGGCAGCCTGCTCTTCGCCGCCAGTGCGGCGTGGTGGGTCACCCGCATCGGCGCCACGCCCGACTACGCCGGGGCCTACCTACCCGGGTCGCTCATCGGAGGCGCCGGCGTCGGCCTGATGCTCCCCTCGCTGGGTGGCGCGGCCACCGCACCGTTGGCGCCGGAGCGCTTCGCCACCGGCACCGCCCTCTACGCCATGTGCCGCCAGATCGGCTTGGCCCTCGGGGTGGCGTGCCTGGTCGCCATCCTCGGCGTGGCCACCGGCCCGGCCGCCGTGGGCGACTTTCACCACGCCTGGATCTTCATGGGGTCCTGCGCCCTGCTCTCGTGCCTGGTCCTGCAGGGGATCGGCCGCAAGGCCACCATGGAGCGGGAGTCGCTCGAGGCCTTCGTGGAGGACGAGCCCTACGTGTTGGCCCCGTCGAGGTAGGCGGGGTTGGCCACCAGCAGTTGATCCCGGGCGGCGGCCGCCAGCGCCGGGCCAACGTCGCTCCACGCCCCGTCCAAGATGCCGGACCGGAGGGCGCCGGCCAATTGGCGGTCGTCGTCGAAGCCGAGTGCGGCCAAGCGATCGACATGCGCCCTGGCCATGGCCGGGCCCAACCGGAGCTCGCGCTCGACCATCAGCAGCGCGTTGCGCGCCACCCGGCCGGTGAACCGCGCCCCACGGTCGCTCCCCTCCATCACGTCGGCCTCCAGGTACTCCCGCACGGCCTCGACCAGCTCGGTGGCCGTCGGCCGACCGAACGGCGCCCGGACCTCGGGGGGCGGCGTGCCTTCAGCCACCCCCACCCCATCGTCCACCACCCCGGTCGCATCGTCGGGCGCCAGTCCCAGCAGGGTGCAGAGATCCCACTCGCTTTCGCAGACCCGCCGTCCGATGGTGGCCAGCTCGACCGAGCGGGTGGCGCCGCTCAGATGGGTCGAGGCCTGCAGCGCGCAGATGACGGCCCACTTCACCGTGGCGTAGACCTGCCACCACCTGACCCGGACCGGATCGATCACCGCACCGCCCGCCGCGGCATAGCCCTCGAGGAGATCGTCGAGCGCGCCGAAGCCGCCCACCGGCCCCGGTCCGCCGAAGCGCCAAGCCGGGGCGCAGAGCCAGCCGATGTCCTCGGCCGCCTCGCCGGCATGGGCCAGCTCCCAATCGAGCACGGCCCGCAGCCCGTCGGGACCCACCAGGAGGTTGCCGGTGCGGAAGTCGCCGTGCACCGTCACCGGCCGGCCGGCCGGCAACCGGTTGGCCTCGAGCCAGCGCACGCCGAGCTCGAGCGCCGGTCGGGCCTCGCCCAACGCGTCGAGGAAGGGGAGCGGGTCCCGAAACGGGTCCCGGGCCGACAGCCCCTCGATCGACGCCGGATCGATGGTGTGGATGGCCGCCAGGGCCCGGGCGCACTGCTCCGTCAGAGCCTGGCGCGCGCCGGACCATTCGGGGTCACGCAGGATCTTGCGCGGGATGGTCTCCCCCTCCAGGCGCTCGACCACCAGCCAGCCCGCGCCCAGCCCGTCGTCGACCCCGTCACCCACGGCCACCACCGAGGGCACGGGGACACCGGCGTCGTGGGCCGCCCGCAACAGGTCCGCCTCGGCGTCGGCCCGGCCGCCCTGCGCCAACCCGTCACCCCGGTCCAGCTGGAGGATGAGGCGCCGAACCGGAGCCGCGCCGTCCCGGCCGTCCCGGCCGTCAGCGCCACCACCGCCGTCGCCGTCGGCCCGCAGATCGAAGGAACTGGTGAGGCGCGAGGCCCCACCGGACAGCGGGCGCAGGTCCTGCACCGTGCCACCGAGCCGGCGACCGAGTGCCGCCGCGACGTCTTCGGATGTACGGCGCGGCCCCATCGCTCAAAGGCTCAATCGACCGGGACGACAGGCCTCCCGCTGTCGTCGAGCTGGTGCAGGTACTCGCAGATGCCGTAGCCGGTGCGGTCGTCCCCGGTGGCGTCCGACAGCGTCCATCGGGCCAGCCCCTCGTTGACCATGGTGCCGCCGGCGCGCCCGATGTCAGCCACCCGCAGCACGTCGCCGCGCAGGTGGTAGATCTGGTCCCGCTTGTCGACCACGTCGAGGTGCACCACCCGGTGCGTCACGGCGTCGTCGGCCAGTTCGGTGCGCACCCGCCACTCGGCGATGCTGGTGGCCCGCTCCGTTTCCCCGTCCCACACCCAGCCCCGGTGCAGGTCACCGGCCCCGGTCCCCAGGCGGATGCCGCCGAAGTGCACGTCCTCGCCGATGTTGATGCTGAACCAGCGCCACATCGTGGGCCCGCCCCAGCGCCGCGGCCCCCAGGACCGGTCCCGGTTCCCGTGCGCCCCCACCCAGTCATGGCGCTCGCCGTCGACCTCCAGCCACCCGCTCCACCGACCGGCCTGCTCGAGGTGACCCTTGCCCACCGTGCCCGCCGCCGCGGCCGCCTCGGCCGACTGCGGGCCCGCACCGGCGCGCGGCTGCCCGTCGGTGCCGATGGCCGGCGTCACCGCGTCGAAGCGGACGTCGAGCGCCACGTGCACGGTCCGGTTCGCCGGCGCACCGCCGCGGCAGGGTCGGGCCGGCACGTCGGCCTCGCCCGTGATGCGCCACGACTCCAGCGCCTCGAGCATCTCGTAGCGGACGGTCCCGACCTCCAGCACGGTGTCGACCGCCTCGCGCTGCTCCTTGACGTGGCGGTACTCGGCCAGGTCCCCGCCCGGCAGCCAGAGCGACAGGCCCACATCCATGGTCCCCTCGTTGGGCCGGACGCCGATGCGGGTGAAGAAGCCCGAGTCGGTCCCGGGGTCGTAGGCGTTGAAGTAGTACGACTCGCTCCAGGCCGTGTCGCCCTCGACCGGATGAGCCAGGTCGTGCCGTGCTTCGAGAATGGGCATCGTTGCGTCCCCCTACACCATTGTCTGTCCGGCACTGACGTTCAGCGCCTCGCCGGTCACGCCCCGGGCTCCGTCGGACAGCAGCCAGCAGATGGCGGCGGCGATCTCCTCGGCGCTCTGCAGGCGGCCGAGCGGGATCTCGCGCGCCACGTACGCCGCCAGGCCGTCGGGCCCGCCCATCAGGTTCTCGAACATCGAGTCCTGGTTGATCAGGTCGGTGTCCACCGTGCCCGGGCAGACGGCGTTGACGGCGATCCCGCTCGGTCCGAGCTCGGCCGCCATGGTCTGGGTCAGCAGGATGACGCCCGCCTTGGCCGCGCTGTACGCCCCCAGGAAGACGAACGCCCGCTTCCCGGCCTGGCTCGAGACATTGCAGATCCGACCGGTCACCCCGGCCGTGATCATGCGGCTGGCGCAGGCCCTCGAGACCAGCCACGTGCCGACCACGTTGACATCGAGCACGCGGCGGAACTCCTCGGCCGGGACGGTGAGCAGCGGACCCAACCCGAAGCCCGGGCCGCTGCCACCGGCGATGTTGGCCACCAGCGTGACCGGCCCCAACTCGGCGCTCACCGAGGCCACGGCGTCCTCCACCGCGGCCTCGTCCGACACGTCGGCCACCGCCGTCGCCACCGGCCCACCCAGGGCGGCGATCTCGGCCCCCAGCGCGCCCAGGTCGTCGGCGGTGGCCGTGCCATGGGCGGGAGCCTCGCGGTAGGGACGGGCGATATCGAGGCAGGCCACCGACGCCCCGCCCCGGGCCAACTGCAGGGCGGTGGCCCGCCCGATGCTGCGGGGTCGGGCCGCCCCGGTGACCAGCGCCACCTGGCCGGCGAAAGGGCGCGCCTGGTCAGGTTGTGTGAAACTCACCGGGCAAACGTAGCGAGGAACGACGAGCCGTGCGACGGTCCGTGCGACGGTCGATCCGTCGGAGTTGGGGAGAGCAAATGCAGGCTGCGGTGACCAGGGGCGGGGCCCTCGTCGTGGGTGAGGTGGCCGACCCCACACCTGGTTCGGGCCACGTGCTGGTGCGCTCGCTGGCCGCCGGCATCTGCGGGTCCGACCTCCACGCGCTGGCCGACTTCGCCCACTTCACCGGGCTCATGGACTCGGTCGGCGTCCCCTCCCTCGATCCGGCGGCGGACTGCGTCTTCGGCCACGAGTTCTGCGCCGAGATCATCGAGCACGGACCCGACACCAGCCGGGCCCTCCCGGTGGGCACCCGGGTCTGCTCGGTGCCCATCATCGTGACAACGACCGGTGTCGAGCAGATCGGCTACTCCAACATCTACCCGGGGGCCCTGGCCGAGCACATGGTGCTCCAAGAGATGCTGCTCCTGCCCGTACCCGACTCGGTGGACACCGACCTGGCCGCGCTGACCGAACCGCTGGCCGTGGGCGAGCACGCCGTAGGGCTGTCCGGGCTCGAGCCGGGCCAACCGTGCCTGGTGGTGGGCTGCGGCCCGGTGGGCCTGGCCGTCATCGCCGCCCTCAAGGGCCGGGGCCACGGACCGGTCCTGGCGGCTGACTTCTCGCCTTCCCGCCGCCGCCTGGCCGAGGCCTTCGGGGCCGACGCGGTCATCGACCCGGCCACGGAGTCCCCCCACGAACGCTGGGCCGACTTCGGCGTGGCCACCGGGGTGATGGAGCGGGCCGGGGCCGCACTGCTCGGCGGAGCCATCGTCGACCCGGTCATCTTCGAGTGCGTGGGCGTGCCCGGCATGTTGCAGTCGCTGATCGCCGAGGCCCCGCCGCACAGCCGGATCGTCGTGGTGGGCGTGTGCATGCAGAGCGATTCCATCGAGCCGTTCATGGCGGTGACCAAGGAGGTCGAGTTCCGCTTCTCCTTCGGCTACACCGGGGCCGAGTTCGCCGCCACCCTCGAGCGCCTGGGGGCCGGCGTTCCCGGCGCCGACCGGCTGGTCACCTCGGTGGTCGACCGGGCCGGCGCGCCCGGCGCCTTCGAGACCCTCCGCACGCCCGGTGAGCACGGCAAGATCCTGGTCACTCCCGGCCCACCGAGTCCCTGACCAGCGAAGCCCGTGAGCACCGATCCCTCGAGCACCGATCCCCTGAGAGAGGAACCCCCACCCCGATGACCACCCTCGACGCCGCCGAGCAGCTGAAGTTCGGCATCTTCCTGGCCCCGTTCCACCCGGTCGGGCAGAACCCGACGTTGGCCCTCGAGCGCGACCTGCAGCTCATCGAGCACCTGGACGAGTTGGGGTTCGAGGAGGCCTGGTTCGGCGAGCACCACTCCGCCGGCTACGAGATCATCGCCTCCCCCGAGGTCTTCATCGCCGCCGTGGCCCAGCGCACGAAGCACATCAGGCTGGGGACCGGCGTCTCGTCCCTGCCCTACCACCACCCCTTCATGCTGGCCGACCGCCTGGTCCTGCTCGACCACCTGACCCGGGGCCGCCTGATGATCGGCGTCGGGCCCGGCGCCCTCCCCTCCGACGCCTTCATGATGGGCATCGACCCGGCCCGCCAGCGCGACATGATGGAGGAGTCACTCGAAGCCATCCTCCTCCTGCTCGAGGGCCGCGAGCCGGTGACCATGGAGACCGACTGGTTCAAGCTGGTGGGGGCCCGCCTGCAGATGCGGCCCTACCAGCGCCCGTACCCCGAGGTGGCCGTGGCGGCGCAGATCTCGCCCGCCGGGCCCCGGGCGGCCGGCAAGTTCGGCTGCAGCCTGCTCTCCATCGGTGCCACCTCGGCCGGCGGCTTCGACGTGCTCGGCGCCCACTGGGACGTCATGGACGAGCGGGCCGAAGAGTTCGGCACCACGGTCGACCGCAGCAAGTGGCGACTGGTCGGCCCCATGCACATCGCCGACACCAAGGAGCAGGCCATCAAGGACGTCGAGTTCGGCCTCGAGGAATGGGTCGACTACTTCCAGCGGGTGGCCGCCCTCCCGCTCGCCCCCGACACCACCAACTTCGGGTCGCTGGTCGACGCCCTCAACGCCTCGGGCTTCGCCGTCATCGGCACGGTGGAGGACGCCATCGCCCAGGTGGCCCGCCTCCGCACCCAGTCCAAGGGATTCGGCACCTTCCTGCTCATGGGGCACGAGTGGGCCGACACCGAAGCCACCCGCCACTCCTACGAGCTCATCGCTCGATACGTGGCCCCCGAGTTCCAGGACTCCTCGTCCACCCTGACCGCTAGTCGCGACTGGGCGGCCGAGAACCGGCCCGAGTTCATCGGTGCCGCCGGCAATGCCGTCATGTCCGCCATCCAGAAGCACCACGAAGAGAAAGCAGCCAAGAGCGCCAATGTCTGAATCCCCCGCATCTGCCGCATCTGCCGCCATGCCCGGCGTCACCCACGAGCAGATCCCGGCCAACGGGATCGAGCTGCACGTCGCCACCGCCGGCCCGGCCGACGGCAAGCCCGTGGTGCTCTGCCACGGCTTCCCCGAGCTCTGGTACTCCTGGCGCCATCAGATCACCGCCCTGGCCGACGCCGGCTACCGGGTCATGGCCCCCGATCTGCGGGGCTACGGCACCAGCAGCGCGCCGAAGGAGGTCACGGCCTACGGGTCCGACCAGCTCACGGCCGACCTGGGCGGGCTGCTCGACCACTACGGCTACGAGCGGGCGCACTTCACCGGTCACGACTGGGGCTCGATGGTGGTCTGGGAGATGGGCCGGCTCCACCCCGATCGCGTCTCGTCCATCTACAACATGAGCGTCCCCTACTCCCAAGCCCCGGCCCCGCCGCTCGAGATCTTCGAGGTCCTCTTCGAGGGCAAGTTCTTCTACATGCTGTACTTCCAGGAGGTGGGACCGCCCGAGAAGGAGCTCGAGGCCGACACCCGCCACTTCCTGCGCACCATGCTGTGGTCGGCGTCGGGTGAGGGCCTCAGCTCGGGTGGCGGCCTCTTCCAGGACGTGCCCCGGGAGGGCACCGGGTTCATCGACATCCTCACCCCACCGCCCGACCGGCTCCCGGCCTGGATCACCGAGGCGGACGTCGATGTCTACGTCGAGGGCTTCCGGCGCAACGGCTTCTTCGGGCCCATCAGCTTCTACCGCAACATGGACACCAACTGGGTCCGCAGCAAGGACATCCCGCCCTCGATCTACACCATGCCGACCGGATTCCTGACCGGTTCGCTCGACCCGGTGATGACCATGATGCCCGATGCCGGCGCCGTGATGGCGGCGGAGCTCCCCGACTTCCGCGGCATCACCTCGGTGGAGGGGGCCGGCCACTGGGTCCAACAGGAGAACCCGGGCGAGACCAACGCCGCC
>Ga0208219_1000300_pt1 | contig 18012 bp, 19 predicted proteins | sample NGESurshal072012_7_FD_184469 | JGI IMG/M metagenome (GOLD analysis project Ga0208219, IMG submission 184469) | Arctic peat soil microbial communities from Barrow, Alaska - NGEE Surface sample 53-2 shallow-072012 (SPAdes) | ecosystem: Environmental > Terrestrial > Soil > Wetlands > Peat ... | reverse complement strand
CTCCAACGGCCGTGTGCTGGTCCGGTAGCGCGAGGGCCCGCCCGTACGGAAGCCGGGCCAGGTCGTTCCAGGTTGGGTTCGGCCATCGCGCCGGTAAGGGGTCGCATCGGCATTTTGTCGTACCCGGTGCGCATCATGCGGCTATGACAGACTGCTGTCGTCGCGCGGCGCGGAAAGCCATCCGTTCGGGTGACGCATGACCTCCAAGCCAAAGAACCTCGCCAGTGTCTCCCGCACCACCGTCGACGCTGTCGAGTGGCTCCTGCATGACGGCACGGTCCGACGCGCTAACGCAACGCCCGCGTTGCTGGTCGAGTCGATGGTCGACGCCGAGCCATTCAGGCGGGGAGCTCAGTACCAGAACCGGCACAATCAGCACGGCCTGTACTACTGGCCGCGCACCCGCCAGCTCGTTCCCTATGAGAGCGCGCTGGAGATGGCCAGCCTGGTCGAGCTGGACTTCGCTGGCGAAGCGATGCAAGTGCTCACCCAGCCGTTCCAGATCACTTTCAGAGCTGGCGCGGCGGCGGGCTTCCACACGCCCGACTTCTTCGCCGTACACGCCAACGGTGACCAGGTCGTCTACGACGTCAAGCCTTCAGCGTTCATGAACGACCGCTCCGCTTGCGCAGTTAGCTGAGACCGAACGGAAGGGTGTAACTGATCTTGGTTGTTAGTTCCGGCCTGCGCTGAGGCGGCCGTCGAAGGTGATGTCGAACGCGCCGAGGGCGGCCTTCCACCTGTTGGTCCAGCGTTTGCGGCCCTTCCCGGTCGGGTCCAGGCTCATGATCGGGTGACGAAACAAGGTGTTACATTGAGTTTCTTACGTAACTACCGGAGGCTGGCATGGACCAGGTGGCTCTCGGGCGCATCGAAGAGCAGATCGGCGAAGAGGTCAGCAAGCGCTTCCCCGGCGGCGCGGTGCAGCGGGTCAGGGTGCTGCAGTACGGCGACGAACCCATGATCGAGCCGGGAGAACTGCTGGTCCGGCTCATCGTGGAGGCCGCGGAGGGCGAGAAGGATCAGGAGCGGGCCCTCCATGCGTTCGAGGAAGCGCATGACGAGGCGCTCAAGCACTTCCGTAAGGATCTGTCGGCCGAGCTCCCCAACGTGTGGCGGATGGTCGTCCTCACCAGCAGCGACACCGGCCACGGCCCCCGGATGGTGCTGGGTGGCAGACGCTCCGACTCGCTGGCGGCGGGCGCGGCCGAAGGCGGCGAGCTGACCCCGGTGATGGCCCGGCTTGGCCGGGTGGACCTGGAAACGCTCGATGCCCTGATGACCGCGGGCATCGCCGCCAGCCGGGCCGAGGCGGTGCGCTGGGCCCTGGCCCGCATCCGTGAACGGCCGGCGTACGCGCAGCTGCGCGAGCGGGCCCGGGAGATCGAACGACTCAAGACCGAGTTCTGATCCCGCCTGCCATCAGCGCATTGCGGCCGGGCCCGGCGGGTTTCCGCAGCCGGGCCCGGTGTCTCGCAGGGCGTCCCAGGGTTCACTGGCTGTCGTACTCGTCGTGGCGGCGCCACCACATGCCGTTCTCGTTGCGGCCGAGCGGCGCGCGGTCGAGCCACTGGTACATGCCCCAGAGGCCGTCCAGCCCGCGCCCGTAGGCCGAGTAGGTGTGGTAGACGACGCCGTCCTCGAGCGCGAACGTGCTCACGCCGGGCCCTTCCCGCCGGTATGTCGCCCAGTCCGTTCCGACGATGCCCGAGGCGAACTCATCGAGCCCGGTACTTTCCTGGCCGGGGGCCGGCCGGAAGTCCGTGGTGGCGAAGTTGTACTCGCCGGCTCCCGACTCCCACTCTTCTCTGGTGACCGCCGCCTGGAAGTCGTGGTTGAAGTCGCTGCCGGACGACGACGCCCAGGGGAAGCTCCAGCCCATCCGCCGCTTGTAGGCCTGCAGTTTCGCCAGCGGAGCCCGGGACACCGCGCAGAGGGTGACGTCGTGATTGGCCAGGTGCACGACGGAGCCGTCGAAGCCGTCCGCGATCGCCGAGCAGGATGGGCATCCGGCCGTGTAGTCGGCCCCGAACATGAAGTGGTAGACGAGCAGCTGCGACCGTCCGGCGAAGAGATCGGCCAGGGAGGCCGGGCCCTCGTCGGCGTCGAAACGGTACTCCTTGTCCATCCGGACCCAGGGCAGCTCCTGCCGTCTGCGCGCCAGCTCGTCGCTGCGCCGGGTCAGCGCCTTCTCGTCCTGGAGCAGCTCCAGCCGGGTGGCCAGCCACTCTTCACGTGTTCCGGTCTTGTGAGCGGTCATGGTTCTCTCTCCTCAATGTTGTTAACAGCAGGCTGGGCGGCGTCCCGGGCCGGGGACGTCTCACATCGGCGGCATGAGCCCGGGGACCGACGAGGGCGCGATGACGATGAGGACTCCAAGCCCGATGATCGCCAGCGCCAGCGGCACATCGACGGCGGCCTTCGCGGGCAGGAGCTTCTGGGCCAGGGCGAGGACGGCGATCACGACCATCCAGGTGATGCTCATGACGCCCAGCGCCACCAGCATCAGCATCAGCCCGATGCTTGAGCCGACACAGCAGAGCCCGAACCCGAATCCGGAGTGCACGCTCTCCCGGCAGCGCCGGCGGAAGTCCTGCTTGACCGGCGTCAGCTCATAGGCGCCGGCCGCGATCACCACCACGCCGGCCGCAAGAGCCCCGTGCGGCCGGTACAGCGCATACACCACGACGCCCACGAGGGCCCAGACAGCCAGGTAGGACCCGACGAACAGCGGCATGGCACGCGCGCGGCCGCTGGCCTGGACGCGCCTGATCACCGCCGGTACCGCGCCCGGCAGCATCATGGCTGCCATCATGGCCACCCACACGGCGGCGAAGGACGCGAACGTGCCGAGCCGGGTCGCGACACCCATGTTCATCCCGGTCATCTGCCGGATCGCGACCACCCAGCATGCGGCGGCGAGCGCGAGGGTCGCCGTTAGCGGGCCGGCTGTCGCCGCGCCCGGGCCGGACCGGACCTGGACGGTGTCCCTCCCCGTGCTCACGAGGGGACCGGTTCTGCGCCGGCGGACGCGAGCTGGTGCTCGAACGCCTTGACCGCGCCGTCGCGCCAGCCCTCGGCCAGGGTCCGGGCCATGGGATCGGGGAAGATGTCTTCCTCGCCGCCCTCTACGCCATCGAAGATGGCCCGGGCGACCGACTCTGCGGAGGCCTTCGGTATGTCCAGGCCGCGGTTCATGTCCGTGTCCGTCGGGCCGGTCAGCACGGCGTGGACCCGCACGCCCCGCCCGGCCAGCAGCGCCCGCTGCGACTGGGTCAGGGAGAACGCGGCCGCCTTGGAGGCCGAGTAGGCCGGGATGACCGGCAGCGGGGCGAAGGCGTTCAGCGACAGGTTATTGACGATGGCTCCCCGCGAGGCAAGGAGCAAAGGCAGGAAAGCCTGGGTCACGGCGTAGGTGCCGAACAGGTTGACCGCGAGATGCTTTTCCAGAGCGCCGCGGTCGCTGAGGTCGTCGTAAACCGCCACCCCGGCGTTATTGACGAGGACGTCGAGAGACTCCACTTCGCCGGCCGCCGCCTGGATCTGGGCCGCGCTGGTCACGTCCAGGGTCAGCGGCGTGACGCGGCGGTCGGGGTGGGTCAGGGGCTGGCGCGTGCCGGCGTACACCCGCTTCGCGCCTCGCCTGAGGGCTTCCTGGACCAGCGCCTGCCCGATGCCGCGGTTGGCGCCGGTGACTAGCAGGGTCTTGTGTTCGATGGTCATATGTTCTCCTCGGTAGTGGGGACTGTCTGCGGACTGCGGAGGTCCGGCGGAGCCGGGGCCTCGAGCACGCGCTGCAGCCGGGCAAGCTGGCCGTCCCAGTCCCGGGCCAGCGCCGCGAGGTAGGACTGGGCCATCGCCATCGGCGCCGCGTTGACCCGGTAGCGGACCCGGCGGCGCTCGCCAAGCTCGGCGAGTACGAGGCCCGCACCGGCGAGCAGGTCGAGGTGCTTAGTGATCGCCTGCCGCGAGATCGGCAGCAGGCTGGCCAGGTCGGTTGCCGTCGCCGGGCCGCGGCCAGCGAGGGCACTGAGGATGCCGCGCCGGGTTGGCTCGGCGAGCGCGGCGAAAACTGCCTCTGCAGCTGCCTCCGGGTCAGGCCGGGACATGGAGGCAGCCGGCCAGCGCCGCCGCCCAGACCCGTTCCGGCGGCTGGGCGGGAGTGATGGTGCGCTCGATGCGATCTGGGATGGGCATGAGAACCTCCGCTTATGGCAACCACTCGGTTGCCATAAATCTATGGCAACCGAGTGGTTGCGTCAAGTCCCGGGCTCCCCCGGCCTCCGCCGGTCCTTATGACGCGGCGGGTTCCGCTCCCACGAGCGCCGCATACTGGTGCTCGAGCGCCTTGGCCGCACCACTGCGCCAGCTGTCGGCCAGGGTCTGGGCCATGGGATCGGGGAAGATGTCCTCCTCGCCGTGCTCCACGCCGTCGAAGATGGCCCGGGCGACCGACTCCGGGGAGGCCTTCGGCACGTCGAAGCCCCGGGACATATCGGTGTCCACGTAGCCGGTCAGCACGGCGTGGACGCTCAGGCCCTGCCCGGCGAGCAGCGCCCGCAGCGACTGGGACAGGGAGAACGCGGCCGCCCTGGAGATCGAGTAGGCCGGGATAAACGGCAAGGCCGCCAGGGCCGTCACCGACAGGACGTTGACGATGGCGCCCCGGGCCCGGGTCAGCTGCGGCAGGAAGGCCTGGGTCACGCCGTAGGTGCCGAAGAGGTTGACCGCCAGATGCTTTTCCAGCGCGCCGGGGTCGCTGAGGTCGTCGTAGAGCCCCAGGCCGGCGTTGTTGATGAGGATGTCGAGGGACCCGACCCTCCCGGCCGCGGCCTGGATCTGCGCCGCGCTGGTCACGTCCAGGCTCAGCGGCGTAACCCGCTCGTCTGGATGAGCCAGGGGCTGGCGGGTGCCGGCGTACACGCGCGCCGCCCCCCGCCTGAGGGCCTCCTCCACCAGTGCCTGCCCGATGCCCCGATTGGCCCCGGTCACCAGCACGGTCTTGCCTTCGATTGACATATGCACTCCCGGCACATAACGGACCGTCCGCGGTCCTGCCGGCCCGGATCGTCCGGGCCGTCGGTTAGGTAGACACGGCGACGCCGGGAAAGTCGCCGTCCACCAGCCGTGGATCAGTCGCGCGCCGGCACGATGGAGTCGGCGGCGATCGTCAGCACGACCCGCGTCTCGGGCCTGCCCGTGAAGTTCGGGTACGGGGTGCCGAGATACTTCTGGGAGATCTCATCGATGCTCTCGGCGCCGCCTTCGCTCGTCGAGGCGATCACGCGCCCGCGCACCGCGTAGTAGCGCCGGGTGTTGCCGGGGTCGGCGATGTTGACCGCCACGCGGGGATCGCGGGTGACGTTCCGGACTTTCTGCGTCCAGTCCGGGCTGTTGATCAGGATGTGCTCACCGTCGGTGGTTACCCAGGTCTGGGTCAGCTGAGGTGAGCCGTCGGGCATGAGGGTGGCCAGGAAGCAGGGACTGGGCTGGCGCAGCAGCTCGAGCAGCCCGTCGGGCAAGGGCACGGACATGATGGTTCCCTTCGGTGGTGAGCCGGCAGCGGGGCCGCCGGGATCGCGGTGACAACGGTAACAGGATGCTGTTAGCGTTGGCACTGGCCTGCTCGCGTGACCGCGTTCTCCCGCGTTACGCTCACCGGCATGGCGCTCCCCTCCGAAGCTCTGGTCCGGGCGTTCGCGCCCACCGGACGCCTCCGTGCGTCCATCAACGTGGGCAACCCGGTCCTCGCCCACCGGGATGCGGGCACTGGCGAGGCGGGCGGAGTGTCGGTCGATCTGGCCGGCGCGCTAGGGCGTGAACTGGGCCTGCCGGTGGAGCTGATCGTGTTCGGCAAAGCGGCCGAGTCCGTGGAGGCGGTGCGGGGCGAGCAGGCCGACGTCGGCTTCTTTGCCATCGACCCGGCCCGCGGCCAGGGCCTGCGGTTCACCGCGCCATACGTGCTGATCGAGGGCAGCTACCTCGTCCCGCAGGGGTCGGCCGTGCGGGACAACGCCGGGGTGGATCACCCCGGGACCCGGGTGGCCGTCGGCCAGGGCAGCGCCTACGACCTCTTCCTGTCCCGTGAACTGCGCGCCGCCCAGGTTGACCGGGTGGCCGGTGCGCCTGCGGTGCTGCAGGCGCTGAAGTCCGGCCAGGCGGACGTCGCGGCCGGGATCCGGCAGGTCCTGGACGGCTGGGCTGGCGCGGATCCATCGCTGCGCGTGCTGTCCGGCCGGTTCATGGTGATCCAGCAGGCCATGGGCCTGCCGGCCGGGCGCGGTGACGCGGCGGCGGAGGCCCTGGCCGGGTTCGTGGAGCGGATGAAGGCCTCCGGCTTCGTCGCCGAGGCGCTGGCCCGGCATGGCGTCCAGGGCGCCTCCGTCGCACCTGGCTAGCGGCCTTCCCCATGCGTCACTGAATCGGCGGGCGCTCCGGCGGCTGTTCGCCCATGCGCGCCAACAGCCCAGCGTGAGAAAGACTGGGCACCTGGACGGTGTTCAGGCCTCAGGCGGCGTCGCTTTACGGTAGGTGAGGTAGAAGTCGGCGGTGAACTCCGGACCGTTCTCGGCCTTCTCCCAGCGGCCCGAGATGGTACGAGCGTCATCACTGATCTTCCCGGTGAACCGCTGCGCGAATGGGTCGCCCTCGCGCTGGAGAACCCACTGCCTGCTGTCGATGTGCATGGTGTATGTACGGCACACCCCGCGCTCGTCGCTGTAGAGCTGGACATAGGTGCCATTGGCAGCGTCACACCCGATGATCGAGGTGCTGTCGGGGGCGCCCGGCACATCGATGGTCATGCGCTGGACGAGATGCGCGCGCGAGGGATGCCACTGAAAACTTGCCCGGCCCTCACCGGGCCACGCCTGACCGTCCGCGCCCTTTGCCTCCACAGCCCAGTCGCCCACCAGCAACTCCAGAGCCTGCAGTGCCTTTTCTGCGCTTGGTTGCTCCATCATGATGCCTCCTCTTGGTCCGAGGCGTTCCTCGCCGGCCCGCCTCACTCCTTCGGCTGGCCAGCTGTCACCCGATGGAGACGATGAGGCCAGCGCCGACTCATCGGCAGCGCTCCAGATTCCCGGCACTGCGATCGCGAGGGAGGCGGCGCCAGGGCTCCCCCGCTCACATCGCCGGTGACCTCCCCGCTTTCACCAGCGCGCAATCAAGCGTTGCTTTGACCTGCGCTTTGAGGTCTGTTTTGAGGCTGCCGCTGGCGTTGACGAGTGCCTGCATAACTGCCGCCAGCCTGGGGGACACGGGACTGCCCCGGGCCCGGGGCAGTCCCTCACCATGTCAAAGAGCTCTACGGGCTACCCCGGCCGGAATCGTTCGTATGCTTCCGCCATCACTCCGAAGCTCAGTGCGCGACTTGACACGCCGAGCATCCTCACACGATCTGCGCCGGTCAATGCTCGCTCTTTTCATGCGGCCCAACCGCCCGATCAGCCCGTTCTACGCGCCGAAGCACCAGCGCCAGGGTCCCAGCGCGCGCATATTGGCCGAGACGCTAGCCAAGCTGGTCAGCACACCCGGCGGGCCGAGGGTTACCGCGGCTCGTAGGACAGGTTGGGCCGCAGCCAGCGCTCGACCTCGGTGACGCCGAGGCCGCGCCGGTGCGCGTAGTCCCGCACCTGGTCCGCGCCGATGCGCCCCACCGTGAAGTACCGCGACGCCGGGTGGGCGAAGATCAACCCGCTGACGCTGGCCGCCGGGGACATGGCGAACGACTCGGTCAGCCACATGCCGAGACGCTCGGCGCCGAGCAGGCTGAACAGCTCCTTCTTGAGGCTGTGGTCCGGGCTCGCGGGGTAGCCGAGCGCCGGGCGGATGCCGCGGAACCGCTCCGCGTGCAGGTCCTCGAGGGCCGGCTCGGCGTCCGGCTCGAACCAGTCGCGCCGCGCCTGCAGGTGGATGTGCTCAGCGAAGGCCTCGGCGAGGCGGTCCGCGAGCGCCTTGACCATGATGGCCCGGTAGTCGTCCTGCTCCGCCTCGTACCTCGCGGCGAGGGCATCCGCGCCGTGGATGGTCACGGCGAACCCGCCCAGGTGGTCGCCGGCGGGCGCGACGTAGTCCGCCAGGGACCGGTTGGCGCGGCCTGGCGGCTTCTGCGTCTGCTGGCGCAGCATCGGGAACCGCACGGTGTCCCGGGCGGCGCCGAGCACGATGTCGTCACCGTCCGCGTGGGCGGGCCAGAACCCGTAACAACCCCGGGCCTCGAACGATCCGTCCGCGATGATCTCGTCCAGCAGCGCGTTGGCGTCGTCGTAAAGCTCGCGGGCCACCGGCTGGTCGAGGATGGCCGGGTATTTGCCTTTCAGCTCCCAGGCCAGGAACAGGAACTGCCAGTCGATCAGCGCGCGCAGGTCCTTGATCTCGGGGCTGCTCGCGGCGACGCCGGTGAAGGCGGGCACGGGCAGGTCCCCGAAATCGGCCTGCTCGGGGTTACCGCGGGCGTCCTGGAGCGTCAGCAGCCGCCGGTGCTGCTGGCTGGCGTGCTGCTCGCGCAGCCGTTCCTGCTCAGCCCGGTTGTCCGCGTCGAGCTGGCTGGCGCGGCCGGGATCGAGCAGGCTGGACATCACCCCGACGACGCGGGACGCGTCCAGCACATGGACCGCCGGCCCCTCGTAGGCGGGGGCGATCCGCACGGCGGTGTGCTGCCGCGAGGTGGTGGCCCCGCCGATGAGCAGCGGGAGCCGGAGGCCGCGGCGCTGCATCTCGGCGGCGGTGCCCGCCATCTCGTCGAGGGACGGTGTGATCAGGCCGGACAGCCCGACCGCGTCCGCGCCCTCGGCGGCCGCCGTGTCCAGGATCGTGGCCGCCGGGACCATCACCCCCAGGTCGATGACCCGGTAGTTGTTGCAGCCCAGCACCACACCCACGATGTTCTTGCCGATGTCGTGCACGTCGCCTTTGACGGTGGCCAGCACGATGGTGCCCTGCCCGCGCTCGTCGGCGGCGCGCCCCTCCAGCCGGGCCTGCTCTTTCTCGGCTTCCATGAACGGCTCGAGGTAGGCGACGGACCGTTTCATCGCCCGGGCACTCTTCACCACCTGCGGCAGGAACATCTTCCCGGCGCCGAACAGGTCGCCGACTGTCTTCATGCCGTCCATCAGCGGGCCCTCGATCACGTCGAGGGGACGCTCGTGCTGGAGCCGGGCCTCCTCGGTATCGGTCTCGATGAAGTCGACGATGCCGTGCACGAGCGCGTGCCTCAGCCGCTCCCCCACCGGCGCGTCCCGCCAGGCCAGGTCCACGGTGCGGACGGTGGCGGAGCCGGTGACGGTCTCGGCGAAGGCGACCAGCCGGTCGGTGGCGTCGGCGCGGCGGTCGAACAGCACGTCCTCGACCAGCTCGAGCAGGTTCGCCGGGATGTCCTGGTAGACGGCCAGCTGCCCGGCGTTCACGATGCCCATGTCCAGCCCGGCCCGGACCGCGTGGAACAGGAACGCCGAGTGCATGGCTTCGCGCACCACGTCGTTGCCCCGGAAGGAGAACGACAGGTTGGAGATCCCGCCGCTGGTGCGGGCGCCGGGGCAGCGCTCCTTGATCAGCGGCAGCGCCTCGAGGAAGGCCTTGGCGTAGCCGTTGTGCTCGCTGATCCCGGTGGCCACGGCCAGCACGTTGGGATCGAACACGATGTCCTCGGGGGCGAAGCCGGCCTGGCGGGTCAGCAGGTCGTAGGCCCGGCCGCAGATCGACACCTTGCGGTCGACGGTGTCGGCCTGGCCCTGCTCGTCGAAGGCCATGACCACGACGCCCGCGCCGTAGTCGCGGATGCGCCGGGCCTGGCGCAGGAACGGCTCCTCGCCCTCCTTCATGCTGATCGAGTTGACCACGCCCTTGCCCTGCACGCATTTCAGCCCGGCCTCGAGCACGGACCACCGGGAACTGTCGATCATCACCGGGATGCGGGCCACTTCGGGCTCGGTCGCGATCAGGTTCAGGAAGGTCGTCATGGCCTCCTGGCTGTCGAGCAGGTCCGCGTCCATGTTCACGTCGAGCAGGTTGGCTCCCCCGCGCACCTGCTCCAGCGCCACGTCGACGGCGCCCTGATGGTCGCCGCCCTCGATGAGCCGCCGGAACCGCCGGGACCCGGTGACGTTGGTCCGCTCGCCAATCATCACGAACCCCGTGTCCGGGCCGATCGTGAAGGTCTCCAGGCCGCTGAAGCGCGTCCTGGGTGGCGCTGCGGGCAGCGCCCGCGGCGGCATCCCGGACACGGCGGCGGCGATCTGCGCGATGTGATCCGGCGTCGTCCCGCAGCAGCCGCCGACGATGTTGACCAGTCCCGCGCTGGCGAAGTCGGCGAGCAGCCCGGAGGTCTCCGCCGCCGTCTGGTCGTAGCCGCCGAACGCGTTGGGCAGCCCGGCGTTCGGGTGGCAGGCGGTGTAGGTGCCGGCCAGCCGGGACAGCTCGGCGACGTACGGGCGCATCTCCTCGGCGCCCAGCGAGCAGTTCACGCCGGCCACCAGGGGGCTCGCGTGCTCGATCGCGGTCCAGAACCCCTCGATGGTCTGCCCGGACAGCGTCCGGCCGCTCCGGTCGACGACCGTCACCGAGATCCACAGCGGCAGCTGGGGGGCGGCGGAGCGGGCGGCGGCGATCGCGGCCTTGGCGTTCAGCGTGTCGAAGATCGTCTCGATCAGCAGCAGGTCGACGCCGCCGTCGGCCAGCGCCTGAATCTGTTCTTCGTACGCGGCCTGAACCTGGTCGAAGGAGACCGCCCGGTAGGACGGGTCCTCCACCCGAGGGGACAGCGAGAGGGTGACGTTCATCGGCCCGACCGAGCCGGCCACGAACCGGCCGCCGGCCTCGTCGGCGGCCTGGCGGGCCAGCTGGGCGCCCCGCAGGTTCATCTCCGGGACCAGTGGCTGCAGGCCGTAGTCGGACTGGCCGACGCTGGTGGCCGTGAAGGTGTTGGTGCTGGTGATGTCCGCGCCGGCCGCGAGGTATTTCCGGTGCGCATCCAGGACAAGGTCCGGCCGGGTCAGGTTCAGCAGGTCCGGATCACCGGTCACGTCCCGCGGGTGGTCGCGCAGCCGCTCCCCGCGGTAGTCGGCCGGCGTCAGCCCGGTGCCCTGGAACATCGTGCCCCAGGCCCCGTCGAGCACCACGATGCGCTGGCCCAACAGCCCGCGCAGTGCTGCCTCCGCGCCCTCAGCCGCCCCGAATGAGCCCACCGGCCACCTCCCGTACTGGGAGGCGCCCTTGGTTCACCGTCGGGGCCGAGCGTGGCGGGCGGATGCCCGTTGCAGCGCCTCTCGGCCCCGGGCTGAGGATACCCGGAGGGTCCCCCAGGTTCCAGCGCCCAGCCGATCGGCCTGGCCGTGCGGTGACCCCGGCGTGCGTCACCGGCCTGATCCCAGGCCCGGGCCAGGTGGCGGTCAGTGACCCCGCTGGGCGTCCCTGACCTTCATGAACATGGCCATCAGCTGCATTTTCCGCTGCGGGTCCAGCGTCTTGAACCGGGCCATGGCTTCCTGCGGGGTGCGGGCGTCCGCCAGGGCCGCCAGGGGTGAGTCCGACCGGGCCAGCCGGTCCCGCTCCGCCGGGGTGAGCTGCTGCAGCAGTACCAGGACGTCCTCCAGGCGTTTCGCCTGGCTGATGCGGGCCATCAGGTCATCGCCGGAATGATCCACGTGATCAGGCAGCACCGAGGCGGGGATCGCGGCCACGATGCGACCTGGTCTGGTCCCCCACCGACTCGCAGGCGCAGCTGCTCGGCCTGATCAACGGCGCGACGAAGAGCCTGCGCATCTACAGCGAGGAGATGGGCGACGCCACCATCGAGGACGCGCTCATCCAGGCGGCCAAGCGCGGCGTCGACGTGCAGATCTGCGGGGAGAACACCGGCGGCGAGTACGACAGCGACTTCTCCCGGCTGGCCGCCGCCGGGGTGCACATCAGCTACTACAGCTCCTCCCAGGGCTTCTACATCCACGGGAAGGTGATCGAGACCGACTACGGCACCGGCCACGCGAAGGTGTTCATCGGCTCGGAGAATTTCTCCAGCACCTCGCTCAACCGGAACCGCGAACTCGGCCTGATCGTCGCCAGCCAGAAGGTGATGTCCGCGATCGCCAGCACCTTCGCTGCCGACTACCGCAACGGCAAGCACTGGTCATAGCCGCCGGCGCGCCCTGTGACGCGCGCACCTGCTGCTATGGGGTGCTACATGCGCTGGCACCTGGTGACGTAGTGGTAGACGAGCACTGACCTGAGCAGGCCAATGAGCCACGGATAGCGTGGCGGCATGACGAGCACCATGCACGCCGTGGCTTACCGCAAGCCCCTGCCCAGCTCGGACCCAGCCAGCCTGGAGGACATCGAGCTCCCGGTCCCGGAGCCGGGGCCCCGGGATCTGCTGGTCCGGGTCGAGGCGGTGTCGGTGAACCCGGTGGACGTGAAGATGCGGGCCGCCAGCGATCCGGGCGGTCAGCCCCGGGTGCTCGGCTTCGACGCCGCGGGCGTGGTGACCGCGACCGGCAGCGAGGTGAGCATGTTCGCCCCCGGCGACGAGGTCTGCTACGCCGGGTCCGTCGGCCGCCCGGGCAGCGACGCCCAGTTCCAGCTGGCCGACGAGCGGATCGTCGGGCACAAGCCGCGAAAGCTGTCTTTCGCGCAGGCCGCTGCGCTGCCCCTGACCAGCCTCACCGCGTGGGAGACGCTGTTCGACCGGTTCCGGCTCGACGCGGCGACCTCCGGCACCCTGCTGGTGCTTGCCGCGGCGGGTGGCGTCGGGTCCATGGTCATCCAGCTGGCCCGCGCGCTCACCCGGCTCACCGTGATCGGCACCGCCTCGCGGCCTGAGTCACGCCAGTGGGCGCTGGATCTCGGCGCCCATCACGTGGTGGACCACCACCACCTGGTGCCCGACGTCCGGGACTTCGCGCCGAACGGTGTCCGCTACGTGTTCTCCCCGCACACCGGCGGCATGATCGGTACGTTCGCCGAGCTGCTCCAGCCCGGGGGCGAGATCACCGCCATCGACGAGCCCGAGGGCCTCGACCTGCTCCCGCTGAAGAACAAGAGCATCACGTTCCACTGGGAGTTCATGTTCACCCGGTCGATGTACCAGACCGCGGACATGATCGCCCAGCACGACGCCCTGGAGCGGGTCGCGGAGCTGGTGGACGCCGGGTCCCTCCGGACCACCCTCACCACCGAGCTGAGCCCGTTCAGCGCGGCCACGCTGCGCCGGGCACACGCGATGGTGGAAGACGGCCACATGACCGGGAAGGTCGTGGTGTCCGGCTTCTGAGCCCTCCGATTCGTTCCTGGATCACGCTGCCGGGAGTGGGCTGTCGAGGGTGATCCATCCTCCGGGGTTGGTGAGGTGGAGGGTGCCGTTCGGGGTGCCGGTGATGGTCCAGCCGAGGGCGTGGATGAAGTGGTGATGGTGCAGGTGGCAGAACAGCACCAGGTCTTCCAGGGCGGTGGCGCCGCCTTTGCCCCAGGGGCGGATGTGGTGGGCGGTGGCCCAGGCGGCCAGCGCCTCGCAGCCGGGCCAGCGGCAGCGCCGGTCGCGGGCCTCCAGCGCCCGCCGCAGCCCCGCCGGCTCGGTCCGCGCGGTCCGGCCCACCCCCAGCGGCAGTCCGTCACGCCACCGGATCGCGCCGACCTGTGCGCCGCAGCACAGGGCCAGGACCTGCCGGGCGGTCAGGAAGGTCCCGTGCCCGGTCTGGCCGGGCGGCGGTCCGGTGATCAGTCCCGGTGGGCCCCCGGCCTGGCCCCGGTCCGGTGTCCCCGCACCGTGCGCGGTCCCGGCACCTTGAGCGGTCCCGGCACCCTGCGGCGTCCCCGTGTTCTGCCCGGGCTGACCCGCCCCGGCCTGGCCAGGGCCGGTCGTGGCGCCTGCGGCCTGGGCGAGGGTCTCGTCCTTGACCAGCACCGTGATGTGCGGCGCCGCACCGTGCCGCTCCGGCGCCTTCCCCGCGTCCAGCGCCGCCTTGCAGGCGGCGACCAGCCCATCCATCCGCCGCTGCGCCGCCGTCCGCCCGTCAGCCAGGCCGCCGGGCGGGCTGAACGCCTCCGCCGCGGTCCGCACGATCTCATACGAGACCGCATCCCCGCACGCCCCCGACAGGGTGCCTGTCGCATCCAGGGTGAGGCCGAACGACAGGTGGCGCCGGTCCCAGCGGCGCTGTTCGCGTTCTTCCGCCGCCGCCGGATCGGCCCGGTAGGCCACCTCGTCGGCGAACTGCCGGAACCGGGCGGTGTCCAGCCCCGGCGCATGATCGAGTAACGCCCGCTCCGCGATCGCGGCCGTGTCCTCACCCAGCCCGGCGAGAGTGCGGACGATGATCTGGGCCTGGTCGAACGACACCGTCCCGGCGTCCACCGCTTTCTGGGTGGCTTCCAGCCCGGCCAGGCCGCGGGCGGTGGCCACCACCGCCGCCGCATGCCCCGGGGCCAGCCCGCACCGGGTCCGCAGGAACGCCGACGCGGACTTATGCCCGGCTTCGGCGGCCCCGCCCGTTGCGTCCAGGGTGGCGGTCAGGCGGGACAGCTGTGCTTGTGCCTGGCTGATGAACATGGCCAGATCACCGATCTGGCCCATCAGGCAGGCCGCATCCAAAGCGGCAGGATCGAGGCGGGCCAGCTCGGCCAGCGCCGCGTCCCGGGCAGACTGCTCAGGTAAACACATATTCGAATCATCCCACTCACTACCGACAAAAGGTCGCCAGCAGCAGCCGGGACGCAGTGATTGATGAGGACACTGCCGATGCCTGCGAGATGGCGGGGAGCTCTGGATTCGGGCCCCGGCTGGGCAGAAGTTCAGGTCCGCCCGAGAGACTGCCGGAGGGTCAGGCGTCAGGCGGTCAGGCCTCAGGCGGTCAGCGGGCGTGCCGGTGCTGGCCGCGGGAGGGCGGCCCCGCGGCCAGGCGGTGGCCCCCGCCGGTCGCCGCCGCGCGCCTGGCCGGCGGGCGCCCGGCCGCTGAGCCTCCGCCTGCTGAGTCCCTCGCCGCTGACCCGCCCACCAGGGGGCGCACCGGGGCGAAGTGCACCAGCAGGTTGTAGGTGACCACGGCGATGGCCAGGTGCATGACCATGAGCACCGCCACCGCCTTGGCCGACTCGCCCATGTGCAGGATCCACAGGTCAGGCAGCCACAGGACGAGCGTCACCAGGATGGCCAGGCGGAAGAACAGCCACCGCGGCGCCGAGCTGATTCTCGTCACGACCGGCCAGGCCACACAGGCGATGATCACGCCGACCACGGTCAGCTTGGCGTAGTCGGAGAACTGGAAGTGCACGAATCCCTTAGTGCTGGGGAAGACGGCCTCGCCGATGACGACCAGGAGGGCGTCGGCCGCCAGCGATCCGGCGATCGAGGCAATCGAGGCCAGCAGGACCCGCACGGCGGACGGCTGGCGGTGCCGCGGCGAGAAGTCCACGCGGACCAGGGACGCGAGCTGATTCAGCATGCCGCCACGGTAGTGGAGTTACCTAGAGACCCATCACCCAGGTCCCGGGGAGCCGCTGGTCGGACCGCGACTGGCGCACCGCGACTGGCCGCATCAGGACTGGCCGCATCAGGACTGGCCGCATCAGGACTGGCCGCATCAGGAGAGGACCGCCCAGCCGTGCGGCGGCAGGATCACCTGCGCGTCCGGACCGCCCGCCCCGGCCAGCGCGCCCGGCCCGGCCAGGCTCTCCCGCGCACCCGGGACGTCGGCCCGGACCTCCTGGTCCGCCAGGCTGAGCACCACCACCAGGCTCTGCTCCCCCGGATCCTCCGCTGCGCCGCCGGCGGCCACCCGGTAGATCATCTGCTCGTTGGCCAGGTGCAGCATCGTGGTCTGCGCCCGGTGCAGCCAGGGATGGCGGCGGCGCAGGCCGATCAGGTCCTGATGCAGCCGGTAGACCGGCCAGCCGGTGGGCGCCAGTTCCTCCGGGTCCCCGGGGAACGCGGGCCGGATCTCGTCGTCCCCGCCGGCCCGCTCCTCCTTGATGCCCCGGAAGGCCTGCTCGTCGCCGTAGTAGATGGCGGGCGTGCCGCCCACGGTGAGCAGCACGGCCAGCGCATGGGCCAGGTGCCGGTCGTCCTCCAGCCGGCTGGCCAGCCGGGTCACGTCGTGGTTGCCCACGAAGGTCAGCGGCACAAACGTCTCCAGGAAACTGTTGTGCCGGCCCAGGGCGTGGCCCAGCTCGAACAGGTTGCGGTCGTTCAGCGCGCTCCAGATGGCCTTCCACAGCTCGTACTGGGTCACCGAGTCCAGGCCGGACGCGACCACGAAGCCGGGATAGTCACCGTGGATCACCTCGCCGACCAGGTACGCCCCGGGATGCCCGGCCCGGACACGGGGCACTACCTCGGCCCAGAAAGCCGCGGGCACCGCGTAGGCCGCGTCCAGCCGCCAGCCGTCCGCACCCGCGTCCAGCCAGTGATTCATCACCCCGGCCACATAGCTGGCCACGGCCGGCTCGTCGTGGTTGAGCGCCACCAGGGCGTCGTGCCCCTCGAACGACGCGTACTCCGGCTCCCGGCCGGGCCGCCAGTCCGGCGGCCAGGCCAGCCGGAACCACGAGGCCTCCGGCGCGGCTGGTCCCTGCTCCAGCACCCGGCGGAAGGCCGGGAACTCCCGGCCCACGTGGTTGAAGACCCCGTCGAGCAGCACCCGCAGCCCCCGCGCGTGGGCGGCCTCGACCAGGCCGGCGAAGTCCCGCTCGTCCCCGAGCCGGGGATCGATCCGGTAATGGTCGGTCGTGTCGTACCCGTGCGTCTGCGAGGCGAAGACCGGCCCGAGCGCGAGCCCGGAGGCGCCCAGGTCCACCGCGTAATCCAGCCATGTGGTCAGCTGCCCGAGCCGGTGCATAACCGGCCCGGCCTGTTCCCCGGCCGGCTCCGTGGCATCCTCCGCGGAGGTGAAGCCGAGCGGGTAGACCTGCCACCAGATGGCGTGCTTGACCCAGTCCGGCACGCGTTGCTCCTCAGCCCTCGACAGATGCGACACGTTACTCCGTCCCCCCGGGGAGACTCCGGGACCCCGGGCAAGACTCGCGTACGTTACCGGCATGACTGCAGACGTACGGACTGGGCCGGTGTTCCGCCAGCCGGGCACGGTGCTCACTGACCACATGTTCACGGTCCCGCTCGACCACCAGCGGCCGGACGGCGAGCAGATCGAGGTGTTCGCCCGCGAGGTCGCGCCGGCCGGGCGCCGCGACAGCGACCCGGGCTTGCCGTGGCTGGTCTACCTCCAGGGCGGCCCCGGGTTCGGCAGCCCGCGCCCGTTCGGCCGCGAGTCCTGGCTGAGCCGGGCCCTCGACGACTACCGGGTGCTGCTCCTGGACCAGCGCGGCACCGGCCGGTCCACCCCGGCCTCCCGGCACACGCTGGCCCGGCTCGGCAGCCCCCGGGCCCAGGCCGACTACCTGAGCCTGATGCGGGCCGACTCGATCGTCGCGGACGCGGAACTCATCCGGCGGCGGCTGACTGGCGGCCAGCCGTGGAGCGTGCTGGGCCAGAGCTTCGGCGGTTTCTGCGCGGTGACCTACCTGTCCTTCGCGCCGGAGGGAATCCGGGAGGCGTTCATCACCGGCGGCCTGCCGGGCCTCGGCGCCACAGCCGATGACGTGTACCGGGTCACGTATCTGATCGTGGCCGAACGCAACCGGCGGCACTACGAGCGGTTCCCGATGGACGCGGACCGGGCCCGGGCCGTGGCCCGCCACCTGGCCAGCCATGAGGTGATCATGCCCGGCGGCGCGCGGCTCACGGTGCCGGCCTTCCAGAGCCTGGGCCGGATGCTGGGCGCCGCCGGCGGCAGCGACACCCTGCACTACCTCCTGGAGGATGCGTTCGCCGGAGATGTGATCTCCGACGCGTTCCTGGCCCGCGCCGCCGCCGAACTGTCGTTCGCCGAGGCTCCGCTGTACGCCCTGGTGCACGAGGCGTGCTACGCCCAGGGGGCCGCGACACGCTGGGCCGCGGACCGGATCATGGCCGAGTTCGGTGAGTTCGACCCGGCCGCGGCGGTGGACGGCGACATCACGCTGCTGTTC
>Ga0208219_1000299_pt1 | contig 18066 bp, 18 predicted proteins | sample NGESurshal072012_7_FD_184469 | JGI IMG/M metagenome (GOLD analysis project Ga0208219, IMG submission 184469) | Arctic peat soil microbial communities from Barrow, Alaska - NGEE Surface sample 53-2 shallow-072012 (SPAdes) | ecosystem: Environmental > Terrestrial > Soil > Wetlands > Peat ... | reverse complement strand
GCGCTGCCGTTGTTGTTCGACTGCGAGTCGTAGGCGTAGAGCGTCTCCGTGAAGCCGTGGACGCCCTGGTTGTAGATCGACGCAAGACCCGAGTGGGTCACGATCGCGACCGCGGTCAAGGTCAACACCATTGTCGGCACGAACAGCGCGCCGAGGGCGGCGATCTTGATCTCTCGCGCCTCGATCTTCTTGCCGAGCCATTCAGGCGTTCTCCCCACCATCAGCCCGGCGATGAACACCGCGATGATGATGTAGAAGAACATTCCGTATAGGCCGGAGCCGACGCCGCCGAAGACCACCTCTCCGAGGAAGAGGTTGACGAGCGGGACCGCGCCGCCCGTAGGGGTCTGGGCGTCGAAGCCGGCGTTGACGGAGCCGTTTGAGGCGTCGCTCGTCGCGACCGTCCAGAGCGTCGAGTTGGCCTGGCCGAAGCGGATCTCCTTGTCGGCCATGTTCCCGCCGCTCTGCGCGCTCGACTGCGTGATATTCACGCCCGAATTACGCAACACCTGCGACCCGTGTTGCTCCGCCGGCAAGTTGACCGCCACGCCGATGGCGAAGATGGAGAACATCGCCGCGAACACCATCCACGCATGTCGACGGGCGCCGACCGTCTTCCCGAACATGAAGACCTGGCCCGCCGGGATGAGGAGGATCGCCAGCAGCTCGAAGAAGTTCGAGAGCCCGTTCGGGTTCTCGAACGGAACGGCCGAATTGGAGTTGTAGAAGCCGCCTCCGTTCGTCCCGAGCTGCTTGATCGCAATCTGCGACGCGGCGGGGCCGCGCGCGATCGTCTGGTGCGCGCCCTGGAGCGTCGTTGCGGTGGCATGCGCGTGGAACGTCTGCACGACGCCCTGCGACATGAGGATGACGCCGAGGACGATCGCAAGCGGCAGCAGGATGTACACGAGCGACCGATAGAGGTCGCGCCAGAAGTTCCCGATCTCGTCGCGCGACCGGCGCGCGATCCCGCGTACGACCGCCGCGAGGACGGCCATGCCGACCGCGGCGGAGACGAAGTTCTGCACCGCGAGCCCAGCCATCTGGCTCAGGTACGACATCGTGTACTCGCCGCCGTAGTACTGCCAGTTCGTGTTCGTGATGAAGCTCGCCGTCGTGTTGAGCGCGATGTGCGATGCGACCGCCGGCAGGTGGTCGGGATTGAGGAACAGGTGGCCCTGCAGCCGGAGGATCCCGTACAGGAAGAGCGCGAAGATCGAGCTGAAGACGAGCGTGACCTTGCCGTACGCCTGCCAGGTCTGCTCGCGGAACCCGTCGACGCGCACGGCGCGGAAGAAGCCGCGCTCGATCGCGCCGAGCCAGCGGAACCGGCCGCGCGTCGCGAAGTCGTCGTCGTTGTAGACGCGCGCCATGTAGACGCCCAGCGGGTAACCGAGCGCGATCAGCAGAACGACGTAGATCAGGATCTGGCCGATGCCCTGCCCGTTCATCTAGAACCGTTCCCCGCGCAGCAGCGCGTAGACGAGGTAGATGAGGACAGCCAGCGAGATCGCGAGGCCGAATGCGTCGGCAGCAGACATCAGATCCGCTCGAGCAGGTAGAGGAAGGCGAATGCGAGGGCGAAGCAAGCTCCGCCGATCGCGATCGCAGCGATGTCGTACATCAGGAACGCACCTCCAGGCAGTCGAGAATCTCGTTGAGTCGGGAGCCGGCCGCGGCCGACGGGTTGTAGAGCGGGCTCGTCCTGCCGTCGGTGATGAGGCGCTGGACGGCCAAGACGCCCCGCGCGGACACGCGCGAGGAGCAATCTTCGAGCCGCGCGGCGATTGCCGCGAGCGCCGGCCGGCAGGGACGAAGAGCAACGCGATCGAGCGGCACGGCCGACGAGCTCCGGCTGCGGCCGAGCTCGTCGAGGATGGAGCGAAGCGTCGCGGCGAGCGTCTCGCGCTCGCGCGCCGAAGTCAGCTCTTCGACGCGCCACCCGTACTTCGAGCGCGGGTTGTCGTACCCGCGTTCGATCCATGCATCAGCGGACGCGCGCAGCTCGCGGTGCTCGTCCCAGCGCTTGATGGCGAGGACGAGGCCGAGCAGCGCGACTGAAAGCGGTGTGACAAGCAGCAAGCTGCCGTGGAGCCCGCCGGCGAGGCTCCCGCCGAAGAGCGCTACGGCTGCCAACTCGCACGCCGCAACCGGCGACCACGGGGACGTGCGCACGATTGCCTGCACCGCTTGCATGAGACGAACGTAAGACGCCGGACCTCAACGCCGTCTGAACGGCGGCGGCACGCGCCTTAAAGTTGCCTAAAGAGGCAGCGGAGCGACCAGTCGGTAGCCGGCGCCCGGCTCCGTGAGGAGATAGCGCGGGCTGGACGGATCCGGCTCGATCTTCCGGCGCAGGTGCGAGACGTACACGTGGAGGTAGTGCGCCTCGACCTGGTACGCAGGCCCCCACACCTCGCGCAGGAGCATCCGGTGCGTGAGGAGCTTGCCCTGGTTCTGCGCGAGAACGCGCAGCAGGTCGAACTCGTGCGGGCTCAGCTTCACGCGCCGACCGTCCACCGTGACGACGCGCTCCGCGACGTCGATACGCAGCGCCCCGACGTCGATTACCGGCTCCTGCGCGCCGGTCGAGCGGCGCATGACGGCGCGGAGGCGCGCGAGCAACTCGTCGACGCTGAACGGCTTCGTCACATAGTCGTCGGCGCCGGCGTCGAGCGCGGCGATCTTCTCGCGCTCCTCGCCGACAGCGGAGAGCACGATCACGGGCGCGTCGCTCCAGGTGCGCAGCTCGCGCGTGACCTCTGTGCCGTTGCCGTCCGGAAGGACGAGGTCGAGGATCACCGCCTCGGGCGGGTTCGCCGCTGCGGCCGTCAGCGCCTCGGTCGCCGTCGCCGCAGTGTCGACCGTATAGCCGGCGCCGCGCAGTGTGGTGCCGAGGGCCCGCAGGATCTGCGGCTCGTCGTCGACGACAAGAACCCGCTGGCCGCTCATGCCGGCAGCTCGACGGGCGCCTCGACGACCGGCAGTGCGAGCGCAAACGTCGCGCCCTGCTCCGGTCGCGACTCCGCCCACACGCGGCCCCCGTTGGCGGCGGCGAAGCCGCGGGCGATGGCGAGACCGAGCCCGGCGCCTCCGGTCGACTCGGACGAGCGGCGGTAGAAGGGCTCGAAGACCCGCTCAAGCTCGCTCTCGGGAAGGCCCGGTCCCTGGTCGACGATACGGACGATCGCCTCCTTCCGTGTGGCGGTAATGCGCACGAGCACGCGGGCCTCGGGCGGGGAGAACGCGATCGCGTTCTCGATCAGGTTGGCGAGCACACGTTGGACCTGCGCGGCATCCACTTCCACGAGGGGGCTCTCGCCGGTGATCTCGACCCGGTCGCGAGCGCCGAGTGCGTCCACCGCCTCCCGCACGATGTCGTCCAGCGCCCACAGCTCCCGCGCCGGCGCCGCGCTCCCCGCCTCCAGCCGCGAGAGGTCGAGCAGGTCGCCGACGAGGCGGCTCAGGCGTTCTGAATCGACCTCGATCGTGTCGAGCAACTCGGACCGGTCGGCATCGCTCAGCCGCAGCGTGTCGTTGCGGAGCGCGCCGATCGCGGTCCGGATGCCGGTGAGCGGCGAGCGCAGGTCGTGTGAGACGGCGCGCAGGAGCGCAGTCTTGACGAGGTCGCTCCGCCGTAGCGTCTCCGCCTCGAGCGCGTCGCGCTCCAGCCGGTCACGGTCGACCGCGACGGCGAGCAGCGCGGCGAGCGCGGGAAGGAAGCGACGCTGAGCGGCGGCGTTCGGGTCGGCCGGTGTGTAGATCGCGCCGACCGTTCTGCCGGCGACCTCGAGCGGGTACGGCACGTCGCCGGGCCCGTGGCGCCCGCCCGCGCCGAGCTCGATCTCGGCGCGGTCGACGCCGAGCACCTCGGCCGCACGGCCGGCGATGGCGGGCAGCTCGTCGTCGAGGCTGCGGCCGCGCAGCAAGTCGGTCGCAAGGCGCGCGAGGAACGACGACTCCCGCTCCCGCTGCTCGGCGGCGGCGGCGCGACGGCGCGAGCGGGCGGCGAGCTCGCTGACGACGACGGCGGTGCCGAGGTACACGGCGAGCGCGAACCAGTTCTCGCTGTCCGCCAACGTGAATGTGTGCACAGGCGGCAGGTGGAACCAGTTGAACGCGAGCATGCTCGCGGTCGACACGACGATTGCCAGCGGGAGCCCGTACGCGACCGCGATCGGGAGCACCGCGAAGATGTAGAGCACGCCCAGGCTGAGAACGGGGACGTGCGGCTTGAGGAACTCGATCGCCGCCGTCACCAGAGCGACGGCGATCGTGCTCGCCACGAGACCGGATGCGAGCCTGCGCATCCGGAGAACCGTACTCCTAGCCGTGGATCGAGATCAGCAGCGGAATGATCAGGATCGCGACGATGTTCGTGATCTTGATCATCGGGTTGATCGCCGGGCCGGCGGTGTCCTTGTACGGGTCGCCGACCGTGTCGCCGGTGACCGCCGCCTGGTGCGCGGGCGATCCCTTGCCCCCGTAGAGGCCGTCCTCGATCAGCTTCTTCGCGTTGTCCCAAGCCCCGCCGCCCGCGGTCATCGAGATGGCGAGGAAGAGACCGGTGACGATCGTCCCGATGAGGAGGCCACCGAGCATCTTCACGTTGATGATCCCGACGATGATCGGGAACGCGATCGGGACCGCCGCCGGCAGCAGCATGCTGCGCAGCGCCGACTTCGTGACGATGTCGATCGCGCGCCCGTACTCCGGCCGCGTCGTCCCCTCCATGATCCCGGGGTTCTCGCGGAACTGGCGGCGCACCTCCTGCACGACCTCGCCGCCGACGCGCCCGACCGCCTGCATCGCGAGCGATGCGAACAGGAACGGCATCAGCCCGCCGATGAGGAGGCCGGCGATCACCCATGCATCGGACAGCTGGAAGATCACGTGGCTGAGCATCGAGCCGGGCTTGGCCTGCGTGTGCAGCCCGTCGGTGTACGACCCGAAGAGGACGAGGGCGGCGAGTGCGGCGGAGCCGATCGCGTAACCCTTCGTCACGGCCTTCGTCGTGTTGCCGACGGCGTCGAGCGGATCGGTGATGGCGCGCACTTCCGGCGGCAGGTCCGCCATCTCGGCGATGCCGCCGGCGTTGTCCGTGACCGGACCGTACGCGTCGAGCGCGACGATGAGACCGGTCATCGAGAGCTGCGCCATCACCGCGACGCCGATGCCGAAGAGGCCGGCAAAATGGTTGGCGAGCAGGATGCCGACCGCGATGACGATGACCGGGAGGGCGGTCGCCTGCATGCCGACGGCGAGCCCCTCGATGATGTTCGTCGCGTGACCGGTCTGCGACGCCGCCGAGATCTTCTTCACGGGATTCCAGCGCGTGCCGGTGTAGTACTCGGTGATGCCGACGAGCAGGGCGGTGATGGCGAGGCCGATCAACGCCGACCCGTACAGGTGGCCGAACGAGAAGCTCCCGCTCGTACTGAACGCCTTCGTCACCGGGATGAAGATCGCCGCGGAGATCACCGTCGCGACGAGCACGGCGCGGTACAGCGCGTTCATGACGTTGCCGCCGTGGCGCACGCGTGCGAACTGCACGCCGATGATCGAGGCGATGATGGACACGCCGCCGATCGCGAGCGGATAGAGAAACAGGTTCTTGCCCGCGTGCGATGCCGCCCCGGTGATTCCGAGGAGCATCACTGCGACGGCCGTCACCGCGTACGTCTCGAACAGGTCGGCCGCCATGCCGGCGCAGTCGCCGACGTTGTCGCCGACGTTGTCGGCGATGACCGCCGGGTTGCGCGGGTCGTCCTCCGGAATGCCCGCCTCGATCTTGCCGACGAGGTCGGCCCCGACGTCCGCGGCCTTCGTGTAGATGCCGCCGCCGAGTCGTGCGAACACGGAGATGAGCGAGCCGCCGAACGCGAGCCCGACGAGATCGTGGACCGCGGACGCCGACGAATGGTTGAACACGCGGACGAGGATCCAGTAGTAGCCGGCGACGCCGAGCAGGCCGAGGCCGACGACGAGGAGCCCGGTCACCGAGCCCGCGCGGAACGCGACGTTGAGCGCGGCCGGCAGGCCCGAGCGTGCAGCCTCGGCCGTCCGCACGTTGGAGCGGACCGCGACGTTCATCCCGATGAACCCGGCCGCGGCCGAGAAGATCGCGCCGATCAGGAAGCCGATCGCAGTCCCCCACCCGAGGGAGTGGTAGAAGCCGAGCAGCAGGAAGGGGGCAATTGCGACGATCGCGATCGTCGTGTACTGGCGGCGCAGATACGCGCCCGCGCCTTCCTGGATGGCGCGCGCGATCTCCTGCATGCGCTCGTTGCCCGCGGGACGGCCCAGCAGCCAGCTCGTGAGATAGAGGCCGTAGAGGACCGCGGCGCCTGCGCACAGGAGCGCGAACAGCACTGCGTGATGCATGAACCAGCTCATCGTGAGAGAGATCTCCTTTTCAGGCGCAAAATCAGCGCCGGGGACTCCCGGCGCGGGCGGGATCCTATCTCACGAGCGGGCGGCGGGCGTAGAAAACGAGCAGGGCCGCCGGGTCCCGCCGGATCCTCCCCGCGTAGCGCTCGACAGCGTCCACGTACAGGCTCGAGGGGTTGTAGCGCAGGAGCGCGGCCCGCTCCGCGGCGGGCGCCCCGGCGGCCCGGAGGAACCGCGCGGCCGCCAAGATGGCCGCTTGCGGGTCGTGGACGTCGCCCCGCCCGTAGCTCGCCCACGTGGCGGGCATGAACTGCATCGGGCCCTGCGCCCCGTCGACGCTGGACTCGCGCAGGCGGCCGAAGTCGGACTCGACGAAGTTGACCGCGGCCAGGACCTGCCAGGCGACGCCGCTGCGGAGCTGGGCGTCGGCATAGAGGCTCCGGAGGCGGGCAACCGGGAGCGCCGGCCCGAGGCGGATCGGCGGGCCGGGCTTGTGCGGCGCGAGGGCCAGGAGGTCGCGGCGCGCGGCGACATCGTCGGCGACGTCTCGCGCGAGCTTGCGCGGCAGCTGCACGAGCACGCCGCGTGCGAGCCTCGGGTCGCGCGCCATGCGGAGCTCGATGCGCTGCTCCGTTACCGCGGGCTGGACGACCGCCGCCGGCGGCGCGCCCACTCCGTGCCACCGGGCGACGCCACGCTGCAGCGCGAGGTCGGCGGCGATGAGCGCGGCGGCGACGGTCAACCGGCGATGCGCTCGCCGGCGGCGACCTGCTCGGCGAAGATCTGCTCCATCGTCGCGCCTTCGGCGTGCCGCGCGATCTGGCGCTCGGCGGCGTTGCGCTCGGGGATCGCGAGCCACAGCGTCGCTCCGAGCTCGTCCGCCACGGGCCGCACCCAGTCGAGCAGCTGCTCGAGCCGCGCACGCGCCGGGACGGGCTCCCCCCGCTCCAGGTCGATCAGCTCGCCGGAGAGGCCCCAGCGAATTGCGCGCCAGAGGTTCTCCTCCAGCAGTCTGTTCGGCCAGGACGGGAGCGGCTCGCCTTCGTCGAGCGCGCGCGCGATGCGCGCGGCGAGCGAATAACAGAGCGCCGAGAGCGAGCGGGCTTCGCCGAGCTCGGGCTGCGCGTCGCAGATCCGGATCTCGACCGTCGGGAACGCGAGGTGCGGACGCACGCTCCACCAGATCTGCGTGTGCTCGGTGACCGAGCCGGTCGCGTACAGGAATCGGATGTACGACTCCCACTCCTCCCAGTCGGCGAAGGCGTCCGGGATGCCGCAGCGCGGGAACATGCGCGTGAAGATCTCCGTGCGCGCGGAGTGCAGGTGCGTGAACACGCCTTCGACGAACGGCGAGCTCGACGAGAGCGCGAGCAGCTCGGGCAGGTAGTTGCGCAGGGCGCTGGCCACCTGCACGGCGCGATCGGGCCCGTTGATGCCGACGTGGACGTGGAGGCCGAAGGTGTTGTTGCGCCACACGACGTAGCGGAGGAGCTCGTCGTTGCGGCGGTAGTGCGGCGTGTCGATGATGCGCTGCTCCTGCCACGGGCTCCACGGATGCGTCCCGGTGGACGAGAGCCCGATGCCGAGGGACTCGACGAGGCCGCGCAGCTGGACGCGCCGCTCGCCGATCTTCTCCGCGGCATCGGCGAACGTGTCACAGCGGCCCGTGCGCACCTCGACCTCGGAGGCGATCAGCTCTCCGACGAGGTGCGGCTCGAGGTCGGTGCCCTGCGCGCCGTCCCGGACGTCCTCGAAGCGGTTGACGAGGTCGAGCGTGGCCGGATCGAGCAGCGCGAACTCCTCCTCGACCGCGACCGTGAAGTCGGGAACAGCCTCGAATGCGGCCCTGGAGGTCGCGAGGAGCTCCTCGTACCCGACCTTCTGCTCGTCGCCCACTACAAAAAGGTTAGTCGGTCGCCCCGGCAAAGCCGGGCCGACCTCTTATGGTCGGCATCGCAAGCGACGCCTAAGCGGCGAACGGCTCTAGGAGTTGCTCGGCGATCGCGGTCCAGCTCCACTTGCGCTCGACCGCCCGGCGGGCGGCGGCTCCGACCGCCCTCCGCTCCGCGTCCGGGAGCGCGAAGAGCTCGCGCAGACGCTCGCGGAGAACGTCGGCGTCGCCGGTCGGGAAGGACGTCAGGTGCGACAGCTCGGGCGGATAGTCCGCCCCGACGCCGGCCGCGATCTCAGCGAGGCCGGAGTGGGCGGCGACGACGGGCGGCACTCCCGCGGCTGCCGCCTCGGCCGCGACCATGCCGAACGCCTCCGGGAAGATCGACGGCACGACGGCGACATCGCAGAGCGGGAGCAGGTGGACGAGATGGCGGTGCTCGAGCGCGCCGGTGAAGATCGTTCCCGGTGGCGCGATCGACTCGAGCGTCGCGCGGTAGTCGCCGAAGCCGACGACGACGGCGCGGACGTCGAGGCCGCGCAACGCCTCGAAGAGCACCTGCACGCCCTTGTTCTCGATCAGCTTGCCGACGTAGACGACTGTGGGCTCGTCGCGCGCGAACGCGTGCTCGAAGCGCGCCGCGTTGCCGGGATCGGGATGGCGCTCGTCGCCGTCCTGCGGATCGAGCTCGGACTCCGCGATCAGGCCGGCAAACGCGCGCAGCCGGTCCTCGGGCGTGAACTCGTCCACGTCGACGCCCGGCGGAACCTCGTACACGCGGTCGACGTGGCCGACGACGTCCTCGAGCACGGCGCGGATGTGCGCCGAGCCGACGAAGACCGCTTCCGCGCTAGCGAGCGCCTCCGCTCCCCAGCGCGCCAGCTCCGGTCGTCCTCGCATCGAGTACTCGAGCTCGGAGCCGTGCGCCTTCACCGCATAGCGTCCGCCCACAGCGGCAGCGACTGCTCCGCCCAGGAGCACGTGATTGGCGAAGATCAGGTCGGCGGGAAGAAGCTCCCGTAAGGCGGCCGCGTTCGCCTCGACATAGCGGTCGCGCTCCTGGACCGTGAAGTCCTGCAGCAGCCGCGCCTCGAGGCCCTCGTACCGGTCGAGCACGAACACGGGCAGCAGGCCGTCGGGCAGGTCGGGCACGACGATGCGCGCGCCGCCGACGTCGTAGCGCTCCGGGTGCCGCTCCTGGCACACGATCGTGACGTCGTGCCCGGCGTTACTCCACTCGCGCGCGAGCGCCCGCGTGTACACATTCGAGCCCGTACCTCCCAGGAGGTACCCGTGCCAGATGAGGATCTTCAGGTCAGGTGGAAGTACAGCGCGTAGAGGAGCTCCACCGCCGGATTGGACGTGTGCACTGTCACGTCCGCCGGCGTCTCGAGCAGCGCTTCCGAGTAGTTGAAGATGATCTTCACGCCCGACGCGACGAGGTCGTCGGCTGCCCGCTGCGCGCCCGCTGCGGGAACGGCGAGCACGCCCACGATGATGTTTTTGTCGCGGACGCTTTCGCGCAGCCGACCGTACTCGCTGACGGTCACGTGGCCGATCGGCCGGCCGAGCTTCTCCGGGTCGGTGTCGAAGACGGCGGCGATGTTGATGCCGTGCTCGGCGAAGATCGGCGAGCTCGCGATCGCCTGGCCCAGGCGGCCCGCGCCGATCAGCGCGATGTTGTGCTGCCCCTGGGTGCGGAGGATCTTGCGGATCTCGCCGAGCAGCGAGTCGATGTTGTAGCCGACTCCGCGCTTGCCGAACTTCCCGAACGCGGACAGGTCGCGGCGGATCTGCGTCGCGTTGATGTTCGTGTACTCCGCGATCTCCTGCGAGGAGATCCGCACCTTGCCCATCTTCCGCGCCTGCGTCAGTACCTGGAGGTACCGCGACAGGCGAGCGGCGACGCCTACCGTCAGGCGATCCGCCACGCCACCTCCTCGGACGAAGCTTGTAACAGCGGAAGGTGTTGTACCAGGCCGGACTACCGGCCTGCTTGTGCAACCGCCCGCCGGAACGCGTCCGGCAGCACGTGGTACGTGAAGCGCCGACGGCCGTCGATCTCGACCACTGGCAGCCATTCCCGGTATTCGGTCTCGAGGGCGGGATCGCCGGTGATGTCGATCTCGCGCAGGTCGAAGCCGAGCTCCTGATGGAGCTCCGCAACGACGCCGCGGGCCTTCTCGCACAGATGGCAGCCCGCGGCGTGGTAGACGACGACCTCGGCTATGGGTAGATCCCGCGCGTGACGGTCGCTTCGGCGACGCGCTGGACGGCGAGGCCGTACGCCGCGACGCGCATCGGCATGTCGCGCTTGTGCGCGGTCTCCCAGGTCTCGTCGAACGCGCGGCTGACGATGTCGTTCAGCTTCGCGTTCACCTCAACTTCCTTCCAGAAGTACTCCTGGAGGCCCTGAACCCACTCGAAGTAGGAGACGACGACGCCGCCCGCGTTCGCGAGCACGTCGGGAAGGATGAGGACACCCTTGTCCTCGAGGATCGCATCTGCAGACGGGGTGACGGGGCCGTTCGCACCCTCGCAGATGATCGACGCCTTCACCTGGTCCGCGTTGCGCTCCGTGATCACCTGCTCGAGGGCGCACGGCGCGAGCACGTCGACGTCCAGCAGGAGAAGCTCCTCGTTCGTGATCTGCTCCGCATCGCGCAAGCCGGCGAGCGTGTGGTTCTCGCGTTTGTGTGCGAACGCGGCCGGCACGTCGATGCCCTTCGGGTTGTGCAGCGCGACGGTCGAGTCGGAGATGGCGACGACGATCGCTCCTTCCTCGTGCAGGAACTTCGCGAGGAAGCTGCCGACGTTGCCGAAGCCCTGAACGGCGACGCGCATTCCGGCAAGCGCCTGGTCGCGCTTCGCGACCGCGTCGCGGATGCAGTACAGCCCGCCGCGCGCTGTCGCCTCTTCGCGGCCGAGCGACCCGCCGATCGTCAGCGGCTTGCCGGTGACGACGCCGAGCACCGAGTGACCCTTGTTCATCGAGTACGTGTCGAAGATCCACGCCATCACCGAACCGTCCGTGCCGACGTCCGGCGCCGGGATGTCCTTCTCCGGGCCGATCTCGTTGATGATCTCGCTCGTGTAGCGACGTGTAAGCCGTTCGAGCTCGGAGCGCGAGAGGCGCTTCGGATCGCACACGACGCCGCCCTTCGCGCCGCCGAAGGGAATGCCCATCAGCGCGCACTTCCACGTCATCCACATCGCGAGCGACTTGACCTCGTCGAGCGTGACGTCGGGGTGGTAGCGGATGCCGCCCTTGGACGGGCCACGCGCGACGTTGTGCGTGACGCGATAGCCCTTGAAGACTTCGGTGTGGCCGTCGTCCATCGAGACGGGGACGGAGACCTCGACCGCCTTTTTGCACGCGCCGAGCACGGCGACGAGGTTCGGGTCGATGTCGAACGCTTCCGCGACCCGGCGAAGCTGGTTGCGGGCGATCTCAAATGGGTTCTCGCGGAGGTGGGTGGCCCCGGCCTCGACTGCTGTCACGGTCTGCTCCTTGTCCGAATGTTCCGGAGGACCTCGGATCCGAGTATATGACCGCTCATCGGAGGGCAAATCCGAGGTGACGCCAACTCGGTGGCCCGCCGTCGGCCGGATAGGCGAGGACGGTCACGACGTAGCGCCCGGGCGGAAGCGGCGCGCCGCCGGAGCCGCGGCCGGTGAGCCCGAACGTGTACCGGCCCGGCAGCACGTCGCGGATGCGCGCAAGCAGGCCAACGTTCACGCCGTCGGCCCGGCGGAGGACGACGTCGAGGCGCGCGAGCGGCCGGATCTCGATGCGACCGCCGGCCGCGATCACCCGGCCGGCCTGGACCCTGAGCAGCGCGGGACTGATGTCGGAGGCCGAGAACGTCGTCGACGAGAGGGATGCCGTCCCGATCAGGTCGACGCGCCGCGCGTCGAAGGCGATGGCCCAGGGGATGCGCACCGTCCCGCCGCCGGCGATGGTCCCGAAGACGGCTCCGTCGGCGGTTGCGTTCCCGACGGCGCGCGACGCCGTCAGCGCGTCGATGTGCACAAGCGCGCTGCGGCCGGGGCGGATGACGACGTGCGACGGCTGCAGCGTGAAGTCGAGGGTGGCGGCGCCCTCATGCTGCGTCCGGATCCCGAGCGCGACCGTCAGCTTGCGCGAGGAAAAGTTCGTGAGCGTGAATGCAGCACGGACCTCGCGGCCCGGCGCGCTCGTCGTCCCGAGCGCGAGCGTCGCGGGCGAGGCGGCGACCTCGCCGGCCGCGGCGGCGGCGACGTCCAGCTCGCCGGAGCCCTGTGCGGCAACCGGGTCTTGCTCGAGCGGCCGGGCGGTCCCGACGAGCAATCCCGCGAGCGCATCGGCGCCGAGCGCGGGCCGCGCTTGCGCCAGGAGCGCCGCCGCTCCGGCGGCGACCGCGGCCGCAGCGCTCGAGCCGCTGACGCTGACGGCTCGGTCGGCGCCGACGGTCTCGATGCTCACGCCGGGTGCGACGAGATCGGGCTTGACGCTGCCGTCGAACGCGAGCCCGGTCGAGGAGAACGGCGCGACATGCTCATCGCCGGCGTTCACAACCCAGCGTCCCGCGCCGAGCGTGACGGTCATGCCCGCGCCGGCGGCGAGCCGTTCGAGCACGGCATCCGCGGCCTGCTGCGGGAGTGAGATGACGGGCACGCCGACGCCGTTGCCGAGACCGCCCGCCGGAAGCGTCACGCTCCCGCCGTAGAGCAGCACCGCCGAGGCGCCGGCCTCGGCCGCACGCTCGGCGGCAGGCCCCGGCGAGGAGCCGACCGCGAGAAGCGCCGCGCGACCCGCGACGATGCTGCCGCCGCCGGGCGAGAAGAGCTCCTTCAGCGGCCGAACGACTTGAAGGTCGAGGATGCGCGGCGGCGATGCGTCGCCCGCGAGCGGCATCGTCGCGTCGACGAGGGTTCGCAGGCCGGAGCGCACGGTCACGTGCACGTCGGCCTCACCCGGGCGAGTGTCGAGCGCGCCGACCGTGAGTGCGTCCGGAGCGCCCCCGGGAGCGGAGACGTCGCCGTAGGCGGCGGCGGTCGACCCGTCGTTGCCCGCCGGCGCGACGACGAGCAGGTCGAGGTCGCGCGCGCCCGCGACGGCGAGCGCTTCGGGCCCGTCGGCAAAACCGGCAAAGGGCTCGGAGAGCGCGACGAGCGCGATCCGTGCAGCATCGTGCGCGTCGCCGTCGCCGTTGGGATCGACGGCCCGGTCGAGCCCGGCGATGATCTGATCGCTGCGCGCATAGACGGCCCAGCCCCCGGCCGCGTCCGACTGCCAGCCGGCCACGCGGATCGGCAGCACGGACGCTCCAGGAGCGACGCGAGCGACGATGCCCGCCATCTCCGTGCCGTGCTGCTCGAGACGGGAAGGATCAGCCGGGCTCGCGGCCGCCCGCGCTCCGGCGCCGCCTCCGACGATGTCGATCCCCGGAAGGACGCGCCCGCTCAGCAGCGGCCTGCTCGAGTCGATGCCTGTGTCGAGGATCGCGACGGTGACGCCGCGACCGTCGACGCCGGCCGACGCGAGCGCGTTGCCCGAGTCGGCGGCGTCCGCCGTCAGCGAACGCGCAGCGATCGTCGCCGGGTACGCGACGCGCACGGGATAGACGCCGGCGACGTCCGGGTCGCGTTCGACGAGTGGGATCACACTCGGAGGCATGGCCGCCGAGAAGCCGTCGAGCACGCGGGCGAAGCTCTGCGCCGGGTGCACGATGACGCCCTGCAGCGCGAGGCGCGAGACGAGCAGCCTCTGCGCCGACCGCACGACTTTCGTCCATGCCTGCTCCTGCTCGATGTCGACCGCGCCGCCGGCGGCGGCAACGCGCTGCCCGAGCGACGGCGTCCTCAGCACGACGATGACGCGCTGGCCGATCTCGACACGCGGACGCGAGCCTACGAGGCCCTGCCACGACTCAGCCGATGCGGAAGCGACGGACGGCGGCTCTGCGCTCTTGCCTCCGGTTGCAAGGATCGCGGCCGTTGCCGCTACAGCGACGACGGCGAAGAGCGCGGCATACCGCGCCTCAGCGTGAGGCGTACGCATCGAGGCCGAGGTAGCCGGGATACGCGAGCGTGGCGGCGAAGCGTCCGGCGGACGCGATCATCGCCGCATTGTCGGTGCAGAGCGGGAGCGGAGCGAGCGCCGCATCCGGGAGCGCAGCGCGCAGCTCCGAGTTCGCCGCGACGCCGCCGACGACGGCGATGCGCGAAGAGCCAAGCTGCGCCGCAGCCTCGCGCACGCGGCCGACGAGTGCGCGGATGATGGCGCGCTGATACGACGCGGCGAGGTCGGCGCGGCGCGCGTCAAGCTCGTCCGCGCTCAGCTCACGGGTCGCGTACAGCAACGCCGTTTTCAGGCCGGAGAAGGAGAAGTCGAGCCCGGGAACCTGCGCGACCGGAAAGTCATACGCGGCGGGGTCGCCGTCGCGCGCGAGCCGGTCGACCTCGCGGCCGCCCGGATAGCCCAGGCCGAGCAGGCGCGCGCCCTTGTCGAACGCTTCCCCCGCGGCGTCATCGAGCGTCGTCCCGAGCACGTGCTCGTCGTCGTACCCGCGCACGTCGAGCAGCAACGTGTGGCCGCCGCTCGCGAGCAGGCAGAGGAAGGGTGGTTCGACCGGGTCGGGCTCGAGGTAGAGCGAGGCGACGTGACCGCGGAGATGGTCGACCGGCGCGAGCGGCAGACGCCGCGACCAGGCGATCGCTTTGGCCGCCGCCAACCCGACGAGCAGCGCACCGACGAGGCCGGGGCCTTGCGTGACGGCGACCTTGTCGACGTCGTCGAGCGTGGCACCCGCCTCGCCCAGCGCCTCGCGCACGACGGGGCCGACGAGCTCCAGATGCCTCCGCGAGGCGACCTCGGGGACGACGCCGCCGTATTGCGCGTGCAGATCCGCCTGCGAGGAGACGACGTTGGCGCGAATGTGGCCGTCGGCGGTGACGAGCGCTGCGGCGGTCTCGTCGCAGCTCGTCTCGATCCCCAGGATCACGCCCGCTCGCGGGCGACCGGGTCTTTCCACATGATCAAGGCGTCCTCGCGGTTGTCTGTGTAGTAGCCGCGCCGGACGCCCCGTGCTTCGAAGCCGAGCCGTTCGTACAGCGCGATCGCCACCGTGTTGGTGACGCGCACCTCGAGCGTGTAGCCGCGCCGTGCGTCGTCGGCGGTCAGCTCGAACAGCCGCTCGAGCAAAAGCGTCGCGATGCCGTGCCCGCGATGGTCGGGATCGACGGCGACGTTCATGACGTGCCAGGCGTCGACGTAGCGCGACACGATCAGGTAGCCGTGCAGCGTCCGCTCGCCGTCCTCGTCGCCGTCCGCGGTGAAGGCGCCGATGCAGATCGAGCTCGGCTTCGCGAGCTCCCCCGCGAACATCGAGCGCGACCACGGCGTCCGGTACGAGCGGCGCTCGATCTCCTCGATGGCGAAGAGATCTCCGATTCCGAGGCGCCGGAGCTCGAGGGTCGTCATTGGACGCTCCGCACGGCATCCGGAACGCGCAGGTACAACGGCTCGATCTCGTCGACGGGACCGAGCGCTCCGGCGAGCGCTGCGTGGAACCGCGCGCGCGGGAGGTGCCGCTCGTCGTCGTCGGGCGGGACGATGGCGCCGCCCGCCTCGAAGAGCTCGCGGTAGCGCCGCGCGCCGTCGCCGACGCACACCCAGCCGGGCTCGAACGTCAGATCGGAGGGCGCGAGCACGGACGGCTCGCCGTCGATGAGCGCGAACACCTCGCGCCGGCGCGCATCCACCACCGGGATCGCTCCGGGCGCGCCCGCGGCGAGCGCGGCCAGCGTCGAGACTCCGGCACCGGGGAGCTCGAGTGCGAGCGCAAGCCCGCGCGCGGTGGCGAGGCCGATGCGGACGCCGGTGAAGCTCCCCGGCCCAATGCCGACGGCGAGCGCATCGAGGTCGCGCGCATTGGCGCCGCCCTGGCGCAGCAGCGCGTCCACGTCCTCGAGCAGCGTGCGCGCGCGCGAAGAGCGCTCGGCGAGCACCTCGCCGTCGTCGACGAGCGCACTCGTCGCCACCTCCGTCGCCGTGTCGAAAGCCAGCATCAGCATTCGTCGATCGAAACCACCCTCTGCGCGTCCCCAGCATGCCGCAAGCGCACCCGGTAGCGCGGCTCCGGGAGGACGCCCTCTCCGGCCTCCGGCCATTCGACGAACGCGATCGCGTCGTCGAAGTAGGGCTCGAGGTCGCCCCACTCCGCCGCCGACACGCCCGCGAACCGGTACAGGTCGAGGTGCGAAACCTCTCCGTCCGCGCCGTGATAGCGGTGCCCGATCGTGTAGGTCGGGCTCGTGACCCGCTCGCGCACGCCAAGCGCCGAGCAAGCGCCGCGCACGAACGTCGTCTTGCCGGTGCCGAGCTCGCCGGCGACGGTGACGACGTCGCCTTGCTCGAGTCGTGCCGCCAGCGCGGCCGCCAGCGCCTCCGTCTCCTCGGGGGAGCTCGTCACCGTGTCGGCCACGGAGCGAAGAGTACGGACTAGAAGAGGCCGAGCTGCTGGGCGGGCGGGACCGGCTCTTGGACGAGCGCGAGCTCCGGCTCGATCGGCTCGAGCGCACGGCCGAGCAGCTCCGGGATCCGCGCGAAGTCCGACTCGAGCACCTTCAGCATCGCGGGCGTGTACAGCGCCGCGGCCGGGTGGTAGAGCGGGTAGAGCATGACTTCGCGACCGCCGAGCGTCGTCGACTGCTCCTGCCCGTGCACGCGCGTGATCCCGAGCGGCCGGCCTGAGAGGAGCTTCGTCGCGAAGTTGCCGAGCGTCGCGACGATGGTCGGCTCGATCAGCTCGATCTGCCGGAAGAGATGGCTCTCGCACGCCTCGATCTCGTCCGGCTGCGGGTCACGGTTCCCGGGAGGGCGGCACTTCAGGACGTTCGCCACGAAGACGTCGGCTCGCTGCAATCCAATCCCGGCGAGCAGCTTGTCGAGCAGCTTGCCCGCCTGGCCGACGAACGGGAGCCCCTGCTTGTCCTCGTGGAAGCCCGGCGCTTCGCCGACGAACATCAGCTCGGCGTGCGGGTTGCCGGAGCCGAACACCACCTGCGTTCGTCCCTGCGAGAGACGGCAACGCGTGCAACCGGCGACCGATTCGGCAAAGGCCGCGAGGTCGTCGGTGCGCTCGACCGGAACTGCGCTCACGGACAGTGAGTCTACGAGTCAGCCCGGACGCTGACGATCCGTGCGCGCCACGACCCACGCGGGGCCTCGACGACCACGTCGTCGCCCTCCGAGTGGCCGAGGAGAGCCCGGCCGACGGGCGAGTCGGGCGAAACGCCACCGACGCTGGAGATGACGACGCTCATGTCCTCGCCGTCCTCGCGCGTGAGGTCGACGTGGGAGCCGACCGTGACGACGCCGCCGGCCGCAACCGTCGACTCGTCCACCTCGACCGCGTCGTGCAGCCGCGCGCGCAGCTTCGTGATGCGCGCCTCCAGCAAGCCTTGCTCGTTCTTCGCCGCGTGGTACTCGAAGTTCTCGGACAGGTCGCCATGCTCGCGCGCGGTGGCGATCGCAGTGATCGCCGCCTGGCGGCGCGGACCCTCGAGCTCGGCCAGCTCCGCCTCGAGCTGTGCGCGCTCGGCGCGCGTCAGTTGATCCGCCACTAGTGGCCGCAGCCGCAGGAGCCGCCGCAGCAGCCGCCTCCGCCGCCGCCGCCGAACGAGGGCTGCTTCACGGCCCCGTGGACGGCGAAGGTGGAGAACTGCTTCGAGACGTTCGTCGCGGTGCAGTCCGGGCAGGTGACCTGTTCATCGCCCCGGACGAGCTCCTCGAAATGCGA
>Ga0208219_1000298_pt1 | contig 18172 bp, 22 predicted proteins | sample NGESurshal072012_7_FD_184469 | JGI IMG/M metagenome (GOLD analysis project Ga0208219, IMG submission 184469) | Arctic peat soil microbial communities from Barrow, Alaska - NGEE Surface sample 53-2 shallow-072012 (SPAdes) | ecosystem: Environmental > Terrestrial > Soil > Wetlands > Peat ... | reverse complement strand
CGTTCGACGAGTCCAAACGGCCTCACGGTGATGGTCACTTCCAGACAGGCGTCTGCGTTCGTTTACGCCGCCGATGCCATGCGACTCGTCGCGGTAATCGCCGAGCCGGGGGCATCGGAGGGTGCAGAGGCTCCTGTGTCCAGCGCGGACGAGGCGATGGCTGCAGCGGTGCAGAGATGAGCCGGGTGATCGCAATCGCCGGGGCCAAAGGCAGCCCAGGCTGCTCCTTTCTTGCCGTCGCGCTTGCTCGACGTTTGGCCGAGGGTCACGTCTCAACACTGTTGCTCGACGCCGACGCCGAAGGAGGAGGCGTGGCCGCTCTCCTGGACCTTGGACCTGCTGACGCGAGTAATGCAAATTCTGCGGACGAGCCGGCAATCGAGGTCGACCAGAATTTGTCGTTTGCGGAAATCGGTAATGCAAGCGCCGAGGTGTTCAACGGCCTTCAGTGGCTAAGCGATGCGCGCGCGCGACACCAGGCGGTCATCGTCGATCTCGGACATAGCACGGGGTCGTTGCAGCGTCAGCTGTCGGCCGCCGCCGACTGGCTCTTGTGGGTGGTCGTACCTGATCGCAGTGGATTGCAACGAGCTGATGCGGCGCTGGCATCGGGCGCTCTCGGTGCCGCCAGCGCGGGTCTGATCTTTAACCGCGTAAGGCGTGGTTGCCTCGAAGGGGCTGAAGCGGCTCTGGCGGGCCGGCACCAGCTGCCGGTACTTGGTCGCTTCGCAGAGGATCGGCAAGTGGCCGCGCGGCTGACCCGGGGCCTGCCTGTGCATCGCGTTTGGAGCCTTCGCCGTCCACTGCGTGAGCTGGCGAAATCGATTCATCCGGATGCTGGCGCGGCGGTCCTTGCGTGGCGATAACCGCTAGCGATCGCACTGCGGTTGAGCTTCAGATCCGCGCGCGCGTCGAGTCCGAGCTCGCGGCCGAGCTGGCACGGCGCGATCTCACACGCGTACGCGTCGACGACCAGCCCTGGGTTTACGAGCTGGTCGGACGGGTGGTTGCAGAAGAGCAACGACGCGCCGTGCCGCCGATTCACGGCGAAGAGTCGCAGCAGCTGTTGCGGCGGATCTTTGCCGCCGTGACACCGCTAGGCCCGCTTGCCGAACACCTTGCAGATCCAGACGTCGAAGAGATCCGTATCAACGGCACCGAAGCCTGTTTCATCTTCAAAGGTGGGCGGCGTCACGAAATTGTGCCGCCATTCGCGGACGAAGCCGCCCTTGTGGACCTGGTGCACTGGTACACCGACGGGACTGCAAGCGCCCGGCTAGACCGCGCCAGCCCGACTGTGACGATGACGCTTCCCGAAGGAAGTCGGTTGCATGCGGCGCTCTCGCCACCGGCACGTCCAATGAGTCTCACCATTCGGCGCCATCCGCCATCCCGTTTTCGCGATGTCGCATCGCTGGCCGAGGCTGGGTTTCTGCCCCAGGCCCTTATCCCTTTGCTGGAGGCGGCTGTCGCCGGGAGGTTGAACATCCTCATCGCCGGTGGCGCAGGGGCCGGCAAGACAACTTTCATGCGTGTGCTCGCCCGGCTTATCGCCCCGCACGAGCGCGTTGTCACCATCGAAGACCAATCCGAACTCCACCTTTGGCGAGACCTTCACGACTGCATCTCGCTCGAGGGTCGACCCCCGAATACAGAAGGTCGGGGCGCGATCACGATCCAGATGCTCGTGCATGAGGCGCTTCGAATGTCGCCTGATCGCATCATCATCGGCGAGGTTCGCGGAGGCGAAGCGCTCGACCTCCTCGACGCGATGAACACCGGCCACCCCGGCTCAATTTGCACGATCCATGCCGACAGCCCCCGCGAAACGTTGCCGCGTCTCGTCCGAGTCGCCCTTCGCAATCCGCATGCTCCCCGTCCCGAGGCGGTGCTGGCAGAGGTAGCGCACACAGTCGACCTCGTCCTGTATGCCGGATTGGTGCGAATTGCGGATGCCTCAGGCGAGTCGAGGGCTCGCAGACTCCTATCACTGGGTTGCGTGCAGGGGGTTGACGATGGACGCGCCAACTTGCAAGAGCTGGTGGCTTACGGCCGGGACGGTGGATGGCACCGGGTCGGCTCGGCGGCGGCAATGCCGGAGCGCGTGCGAGCGAAGCTCTCCTCTGTCTGCGATCCGATGCGGCTCCTGGATGCGTTCGATGCTTGAGGTCGCTGCCGCACTCAGTGCCGGCCTCGGGACGTTCGGCGCGATCCTCGCCGTGGCCGTGCCGGCGCCGTTGCACGAGGACGCGCTAACGCGCCCGTGGCTTCAAAGGGTAGGCGGCCGGTGGTGGTCAGCCCAAGCGTCGCTCGTGAGGAACGCCGGTTGGCCGTGGCTGACCGCTCGCCGGCTCGCTTGTCTTCAGCTCGCTGCTGCGATTGGCGGCGGTACCTTCGCAGGCGAACTCACCGGCCTGGCTCCACTCGCGGTCCCTGCCGCGGTCGGCGCGGTGGGCGCGGTTCATGGGGTTGTCTCGGCCAGGGCTCGGTCCCGACAGGTCGTCCGGCAGGACGCGGTTTTAGAGGCCGTGAGGATGCTTCGTCAGCTGCTCGAGACCGGCGCGACCAACGTCCAGCAGGCGGTCGAGATCCTTGGCCAGCGGGGGCCGATGCCATTGCGGTCCGAGTTTCGCCTGATCGCCGGCTCGTCAACCGGACGCCGCCAGGCCTGGTCGGCCGCGCGCGCGCGGATCGCCGAGCCCCTGTTCGACATGCTCGCCGCGGCCGTCCTGATACAGGGACCCGGTGGCGGTGAGCTTGCCCCTTTGTTTGCAGACCTGGAAGCCTCAGTAAGCGCAGCCCAGGAGGTTGAACGAGAGGCGCGGGCTCTCCAGGTGCAGGCCCGATCCGCGTCGAGCATCATCGTGGCGCTGCCGATCGCGTTCCTGGTTGCCCTATCGGCGCTGCACTCGCCTTACCTGGAAGCATTTCAAAAGCCGGCCGGCGAAGTGTTTCTGTTGGCAATGCTCGGGATCATGGGCTGCAGCTACGTCTGGATGAGACACCTGCTGCGCCTGCCGGGTCTCGAGCGTGTGAGGCTCGCCGATGCTTGAGTCGATTTACCCCGTCGCAGCAATTTGCGCCGGTGCGTGCTGCGTAATCGCAATCACCGCCATCGGCGATAACCCGAGAGGCATCGATGCCTTGACGTGGCTGGAGCGAACGCGGCATGCAGAGGTAGGGCCGAGCTCCGAGGCCCCGGGACAGTGGTCGCGAGCACTCAGGATCACCGGCGTGCAGTCGAGGCTGGCGGACCTCGTCGAGCGCGCCGGCTGGAAGGAGAGTCCCGAGCGACTGTCGGCATTTGCAGTCGGGCTATCCGGATGCCTGGCCGTGATCGGCGCCGCGTCAGCGTCGATCCTCGGGTTGGCCGGAGCTCCGGTCCTGGTCGCAATCGGCCTCGCGGGCGGGATCGGACTCTGTTCGTTGGCTCTTCATTCGGCAATCGCCTCGCGTCGCCGGCGCCTCGCGGCCGAGCTGATTCCCTTGCTCGAGCTCTTCACTTTGGAATTGAGCGGCGGTGGCAGCGCGCTCTCTGCCCTCGGCACTGTGTCCACGAAGCTCCAGGGCGAGCTTGCTCGCGACGTCCGCCGCTTCTTGATCGCTTCGCAGGTTGTCGGATCAGTCCCATTCGAATCGCGCCTCTTGCGCTACTCGGAGCATCTCGATATCCCACCGATCGCAAGCCTCGCCACGATTCTTGCGGCGAGCCGCGAGTATGGGACGGGAGCGCTGCAAGGCGTGCGCGCTCTGGCCACCGACCTGCGACATGCCCAGCGCCGGGACCTCATCACTCACAGCCGCAAGGCGTTGAACCACGTCCTGTTGCCGGCCGGCGTGGGGGTGCTCCTGCCATTCCTCGCGGTGGTCATGTTTCCCGCGGTCACAGCACTGCAGCACAACCTGCAATGAGCACTCGCGAACGGTCGAATCGCGGAACCGCACTTGTCGAGTTCGCATTGGCTTGGCCCATAGCGCTGCTGCTGGCGCTCGGTACTGTCGAGACCGCGGTCTGGGGGTCCGAGACTTTCGCGGCGCGGTCCGCCGCACTCGCCGGTGCGCGTGCGGCTGCGGCGGCCGGTGGTACGCCCGCGCTTGCTGTCGACGTGACACGGCGAATTCTTTCGCCAAGCCTGGTTGGCGTCTCGACTTCCGCCTGGTGCCCGGGCCAATCTCAGGTCTCTCCTGCGTTGTGGGTCTGTGCGAGCGATCTGGGCGACGCCATGCAGGTGGAGATCGGCGGCGTGGTCCCCGCAATCGTGCCGCTCGTCGGCACGGATGGTCTGCGATTGCATGCGCGCGTGGCGGTCCAGAAAGAGGTGTTTGCAAGGTGAGGGGAGTGCGCGGTCAGGCACTCCTCGAGCTCGCGCTTTGCGCACCGATGGTGCTTCTCCTGGCATTGGGAACCGTGGCCAGCGTGCAGGTCGCAAGCGCTCGCGCCGGCCTCGAGGCGGCAACGCAGGCGGCCGCAGAAGCCGCTTCAAGAGCTCCAAGCGCGCACGCTGCGATGGCCGCCGCCGATGCTCGGTTCCGGGGCGTCGTCGCCGAGTACCCATTGCGATCAGCGACTCTCGTCGTGTCGGTCGGCGATTTCGACCGAGGCGGCAGCGTCCTCGCATCGTCGTCCGCGAGCATTGACGTCGCTTGGGCCGCATTACTCCTGGTCTCAAGCCAGGTGACACTGCATTCACAGGTTCGATTGCAGCTGGAACCCTGGCGATCGCACACCCCGTGATACGCCTCGATCGCGGCCAGGTGCTCGCGTTTTACGCCGTCCTGCTGCCTGTGGTCCTGCTGCCACTTGCCGCGTATGCCGCGGATGCGGCATTCGTGAGCACACAGGCGGCCGGACTGCAAGCGGCCACCGCACAGGCGGCCGAGGCGGCGGCACAGCAAGTCGACGTTGGCGCTTTGCGCTCGCGTTCCGTGCTGATAGTCGACTTCCTGGGCGCTCGTGTAATGGCGACTCGTGAGATGCGGGATTCGGAGCCCGGAGCGATTGTGGATTCGGTGGTAGTTGTCGGATCGAGGGTGACCATCACCACTCGCGAGACTGTCGGGCTTCCTTTCAACTTCTTGCCGGCACAGGCGATCGTGATCCACGCACGCGCCTCAGCCCGCCTGGTCGGGGGCTACGACAGTCCGAGCAGCCGCTGACCGTTGCCGACCAGCACCTTTTTAAGAACTGGCTCCGGTATGTCCAGGGTGGCCAGCTCGTCCAGGCACCGTTCTGGTTGGATGAACGGGTAGTCGCTGCCGAACACGAACTGGTTTTGCAGACGGCCCTTCATGTCGCGCAGGACCTCGGCCGGGATGTACCGCGGCGCCCAGCCTGAGATGTCGATGTAGATGTTCGTCTTGTGCAGGGCCATCGCCAGCAGCTCCATGTGCCACGGGTAGCCGAAGTGTGCGGCGATGATGTTGAGGTTGGGGAATGAGGCCGCGACCGCGTCGAGCCTGATCGGCCGCGCGTAGTCAAGGCGGATGCCCTGTCCGCCCGGCTGCCCCGCGCCGATCCCGCTGGTGCCCGTGTGGAACAGGATGGCCAGGCCGAGCTCCTCGCAGCGCTCGTATAGAGGCCAATAACGCTCGTCGTCCGGCGCGAAGGCCTGGAGCGAGGGGTGGAGCTTGACGCCCTTGAGCTCCATGAAGCTGATGTTGTCGAGCTCCGCGACCGCGTGCTCTCCCTTGAGCGGGTCGACGCTGCCGAAGCCCACAAAGGCCTTCGGAAAGTCGGCGCATGCCTGGGCGACCACCTCGTTCGGCACCCGCGGCCGGTGGGTTGCGGTCTCGGCGTCCCAGGCCAGGAGCACCGCCATCACGTCGAGCTTCTCGTAGTCGCTCGCGAGTTCCTCGATCGTGCGCCTGACGATCTTGGAGCGGAAGTAGGCCTCGGCCGCCTCCACGTACCCCTTCATCGACTTGTCGAGCCAGTCCGGGGTGGGCAAATGGACGTGGAAATCTATCGCTCGCACGGCGGGCCGATGATAGTCGTGATGCAAGCCACGCTGCTGGTGCTCGCGGGTGGAGACAGCCGCCGGATGGGCCGCACCAAGGCGTGGCTCGAGGTGGGGGAGACGACCCTCTTACGGTGGGTCGTGGATCGGCTTGCTCCTGCGTTTTCTGAGGTGGTGGTCTCGTTTGCCCAGCCCGAGCAGGTTCATGAGCATCTTCCGTACCGCCTTGTCTTCGATCGCAAGCCGTCCGCCGGGCCGCTCGCGGGCCTTGAGGCCGGCCTCGGCGCGGCCCGAAGCGACGTCACGTTTGCGGTCGCCTGCGACATGCCATATGTGACCCGGGAAATAGCGGAGATGGCGGTGGCCGCCTCGGCCGGTTGCGATGCTGCGATTCCACGAATCGACGGTCGCGCGGAACCCACGTGCGCGGCCTATCGGCGCTCCGCGTTAGCGCACATCACGGCCGCTCTCGACGCCGGTCACTTCAAGGCTTCCGACCTAGCCGAGCAGCTCGAAGTCACCTGGCTCGAAGGCCTCGAACCCCACCTGTTTCGGAGTCTGAACGGTCCCGATGACTACGAGCGGTTTCGTCACGAACTCAGCCGTGGTGATAATTGAGCTGTTCTCTTCCCTTACTGGAGGCTGCCTTGTGAAGATCGTCGTCACCGTCAAGCAGGTGCCCGACCCTAACTCATCAACCGTCCTCGAAGCCGACAACACACTGGCTCGCGACAAAGAAGTGGTCCTCGACCCCGGCGATGAGTGCGGCGTCGAAGAGGCCCTTCAGCTGAAGGAAGCCCATGGGGGAGAGGTGGTCCTCGTGTCGATGGGCCCCGAGCGCGCGAAGGATGCGATCCGAAAGGGCCTGTCGATGGGCGCTGACCGTGGCGTCCTCATAAGCGATGCTCAGCTCGCCGGCGCCGACGCTCTCCTGACAGCACGCGTGCTCGCGGCCGCCATAAAGGCAGAGGCGCCGGACATGGTGATCTGCGGCACCGAGTCGTACGACGGAAGCACGGGCATGGTGCCGCCGATGCTCGCCGAGCTGTTGGGCATGCCACAGCTGACGATCGCCAAGAAAGTGGAGGTGGATGGCTCGACCATCAAAGTCCACCGCCAGACCGCCGACGGCTACCAGATCGTTGAGGCGGCGACTCCAGTCTTGATCAGCGTCACCGCCGGCATCGCCGAGCCGCGCTACGCCTCGCTGAAAGGAATCATGGCCGCGCGCTCGAAAGAGATAAAGCAGATTGGCCTTGGCGACCTAGGCATCGAGAAGGGGGAGCCGGCCGAGACCATCGAGGGCCTGTCACAGGCCGAGACGCGCAAGGCCGGCGTGATCATCCAAGACGATGGGACCGCGGTCGACCAGATCATCCAGGTCCTCGTCCAGGCGAAGGTGCTCTAGATGGCAAAAATCTGGGTGTACGCAGAGTTGAACCAGGGCAAGCTCCAGCCGACCGCATTGGAGCTGATGGCGAAGGCGCGAGAGCTTGGCGACGTCGAGGCGGTCGCGCTCGGCGCGGGCGCGAAGGAAGCAGCAGCGATTCTCGGCAAGCACGGGGCGAAGGTCGTCTACGTCAACGAGGACAAGGCGTTTGACGATTTCATCGCAGAGCCCGCGACTGACGCCCTGGCCGCGCTCTACAAAGCGCAATCGCCCGACCTCATCTTGTTTGGCTTCACGTCGGACTCTCGCGACGTCGCGGGCCGCCTGGCCGCGCGGCTCGATGTCGGCCTCATCTCTAACGCCGGCGATGTTGACGCGAAAGATGGCGGGTTCGTTGCGAGCGTGCCCTACTTTGGCGGCGCAAAGGTCGCGTCGATGCGGGCGAACAAGAAGCCCGCGATCATCCTCATCAGACCCAAGTCCTTCGAACCTTCGGAGAGCGGAGGGACGGCTGAGATCAAGGAGGTGGACGCCGCGATCGGCGCCGACTCCAAGCGCGCGCACATCGTCGAGCGCGTGGTTGAGGCTTCCGAGAAGGTCAAGCTCGAGGACGCCAAGGTCGTCATCAGCGGCGGCCGCGGCATGGGCGGTCCCGATAACTTTCCTCTCCTCGAGGCGCTCGCGGGCGCCCTTGGCGGTGCCGTAGGCGCGAGCCGCGCGGTCGTCGATGCGGGCTGGGTCCCGTACTCGATGCAGGTCGGCCAGACGGGCAAATCCGTGCGGCCGGGTGTGTACATCGCGGTGGGCATCTCGGGCGCCATGCAGCACACGGTGGGCATGAAGGCCTCGAAGATCATCATCGCCATCAACAAGGACGCAGAGGCCCCGATCATGAAGATGGCCGACCTCGGCGTGGTTGGCGACGCGCTGAAGATCGTGCCGGCGTTGACCGCGGCGGTCAAAGCGAAGAAGGGGTAGCAGCGGACCGCGGCCGGGTGCGCGCAGGGCGCCTTGCTAAAACAGACGCCGAGAAGTTGCTCGCCGAACGCGTCGAGCGAAGGCTTAATCGCGAATTCGAGGCCGCCGATGCGATCCGCGACCGGCTGCGCGCGGGCGGGTGGGACGTTCTCGACAGCGCCACCGGGAGCGAGCTCCAGGCGCTGAAAGCTCCGGCGCCGGAGGACGAACCAGTAACGCCTCGGGCCGTCTCGCTGATAACAGTGGCCCACGGTTGGATCCCAGACATCGAGCGGTGGCTGCTGTCGGTGTTCACGCACTGCAAGGCGGACTTCGAAGCCATCGTGGTCGACAACTCGGGCGACACGCGCATGGCCGGCTGGCTGCACACCCGCACCGCATACCGGCTGCGCTCGATCAGGCTGGATCCTCCGCTCGGCTATGCCACGGCCGTCAACGCCGGCATCGAGGCGGCCACCGGCGAAATCTGCGTGTTGTTTGACCCCGGAATCGAACTCACGGGCGACGCCGTCTCACCGTTGATCGCTGCGCTGGCTGACCCGTCGGTGGTGGTCGCCGGCCCGTTCGGCATTCGGGGCAAGGGCACGCTGAAGGAGTTCGAGGAGGATCCGGGCCCTGACGTGGATGCGATCGAGGCCTACTGCATGGCCTTTCGGCGGGCAGACGCCCAGGCGGTGCAGGGCTTCGACCCGAAGTTCCACTTCTACCGGATCGCCGACATCGACTTCAGCTTCCGACTCCGAGATAAGGGCGGGCGTGCGGTCGCCGTTCCCGGGCTGCCGCTGGACAGATACCAACATCGCCTGTGGGAGGCGACTGCCCCCGCGGAGCGCGACCGGCTTTCGCGCCGCAACTTCTACCGGTTCCTCGATCGCTGGGGCAAGCGTGAGGATCTCCTTGTGGGAGGATCACGCCCGTGAGCGAGGACTTCTCGGCCAAGATCTCGGAGCTCAAGTCGCGCCGAGAGCAGAACCTCGGGATGGGCGGCAAGGAGAAGATCGCCAAACAGCACGAGCGCGGCAAGCTCACCGTGCGCGAGCGGATCGACCTCCTCTTCGACAAGGACACCTTCGTCGAGTTCGGCCTTCTCGCCTCGCAGCAGGCGGTGCGCGGCGGCGAACCGGATACAGACGGCACGCCGGCGGACGGGGTGGTCACAGGTCACGGCGAGGTCGAAGGCCGCGAGGTGTGGGTCATCGCCTACGACTTCACGGTCATGGCAGGGTCGATGGGCGCGGTGGGCGAGCAGTTCAAGGCCGCCAGGGTGCGCGAGCTTGCGCTTAGATATCGCCGGCCGATCGTGTGGCTGCTCGACTCTGCGGGTGCGCGCATCCAGGAGGCCGCCGGCTCCACGTTCGCCGGGACCGGATACCTCTTCTACGACCAGGTTGTGATGTCGGGCGTCATCCCCCAGGTCGCAGCGATGCTCGGCCCGTGCTCGGCCGGCACCGCCTACATCCCAGGCCTCGCGGACTTCGTGCCGATGGTCAAGGAAACCTCATCGATGTCGCTGGGAGGGGCGCGCCTGGTGAAGGCAGCCACCGGCGAGGACGTCACCGACCACGACATGGGCGGCTCGCAGGTGCACTGCTACGAGTCGGGCGTGGGCGACAACGAGGTTGAGGACGATGGCGAGTGCATCGCCATGGTGCGGCGATTCCTGTCGTACCTGCCGTCCAGCAACACGGACGAGCCGCCATTCCGAGCCACCGACGACAGTGGCGATCGAGATGTCGATGGGCTCGAAAAGATCGTGCCTACGAATCCACGCGCCGCCTATGACGTCAAGCGCGTGATCAAAGCGGTGTTCGACCGCGACTCGTGGTTCGAGATCAAGCCGGCGTGGGCGAAGAACATAGTGGTCGGATTCGCGCGGGCCGGCGGGCATGCGCTGGGCGTGGTCGCCAACCAGCCGATGCAGAAGGGAGGCATCCTCGACTCCGACTCCGCGGACAAAGCCGCCCGCTTCATCCGGATGTGCGACGCGTTCAACGTCCCGCTCGTCTACCTGATGGACGTCCCCGGCTTCATCGTCGGCTCGCAGGTGGAGAAGGAAGGCATCATCCGCCACGGCGCCAAGATGCTGTACGCAACCTCGGAGGCCACGGTGCCCAAGGTCACCGTGATCATGCGCAAGGCCTACGGGGCGGGGTATTACGTGATGTGCGGCAAGGGTTACCAGCCGGACCTCATCGTCGCGTGGCCCCTCGCGGAGATCTCGGTGATGGGGCCCGAGGGCGCCGTCAACATCATCTTCAACAAGCAGATCGAGGCCTCCGCCAACCCCGAGGAGACGCGCGGCCAGCTGATCGAGACGATCAGGTCGCAGATCAACCCTTATCTGGCAGCGGGCTGGGCGATGATCGATGACGTCATCGACCCGGCAGAAACGCGCCGCGTGATCATTCGCGGCATCGAGCAGGCGCGAAACAAGAAGGTCGAGCGGCCGTGGCGCAAGCACGGAAACATCCCGGTATGACGGCGACGATAATCACTGCCGCGCTCACCGGCGTCCTCGCAACACGCGACCACTGCCCAGCCATCCCATACACGCCAAACGAGATTGGCGAGGAGGCCAGGCGCGCCGCTGACGCGGGCGCGGCGATCGTGCACATCCACGCGAGAACGCCCGAGGGCGGCCCGGATTGGCGGGTGGAGACATTCGCTGAGATCTTCGCCGAGGTTCGCGCCAGGACCGACGTGATAGTGAATTTCTCGACTGGTGCGATCGGCGTTCCGCGCGAAGAACGCATCGAGCACATCAGGGAGCAGCGACCTGAGATGGCAGCGCTGAACATGGGCTCGATGAACTACGCGATCTACTCGGCCAAACGCAAAACCTTCGTGCACGACCATGTCTTCGCCAACCCGTTCAAGGACATTCAGTTCTTTCTCGAGGCGATGACCAGGGCGGGCGTGCGGCCCGAGATGGAATGCTTCGACGCCGGCCACATCGGCAACACGAGGCCGTTTATCGACATGGGGGTGCTCACGCCGCCGTACCAGTTCAGCCTCATCATGGGCGTCCTGGGGGGCATCCCCGGCACCACCCGCCACCTCGTCGACCAGGTGGATTCGCTGCCCACCGGGTCGCACTGGCAGGTGATCGGAATCGGTCTCGATCAATGGGCGCTGGTGGCGGCCGCGATCACGATGGGTGGCAACGTGCGGGTCGGACTGGAGGACAACTTCTACCTGGAGGAGGGGAGGATGGCGAAAAGCAATGGCGACCTGGTCGAGAAGGCGGCCGCGCTGTGCCGGGATCTCGGTCGCGACGTGGCCTCGGTTTCGGAAGCCAGGACGCAGCTGGGGCTGGAAGTCACACCGCGTCCCGCACCGAACTTCGGTCGCTCAGGCAGATCCGCATGACCGAGGTCAAAGCGGAGCTGGTCGGAAGCGTGTGGAAGATCACAAGCAAGCCGGGCGATGAGGTCGCCGAGGACGATGTGCTCATGATCCTCGAGTCCATGAAGATGGAGATCTCGGTCACCGCTCCGCGCGCGGGCAAGGTGAAGGAGATTCGGGTCAAAGAAACTGACGTGGTCAAGGAGGGCCAGGTGCTGGTAGTGCTGGAATGAGTGAGGTCCCGATTCGGGTCAAGGTCCAGGAGAGCGCCAACCAGGTCGTCTACACGGATGCCGTTCTGATCAACGGCAATCCTTTGGGCTTCGTCCTCAACTTCGGCCAGTGGGCTCCTGAGGAGCCCGGACTGGTTCGGATATATACGCGTGTCGGGATGAGCCCGAATCACATGAAGCTGCTGTCACAGCTGCTCGCGCAGAACGTCGCCGCGTATGAGGGGAAGTTCGGAGAGATGGCGGTCGCGACCGACCGCGCAGCTGAGGCCCACCGCATCGGTTTTGACACAGTTCCTCCTATGCCCAAACCGAAGCAGCCCTGATGAATCCGGGCCAGCTCCTGCTCAGGTACCAGGGACAGGTCGAGCGGGAACGGGCCGTGCGCGAGGTGATCGAGCGCCTCGAGTCGCGCCTTGCGTCCGACCCTGAGGTGGTGACCCTCGAGGAGGCGATGCAGGAGGCGCGCGCCGCACAGGATGCCGTGGCGGCGCGCCTTCGCGAGTCCGACCACACCCGCGAAGACCACCGCTCAAAGCTCCGCACGCGCGAGAAGGAGCTGATGAGCGGCCGCATCCGCAACCCCACCGAGCTCATGCAGATGTCCGAAGAGGTGGCTCACATGAAGGCACGGTTTGCCGAGGAGGAGGACGCAGAGCTCCACCTCATGGAGGAAGGGGAGGCTGCTGACGACGCGGCGCGATCCGTCGCGTCCAACCTGTCCGACGCGAAGCGAGTTTCGGCGGCCGAGGAGCCTGCTCTAAAGGAAGAGCTCGAAGCCGCGCGGAGCGAGCTGATGGAGATCGAGGCGGAGCGTGACGAGATCTGGGCCCAGGTTCCGCCGGCCGCGCAGGCGGCGTACAAGCGCACCCGTGCCCAGCCGCCGGTCGCCCGGGTGGTTGGGAACCAGTGCACCGCCTGCCGGGTCACCGTCACCTCGTCGGGCATGCAGACGTTGAGGAAGGGCCTCGACGAGCTCGTCCACTGTGAGCACTGCAGCCGCATCCTGGTGCTCGCCTGAAGACACTGCGGCTACGCACCGATGGCGCGTCGCGCGGCAACCCAGGGCCCGCCGCCATCGGAGTCGTGATCGAGGACGATCAGGGAAACCGGCTGCGCACTTTTCATCGCTTCATCGGCATCAGGACAAACAATGAAGCTGAATATCAGGCCCTGATCGACGGCCTCAAGGCCGCGGCAGAATGGAACCCGGATCGCCTCGAGGTCTACCTCGACTCGAAGCTGGTGGTCGAGCAGGTCAATGGAAGCTATCGAGTCAAGAAACCTGAGCTTCAGCCTCTGTACCAGCAGGTGAAGGTGCTTTTAGGCGGCTTTTCGGACACCCCGGAGATCAAGCATGTCGAGAGGGAGAACAATCGGGGGGCGGACAAGCTCGCCAACATGGCCCTGGACGAGCAGGTTAAGAAGGCGGCACCTCGCGGGTAGAATCACCACGGGCCGAGGCGGACGGGTGACCGCCGGCGAAGTAAATAGCGTTGGAGGAAAGTCCGGGCTCCACAGAGCAGGGCGCTGGGTAACACCCAGTCGAGGCGACTCGAAGGAAAGTGCCACAGAAAATTACCGCCGGCAGCGAGTGTCTCCGGAGACGAGCTGCAGGTAAGGGTGAAAAGGTGGGGTAAGAGCCCACCGGCGGCCGGGTGACCGGCCGGCCAGGCAAACCCCGCCCGGAGCAAGACCAAATAGGAGGGCGTTACTGGCGGCTCGCCAAGTCCTCGGGTATCGGTCGCTAGAGGTGCCGGGCAACCGGCATCCCAGACAGATGGTCACCGTCCCGCAAGGGACACAGAACCCGGCTTACAGTCCGCCCTCGACCCACCAAGCCCGGTTTTGAATACAAAGGAGCCCCCGACCGCGAGGCCGAGGGCTCGAAAAATACGCATTTAGTACGCAGATCGGCTAGGTCTTGTCCAGTAAGCCGAGCTTGTGGCCGAGCCCTGCCTGCGCGAGCTTAACGTTGGCTCCGTTGCGGATCAGCAGGCTGGAGTAGAGGTGGCGGAGGTCGTGGAGGGTGATCTCGTCCGAGAGCCCAGCCGCACGCGTCGCATTCCTGAACCATCCGACCTTGTTGGCGCTGCCGTAAACCTGGTTCAAGTCAAGCGCCTTCCCATCCGGGCGTCGTGAAGATCAGCCCGGTGTTACCCGTCGGGTTCGGCCGGTTTCGGACACGGAACCGGCCAAGTGCGCCGCGACGCGACGCAAATTAAACGCTTTCCGGATATCTTGGCGGGCGTGCAACCGGCCGAGGCCCGCTCTCCGCTGCCGGCAATCGGAGTGGCGCTGTTTGGGGTCCTAGCGGTGGCCGGCGCCACATCCCGCGAGTGGCACCTGCTGCACCGGCCTGGTGATTGGGGAGCCGTGTTTAGCGGCCCCGGCGACTTCGCACCGGCGAACATCGTCACCGCCCTCGTCCACGGTGCCTCGGTTGCGACCGCGTACGCGCACAGCGGCCAGCCGTATCCGCTGCCATACCTTCTCGCCTTCGCACCGTTCGGATTGGTGGACGACCCTTGAATACGTCCCGCGGTGACACTCGTCTGCCTTTGTTTTTTCCTGGTCTCGATGTGGCTTTTGGGGGGCGGGTGGCGGAATCCCGGATTCCTGCCGGCGCTCCTCTCGGTTCCACTGTTCGCGGATCTGCTCACCGCCCACGCCACCTCGCAGTTCGGGCTGATGGGCCTCTGCCTGTCGGCGTGGGCCCATCCACGGCGCCGTTGGGTCCTGATGGGAGTCGGGATGGCGATCGCGCTGATCCGGCCGCCGAACGCGCTGCCGCTGCTGGCGGTCCTGATCTACAGCAGCTGGGGTGAATGGCGCGGTCTGATCAAGGCCGCCATCGCCGGTGCCGGCGTGATGCTTCCCTTCGTGGCGCTGGCATTCTGGCTCGACCCAACCTGGCTCCCTGAATACAGCAGCAATGTCGGCCACACCGACTACGCCGGCCTGCCACTGGTAGCGATCCACCTCGGTGGCACCTGGGGCCTGGTTCTGCTGCAGCTCACGACCGTCGTTGTCGCCCTCTACCTGGCGCGACGACGCAGAGGGCAACCGCTAGACCCGGACCTGGCAGCCTACGTGATCGCTATCGGCGTGGTGTCGTCGAAACTGGCCGGTCCCTACTCCGGGATCTTCGCGCTGCCCGCGCTTGCGCGCCTCGGCCTTCGACCCAAGCTCGCATGGACCCCCTGGATGGCATCCGGAGCCGCCTGGCTGCTCGAGCTCACATTCTTACCGGGAATGCTGAACGGCGACCTCGGGCCGCCGATCTGGGAAAGCGTGATCGCGTACTGGTTTGTCTTCGCGGCCTGGCCTCTTGGGGTGGCCGCGATGAGTTGGATTGATCAGACCACTCGATTAATTCCCCCTGAGGCGATCGTGCGAGATGTGGAGACCCACTTTGAAGACCGCCCTCAACCCTGATCAGGCGGCGTCCGAGCCCACGCCGAAGCCAGCCGTGCGTTGGCGCATCGACTAGCGATCTAACCTCGGCCTTCGAATCGTGTGTCGTCGTCTCTTCGTGCTGCCAATAACCGTCACGCCAGATGCGAGTGCGCGACTCTGTTCGCGTGGTGAGCTCGAAGTCCCCCGGTATGGCATCAACCGCAGGCAGTGCCTCTGACGGTTCGTTGACCACATAAGTAACGGCGGGGTCTTTGTCCTGATGCACAACTGCGATCAGCTGGACGAGCCTCTGCCTGGCGCAACCTGCGCAGGCATCGGAAGACATCGCGACCGGCGGTTGCAAAATAGTTGGCCCATGACCCAGCCGCCCCAGGCGCCGGCCGTCTTCACCCGCGAAGAGCTGCGAATCATCCAGCGACAGCGCACCCCTGAACAGGTCCAGCAGTTCCTGCGCAGGCTGCCCTACAACTGGGAGCTGCACGGGGACACCCTCCGATCCTTTCGCGAAGTCGTCCGCCACAAGACCGCGCACTGTCTGGAGGCTGCGCTCGTCGCTGCCGTGATTTTGGAGCAGCACGGTTACCCCCCGCTTGTGGTCAGCTTCGAGTCCAAAGATGGGGTGGATCATGTGATCTTTGTGTTTCGCAACGGAGGTCGGTGGGGCGCGGTGGCCCGGTCCCGGGATGCGGGCCTGCATGGCCGCAAGCCGGTGTTCCGCAGCATTCGCGATCTGGTGTGGAGCTACTTCGATCCATACGTCGACTTCACCGGCCGCATCACTGGCTACCAGCTAGTGGATCTGCGCGCCCTGGGCAAGTATGACTGGCGCCTGGCCATGACGAACATCTGGAAGGTCGAGAAGTATCTACTCACGATTCCGCACCGCAGACTGCGGTCGTCGAATCGCCGCTACCTGCGCCTGCTCGCGCGCTTTCGCGCATACCGTGAGCGACATCCCCGCGGCCCGGTCGTGGAGATCTACCGCGACCGTCAGCACTGGATGTAGCGGGCGACAGTTCTCTACGTGCCGCGGACAGCTTGGACAGAACCCTGAACCTGTTAGCGCGGCGATCCTAAGACTTGTGGCTGTCGATGTTGAGTGAGATCTCCGACGGCTTCACTCACGCGACGTAGCTGCCCACTCGTGCGGTCACACGTACGAGGCGCACGCTGCCCCAGACCTTGAGCGGAATGTCGGGATACAGAAAGTCCGACGTACTAATACGCAAAAAGTACGCAGCCGCACTCAATCGCAGGGTGTCGTTAGGTGTCGTTTCGTATTCGAAACGGATTGGTCGAGTTCGCCGATACAGAACCCGGCTTACAGTCCGCCCTCGACCCACCTTCCGTCGGTTTCGAAGGTCAGCGCCACTACGGCTTGCGCGCTGCCTCGACTGCGGTGCCCGCCGCTTCCTCCAGGTCAGCCTCCAGACGCGCGAGGCTCTGCACCCACTCGCCCGCCATCACCACGGCCATCGCCCCTTTTCCCACGCCGGCGTCGGTCTGCCATCGGCGTGGCTGTCCGCCTGGTAGCCCAGGACGCCGGCGATCACGTTGAGAAGGTCGCCGGCCAGGCTCAGGTGGTTGGCTGAGGACAGCAGGAACGCGGCAGTCTCCTGATCGAACGCACCGCTTTTGCGCTCGGTCACGAAGGTGTCAAACGCTGCATCAGCACGGTCGCGTGCGCGGACGACGATCTGCCGAGCTTGGTCCGGTGTGCTCGTCGGGTCGAAGCCCAGTACGCGGTCGAACGCGTGCTCCAGGTATTCGACCAGGCTTCGATAGATGTTCGCCAGCGCTCGTCCGAGCTCGCGGCGAGCTCCTCGCGGCCAGAGCAAGACTCCCACGACAAGGCTGATCAGTGCGCCCACGAGAAGGTCTTCGATGCGCACCAGGCCAACCTGCCAACCCGCCGGCGAGATGAGATTGAAAACGACGATCAGGTTGATCGTGAAAGCGGCCTGGCTGGCCATGAAACCAATCGTCGTGGCGGCATAGGCGGCGCCGAACACCGCGATTGGAAATGCGGCCCACATCACCGTCGGGTGATTGCCCGCGACCACCGCGAACAACCCGCCGATGATCACGCCGATCGCGTTGCCCGCGACGGCCTGGACGATGGTGCGGCCTGTGCCGAGCGCGTTGCTGCGCAACACCTGGATCGTCCCTAGCACGACCCAGAACCCATGGGAGAGGTCGAACGCGCGCGCCACCCAGACAGCAAGCGCCAGGCCGACCGCCACCCGAAGGCTGCCCTGCAGCACCGTCGAGGGCGACTCCAGATGTGCTCGGACCGTGCGCACCACATACATCGCCGTATCGCGGATGTCGGGCCGTGCGCCTGCCGCGATGGCGGCATTGCCGCTGAGCAGGTAAGCCACATACGACACCACCCGAAGCGTGTCGTCAAAGTCCAGCCCATCGAGCACCTCCTCGACGGGACGAGCGGCCCGGAGCTGCTCGGACGCCCATCGGTCAAGGGCGGCTCGGTGCTGTTGGCGCGCCACTTCGATGGCATGCACATCCGGCGTTCCGCCGCCCTGCAGCGCGCCGGCGCTGGCACGCAGTGCAGCCACCACCGCCGCTACCAGCCGATCCGTCTCGGCAAGCGTAGGACGCACCATCGGCCGGTCCTGATTGAACGGGCGCTCGATCATCTCGAGGATCCTGTCGACCTCGATGAGCAGCTGAGCAAACGCGCGGTCGCGTCGGGCTGTCGCGGTAGGACGCCTTGCCATTGCCACGAATCCCTGTCGAGCCTACGGCCGACCCGAGACCCTGGACGAGATCGGCGATGGCCAGCAACGCTTTGGCCGTCTCGTGATGCATGGTGATGCGCTCGAGTCGTGGCC
>Ga0208219_1000296_pt1 | contig 18213 bp, 14 predicted proteins | sample NGESurshal072012_7_FD_184469 | JGI IMG/M metagenome (GOLD analysis project Ga0208219, IMG submission 184469) | Arctic peat soil microbial communities from Barrow, Alaska - NGEE Surface sample 53-2 shallow-072012 (SPAdes) | ecosystem: Environmental > Terrestrial > Soil > Wetlands > Peat ... | reverse complement strand
GGTCCGGCAGGCCAGCCACACGTAGTCCGCGTACCGGATCAGGCTGGTCCACATCTTCTGCCCGTTGATGACGTAGTCCTGGCCGTCGCGGACGGCGCGGGTGCGCAGCGCCGCCAGGTCGGTGCCGGCCTCCGGCTCGGAGTAGCCGATCGCGAAATGGATCTCGCCGGCGGCGATCCGGGGCAGGTAGAACGTCTTCTGCTCGCCGGTGCCGTATCGCATGATGGTCGGGCCCACGGTATTGATGGTCAGGAACGGCACCGGGACGCCCGCGGCGGCCGCCTCATCCATGAAGATGAGCTGGTCGATCGGCGGGGCGTCGCGCCCCCCGTACTCGGCCGGCCAGCTGAGGGCCAGCCAGCCATCCCGGCCGAGCTGCCGGACCACCTCGCGGTAGGCCTCCCCGTCGCCGTAGTCGCCGCCCTGCAGCGCCGCCCGGAGGTCCGGGTTCATCAGCCCGCTGAAGTACGCCTGCAATTCACGTCGCAGCCGCTCCTGCCCCGGCGTGTAGGTGAGGTGCATCCGGCCGCCCTGGCGCTAGAATAGAACACGTTCTACCTAGTCTAACTGAGGGAGTGCCGGTGGCCGAGGCGTTCCTGGTCGATGCGGTCCGGACCCCGGTGGGCCGGCGCGGCGGCGGCCTGGCCGGCGTGCACCCGGCCGATCTCGGCGGCCATGTCATCACCGCGCTGCTCGACCGCACCGGCGTGGACCCGCTGGCCGTGGACGACGTCGTGTTCGGCTGCGTGGACACCATCGGCCCGCAGGCCGGTGACATCGCCCGCACGGCCTGGCTGGCGGCCGGCCTGCCCGAGGAGGTGCCCGGCGTCACCGTGGACCGGCAGTGCGGCTCGTCCCAGCAGGCGGTCCACTTCGCGGCCCAGGCCGTCCTCAGCGGTACCGCCGACCTGGTGGTGGCGGGCGGGGTGCAGAACATGAGCCAGATCCCGATCTCGGCCGCGATGCTCGCCGGGCAGGCCTACGGGTTCAGCGACCCGTTCCGCGGCTCGGCAGGATGGCGGGCCAGGTACGGGGACCAGGAAATCTCCCAGTTCCGCGCGGCCGACATGATCGCCGCTAAGTGGGGGATCAGCCGCGCCGAGATGGAAGCGTTCGCGCTGGCCAGCCACCAGCGCGCCATCCGGGCGGCGGACCAGGGCGCGTTCGCGGCCGAGATCTCCGCTTACGGCGGGGTGTCCGCCGACGAGTGCCCGCGCCGGGACACGTCGGCGCCGAAGATGGCCGCCCTGGCGCCGCTGCGCGACGGCGGGCTGGTCACCGCCGCCCTGTCCAGCCAGATCGGGGACGCGGCCGCGGCCGTGCTGATCGCCTCGCCGCGGGCGGTGCGCGGGCACGGGCTGCGCCCGCTCGCGCGGATCTGCCACCTGTCCGCCCGCGGCGACGACCCGGTCATGATGCTCACCGCGCCGATCGCGGCCACCGCCCGCGCCCTGGACCGGGCCGGCCTGACCATGGACCAGATCGACCTGGCCGAGGTCAACGAGGCGTTCGCCCCGGTGGTCCTGGCCTGGCTGCGGGAAACCCGGGCTGACCCGGCGCGGGTCAACGTCTGCGGCGGGGCGATCGCCCTCGGCCATCCGCTGGGCGCGACCGGCGCCCGGCTGGTGACCACCCTGCTGCACTCCCTGGTCCGCACCGGCGGCCGTTATGGCCTGGTGACCATGTGCGAGGGTGGCGGCCAGGCGAACGTCACCATCATCGAGCGTCTGTGAGCGAGCCCAGCGCGGCCAGGCGCTGCCCGGCCTCGGTCATGATCGCTTCGATCAGGTCCGCGCAGGACGGCAGGTCCCCGATCAGCCCGGCCACCTGCCCGGCCGACATCAGGCCGAGGTCGGGCCGGCCGTCCACCATCGCCGCCCGCAGCAGCATCGGGGTGTTGGCGGCCATCAGCACCTGAGCCCAGGTCAGTTCCGTGCCCTGGCGCATCGCGCGGCCCTGGCGGATCAGGTCCCGCCAGCTCAGCCCGGACAGGCTGCGGAACGCGGCCGCGTTGCGGGCCGACCACAGCAGCCCGGTGACCGGCCCGGCCCGGTCCAGGCGCTCCACCAGCGGCGTGCGCAGCACCCGGTGCGGGACCCCGTCGACCCGGGTGGTGACCACCGTGCCCGTGACGTCGCTGGCCAGGTACGCCTGCTTGACCATGTCGGCCACCGGGCTGTCGCTGGTCAGCAGGAACCGGGTGCCCATGGCGATCCCGGCCGCGCCGTAGGCCAGCGCGGCGGCCAGGCCCCGGCCGTCAAAGAACCCGCCCGCCGCGACCACCGGGATGTCCACCGCGTCCACGACCTGGGGGATGAGCAGGCTGGTCGGCACGGCACCGGTGTGCCCGCCACCCTCGCCGCCGGTCGCGATCACGGCGTCGATGCCCCAGGCGGCCACCTTCTCCGCATGCCTGCGGGCGCCCACGGAGGCGATGGTGACGACGCCTGCGTCCCGCAGCGCGGCGATCAGGCCCGGGCTCGGGGCGAGCGCGAACGAGGCGACCGGCACCCGCTCCGCGATGATCATCTCAACCCGCTCGGCGGCGTCCGGGGCGTCGGCCCGCAGGTTCACGCCGAACGGCGCCGCGGTCCGGGCCTGCACCTGTTTGATCGCCGACTCCAGCTCCGCCAGGCTCATCGTCGCCGACGCGATGATGCCGAGCCCCCCGGCCCCGGACACCGCCGCGGCCAGCCCGGCGCCGGACACGTAGCCCATCCCGCTCTGGATGACCGGGCAGGCGATGCCGAGCAGCTCGGTCAGCCGGGTGCGGATCACGCGAGCTCCCGGTCCCGCCGGCCCGCCGGGTCCAGCACCTCGCGGATCAGCGCCAGTTCGTCCGGGCCGGGCCGCCGGGTCTCCGGGACCTGGTCCGCGATGACCAGCGGGAACCCGGTGGCGGCGATGACGTCGCTGACCCGGACCCCGGGATGGACAGAGCGCAGCCGCATGGCGTGATCCCCGGCACCGAAGTCCAGCACGGCCAGGTTGGTGACCACCGTGCGCACCTCGTGGAAGCGCGCGGTCTGCGGTCCCAGGCCCGCCGCCTGGTCGTACCCGATGCCGCTGACCATGTCGACCCGCTCGACGAAGACGCGGGGCGAGTGCCGGGGCACCCAGTAGCTGACCGGGTGGTTGATGGTGTTGCCCGGCGCGCCGCGGACGCCGAGCAGCTGGGCCCGGGGCCTGGCCCAGTCGCCGATGCAGGAGATGTTCTGGTTGCCGTAGCGGTCGATCTGCGCGGCGCCCATCATTACGTGCCGGCGCCCCGCCGCCACCAACGTGAACACCGAGCGGTAGGGCAGCCAGCCCTCGATGCCGGCGTCGCCCGGGGCGATCAGGTACGCCTCTCCGTCGGACAGCAGCAGGCCGGGGGCGAAGGTGCGCTGGGCCAGCCGGGCGCCCAGGGCCGGGATAAGGCCCATGGGACTGGCCAGGATGGCGTCGTCACCCCGCCACGCCTCGGCGCACGCGACCACGCAGATCTCGGCCCGGGACGGCTCGGCCCGGGCTGGCTCGGCCCGGGCTGGCTTAGCCGGGCCGCTCACGGGGCCGCTGCCGGCTCGGTCGTGTCCGCGCTGCTCTCGGTGAACCGCCGTACCGCCTCCTGATAGCCGGCCTCGTCCCCGTCCAGGTACTCGGCCCGGAACTGCCGCCAGCCGTCCGGATCGGCGGCCGCGGCCGCGTACCGGGCCTGGAAGGCCTCGTCGCGGCCGTAGTCGGGCACGCAGCTGGTGAAGTGCGCGCCGCCCGGGGTCTCGGCCACCCCCGCCACCATGGCCCGGTTGACCAGCAGGCTCTGCGGCGGCCCCGACTCCAGCAGGCCCGCGGTCGGGACGAGCCGCTCGCAGGACAGGTAGGCCCGCTCGGCCGCCAGGCAGAACAGGTCGTCGAAGTACGGGTCCGGCCCGAGGTACTGGCCGTTACCCGCGGCGTCCGCGCGGTTGAGGTGGACGAGCGCGGCGTCCAGCCGAAGGGCGGGCATGGCGACCAGCTCCTCCCCGCCGTACGGGGAGACCACCGTGCGCAGATCCGGGTTGACCCGCAGCACGTCCGAACCCAGCCCGGCGCGGACCGGCAGGAACGGCAGCCGGTGCGCGGCGGCGAGCAGGCCCTGGTGGAGCATGCCCTCATCCAGCTCGGTGAGCTCGATCGACCCGCGCTGGCGGGCGAGCCGGAAGTGGGGCTCCAGCGGGATCGTGTCGAGGGAGACGAAGCCGGTCACCACCCTGCGGACGTGGCCGCCCGCGATCAGCAGCCCGACGTCGGGCCCGCCGTAGGAAACGACGGTGAGGTCGGCGAGATCCGACCGCAGGATGGCGCGGACCAGCGCCATCGGCTTACGCCGCGATCCCCAGCCGCCGATCCCGATGGTCATCCCGGAGCGCAGGTCGCCGATGATCGCATCGGGGCGCATGACCGCGGCGCTCACCGCTGGCCATCCACGAACGCCTGCCGGGCCGCCGCCGAGACGCCGGTGAGGTTGAGCTCGAAGGTGAAGCCCTGCTCGTAGCGGTAGGAGCGTTTCACGTCGACCGGGTCGATGCCGTTGAGCGACTGCTTGGCCAGCCGGATGATGCCACCGTCCTTGCCGGCGATCTCGGCGGCCACGGCGCGGGCCGCCGCCCGCAGGTCCGGCGGCGGCACGACGTCCAGCACGGTGCCGAAGCTCAGCAGTTGCTGCGCGGTGACGGCGCGGCAGGTGTACACCATGGTCCGCATCAGCTGGTGCGGCACCAGCCGCGCCAGGTGGGTCGCCGCGCCCAGGGCGCCCCGGTCGACCTCGGGCAGGCCGAAGGTGGCGTCCTGCGCCGCCACGACCAGGTCCGCGGAGCCGGCCAGGCCGACGCCGCCGCCCAGGCAGAAGCCGTGCACCGCCGCGATCACCGGCACGGCGCAGTCGTAGACGGCGGCGAACGCCGCGAAGCAGCCCCGGTTGGCCCCGACCAGCGCCTCGTGACCGGGGGTGCGCTGCATCTCCTTGATATCCACGCCCGCGCAGAAGCCGCGGCCCTCGGCGGCCAGGATCACCGCGCGGACCTGCGGGTCGGCGCCCGCCGCGGTGATCGCGTCCGCCAGGTCGAACCAGCCCTGCACCGGCAGCGCGTTGACCGGCGGGAAGTCGATGACGACCTCGGCGACGCCGCCGCTGGTCCACTGCTTGATGCCCATGGTCGCGTCCTCGCCCTCGTCGCGACCCCGGCCGCCGCCGGCATGTTTCCGCCCGCCGGCCGATGCCCATGGTCGCGTCCTCGCCTCGTCGCGGCCCCCGCCCAGCGCCGGCTCGTTCCGCATTCAAGCTAGCGTTTGCTTGGTAGTCAAGCCTAACATCGGGCCCATGCACGCCATCGATTTCGCGGGCCGGGCCGTGGTCATCACCGGCGGCACCCGGGGGATCGGGGCCGGCATCGCCCGGGCGTTCCTGGACGCGGGCGCGGACGTGCTGGTCTGCGGCCGGAGCGACCCGGGCGGCGCGGTGCTGGCCGCGGGAGGCCGCTCCGCCCTGCGCACCCGCGCCGACGTCCGGGACCCGGCCCAGGCCCACCGGCTGATCCGCGAGGCGGCTGACTCCTTCGGCCGGGTGGACGTGGTGGTCAGCAACGCGGGCGGTTCCCCTTACGCGGAGGCCGCCACCGCCTCCCCCAGGTTTCACGCCAGGATCATCGAGCTCAACCTGATCGCCCCCCTGCACGTGGCGCAGAGCGCGAACGCGGTGATGCAGGACCAGGCCGGGGGCGGGTCGATCATCATGATCGGGAGCGTCAGCGGGGTACGGCCCTCGCCGGGCACCGCCGCGTACGGCGCGGCCAAGGCGGGCCTGCACCAGCTGGCCACCAGCCTGGCGGTCGAGTGGGCCCCGAAGGTCCGGGTGAACAGCGTGGTGGCCGGGCCGGTCGCGACCGAGGCGGGTGCCGCCGGGCACTACGGCGATGCGGCTGCGCAGGCGGCGGTGGGCGCCACCGTGCCGGCGGGCCGGATGGCCACCCCCGAGGATGTGGCCGGCGCGTGCCTGTTCCTGGCCTCCCCGCTGGCGTCGTATGTCAGCGGGGCCGCCCTGCTGGTGCACGGCGGCGGGGAGCGGCCCGCGTACCTGGCGGCCGCGCAGCGGCCGGTGTAGTCTCTCGACACGCGTAGAACGTGTTCTACTGAAGGGCTGGCCATGGGCGAACGGCCAGGCCGGGCCGGGCTGCGGCCGTGACGGAGGCCCCGGCGGCCAGCAGCCTGGGAAGCCTCACCGCTGAGCCGGCCCGGCGGGTCGGCCGGCGCTGGATCGCGCTGATCGCGCTGGCCAATCTCGGCCTTTACCTCGCCTACCTCGGCCCGATCTCGGTCCTGCTGCCCAACCAGGTCCAGGCGATCGCCGGCGCCAGCCACAAGGTGGCCGTGCTGGGCTGGGTGACCGGGATCGGGGCGGCGGTCGCGATGATCTCCAACCCGGTTGCCGGGGCCCTGTCGGATCGCACCACGGGCCGGTTCGGGCGCCGCCGCCCGTGGGTGGTGTGCGGCACGCTGGCCGGCGCGGCCGCGCTGGTGCTGCTGGGCGGCCAGCACGCGATCGCCGGCGTCATCGCCGGCTGGTGCCTGGCCCAGGCCGCGCTGAACGCCATGCAGGCCAGCCTCAGCGCGGCCGTGCCCGATCACGTCCCGGTAGCCCAGCGGGGCGCGGTGTCCGCCTGGATCGGGCTCCCGCAGACGCTCGGCGTCCTGCTGGCCGTCGTGCTGGTGACCGACGTGGTCACCGGCAACGCCGGCTACGCCCTCCTGGCGGCCTGCCTGGTGGCGTGCGTCCTGCCCTTCGCGCTCACCACGCCGGACCCGCCGCTGTCGCGCGACGGACGGCCGCCCTGGCGGTGGCGGGCCTTCGCCCGGTCGTTCTGGCTCAGCCCGCGGCGCTACCCCGACTTCGCGTGGGCCTGGCTGACCAGGTTCGCGATCAGCCTCGGCAACGCGATGACCCTGCTGTACCTGCTGTACTTCCTGCGGGACCGGCTGCACTACAGCCGGCTGTTCCCCGGCCACAAGGCCGAGGACGGCCTGGTCATCCTCATCCTTCTCTACCTGGGCGGGGTCGTGGTCACCGCGGTGGCCAGCGGGGTGATCTCCGACCGCACCGGCCGCCGCAAACTGCCGGTCACGATCTCCGGCCTGATCATGGCGGTCGCCGCCATCCTGCTCGCGCTGTGGCCACGGTGGCCGGTCGTCATGGCTGCCGCCGCGATCATGGGGCTGGGGTTCGGCGTGTACCTGTCGGTGGACGCGCCGCTGGTGACCCAGGTGCTGCCGTCGGCGGCGGGACGGGCCAAGGACCTCGGCCTGATCAACATCGCGAACTCCGGGCCGCAGGTGCTCGCCCCCGCGATCGCTGCGCCGCTGGTCAGCGAGCTGGGAGGCTATACGGCGCTCTACCTGTCGGTGGCGGTGATCACGGCGGCGGGCGCGGTGTCCGTCCGGCGGATCCGCTCCGTGCCCTGATGCGCGCCCGGCTTTACTGGTTGAAGCCGATGGTCTCCGTGGCCAGGGCGAGCGTGTCCTCGCAGGCGAACCCCGCCGAACCTGGCGTGCTGCTGAACATCCCGGACAGGGCCCGCTGCACTGACTCCAGCGTCCACATGCCGTCCGCGGAGCCGTGCTCGGCCGCCAGGACGGTGGCGCGGATCCGGGGCGGCTCCATCACGGCGGCGACCCCGCCGTGCACCACGAACACCTCACCGTTGATCTCCTCCGCGGCCGGGCTGGCCAGGCAGACCACGAGCGGCGCGACATGCTCGGGGGCGAGCGGATCCACCTCGCCCGCCGCCGGCTCACCCATCAGGGCCGCCGTCATGGCCGTCCGGGCGCGGGGGCAGATGGCGTTGGCCCGCACCCCGTACCGTCCGCAACTGCGGGCCGTGGTCACGGTGAGCGCGGTGATCCCGGCCTTGGCCGCGGCGTAATTGGGCTGGCCGGCGGAGCCGAGCAGGAAAGCCTCGGACGAGGTGTTCACGATCCGGCCGTACACGGGGCCGGCCGCCTGCTTGCTCTGAGCGCGCCAGTAGGCCGTGGCGAAGCGGGTGGTCACGAAGTGACCGCGCAGGTGCACCCGCAGCACCAGGTCCCATTCCTCGGCGGACATGGAGAAGATCATCCGGTCCCGGAGCACCCCGGCGTTGTTCACCAGTATGTCCAGCCGCCCGTACGCGTCCAGCGCGGCCGCGACGAGCTGCTGTCCGGTCTGCCAGTCGCCGACATCGCCCGCGGCCACGCGCACCTGGCCGCCGGCGGCCGAGATCTCGTCCGCGACCGCTCGCACCGCGTCTCCCGGCAGGTCATTGAGCACGAGCCGCGCCCCGGCCGCCGCCAGCGCCATCGCTTCCGCCCGCCCGAGCCCGTTTCCGGCACCGGTCACGATCGCGGCCCGGCCATCCAGCGTCAGCGTGTCACCCATTCCCGCACCCATCTGGTCAGTAGCCGGGCCCGGACAGGATGCCGCCGTCGGCGACGAATTCGCTGCCGGTCGAGTAGGAGGCTTCGTCGGAGGCCAGGAACGCCACCAGCCGCGAGATCTCGGCCGGTTCCGCGAACCGGGCCAGGGGCATGGCCTTGATGAAGTCGCTGCCGTCGTCCGTCTCGCGGGCGGACCTGGACCCGGCCGCCGCCAGCACCATGCTGGTGAGCACGCCGCCGGGATGAACGGAGTTGACCCGGATCCCGAGCTGGCCCAGTTCCTGGGCGGCGACCTTGGTCATGCCGCGGATGGCGAACTTGCTCGCGCTGTAGGCCGAGAGCCCGGCCGCCCCGGTGAAGCCCTCGACCGAGGAGATGTTGATGATCGACCCGCCGCCGGCCGCGGTCATCGGCCCGATCACCGCCTTCATGCCCAGCCAGCAGCCGACCGCGTTCACGTCCAGGATGTGCCGGAAATCGGTGAGCGGCATGTCAGCGATGGTGGCGAACTTCAGCACGCCCGCGTTGTTGACCAGCACGTCGAGCCGGCCAAAGACCTCCAGCACGGTCGCGACGGCGGCGGCCCAGTCCGCCTCGCTGGTCACGTCATGGTGCACGTAGCGGCAGGAGTCCGGCCCGAGCGCGGCGGCCACGGCCGCGCCCTTGGCGTCGAGCACGTCGCCGAAGACCACCCGGGCCCCCTCGGCCACGAAGTGGCGGACGTGCGATTTGCCCATGCCCCGGGCGCCCCCGCTGATCAGCGCGACCTTGCCGTCGAGTCGGCCCACGGACTCTCCCGAACTATGTCAACCAAACGCTTGCTTGGTGCGAGGGTAACAGTCATCCCCCGGGGGAGCGAGGGTCCCTCAGGCCTGCGGTGAACCCGGTTCGCGGGCGACGATCCCGTCGAAGAGGATCCGCAGGAACCCGTCCACCACCTGCTCGGCGGTGTAGCCGCCGGTCCGGCGCCACTGGGCCGGGATCCACAGCACGTCGCGCATCAGCCGGTAGGTGAGCTTCGCATCCAGGTCGGCACGGAACAGCCCGGCCTGCTTGCCCAGTTCCAGCTGCGAGATCCAGATGTGTTCGATCTCGCGCAGGGCCTTGGGCAGGTAGGCGAACCGCGGCAGGGTGGTGAAGTAAACAAAGTCGTGCTGCAGCATGGCCAGGGCGGCCCGGTGCCGGGACAGGGTCCGGCTGGTCGAGCGCACGATCTGCTCGATGGCGGCCCGCGGGCTGGTGGCCGAGGCGACCGCGGTCCGGTAGTCGGTGAGTACCTCGTTGATGAAACCCGAAAGGATCTCATCACCAATCGACTCCTTGGAGTCGAAATGGTGATACAGGCTGCCGGACAGGATCCCGGCGGCGTCCGCGATCTCCCGCACGGTCGTGGCGCGGTAGCCCTTCTGCGCGAACAGGTCGCCGGCCAGCGCGACCATGTGCGACCGGCGCTCGGAGTGCACCGCCCCCGCGGCGGGAACCGCGCCTGCTGCCCCGTTACGCCCGCCTGCCTGGGTCTTCCTCGCGCTGGCCACGTCGTCATTATCGCAGCCGCGAGCCTGCCTCCCTAACGCTTGCTCGGGAAGCCTGAGCGCGCCTTGCCGGGACAACTGAAACCTGTTCTACTTTTACGCTATGCGGACCCGCGGAGGCAGCCCATGATCCTTGATCGTTTCCGTGTCACCGGCCGCACGGCCGTGATCACCGGCGCGGGCCGGGGGATCGGCGCGGCCGCGGCCGTGGCCCTGGCGCAGGCCGGTGCGGACGTCGTCATCTCCGCCCGGACGGGAGAGCAGCTGGCCCAGGTGGCGCAGGACGTGGAGGCGGCCGGGCGCAAGGCGCTGGTGGTCCCGGCCGACCTGGCTGACCTCGATGCGGCCGCGGGCCTGGCCGCCGCCGCGGTCGAGGCGTTCGGCCGGCTGGACATCGTCGTCAACAACGTCGGCGGCGCGCTGCCACGGCCGTTCACCGCGACGTCCGCGCGGCACCTGGCCAAGGCCTTTGAGTTCAACGTCACGGTCGCGCACAGCCTGACCCAGGCGGCGGTGCCCTATCTGCTGGCCGCGGGGGACGGGGAGGGCCCGGCCGGTGCGGTGATCAACATCTCCTCGGCCGTGGGGCGGGTCGCGGGCCGCGGCTATCTCGCCTACGGCACCGCCAAGGCGGCGCTGGCCCACTACACCCGGCTGGCCGCCGCCGACCTGGCCCCCCGGATCAGGGTCAACGGGATCGCCGTGGGTGCCGCGGCCACCTCGGCGCTCGACATCGTGCTCGTCGATGACTCGCTGCGGCAGCAGATGGAACGGGCGACCCCGCTCGGCCGGATCGGCGACCCGGAGGAGGTCGCGGCGGCGATCGTGTTTCTCGCCTCACCGGCCTCGGCCTACATGACCGGCAAGATCCTCGAGGTTGACGGCGGCATACAGCGGCCTAATCTCGATCTCGGGATCCCGGACCTCTGAGGGACGCGGAGCCGCTGTCTGCCACCAGGAGCGCACCGATGCCCCCGCCCAACCCGGCCACACCGGCCCTTGATCATCTGTCCCTGGAGCAGAAGGCCGCGCTGCTCTCCGGCCGCGACTTCTGGTCCACCCAGCCGTTCGACGCCGCCGGAGTGCCGTCGATCGTCCTCACTGACGGCCCGCATGGGGTGCGCCGGCAGGCCGGGCAGTTCGACCACCTGGGGCTGCACGACGCGATGCCGGCCACCTGCTTCCCGGCGGCGGTCGCGGTCGGGTCCAGCTGGGATCCGGCAGTTGCCGAGCGGGTCGGCGCGGCGGTCGGCCGGGAGGCCCGGGCGCTGGGCGTGCACGTCGCGCTCGGGCCCGGAGTGAACATCAAGCGGTCACCGCTGTGCGGGCGGAACTTCGAGTACTACTCCGAGGATCCGCTGCTGGCCGGCCTGCTCGGCGCCGCGCACGTCCAGGGCCAGCAGGGCCAGGGCGTCGGGGCGTCGGTCAAGCACTTCGCGGCCAACAACCAGGAAACCGACCGGATGCTGGTCAGCGCCGACGCTGACGAGCGCACGCTGCGCGAGATTTACCTGCCCGCCTTCGAGCGCATCGTCACCCAGGCCAAGCCGGCCACGGTGATGTGCGCGTACAACAAGGTCAACGGCGTGTATGCGGCCCAGAACCGGTGGCTGCTGACTGAGGTCCTGCGCGAGGAATGGGGCTTCACCGGCGCGGTGGTCTCCGACTGGGGCGCCGTGCGCGACCCGGTGGCCGCGCTGGCCGCCGGGCTGGACCTGGAGATGCCCGGCACCGGTGGCCTGAGCGCCCAGCGGATCGCCGCCGCCGTCCGGGCTGGCCAGCTGGACGAGGCCGTGGTCGACGCCGCCGCCGGCCGCGTGCTCGCCCTGGCCCGCCTCGCCGCCGGTCCCGCCAGCGGGTTCGACGCCGATGTCCATCACGCCCTGGCCCGGCAGCTGGCCTGCGACTGCGCGGTGCTGCTGAAGAACGACGGCGGCGCGCTGCCGCTGACCGGCAGCGGGCCGATCGCCGTGGTCGGCGAGTTCGCCCGCACCCCGCGCTACCAGGGCGGCGGAAGCTCGCATATCAACCCCACCCGGGTGGACATCCCGCTCGACGCTATCCGCGCGCTGGCCGACGGGCCCGGCCGGCCGGTCGCCTTCGCCCCCGGCTTCGCCGTGGACAGCACGGGCGGCAATACGGGCGACGGCAGCAGCGACCCAGCGGCGCTGCGCGAGGAGGCGGTGACGGCCGCCCGCCAGGCCGGGGTCACGGTGATTTTCGCCGGGCTGGGGGAGCGGGAGGAGTCCGAGGGGTTCGACCGGGAGACCCTCGACCTGCCGGCCGCGCAGGTCGACCTCATCCGCGCCGTCGCCGCGGCCAGCCCGCGTACCGTCGTCGTGCTGTCCCATGGCGGCGTGGTCTCGCTGGAAGGCTGGCATGACGACGTCGACGCCATCCTTGATGGGTTCCTGCTCGGCCAGGCTGGCGGTGCGGCCGTCGCCGACCTGCTTTTCGGCGTGGCCAACCCCTCGGGCCGCCTGGCCGAGACGATCCCGCTGCGGCTGGCCGACAACCCCAGCTACGTGAACTTCCCGGGAGAACAGGGGCACGTCCGCTACGGCGAGGGCGTGATGGTTGGCTACCGCTGGTACGCCACTGTCGGCCTGCCGGTCCGTTACCCGTTCGGCCACGGGCTGTCCTACACCACCTTTGCCGTCAGCGACCTGACCGTCGCGGCCACCGGCCCGGACACCGCCCGGGCCTCGGTCGCCGTCACCAACACCGGCGCGCGGGCCGGCCAGCACGTCGTCCAGGTGTACGTCGCCACCGCGGCCGGCCCGGTCCGCCGCCCGGCCCGGGAACTGCGCGCCTTCACGAAGGTCAGGCTGGAGCCTGGTGAAACCCGCACGGTCACCCTCGATCTGGACCGCCGTGCCTTCGCCTACTATGACATCCATGAGGCGGGTTGGATCGTCGCGCCTGGGACCTACCGGGTTCAGGTCGGCGAGAACGCCGCCACCATCGTCGGCGAGGTGGCCATCACCCTCACCGGTGACCTGGTCATCCCCGAGCTCACGCTGGACTCGACGGTGGGCGAGTGGTTCAGCCACCCCATCGTCGGCGCCACCCTGCTCGAGGAGTTGACCGCGGGGATGACCGGCGAGCAGCGCAGCGGGCTCCCCGCCGATCCGGATCTGCTGCGGCTGGTGGCCTCGATGCCGATGCAGAAGGCCATGGGGATGCTGGGTGGGGCCGTCCCCGAGGCGACCCTGCAGCGGCTGATGGCCCGCACCCGCCGCCCTGACTGATACCGGGACCGCGTCCCGATCATCGAGGCCGCTCGCCACATTTTGTGACGCCACATGCCACGATATGCTGCCAAAACCTGCGGTCAACGTGCGGTCAAAGATCTTGAGCTACCTTGCCGTCTCGGCAAAATGGCCCCTGACCTGCTACGCAATGGTCGGGACGGCCGGATTTGAACCGGCGACCCCTTGACCCCCAGGCACGAATAGCGGGTCTGAGCAGGTCGAACGGAGTCGGACCAAGAACCTTTCACCAGCGCTAACACCCGGGGCGGTCGCAGCGGGTCCGGGGGAGTCTGAAGGCATTGGCTCCCCTGGTTGGCTCCCCCGGGCGGGAGGGGTCACTCTAATGTCAATCAAGGTCAACGAAGACTCGATGTTGCTGGAGATCAACGGCGCGGAGATCACCGCTGCGGTTCGCCTCGAGTACCTATGGCGCGTGACGGGCTGGCCCAGGCTCCTGAGCCGCAACGAGGAATCCTGGTGGCCCTCCTGGCCATGACGGTGGTGCCGCCCGGGTGGGGCGGCACCACTGCTGGTCATTTAGGGCGTGAAGTGGGGCATCACGACGCTGAAGTCAGGCACCGCACCCCACAGCTGGCCGTCGGGCACGTGCGCCGGGTTGCCGATCAGGTGGCGGATGCCGGCCGACGAGCACCTGCACGCCGCAGGCAGGCGCCTGTCCCGGCGGACGGAGACCGGGCATCGCCTGGTCGGCGCGGCTGGCCGCAGGGAGCTTCCCGGTGCCGCAGTGGGCCGCGCCGCGCACGTCCGGCTGGCACGAATCCCCAAGCCCGGCCCACATGCATCGCGTGGTCCCGGGATCACCCAGGGCCCCGCGGTCCCACCTGATGACCGCACCGCGAGCGAGAGCCCAGACGAGGACAAGGAAGCTGCCCAGCATGACCACGAGAGGCGAAGCCAACCGCGTGCCCGTCCTCGGCGGCCCCATCACCGGGTAGGGGCGGGGGTGCGCAGAAGCGCAGGTCAACACCGGTGGCAGAGTTCGGGGGTGTGCCGGCGCACCTCCGCCCGGGAGCGGAGATGGACGTTTTCATTTCGGGCCCGCATACTGGCCTTATGAACGAGGCCCCTCAACCCGCTGAATGGCCGACGTGGTGGTCTTGGCCGTGGAACATGATAAGCGCATGGGCCAAACCCCCCCTCTCCGCCAGCTCTCCTGTTTCCCTTGCTCCGCAAACGCTCAGCCAGGCAATTCTTCCCGGCTGGGTCTTCGCTAACACTGTTAATGTTACAGAGGAGAATTCTAGCTCACCTGAAACAGAGCGACAGATTGTTGCGGCGCACAGTTATGGACAGCAGCTCGGCCGTATCCTCGATGTGGTCAATGAGCTGATCGCGGAACGGCCGGTCGGGGCACCCGATGTGCAGTCTATCCAGGACTTCGAGAATCTGTGGCGCGATATCGAGAAGATTAAATTGCAGCCAGCCGTAAGACGGATCGAACAGGCAATTATCGATCTGGCCGAAGTGAGGCAGCAAGACTCTGGTGAGTACCAGCGTCTGGCAGCCGAGCTTCGGAGCATTCTGGAAAACCAGTCGGGCGCCAACTGCGGGGAAAGCTCCCAGCCGGATGTTACGTCAGGGACCAAGGAGAACTGAAGGTCGCATTGGCTCCTGTAATTCCCGATCCAACCCCGCCGGTGCTGCCTCGGTGAGGGACAGCGCACGGTCCCCCACCGTCTCAATTGTTTATCTCTGGTCCGCGCCGGCCCAGAGATAAACAATGGATAGCTACATCTTGCTTGCTTGTTTTTCTTTCCGCAATAGACAGGGAGCTATATTAGGTAACCCAATCTAGCTGTATCCGGTCGCCGACAACAGCAAGCGGCACAGATTAGGATTCGGCAGTGCCGATCTGTGTCGGTAATGCGTCAGGGCGTCAGGGACGACTGTGCAACTGAATGTGCTCCGATGCCGAGCCAGCCAGTTGCGCACCCGTCGTCAGCCGACGACTCCGACAGTACGACTGGCAGTTCCGGCGATGCCAGGACGTCCCCGAGCCGAGACAAGCCTCGCCGACGACCGCGGTGGCCGTTCTCTGCTGACTCCGCAGAAGATGAATGATTGTGGTGACCTGGTCCAGGTTGTACATCCACGACTTGGACTTGCCGATGCCGACAGGGAGAGGCAACGGCGGGTTGACCCCTCACAAAGTCGTTCGTGACCTGGATCGTCGTGCCATCCCGAACGAAGCGAAGGTTGTCGCAGTTGACGTGCGCTTCGAGCGCTCGCTGCGGACGGTCAGCATGCTAGCCGTCGGCTCTAACGCCCGGTACATGTCGAAGTAGTCCTTGGCCCTAGCGGTCGGAAAGAGTACCGGCCCGTCCGGCCGACGACGCCCAACCGAAGCTCGACGGTGACGACGCGTCGCGGGCCAACCCTTCTCGCTGTTCGAAGACCCGCTCGTGTACCCCTTCGACGACGTGGCCGACACGCGGTGATCCCTCCAACGGCCGACGAGATCGCGTGTCCATCCTGGATGCTCCGCGGTAAGCGTCATGACTGCGTCGTCACGATCCATGTAGGGCCTTGGCCGTCTGACCGTGTCTGGCCGCTATTCCAAACTTTCGACGGCCGGAGTTCCTCGCGATGGGAGGAGATGCCCATGGCCGATCCCGAGAAGGGAGCAGCGACGAGCGGCTAGGGCGGAGGCCCGCCGGGCAGCCAGGACATCCAGTGCGGCAGGTACCAGCAGCGGTCGCCGAGCAGGGACATGGCGGCGGGCAGCAAGATACCGCGGACCACGGTAGCGTCCATCAGCACGGCTGCGGCCAGGCCGACGCCGAGTATCTTGGTATCGACAATCGGCATCGTGGCCAGTATGGAGAACACGGCGACCATGATGACGGCGGCGCTGGTAACCACCCCGGCGCTGCTGGAGATGCCGCCGGTGACCGCGTCTTTGGTGCTGGCCCCCCGCATGTGCAGTTCCCGGATCCGGGACAGGATGAACACGTGGTAGTCCATGCTCAGCCCGAACAGGAGCACGAACATGAACAGCGGTATCCACGGGATGATTCCGCCGAAGGACGTGTAGCCGAGCAGCCCCTGCAGCCGGCCGTCCTGGAAGATCAGCGTGATCAGCCCATATCCGGCGCCGACCGACAGCAGGTTGAGCATGATCGAGATCAGCGGGATGGTCACCGAGCGGAACACCGCCATCAGCAGCAGGAACGCGAGCACGGCGACGAAGGCGAAGACAATCGGGGCGCTGGCGTCAACGGCCGCGGTGTCGTCGTAATTTCCTGCAGTGGTGCCGGCGACGGTGTATCTGACGCCTCTCACTTTGCCCAGCGTGGCGGGCAGGATCTGGTTGCGCAGGCTGAGCAGGGCGTCGTTCGAGACGGAGCCGCTTCCGGTCCCCGCTAGCGGGACGTCGATAAGCAGTGCGCGGCCGCCTGCCACCGGGGTGTTGGTGATCGCCTCGCGGATCGGGCCGGCCAGGCCGGCGGGGGCTGCCCGTGCGTTCAGCGCGGCGATCGCGGCGCGCATCGCCGGGCCGGTGAGGTCCGTGCCCGTCACCACCACCTGGGCCGGTGACGGGGTCTGCGGGAAGGCCTGCTGGATCCCGTTCACGGTCTGCAGCACCGGGGAACTGGCCGGCAGGTCGATGGCCGGGCTGCCGAGCCGCATGCCGAGCGCGGGTGTGGCCAGCATCAGCAGCGCGATCGCGGCAGCGCCGCCCCACAGCAGCGGGCGGCGTACCACCCGGCGTGCCAGGGCGGCCCAGACCCGCGATGGGCGTGCGTCGGTCCGCCGGTGGCCCAGGAACGGGATCAGGCCCCGGTCGGATCGCGGTCCCAGCCAGGACAGCAGCGCCGGCAGTACGGTCAGCGAGCCGGCCACCGCGACGCCGACCACGGCGATCGTGCCGAAGGCGATGCCGCTGAACGCGTCGTAGCCGGTCAGGAACAGCCCGGCCATCGCGGCCATGACGGTCAGCCCGGATACCAGGATCGCGCGGCCTGAGGTGGCCGCGGCGATGTGCAGTGCCTCGCCCGGCGTGGCGCCCTTGGCCCGTTCCTCGCGCTCGCGCCGCAGGTAAAACAGCGAGTAGTCGACGCCCACCGCCATCCCGACGATCAGCACCTGTACCGCTTCAAAACTAATCGCATGGCGTCTGACCTGGGGTTCATACGATCAGCTACGCTGCCTGGTAGTACTCGTTGATCACACCGCCGAGCACTTTGCGTCGCTGGACTGGCAATTCCAGCGGTGGGCTGACTTGGCCGTCCTGGTCGGGTGGTCGTTGCTGGCGGGACTGGTGCGGGCGGTGCCCGTTGTAATGGCCGGCGTACTGGCCGAGGACTGATCGCAGGTGCCGTTCGCCGTAGATGAGCATCCGGTCGGTGCACTCGGCTCGCGCGGTGCGTACCCATCTCTCGGGCATAACAGTTCGCGCGCGGACTCGGCGGCGGGATCTTGACCGTCTTCACGCCCTCGCCAGCGAAGATCGCGTCGAAGGCACGGGTGAACTTGGCGTCGCGGTCCCGGATCAGGAAGCGGAAGCAGCCGATTCGGCTGCCGAGGTCCATGAGCAGGTTGCGGGCCTGCTGGGCGGTCCACGCGCCGTCCGGGTGGGCGGTCACGCCCAGGACGCGCACTCGCCGGGTCCTCACCTCCATGACGAACAGCACGTACACGCGCTTGAGGAAGATCGTGTCGACGTGGAAGAAATCACAGGCCAATAGGCCATCGGCCTGTGCGTGCAGGAACGCCCGCCAGGAGGTGTCCACGTTCCGCGGGGCCGGCCTGAGCCGCCGGGTGCGCAGGATCCGCCGCACCGTCGCCTCGCTGACGCGGTGACCGAGCCTGCACAGCTCGCCGTGGACTCTGCGGTATCCCCAGGCTGGGTTCTCGTGCGCCAGCCGCAGCACCAGGTCGCGGATGTCCTGGCTGGTTCGCGGCCGACCGGGCCGGTTCGGGTACGTCCATTTGCGTGTGATCAGCCGGCGGTGCCAGGCCAGCAGCGTGCCCGGCGTGAC
>Ga0208219_1000295_pt1 | contig 18257 bp, 19 predicted proteins | sample NGESurshal072012_7_FD_184469 | JGI IMG/M metagenome (GOLD analysis project Ga0208219, IMG submission 184469) | Arctic peat soil microbial communities from Barrow, Alaska - NGEE Surface sample 53-2 shallow-072012 (SPAdes) | ecosystem: Environmental > Terrestrial > Soil > Wetlands > Peat ... | reverse complement strand
CCAGTAGCGGCCCGGGTTCGCTGAGCGGGGCTGTTCAGGGTAGGCGACGAGGAATTTCTCACGCTCGGCGAGGTCGTTCATGCCGGTGGCGGCGGCGAAAGCCGCGGCGTCTTGAGTGCCGCCGTGCAACATCACGATCAGGGGCCGAGCCTGGCCCGTGCCGCCCGCAGGGACATAGAGCCGGTAAGCCCGGGTGCCGGCCGCGTTTGTGTAGGAGAGGGCGTCAAACCGGCCCGGCGGTGGCATCACGGTCGGGGACACGGGCCGGTGCGGGCGGCGGAGACCCAATGGGACCCGGCTGGGGAGCGCGCGGCGGCGGGGGTGGCGGCCAGGCGTGCTGCCGGTCTCCTCCTCACTTGGCGCATCTGGCGGCCGCCTGGTCACCATAGGGCCGGCCAGCGATTGCTGGATCAGCGCAGTTGCCTCGAGGAGGCGACCCTGGCGGGTCAGGCGGGTGGCCTCAGCCATCGCTGCCATCTGGCGTGCGTTCATGCCGGTATCCCTTCTCGTGGTGGTCAGACGGTGCGGGCCGCCAGGGCCGCCTTCACCGCTGTGGGAGCCCGGAAGGCGCCCAGGACCTCTACCGAGGCAATAGTGGCCAGGGCCAGCTGGGGGGAGACATCTGCGGCGATGCTCGCCAGCCCGAGCACCCGGATATGGATCATCTGCCCGGCATCGCGGATCTCCTCCAGGTCGCTGCGGGTGTAGTGACAGCTGCCGAGGGTGAGGGTGCGCCGGGCCGCGGTCTGGTCGAGCGCCTCGCCCCGGGCGGCGAGCTGGTTGCGGATGGCCGTGCGGATGAAGTCGGTGCGGTTGGTGTAGAAGCCTTCCTGGACCAGCAGATCGATCTGCCCGAGGTCCACTAGCCCCAGGTTGATAGTGATCTTCTCGGTCTTTTCGCTCTCACCCTGGACCATCGGCCACCATCTCTGAGCCATCTCCTCACCATCCGTATGGATGGTAGTTTCAGGCGGCGGGCAGTGCAAGGGCCAGGAGCGGTTTCTGCGAATCATGCGTTTCCCGGCTCCTGGCAGCCCCGCAGTCGGCCCTCTCCGCGGGCCGGGACGTCGATAAGGCAGCGGTTGCCGTCGTCATAGCCGGATTCGGCTGGACGATTAGCGCCCGTTGCACGCCGTAAGCCTCGGAGAGCGCGGCCAGCTTGTGATCGGGTACCCGGCTCGGCACCGACCGGGCGGTGGCGGGCCTTCGGCGAGAACTCGAACCGGGCCGGATCGAAGACATGGTTATGACAGTCGATCTTCGGCTCGTCGAAGATGCTCAGCTGCCGCCTCCTCCTGGATCAGCCCTCGGCATGCTTTCCGCCTCGAGCAACTGGCTACCGTGCAGCAAGGCGGCCGCGACGAAAATCACCACGACGGTGACCAGGACGGAATGTGCTGCCGATGCGGTGGTGAGGGTCAGGCCGGTGCCGGCAACCGCACGGGGTACTGGGCGATGCCTCAGCCCCACACAACGGCGGCCACGCCCAGGATCGACAGCGCGCGCAGCCTTGCGAGCGCCCGGTGGCCAGGAGAGCGAGGACGGCGAATCCGCAGCCCGCTCCCACGATGACGAGCGGCAGGGCCCGGTTCGTAAGCCCGTGGTGGAGAGCCGGGTTCGAGCTGTGGATCTCTGCCAACGCCGCGAGCGAAAGCGCTCCGGAGAGAACGCCGGCCATGGCGGCGGGCTGGGCGGTGCATCGCCTGAGGCGGTCATCCCCGCGGCGGCTTGCCTCCTGATGAGGAACAGGGCCGCGAGGCAGGCACGCACCGCGACGAACAAGGCTCCGATGAGCAGTGAGGTGGGCCCCGTTCGCACCGCCAGGTCACTGCGCGCCGGGGTTGGCCGGCACCCGGCCCGATGCGATCGCGCCGATCACAGTGCCCATGAAAAACGGGTCTCCGGCTCGGTTGGCGGGCAGGTCGCCGGCGGCGCGCGAGCATCCGCAAGAGGATCAGGTTGGCGACTCCGAGCACGACGTAAACAACGATCGCGGTCAGGCTGTCGATGACTCCGCCGTTGTCGTCGCTGCCTGGGACGTGAGCATGAGGTGGTACACGGAGCAGCAGGAAGGCCAGCCCGACCATGGCGTCGAAGGAGAGATGGATCAGGGTGAGCGCGGGAGGACGGTCGGCGGAAGCCACCGAGTCCAGCCCGATGATCCGGGTATGAGGGCTGAAGCCGACCAGGAGCGAGTCAGCGTCCGGAATGGGAAGGCCGAAGTAGACGCGCCCGTTCACATAGAAGCCCCCAAGATATTCGGGAACTCCGCGGCCAATCCGGGTGACGTATCGATTGCGGCGAACTTGACTGGTTGCTGACTGGCGATGGCCCGGGCGGACGTGTCTCCGACGAAGATCTTTATGGGAGTCAGAATGGCGCCGAACGTGAACGGGATCCCGAAACCGAGTCAGTGGTGGCGATCCCCCTGAGTATCCCGGCCGCGTAAACCGACGCCACCAGGAAGCCGACTACCATGTGGGCCGCGACGATCATGCCTCCCGGCTGGTTCATCCAGGAGTTCGCCGCCATCACCGCAACGGCGCCCCCAATGCCAGTGAGGGCGATCGGGATACCGGTCCAGAAGTGCGCCCAGCCCTGCAGGCGCGGCCATCCGTACAAATAGTGCCGGTGAAGATCGCCTCGAGGAAGACAAAGATCTCCTCGAAGCCCAACAGGCCCTGCGCGGCTCGCTCAGCCCTGCCGGGCAGCGACCGCAGCGGCCAGGGCGGTCCGCATCGCCTCCACCGGGCCGGGATGACCAGTCATCAGCTCGACCTGCGCGACCGCCTGGTATAGCAACACGGTGAGACCGCTGACCACCGGGCAGCCGGCGGCCTGGGCTGACCCGGCGAAAGCGGTAGGCCATGGCGCGTACACCACGTCAAGCACCGTGGTGCCCGGTTGCCAGCGGGTAGAACTTAGCGGATCGGCTGCGCCACCCGGCAGCGTGGAGATGACCAGGTCGGCAGCTGGCAGCGGCTGCTCAAATAGGCCGCCAGAGATGGCCGGCCGCATCCCCAGCCGCTCGGCGGTCTCGCGCAACTCACCGGTACGGGCCAGGTTGCGCACCAGGACGAGCGGCGACAGGTTGCCCAGCTCGCGCACCGCGGCGAGGGCACTTTGCGCCGTGCCGCCTGCGCCCAGGATGACCGCCTGCTCGACCCGGGCCAGCCCGGCCTCCCGCAGCGCCGAGAATATGCCAGCGGCATCAGTGTTGTCCGCCCGGCTGCCTGTGGCCGGTCCAGCCCGGGGGAACACCAGGGTGTTCGCGGCCCCGATGGCCTCGGCCAGCGGCGATACCTCGTCAGCCACGGTCAGGGCCACCCGCTTGAGCGGCATCGTCAGCGACAGGCCCGCCCACTCGGGTCCCATGCTGTCGACCAGGCGGGGCAGGCCCGGCTCGTCGCACTCGATCGTGTCGTAATGCCAGCCATGCAGGTTAAGTGCCTGATAGGCCGCCGCGTGCAGCACGGGGGAGAGCGAATGCTTGATCGGCGACCCGAGCACGGCTGCCCGCCGCACCGTCTGATCTAGCGCGGTAACGTCCACGTTCGTTCACCCATCTCGAGGCGCGTCCGCCGTTTCGATTACCTTCACGACACCTGCCTCAGGCTTGTGGGTCGTCGGGCGGAGCGAATATGGCCAAGACGGCCAGATCCTCGGTGATGTTAAGGAAGGGGTGGTCCTGGCCGCCGTCCACCGAGATGACGTCGCCTGACCTGACGTCGATGGTCTCACCTCCGACTTCGAGCTGGGCCTCGAGGCGGAGCATGCGCCGTCCCTCGGGTGCGACTACCACCTCTCCACGGTATGCCGCTGCCGGTTCCTGGTCATAATGGCGAACGGCGATTCCCCGTCTTGAGGCGTGACACCGGCTTGGCCCGCGGAACCTCGCCAGGCCGCGAGCGGCCCGGCAGATGACGTCCGGTCCATGAGCGGGGAATGCGCATTGGTAACCTCCGCGTTACGGTAGCCTGGTCGTTACCGATGCTTCCAGGGGGAGGGGTGACATGGCGCCGGGCGCGATCCGGGGAAGTGTCGCCGGTAGCTGCCGCCCGCCCCGGAACGGTTGAGCGGATGACCCAGGCGCCTGCCTCCGGTGGCCCATTCGAGGCGTTGGGTGACGCAAACCGGCGCGAGATCCTGCGCCTGCTCAGCGGTGGTGACAAGCAGGTCCGGGAGATCGCCGACGCTATGCCCATCAGCCGGCCTGCCGTCTCGCGCCACCTCCGCCTGCTGAAGGACGCCGGGATGGTCGCGGAGCGGGCCCAGGGGACCCGGCGCATCTATCACCTGCAAGAGCAGGGGCTGCATGCCATCCAGGCTTATCTCGAGGGCATCTGGGGCAACGCTGCGGCCCGGTTCCGGTTGCTGGCCGAAAACACCAGCAGGACGCCGGACCGATGAGCGGCCCGCTGAGGATGTCCTTCGAGGTCGCCTGCCCGGTCGAGCACGCTTTTTCCGTATGGACCGCCGGGATCGGCATGTGGTGGCCGCCCGACCATACCGTGACCGGGCAAGCTGGCCTCGTCATCGTTCTGGAGAGCGGTGTCGGCGGCCGGATCTATGAACGAACACCCGATGGCGCCGAGCACGACTGGGGCGAGGTGACGGTGTGGAAACCACCCGCACAGCTGGCTTACCTGTGGCACCTGGGACGTGATCGCTCGGGGGCCACTGAGGTGGAGATCCGCTTCATCGCCCGGGGCGCCGCAGCCACCCGGATCGAGATCGAGCACCGCGGCTGGGAGCGGCTAGGACACAGTGGGGAACAGTGGCGCGACCGGAACCGGGCGGGCTGGCAGACGCTGCTGCCATACTTCCGGGCCGCTATCACGAGAGGGGACAGTTCATGAACGCTGGCACCAAAGAAGACCCCTGGATGCTCAAGACCCCGCCAGGGACTTCGGCTTACACCATCTACAAAGACGAGCAGGCCGATCCGCCTGCGCTGGTCTGTCAGGTGGGTTCCACCACGCTGAAGTACCACCTTCGGGCCATCGACGACCTCCGTGCCTGGCTGGCCGAGCAAGACGACTGGGTCTCGCTTGGCGCAGCCGATGAGAAGAAACCCGCGGCGCCGGGCACTGTTGAGGCGTGGGGGAGATCACCGGATAACCCTGTAGGAGGCTGGTACGGCCTGCGGAGCGGCTACCGCGGCCGATTCGGCATGTACCTGCCGCCGCTCCTGGAAGCACTCGGCCTCGCCGAAGTCACCCATGAGCCCCGCAACAACCGGATGCGAGCGACACCAGCCGCATGAATGCCGGGGACTCGCCGTCCCGGGCGGGCCAGGAGCGGGTAGTAGTGTCCTGTAGCCATGCACGTGGAGATGCGCTGGCATAGCCAGGACGGGGCGCGGCTGCCGGTGGCGCTGTGGTATCCCGGCCCGGGCTACCGGATGATTTCCAGCGGCGTCGCGGGCGGCGGGATCGGGCCGCGCGAGTGGGTGCTCAACGCGCAGGTGCCGGCCGGGTACGCCCGCATGGACCCAGCCGTCCACGTAGCTGAGCTGGCCGCCGGCCTGGGCCTGGCGGGCGAGGGCGTCGGGCTGCTCACCGCGGCCAGGGTGACCGATGCGGTGCAGTGTGAAGACGAAGAGGTGTGCGCCGCAGCCACGGTCGGACTGCGCGTCCCGACCTGGGCGGCGGTGCCGCCTGGCACCGCTGATCGTGAGCTGGTGCGGGTCTGGCGGCCCGGCACCATCAACATCATGGTCTCGGTTCCCGTGCCGCTCAGCGACGCGGCCTACGTCAACGCTGTCATGACCGCTACGGAGGCCAAGACCCAGGCCGTGCTGGAGGCGGGATTCCGCGCCACCGGGACGGCCTCGGACGCGATCTGCATCGCGGCTCCGGCGGCGGGCCGGCCTGAGGACTTCACCGGGCCCCGCTCGCTGTGGGGCGCGCGGATCGCCCGCGCGGTGCATTCCGCGGTGCACGCCGGCGCGGTGCGTTACGCGGCGAAGGCCAGCCCGGGGCCAGCCTGGCCCGCATGATTTTCAGGAGCAGGACTGGCTCCTGCTGGCGCCGTAGCGTAGTCCGTCGATGAGGAGCGCGACCATGCGCTGGCTGTAGGCGGCTCCCTCGTCCGCCACGGGCAGGCACAGGTTGGCCACGGCGTGCAGGAGATCCTGGGCGCTGACGCCGGCCCGGATCTCGCCACTGGCTATCGCGGCTTCGAGCAGTGACCCGAGGGCGGGCCCGAGTCGCTGCCTGAAGTAGCCGGGCAGGGCGCGGTACGCCGGATCGCCGGAGTGAAGGGCTGTGGCGAGTCCTCGCTTGGTCGCGAGGTACTCGGTGTAGCGGTGGAGCCACATCGCGAGTGCCGCTCCTGGCTCGTGCGCCGCGGCCAGTGCCGGCGCCGCGTCGGCGCAGGCGTCCACCTCGCGCTGGAACACGGCCTTGACCAGGTCCGAGCGCTGCGGGAAGTGCCGGTACAGCGTTCCGACCCCGACGCCAGCCAGGTCGGCGATCTCCTTCGCGGGCGCGTCCACGCCTGAGGCGGCGAAGACAGCCTTCGCTGCCTCAAGGAGGGAGTCGATGTTGCGCTGCGCGTCGGCGCGGAGCCGGCGCGGCGCGCGTTCGGGTGCGCCCGGACCCACCGAGCCGGCCGAGTCGGCTCCGGTCGGCGCCGTGTTCTCCGTCACGACACTCCTTCGCTTGCTTTCCGGAAAGCCATTCCGTATAGTTCCGGAATAGCATTCCGCTTCGATCCAGGGTACGGCATCGGAGGGGCGCTCACCACACCTCGCCCGCAACCTCAGGAGAAACCGTATGCAGTACCGCACGCTGGGCCGGACTGGCATGAAGGTCAGTCCTTATGCGCTCGGCGCCATGATGTTCGGGGCCATCGGCAACCCCGACCACGACGACTCGATCCGCATCATCCACAAGGCGCTGGATGCGGGATCAACTTCATTGACACTTCGGGTATAGCGCTTTGATACCGGGCGTCCCAGCAGCCTGAATCGCTTACGTAGCCCTCAGGGTGGTAGTCAGCCGGTACCGGGACCGTTGACCAGCTCCAGGAGCACCCGCCCATGGCAGTGGTCCGGCTGGCCCTCGGCGGCTAGCGGGCCACCAGCAGGCCAGGACGCCACCCGGCTACGCGCGGAGACGGGCCCGCCCGGCCGCCGCCACCTGCCCTGAACCTCCCTCCGGGAGGTCAGCTGGCCGACTCGAAGTAGACGTCGAACGAGCGCACCGGCCAACTTCCGCTCTGCCTCAGGTCGGAAGGGGCGGCCCGGACAGCGCCGGACGCGGTGCCGTCGCTGGTGGCGAAGACCTTGCTGTGGGCATACCACCGCGCTTCGAAGCCGCGGTGGCCGCTGTAGGTAGTCACTGTGGCGTTGGTGAAGTTCGCCAGCTTCACCGGGGCGGCCGGGGCGGTGAAGCTGCTGCCCGGCTCGAAGCCGCCGAAGATGCTGGCCTTGACGAAGGAGACGCGGCCCACCTGAGCTGACCCGGAGAACGAGTCACCGTTGGCGTCAAACGCCCGCACCTTCACCACGCCAGTGCCCTGGTTGTAGTAGATGCTCTCGGTGACGGAGCGGCCCGCAGGGAAATTGGTGGTCCCCTGGGTGGTCATGGGCTGGCCGTTGAGGTCTGCCCAGGCGTGGTACGTGCTCTGAGTCTGCGGATCGCCGCCGATGTTGACGTTGACCTCCAGCGGCTGGCCGTTGGCGTCGGTGCCGGACAGGTGGGTTTCCCAGCTGACTCCGTCATCGATGGCAGCGAACCCCTTGGGGGAACGCAGGTACACGGTGTCCGTGACGTAGCGCAGATGGACGGTCCCGAACTGCGCGTGGGCGACGCTGTATCCGGCCGAGTCCGCGGTGTAGGCCCGGGGCCCCCTGGCGGCGGAGGCGGGCGAGGCTATCGCGAGCACAGTGGCAGCAGCCAGGGCCGGAGTGGCCACGGCGGTAAAGACGCGCTTATGGCTGAGGCGTGACATGAGAGATCCCCATTGATCTTGGCCATGCTCTTCACGGCCTATGACCAGTCACGCGCCATGAGCGCCCAGATCCAAGGGCGAAGGCCCCGCTAAGACAGACCAAGGTCCTCACAGCAGTCTGCGACTGGCATCAGCTCATCATGATCACCGGGAGGGCCAGGACCTCAGGCTCGACAAACTCGTCGGGACTCTCCAGGTAGAACTCACCTTGGTAGATTCCGGCAGGAATCGAGAGCGGGGGGCTGGCCATCTCCACACCGTGGGGCCGCCCGGCGGGAGCTCGGTGCCCTCCCCCCAGGCAGGCCCGATCACGGCGGGTGGATCCAGGGCGCGCAGGACGGCAGCGCATGCCGCACTGGACGGCCGCACCTGCTGAGCCCTCGAGTTCCTCGGCGTCGGCATCGGTGAGGCTGGCGAGATCAGACAGGCTGTCAATGCCATGGAGCGTCAGCCGGTCACGCATGCTGCTGCCGATCCCAAAGATCTGCGTAGCGCGCGCCCGCCACATCACCAACGGACAAGTCACGATCCTCGTGATCGACCCCCACCGTGCGGTGCGTTACCAGAGCTGCCTGTTGACCGGCACCAGGCGCAGGCACCTGGCCTCGCGTTCACCACCATCCCGCTGGCCAGCTGAACGACGGGGGCCGGGTCCGGTTAGGTGGGCCCGAACACAGGTTCGATAGGCTTAGGAGCTGAGCCCGGCTGAGGCAGGGTACTAACGTCGCAGCGGGTGGCCTACAAGGGCATGATGCTCGAGGCTGTGCCCAACATGGCCTTCGCGATCGGCTACACCAACGCCTCCTGGAATCTCAAAGTCGACCTCGTCGCCTCCTACGTCGCCCGCATGCTGCGTTTCATGAAGGAAAACGGGCACGCGATCGTCACCCCGCGGCGGCCGGACGGGCCCACGGGGACCTCGCCGTTCATCGATATGACCTCCGGCTACTTCGAGCGGGCGCGGGCCACCTTGCCGCTGCAGGGTGACCGGGCCCCCTGGCGGCTGCAGCAGCACTACTTCAAGGACGCGGCCCTGTTCCGCGGGCCAGTGGACGAGAAGGAACTGGAGTTCTGGCCCGCACCCGCCCTTGTCCCGTCAGCCGGCTGAGCGCGCGGGGGCGTTAGCCGATCCGCTGGCCCGCCGGGCCGGATCGGCTGGCAGGCTAGAGAGTGTGGAATTGCTGATCGCCCGCAACCCGGACCCGGACTCCCGACTGCCGTACCTGCTGCGGCTGCCGCTGGAGGGCGGGATGGTGTTCCGCACCTCGGGGACCTGGCCGCGCACCAACGCCCTGTACTGCCATCCGATGCCGGCGGATGAGTGGCCCGAGACCCCCGACCTCGTCGAGCGAGTCGGCCTCCGGTCCTGTGTGCGGCGGGGCGCCGCCATCGACCTCGTCCTCGACCGGGGACGGGAGAGCCGCTCCCAGATCGTCTTCACCCGGGCCCGCGGCCGCGACGCTGTCTTCTGGCAGTCCGCGCGTACCCGCAAGCAGGCCCGCCCGGACGTGACCACCCCCACGGCCCGGGCCGCCGGGCTCGCTGAGCTGGAGATCGTGGTCGACTCCCATGAGCAGTACGCCTACCGGTTCGGCGGCCAGCAGGTCACCACGGTCAGGCGGGCACTTCCCTGCGGTGACTACGGCCTGGTCGCCGGCGGCCGGCTCGTCGCCTCCGTCGAGCGCAAGTCCCTGACCGATCTGGTGGCCAGCCTGACCGGCGGGAAGCTCCGCTACGCGCTGAGCGAACTCGCTGCGCTGCCGCGCGCCGCGGTCGTGGTCGAGGACCGCTACTCCCAGGTGTTCAAGCTGGAGTGGGTCCGGCCCGCGCTGGTCGCCGACGGTCTCGCCGAGCTCCAGATGCGCTGGCCCAGCGTCCCGGTCGTCTTCTGCGAGACCCGCCAGCTCGCCGAGGAATGGACGTACCGGTTCCTGGCTGCCGCCCGCGTGTGGGCCGAGACCGAGACCGCCGCGATTGAGCGGCTCGCACCCTTGGCTGCATCACGGGGCGTGACCGAGCTCGACCAGGCGCCGGACGCGCCCGGGCCGTCCACCGGGGAAGTCCGGGCCTGGGCGCGCGCCGCCGGTCTCGCCGTCCCTGGCCGCGGCAAGCTCCGCCCCGAGATCTGGACCGCCTGGCAGGCTGCTCACCCCGGCTGAGGTAACGGAGCGCCGTTGGGCGGCTCAGGGGGCCGGGCAGTCGGCGGCCAGGCGGCGGCCACCCTGGGAGCCGCGGATGACCCCAGGCTGCCGCTGGGTGCCGAAGACGCGCCAGCGGCCCGTCAGCCGGACCACTGGGCCGCCCGCCGGGTGCACGGTAAGCCGCGCGGTGACCCGGCCGGACGACTGATCCCAGCGAGCGGTGCCATCGATGACGGCGTCACTCACCCAGCGGACGCCGCGCAGAGTGATCTTCAGGTCAGTTCCGCCGGAGAAGGTGACCCGGCCACCGCGCAGTCCCAGATCCCGGTCGCCGCTGAGCAGCGGCCAGCGGCTCACCTCGTCGCCCACGCTGGCCAGGGCCACGGTGGCGGCGCGGAGGGCCTGGCGGCCCGCCCGGTTCCCGGGCAGCGGGCTCGCCGGGCGGGCCTGCGCCAGCCGCCGCGGATAGCTGCCGACGGTGTGGATCGGGGCCACCCGGCCCGCGCACGAGGTGTTCTCGCGAGGCAGGCCGCCGGGATCGGAGACGAAGCGCTGATAGATCGACATAGCGCAGCCGCTATTGCCGTCCTGCTCGGTGACATGGGTCAGGTTGGCCAGGGTCACCAGCCGCGCCGAGCGGCCCATCTGCCGGGCGACCAGGGTGGCGCCGCCGAGCCGGGGGGTCAGCGAATCGAGGCTCCCGGACAGGATGAGCACGGGCAGCCGGGCCGGGACGAGCGGCGGGTGCCCGGTGATCGGCGCGCTGTGGTGCACCGGCGCGGGCCAGTCCAGGCAGGCGCTGTAGGCCTCGGTGTACTGGTCCAGCGAGGTCCACTGGGCCACGCTGAACGGCGCGAAGGTGCCGGCCGGCTCGCGGCGCAGCGCCGCGCGGTACTGCCGGAGCCGGACCGCGGGCGGTGCGGACCGGTCGAATAGCTGCACGTAATCCGTGCACGACACGGCGAAATACAGCCCGTCGCTGAACCCGGGCAGCGGTTCGTTCGTGTCGTCGAAGCCCACCGACAGTGCGGCGAGCCGGAGCAGCGGGGCGGCGTCGTCATGCTGCAGCAGCGCCCGGGCGGCCGCGTCCAGATCCTGGTACACGACCGGGTCGAAGCCGGCGTTGTTGACCAGGTTGACCAGGGTCAGCGGGGTCACCGTCAGCCGCCCGGGGGTGCCGGACGCGGTCGTGGTCGGGCCGCTGACGGGCCGCCGGGCCAGCCGCCGTTCCAGCGCCCCGATCCGGGCCCAGGCCCGGCCGCCCTGGGTGGCGCCGGCGCAGGCCGCGGACCGCTCGCAGGCCTGGGCGAAGGCGCGCCGGGCGGTCAGCACCGTGGTGGTGTACCAGGGATCGAGCCCGAGGACCTGATACGTGGAGTCCAGCGTTACCGAACGCAGCAGCCCCGGGTACCGGGACGCGAACACCTGGGCGAACCAGCTGCCGTAGGAATCCCCGTAGAGGTCCACCCGGCCTAGCCGCAGGGCGCGCAGCACCCGTGCGGTATCCCGGGCCGAGTAGGCGGTGTTGAACAAGTCGGAGGCGTGCACCCAGCCGCCGCCGTCCCGGTAGCGCCAGGTGTGATTCAGCTGCGCGCCGCAGGCGGCCACCAGCTGGTCGAAGTGCCGGCCGGACTGCTTCGCGCCCGCGTGCTCGAGCCCCGGGCAGTTCACCGGGGTGGATGTGCCGGTGCCGCGCAGGTCGATCAGCAGCAGGTTGCGGGTCGCCAGCAGTCGGCCGGTCATCGCCACGTACTGGGCTTGCGAGCCGGTGGAGGCGTACCCGGGGCCACCTTCCGCGGCGAGGATGGTCCCGGCCGCGTGACCGGTGGCCGGCAGCCAGCGGAAGCCCACCTGGATGCGGGGACTGGCCGCCGAGGAGTAGTCCAGCGGCACCGCCAGGCCGCCGCAGAAGGTGAGCGGTTTCGTGGCGCACCGGCGCAGGGTGATCGTGCCCACCCGCAGCCGGACTGCGGTGCTAGGTGCCGCCGCTGTCCCGGCCGCCGCTGTCGAGGTCGCCGCTGATGCTGGAACGCCGGCGGGCAGTACCGCTATCGCGGCCGCGGCGCTGGCGGCCATCGCCCCGCCGGCGGCCCGCGCGGCGCCGGCGGCCAGCGTCGCTGACTGGGGCAGGAAGCGCCGCAGGGCTCTCATCTCGTGATCGTACCTATGCGCCCCACGGGGCGCTGTGACCAGCCCAGACGCCCGCCTTACCAACCTGGCGGGCCGTGGCTGGCCTAGAGGCCGCGGTCCGGGTGTTCCGGGCCAAGGGCTTCCGGGTGACCACCCTGCACGACATTGCCGAGGAAGCCGGCATGTCCCGGGCCGCGCTGTACTACTACGTCGGATCCAAAGAGCAGCTCTTCCGCGACGTCGTATCCGCCGCGGTCACGGCTAACATCGCCGACGCCGAGCGCGTCGTCGCTGAGGATCTGCCCGCGGACGCGAAGCTCGCGCGCTTGATCGCGCTCCTGATGGAGTCCTTCGAGCGGCATTACCCCTATCTCTACGTCTTCGTGCAGGAGGACTTCAGCAAGCTCGGCGGCGGCACCGACAGCGTGAGTGGGTCGTGGGAAGCCACGATCCAGGACTGGAACAAGCGCTACCTCGACCTGGTCAAGCAGGTAGTCGCGGACGGCATCGCCACCGGCGACCTGCGGACCGCGCTGCCGTCCGGGGTGGTAGCCAACTGCGTGATCGGCATGACGAACTCGTCGCACGCCTGGTTCCGGCCGGGCGGCCTGATGGATGCCGCGGAGATCGGCGCGGGAATGGCCCGCATGATCCTGGCCGGGCTCCGGCCCGATGACCCGAGGGGTGACCGTGTTCGATCCCGACTTGTCGGATGACCAGCGCGACCTGGTGGGGACCATCCGCTCGGTCTGCGCCCGCTTCGATGATGACTACTGGTCGCGCCACGACCAGGAGCACGAGTTCCCCCACGACTTCTTCGACGCCATGGTCAAGATCGGCGTAGTCGGCATGATGTCCGAGCCGGAGCACGGCGGCGGCGGTGCGTCCGTCGAGGACGCCGCGCTGGTGCTGCAGGAGATCGCCGCGAGCGGCGCCGGGATCAACGGCTGTTCCACCGTGCAGCTGTCGATGTTCGGATTCCACCCCGTCACCAGGTGGGGCAGTCCCGGGTTGCAGGCCAAGTACCTGCCCCGCGTCGCGTCCGGCGAGTTGCACGTCTCGTTCAGCGCGACCGAGCCGGATGCCGGCAGCGACACCACCCGCATCTCCACCAAGGCGGTCCCGGCCGGCGACGGCTGGCTGCTGCGCGGCCGCAAGGTGTGGATGACGAAGGGCCTCGAATCATCGGCTGCACTTGTCCTGGCCCGTACGTCGGCCCTGGGCGAGACGGCCCGCCCCGTCGACGGGCTGTCGCTGTTCGTCGTCGACCTCGATCCCGCGCACGTCCAGATCACGCCGATCCCGAAGATGGGCCGGAACGCCGTGGCCAGCTGCGAGGTCGTCTTCGACGACCTCCCCATCCCGCGGGAGAACCTGGTCGGCGAGATAGGCCGCGGGTTCTACCACCTGCTGGACGGCCTCAATCCGGAACGGATCCTGGTCGCCGCCGAGGCCGTCGGCCTCGGGCAGGCCGCGATGCGCCGGGCGACCTCTCTACGCGCGCGAGCGGATCGTCTTCGGCCGCCCGATCGGCCAGAACCAGGGCATCCAGCATCCCCTGGCCGATGCGCACATGCAACTGCTGGCCGCGGCCAGCATGGTCCGCGTCGCCGCCAGGCTCTACGACAGCGGACGACCGTGCGGAACCGAGGCGAACACGGCCAAGTTCCTGGCCGCCCGCGCCGCCTTCTTCGCCGCCGATCGCGCCGTGCAGACCCACGGCGGCATGGGCTACGCGACCGAGTACCACGTCGAGAGGTACTTCCGTGAGGCGCGCATGCTCCGGATCACGCCGGTCACCGAGGAGCAGATCATGAACTACGTCGCCGAGCGTGCTCTGTCCCTGCCCAAGTCGTACTAGCCGCCCGCCCGGCTCACGAGCCGGGGTCTGCGCAAGCGGCGGCATCGGCCAGCCGGGGGCTGGCCGATGACAGATGCGTCAGAGCTGCGGACCGGGAATGGCCCGGCCGAGAAGCTTGGCCGTTGCCTCCGCGCCGGCGACGGGAAGGCCTGCGGGGTCGAGCAAGCCCAGCTGGACCAGGACGGTGGCCTGGTCCCAGTAGATGTGCTCGTAGTCGACCTTGCCATTCTCTATTCCAACGATCACGACAAAGGCCACTGAGACTGGCCGCCCCGTGGGGGCCACGCCGGGGATCATCCACTCGATTTCCTGAGTGTGGGTAAAGGTGATGACGAGCTCGTCTATGAGACGCGTATCCCCGAAGGTTCGTGACACTTCGGTGAACGTGACATCGGGCGGGAAGAACTTCCCGACGAGGTGGTCAGCGTAGAAAGCCCGGACCCCGTCGCGGCCGGCACCGCCGACCATCGAAGGCACATTGACCAGGTGGGGGTGGTCGGTCATGGTCGCCAGCGTGGTCTCGAGGTCACCAGCGAGTTCTGCGTCCATGTGCTTGGCGAAAAGGTCTGCCATGGCCTGCTGATCCTGCTGGCTTGGCATCTAATTCCCCCTTTTGTGCCCGATCCGGGATCTTATTGTTGTGCCGGGCGGCAACATCATGTCATGCCGTTGTCAGGAATTCTGCGCGGCGTTTCCGGCCGTTGTCACGTCCATCTTCCACGTGGACGGCCACCGGGCGGCCGGCTGAAAGCGTTTGCGTGGTGTGCTGACCGCGAGCCCCTTCGGGACGGTTCGCGGGCCGGCGAGCTTGTATGGCGAGTCAAGGGAGGCCCGGCGCACGCGGGGTCTCTTGACAACGGAGGGCTGTGCGGTGAATCCTCCGGGAGGATTCGTGGGCAAAGCGGGCGCGCATCGGCGCGTGGCCCAGGCGGTCCGGCGGAGGTGGGGAATGGCACGCTCGGCCCTTGGTCGCAGGCGCTTCGCCGGGATTCTCGCGGCATTAGTGACGGCGGGGGGGATGTTTTCCCTGGCTGCGGCCAGCGCGGGAGCCGCCACCACGACCGGGGCCCGGGTCAGCGCGGGCACCGTCGCGCCGGGCGGTCCCGGCACGATGTCGTACTTCGATCTGGCCCGCAAAGACTGCGTGGGCACGGCCACCGGCACGACGTCGAAGGTCTGGTACACGGTGGCCGGCGGCGTGCTCTCGGACACCTACGAGCCCACCATCGACAACACCAACGTGAGCACGTTGCAGTATGTCGTCACCGATGGCTCGACGTTCACCGACCTGCAGACCAGGGACATGACCTACACGGTCAGCGCGGACCCCACCGGCATGGCCTGCACCGTGACCGCGACCGACGCCAAGCACGGTTACCGGCTGACGACCACGTACATCACCGATCCCGGCAGCGACACCGTGCTCATGCACACCCGGCTGAGTGCCGTACCAGGCTCGGGGACCAACGTGGCCGCGCTGCACTTGTACGCGCGGCTGGACGCCCACGTCAACGGGAACGGCGGCGGGGGCACCCAGAACGCCGGGGCCAACAGCGGCGTCGTGACGACGTCGCGCGGCTCGGCGATCCCGGTTGTCTCCAGCACGAACACGGTGACCGACGCCACCAACCGGACCTACGCGGTGCCGACCTACATGGCGCTGGCCGACAGCACCCCCGCGCCGGCGGCGAGTGTCGGCTACGCCGGCACCGCCAGCGACGGTCTCACCCAGCTGGACACCTCCCGCACGCTGACCCCGTACACGTCCGCGCCCGACGGCCACATCGTGGCGACCCAGCAGCTGGCGCCAGGCCATGACGGCACCCTGACGCTCGCCCTCGGCTTCGGCCGCACCCAGGCGAGCGCGGTGAGCACGGCCCAGGGCTCGCTCGCCGTCCCGTTCGCGCTGAAAGCACTCAAGTACCTGGCCGGCTGGGCGGCCTACGACGCGAGCCTGAACCGGCCGCCGGCCCACTATCCCGGGGAGCCGGCCAGCGCGACAGCGCGGCTGATCGAGCACTACTACCTGTCCGCGAACGTGCTGAAGGCGAGCGAGGACAAAACGTTCCCCGGCGCGATCGTGGCGTCGCTGGCCAGCCCGTGGGGCCAGGCGGTGCCAGCCGGCACCGATTCCGGTGGCGAGCCCGCCTACTTCGGCTCCTACCGCGAGGTGTTCTCCCGCGACCTGTATGAGGCATTCACCGGCCTGCTGGCCGACGGCGACCTGGCCACGGCGCGGGACGCCGTCCGGTTCCTGTTCGACCGTCAGCAACTTGCCGACGGGGCCATGCCGCGCAACTCGCTGCTCAACGGCCAGGCCGCCCCGGACACCGGCGGACTCCAGCTGGACGAGGTCGCCTACCCGATCCTGATGGACTACCAGGCGGGCCTGAGCGGGGACGCCACGCTGTGGGCCGACCACGTCCGGCCGGCGGCCGACTTCCTGGTCGCCCATGGCCCCTCGGACGGCAACGAACGGTGGGAGGAGCAGACCGGCTACTCACCCTCGACCATCGCGGCCGAGATCGCCGGACTGACCGCGGCGTCGGCCATCGCCGCCGACCACGGCGACCAGTCCCGGGCCCGGCTCTACCAGGCGACGGCCGACTACTTCCAGCGCAGCATCAAGTCCTGGGACGTGACCACGACCGGGCCGGACGCCCCGCGCTACTTCATCAGGCTGTCCAAGACCGGTGACCCGAACGCGGCGATCAGCTACAGCCTCGGCAACGGCGGCCCGACGGTGGACCAGCGGCAGGTCATCGACGGCGGGTTCCAGGAACTGGTCCGGCTGGGGGAGCTGCCCATCAGCGACCCGGACGTGCAGGCCTCGCTGGGCGTGCTGGATAAGCAGATATCGGTCAGCACGCCCAGCGGAACCGGCTACTACCGGTACGGCACGTCCGCGGCCAACGGCAGCGCGGACGGCTACGGCGACTGCTACCAGCCGAGCCAGACCTCGTGCACGACCACCGGCGCACCGTGGCCGCCCACCGACACCGGGACCGGTCATCTGTGGCCCGTGCTGTCCGGCGAGCGTGCCGAGAGCGACGTCGCCTCCGGGCAGAGTTCCGGGGCCGCAAGCCTGCTGAACGCGATGCTCAATTTCTCCTCGGGCGTCGGCCTGGTGCCCGAGCAGGCCTGGGAGGACCCGGACCTGCCGGCGTCGCCTTACGGCAGTGACCCGGCGACCGCGTCGATCGGGTTCACTGACGGAAAAGCCGCCGGGTCGGCCTCGCCGCTGACCTGGGCTCAGGCCCAGGAACTGCGGCTCATCGCCGGGCTCGGAGATGGCCGCACCGTCGAGACGCCGACGGTCACGACGGCGCGCTACATCACCCACGGGGCGCCGGGCGCGCTGACCGTCACCCTCACCGCCCCCGCCTCCGGGGCGACGATAGGAACCGCGACCACGACGGTCACCGGGACCACGTCGCCCGGTGCGTCGGTGGACGTCGGGTCGGCGGATACCACGACGGGGGCCGCTGCGTCCGTGACCAGCACCGTGGCCGCGGCAGACGGGTCGTTCTCGGCGACCGTGCCGGTCGGCTTCGGCGACGACGTCATCACCGCGACGTCCACCTCGCCGGACGGCCGGAGCACCGGATACGCGCAGGTGTCCGTGGTCGGGGATGTCACCGGGGGGACCACGGTCCTGAACGTCACCGATCCCACGGGCGACGACAACGGGCCCGGCACCTACCAGTACCCGACCGCCCCGGACTTCCACGCCGGCGCCTTCGACCTGACCGATTTCCAGGTGATCAGCGACGGCACCACCGCGTACCTCCGGGCCACCCTGGCCAACCTCGACCCGACGTTCGGGGCCGATTTCGGTGCGCAACTCCTGGACGTCTACGTGCACACCCCCGGGGCCAGCCAGACCTCGACCCAGGCCGCCTACGCATCCCGCAACTACACGATCGCGTCCGCGGGGGCTTGGAGCGAGCGAGTCGAGGCCCAGGGCTTCTCGTCTCCCACCTGGGTGGACGCCAGGGGGAACGCGGTCGGCACGGCGTCCATGCTGACCGATGACACCAACCGGACCGTCACGATCGCGCTCCCGGAGGCCCAGTTCGGCACGCCCGGCTCCGGCTGGGCGTTCAGCGTCGTGCTGACCGGGCAGGACGGATTCAGCTCCGATCAGGCCCGGGCGTTCACGACGA
>Ga0208219_1000292_pt1 | contig 18369 bp, 19 predicted proteins | sample NGESurshal072012_7_FD_184469 | JGI IMG/M metagenome (GOLD analysis project Ga0208219, IMG submission 184469) | Arctic peat soil microbial communities from Barrow, Alaska - NGEE Surface sample 53-2 shallow-072012 (SPAdes) | ecosystem: Environmental > Terrestrial > Soil > Wetlands > Peat ... | reverse complement strand
CCGTCGGCGCGCAGCACGCCGCCGGCTACCACGGGCAGGCGGCGGTGCGTGGCCTCTGCGGCGAGCGCGATGCCCAGGACGAGGACGGCGCCGTTGGCCGCGGCCGCGGCCCAGCCGGCCAGTCGCCACCACGGCAGGACGGCGGCGGCCATCCCGGCGGCGAGCGGCACGGCGAGGACAGCGTAGATAAGCATCAGTCGTGGAGCTCCCGGAGCTGGTCGAGGTCGAAGGGGCCGAAGCGGGCCCGCATCGTCGTGGCGAGGACCCGCAGGACGACGACGACGAGCAGGACGTCCAGGGATGTCCCGAACTCGACGAGGAGCGGCACGCCGCCCGTGAGGAGGAACGTGGCGAGCGCGACCCCGTTGTCGATCAGCAGGAGCCCGACGATCTGGGAGACGGCCTTGCGCCTCGTCGAGAGCATGAAGAAGCCGATGAGGACCGTGGCCACGCCGATCGGGGCGAGCCCGGAGGCGGTGCCCGGGGCCAGCGCCGTGACCTTCCCGCTCGCCAGGTAGGACACGACGATGAGCACGGCGGCGGCGAGAAGGGATGCCGGCACGTTGACCAGGGGGGCTGTTTCCCTGCTGCCGGGGTCGCGGCGGACCACCCGGCGGAGCAGGGCCGGGATGATGAACCCCTTGGCGGCCAGGACGAGTGCGGCGGTGATGCCCAGGCCGATGTCGCGGGAGTGGGCGGCGAGCACCGCGGCGGTGGCACCCAGGGCGATTCCCTGCAGGGCGAGGACCGAGACGATCGCGCGCAGGTCACGCCGCCACAGCGTCACTACAGCGCATGCGAGCACGGCCCCGGCGGCCAGGCCGAGCGGCCCGTGGTAGGCGAATCCGGTCATGGCATGACCAGCCCGGTGACGACCGCCAGCACGGCGAGCACGAACGCGGCCGCGAGGATCTCGGGAACGCGGAACAGCCGCAGCTTCGCAGCGGAGACCTCGACGACGGCGATCACCCCGGCGATCGCGGCCGTCTTGGCTCCGAGCACTGCCAGCCCGAGCACGAGGCGCGGGACGCTTGCCGTCGCGGCTATGCCCCAGGGGAAGAACAGGTTCGCCACCAGCGAGAGGAGGAGCCCGAGGCGCATCGCCTCGCCGAGGGTGACGAGCGCGAGTTCAGGCCCCGCGTACTCCAGCACCATCGCCTCGTGGATCATCGTCAGCTCAAGGTGGGTGGCGGGGTTGTCGACCGGGATCCGGCCGGTCTCGGCGAACACGACAATGACGAGGGCGAATAGGGCGAGCACCCGCTCCGGGCTCGCTATCCACTGGGGGTGGGCGAGGGTGGCCGAGACGATCCCCGGCAGGTTCGAGGTCCTGGCCTGTATGGACAGCGCGAGCACCGCGACGAGGAGGGCGGGCTCGGCGAGCGCCCCGATCGTCATCGCCCTGCTCGCCCCCATTCCCCCGAACGCGGTGCCCGCGTCGAGGCCGCCCAGGGCGACCGCGACCGAGCCCAGGAGGAGGAGGAAGACGATGACGAACACGTCCGCGGTCCGGCCGAGCGCGGGCCCGGTCGAGATGAGCGGCGTGATCGCGACGGCGACCGCGGTAGAGGCGATGAGGACGAGCGGGGCGAGTGGGAGCACCGCGCTGGAGTGCGTGGCGTGGATGCGCTCCTTCGGGAGGAGCTTCCTCAGGTCGAGGAGAGGCTGGCGGACGGGAGCGCCGGCGCGTCCCTCAGCCCGGGCCCGCACCTTCGCCATGAGGCCGTAAAGGAGCGGGCCGCCGATGCCGGCCGCGCCGACCTGGAGAAGCGACACGCCGGCTGAGGCGGCAAGTGAGGCCCTCATGCCAGCACGAGCACAACGACAAGGGCGACGAGCCCGTAGGCAAGGTAGCGGTGCATGCTCCCGTTCTGGGCGCGCCGTGCCACCTCGCCCCAGCGGCTGACCAGGCCGATCAGCGGCCGGTACCAGTGGCGCTCGATTGCGTCGTCGATCCGGCTGCTGTAGGCGATGGCATCCTCGAAGTACTGCGACTCGGCGAGGTGGCTGACATCAAGGTCGCGGTCGGGGCGCAGCACGTCCTCGAAGACGCGCTGGAGCGGTTCGGCGAACGACGTCGCCGTGTACTGCATCCGCGCTGTCTGCAGTTCCCGGCCGCATGCCCAGGCCTCGGCGCGCCGCGCTCCGGCGCGGGCGCGGGCGCGGACGAGCGCCCAGGCGAGAACGAGCGCGGCGATGAGCGCCGCGGTCAGGAGCGCCGGCTGGATCACGTCCGTGCTCCCCGCGATGGCGAGGCCCGTGCCTGCGCGGACCGGGGCGGGCGGTGTGCCGCCCAGGGCTGTGCCCGAGGCCTTGACCAGCAGCGGCACGATGGCACCGGGGACTGCGCCGAGAACAAGGCACGGCACGGCAAGGAGCGCCATGCCGGCTACCATCGCCGGGGTTACCTCGGCCGCGGCCTCGGCCGAGGGTGTGCGGGGCTGGCCCAGGAAACCGATGCCGAATGCCTTCACGAACGCGGCGGCGGTGAGGCCGCCCGTCAGCGCGAGCGCCGCGACGCCCGCCAGCAGCGCTGTTGCCGTCGCCGCGCTGTGGCCGGAGAAGCCCCGCAGGAGGGCTTGCAGCAGCAGCCATTCGCCCGCGAAACCGCTGAAGGGCGGCAGGGCGCAGATCGACAGCGCGGCGATCCCGAACAGGGTGGCCGTCGCCGGCAGCCGTCGCAGGAGCCCGCCGAGACGGTCGAGGTCGCGGGTGCCGGCCGCGTGCTGGACCGATCCCGCGCCCAGGAACAGGCAGCCCTTGACGGCCGCGTGGCTTATCACGTGGAAAAGCGCCGCGACCATGGCCAGTGCCGCGAGGACGCCGTGCCCACGGGCAGCGAGGGCGCCTGAGGCACCGACACCGATCAGGACAATGCCCATGTTGTCGACCGTGGAATATGCGAGCAGGCGCTTGAGGTCCGAGCTCGCCGCGGCGTGGAGCGCGCCGAACAGCGCCGAGACGACGCCGAGGCCGGCCACGGCCAGCCACCACCACATCTGACCTCCGCCGAGGAGGCCATCGCCTGTTCGCACGATGCCGTAGATGCCGAGGTTCACCATGGCACCCGACATGAGCGCGGAAACCGGGCCGGGCGCCTCGGGATGGGCGCGCGGCAGCCAGACGTGCAGCGGCACCGCTCCGGCCTTCGAGGCGAAGCCGGCCAGGGCGAGCAGGAACGCGAGGGAGCGGACCGCGGGCGGAAGGCTGCCGGCATGAGCCCGGATCGCGGCGAACGACTGGCCGCCGGCGTGCGCGCTGATCAGGACCAGCGCGAGCAGGATCGCGGCGGCGCCGACGTGGGTCATCCCGGCGTACCACTGGGCCGCGTCGCGGGCCTCGCGCCGCCGGTGGCCGGTGAGCAGCAGCAGCAGGGAGGACAGCGCCATCAGCTCCCATGCGGCCATGAACGTCGCGACGCTCGCCGCGGCCGGCACGAGCAGCAGGCTCGTGATGAACAGCGGCAGCAGGGCGGTAGCGGTACGGCCGCTGCCGCCGCTGGCCGCGTAGCCAGAGGCGTAGCAGCTCACCGCCAGGCCGACGACGGCGGTCGTGATGACGAAGATCGCGCCGAGAGGGTCAAGAGACAGCGAGACCCCCGTCAGCGGCAGGATCTCGGCGGAGCGGAAGGTGATCGTGCCCCCGGAGGCAAGCACGCTCGCCGCTGCGGCGAAAGCCGCGATGCAGGCTCCTGCGGTGAGCACGGCCGCGGCCGGCACCCTGGCCCGGGCGGGCAGGGCCGCGCCGGCCAGGGCCCCGGCGGCTCCCAGCCCGAGGCCGCCGAGGAAGAGGGCGGCGCTCACCGCCCGGTCAGCGCGCGGAGCGCCTGGGTGATGGCCACAGGGTCGGGCGGGCAGCCGGGGATGGCGATATCAGGCTCGGCGATCGCCCCGGCACGGCCCGCCACTCCGTAGCCGCCGGCGAACGGCCCGCCGCCAAGCGCGCAATCACCGCAGGCCACGACCACGCGGGGTGCCGGGACCGCGTCGAGGGTCTTTTCGAGCGGGACGGCCATGTTCCGCGTCACCACCCCGGTGACAAGGACCCCGTCGGCGTGGCGGGGGGAGGCGGTGAGGCGGGCGCCGAAGCGCTCAGCGTCATAGACAGGGCCGAAAGCCGATGCGATCTCTAGTTCGCAGCCGTTGCAGGACCCGGCATCAACGTGGCGAAGCTGGACCGACCCCGGGAAACGCGCCAGACGAGCCGAGCCGGGGGGCCGGGGGAGGTGCTCGGTTACCGGGCGCGTGAAGAGGGATCGCAGCAGGGCCAGGATTTGCACAGTTGATGAAGTTATCATGTTGCCAGGCAGCCGCCCGGCGCAGGGGAGGGGAACGGAACCGGGAAGGATCAGATCCGGCGCCGGATCTCTGATCTCCGGACGGCGCCTGCCCGTCGGCCGAGGCAAGGAGCAGGCAAGCATGTCCTCCGTTCCTGACCTGGCACTGGCCGCCCGGGGATGCAGTGCCGCGCGGATGGAGGGCGGTGCCAGCAGGGCGCCGCGGGCAGTCAGCCCAGCGCGCCGATTCCCCGGCGCAGCCTCATTTCCTGCGCCGTGCGCCGGCCCGCATGGCTGAGCTGGTCGGCGCAGACGGGCTGCTCGACGAGGCGCTGACCGCCGCGCTCGGGCCGGTCGACGCCGCCACCAGCGACGCGATTGCCGGGATCTGCAACGACGCGCTCCGAGAGGTTCTCGGGCCGGCTCTCGTCAGCGCGCTGCGCGCAGATCGCCGCCTGCTCCCGCTTGTCGCGCCCTGGGTGTGGGACCTCGCCCGCGGCCTGCACTTCCAGAGCCAGAACGGCGCCGTCGAGCCTGCCACGGCCGATCTGCTCGCCCGCCTCGGCAGGCACCAGCTCGCCGGCAGGGACACCCGGCGGCTCGCTGAGGCGGTGGATCTGGCTGCGGTGCTCACCCTCGACCGTCTCCTGGAACAGGTTCTCGGGCCGGGCGCCTGCACGGGCGACCCCAGGGTAAACGAGGCCGGCGCGCCCTGGCTCACCGGGCTGAAGCTCGGCTTCCGCGTCCATCTCGTCCTGGAGCTGCTACGGCTCTTGCCACCAGGCGAGGCCGCCGGGGCGAGCTGACGGAGGCCCGGATCGCGGCAGGCGTTCCCGCGGCGGCCGCGGCGCGCGGGGCAGGACCCCTTGCCTCCGCGGATGAGCATTCCGTGGCACCCCCCGGTGGCGACGCGACGTCACCGGCATCCATGGCCCCCATCGTTGCGCCCGCCGGCTGCCGGCGTCCGGGCGTCCCGCGGGAACCACGCCTGGCGGACTGCTCAGCCGCTCCCGCGTCGGCCGGGAGAGCCGCGCCGGCCGGCGAAGTCCGCAGCCTGGAGTTCGGCGAGGAGCTGGCTCGACCCGGCGAGCGAGCTGGTCAGGATCGCCTTGGCGACCTCGAGGAGCTCGAAGATCCGCGGATCGGCCACCGAGTAGCGGACGGCTGCGCCCTCCTTGCGTACCTGGAGGATGTTCGCCCGCCGCAAGATCCCGAGCTGCTGGGATAGGTGAGACGCCTCGATGCCGACCCGGGGGATGAGCTCGGCTACTGAGCATTCCCCGTCCCGCAAGACCTCAAGGATCCTGATGCGGGCGGGATGGCCCAGCGTCTTGAAGAAGTCCGCCTTCACCTGGTGGATGGGAAGCGTCACGACGGCCTCCTGGGCCGGGTTGTCTGGGGGCGCCACCACATCACGTACTCATCCCGGTCCCGCCGGCCACCTGAGAAGGACATCAGATCGTCAACGTACCAGCCGGCCGCGGGCAGGAGAAGGAAGCCGGCCGTGGGGCGGCGCACCGCCGCCGCGGCTAGGGCCGGCACGCGCCATCCCGGCCTGACACTGGCGGGTAGCCTGGCCGGTGAGCGGGCATCTGGCTGGCCGGGGCGCTGGACCGCGTGCTCCCGTGCGGTTCCGAGGTCGGCCCGACGGCGGGGCGTCAGCTGGCGGTGGCGCGCAGGTCCTGGAGCAGGTCGGCCTGGCCGGCTAGGACGCTGGTGAGGATGAGCCGTGCCACGGCCAGCAGCTCGGCCACGTGCGGGCTGGTGAGCGCGTAGTAGACAGTGGAGCCTTCCTTGCGGGATGTCACCAGGTTCGCTCGGCGCAGTACCGCCAGCTGCTGGGACAGGTGCGCTGCCTCGATGCCGACCTGCGGGAGCATCTCGGCCACCGCGTGCTCGCGGTCGGAGAGCAGTTCCAGCACCCGGATCCGGGCGGGATGGCCCAGCGTCTTGAAGAAGTCCGCCTTCAGCTGGTACAGCGGCGCGCTCACCCTGCAGCCTCCCTGGCCCTTGGTTTTCGCGGAGTGTTCCCCGGCGCCGGATCGCCTGACCGTCACCGCATGCAGCTCCTCATGATGCAGCTCATCGTGCCCCGGTAAGGGCCCCCGCGCTCGTCATGAGGCTCAGCAATTGCCAATATTAGCAATCAGCTGACGCCGGAGGCGAGATGCGCGCTGGCGGATCCTGGGCCACGCGTCCCTGCCGCGGCCTGCCCCGCATCGCCGGGTACATCGTCATCCGCGTCCGCATCCGGCCGGCCAGCGACGGCGGCGACACCGAGGCCCGGACCGACCGCACCATCCTGGAGGTTCCTGGGGAGTACCTGCGGGGGCCCGGGAGCAGGTGCAGGGCTTGAATGCCCGGCTCTGTGAGCACCCCGAAGCCAGGGACGGGTTCGGCGTGGACGTCGTCTACACCGACGGCCGCCGCATGCCCTGGTAGCCATTCCCCGTGGACTGCCGGGCTCCGGCCGGACCCGGCCCAGCCGCGCGCCCCGGTCCCGGCAGGGATGCAGGTCACGTTTCCCTGGGCGGGGCTGCCCGGCGTGCCGAAGTCCCGCCGGTCCTGGTCTCCGCGGAAGCGGAATGCCACCGGGCAGGGAGGAACGGGTGAGGGCAGTAGGCGGGCGGGCTTGCTCGCCGGGCTGCGGCCTCCTCTGGCGCTGGCGGGGCGCGGCCGTCGCCGACGGCCGGGGTCGTTGAGGGCTGAGGGCTGCTCAACGCGTTCTACATGACCGTCATCACGCCCACCACGGTGCCCGGCGTGGTCGCCTTGGCCGCCGCGATGAGCGCCTTCACCCAGCTGGTCGCGGACGGCGGGCTGGCGAGCTGGCTGCGGAGGAAGCGGATGGATGTCTTGCTGGGCCGGATGCGCGGCCATTACATCGTCTGCGCTTACGGCCGGGTCGGCGCGGCGGTGGCGCAGCTGCGCGGGGACGGCGTGCCCAATGGGCGCGCCTGTCCTGCACCCCGCGATCCTCAGCTTCCTGGACATGGTCCGCGTCGCCCCGGCTGGCGGCTGGAGGAGATCGAGGTCCGGCTGCCTTGATGCGTCCTTCAACCTCCTTCATGTCACGCCGTCCTTCATCAACGCTGATGGCGCTGTGGCGGACCTGCCGCGCGCTGAGCCGGGCTTCATCTGCGGTCATGTTGCTCTGGCCGGGGTGAGGCCGGTGCCCTCGGCGATCTGGCGCAGCTGCTTGTCGGGGAACCGGTGTTAGCGGAGAGGGCGAAATCTGGCTTCTGAACGGGTGTCTCACGACCCGGGCTGGGTGTCGGCGGTCCTAGCCAGCAGGGGAATCTGGCCGCCGGCGAGGACCATCTGGACCTGCCGCGGCGAGAGCCGGTGCCGGACCAGGTACTGCTCGTCCCGAGCGCCCGGCGCGCGCCGTCGCAGTCGCCTTCCCCGCCGACGAGACGACGCGGCCCCGGAGACCTCGTCCTGCTCATCGGCCCGGCCGGCACGGTCCAGGCTGCCCGCCGGCTGATCCCTGCCTGCGCGGCGGAACCTCCTCGGCAGGCCCATGCGGGGACGGTGATATGCCCCTTACCGGGCTCCGCGCGCCGCTCTATCAGGCACTATTCGGGCCCGGGGCTCCTGAACCGAGCCCGGCCCTGAATAGGTTGCATAATTTGTTAATTGCAGAGATAATATTTTCACTAGACTGAGTTGCATAACTCGGGCCGGGCGGAAGAGGCGTCATGGGAATTTTCGCGGACGAGCTGCGGGCGGGCATATATGAGGCGGCCGACAAGATGGAGGCCGCCCGGCTGGAAGGCAACTACTACGGGGCGGAGGCATACCGCGAGCGGCTAGGGTTCCTGCGCCGTGTCGCCTACCGCCACGGGCTCGGACCTTGGCCGCGCCCGGAGGCCGCCGGAAGGCCGGCGGGGGCCCGCAGTGAGCACGCCGCCGCCGTGATATAGCGCAGCGCTCGTGGGCAAGGGCAGATGGCTGGCTGAGGTACGGCCTCGATACGGCAGGCGGCGGCAGAGCCGGGAATGGCTGCCTGACTGCCGATCGGGCAGGGCACCTTCACGCGGCTCAGCCCGGACCTGCCGCTGGACAGCCCCCTTATTCTCCCGACCCCTCAGATATGGCCCGGAAGGCTCGCACCTTCATGTGCCGTAGATCGAGGATGACGTTGCCCGACCAGCAACCGGATCGCCCAGAGCAGAGCCGCGCCACGCTCGCAGGGCTGTCCATATGACCAGGCGGTCATTTAGGGGTCTCATTCTGCGCGGGCCCGCTAGGCGATCCGCCTCTGGCGTGGATATGACCGGCTCGGCATACCCGGAGGCCTCGATGCGGATCATGACCCGCATGGCCACGGTGGCCTTGAGTATTTCCGCAAGGACGATTTCTCGTCCGGTGCCGGTCACCCGTGGGCACGCCGCTACGGCCAGGCCGACGAGGGGGGCCGTGCGACCCGCCAGGTGCATTTCCGACTTCCCCGAATGCCCGGAGCGGCCTCGAGGCAGTTTACGGAGCCGCCGCGCTGCCGATCGCCCGGGCAATCAGCCCGATCGCAGCTACCTCAACCAGGACTGTCCGGCGGCCGACCATGTTCCGCGGGCCCGGCGCAGTATCCCGCTGCCCGCCGGCACCTCGGTGCCGTCCTCGTCGTAGATCACCGGGTAGACGCCGAGGACGCCCGGCCCGCAGCTGCCCGGCTTCATCGGCTGCAGCGCGGGCAGCGTGCTGCACAGGAAACCGCCGTTCTCGGTCTGCCACCAGGTGTCAACGATGACCGCCTGGCCCTTGCCGACCTCGGAGTGATACCAGCGCCACACCTCAGGCTCGATCGGCTCGCCCACCGTGGTCATGTGCCTGAAGTGGTAGCCGTACTTCCGCGGCTCCTCCGGGCCCACCTTGCGCAGCCTCCGGATCGCGGTCGGCGAGGTGTGGAAGATGCTCACCCCGAGCTTCTCCGCGATCCGCCAGGGCCGCCCGCCGTCGGGATAGTTGGGCACGCCCTCATAGATCACCGTCGTGGTGCCCAGCGCCAGCGGCCCGTAGACGATGTAGGAGTGGCCGGTGATCCAGCCGATATCGGCCATGCACCAGTACACGTCACCGGGGTGGATGTCCTGGTAGTACTTGGACGTCCCGGTCACGTAGGCGAGATAACCGCCCGTGCTGTGCACGCAGCCCTTCGGGCGGCCGGTGGTGCCGGAGGTGTACATCAGGAACAGCGGTGCCTCGGCCGGCATCTGCACCGGTTCCACCACGCGGCCCTTGTGGTCAGCAAGCAGCTCGTCGACGAAGAAGTCCCTGCCCTCGGCCATGGGGGTACCCGAGGCGTACTGGCCGGGGTGGCGGCGCCATACGAGGACCTTGTCGACCTCCTGGCCCTCCTGGCTGGCTGCGGCGACCGCTTCGTCGGCCTTGACCTTGTGGTCGGTCAGCTGGCCGGCCCGGTAGTAGCCGTCCATAGTGATCAGGATCGGGCTGCCGGAGTCGGCGATCCTGTGCCCGCACGCTGTGCCGCTGAACCCGCCGAACACCTGCGAGTGGATCACGCCGAGCCGGGCGCAGGCCAGCATGGTGACCGCCAGCTCGGGCACCATCGGCATGTGCAGCGTCACGCGGTCGCCGGCCTTCAGGCCCAGGCAGTCGCGGAGCACCGCCGCCAACTCGTTCACCTGGCGCAGCAGCTCCGCGTAGCTGATATGCACATGCTCGTCGGACTCCAGCTCGGGCACGAAGATGATCGCGGTCTTGCCCGGGTTAGCCCCGGCATGCCAGTCCACGCAGTTGAACGAGGCATTCAGCCTGCCGCCGGCAAACCACTTCCAGAACGGCGGGTCACTGGATATCCAGCGTTGTGTGCCACGGCTCACCCCAGGTGAGCAGGTCGGCGTACTCGGCGAAGCAGTCGGGGAAGTGCTCCTCGCTGAACCGGTCGAAGATGGCCGGGTCGGCCGCGTTGGCCTGCTCGACGAACCCCGGGGGGCGGCGGGCAGGTCTGCTCCTCGCGCCAGTGCACTGCGATCTGCGCCTCTGAGACCCGCGCCCCGGAATCCTGCGACTCCTGGCCTTCTGCCATTACCTTGTCCTCTCGCTGGACGATGACTATCAGACCAGCACATACGCCGAACTCGTGCAGCTCGGCGCAGACTGCCGCCTGGCGGGTGAATGCCGCCGTGTCGCCCCGGTTCAGCGAATCCCGGCACAGCCACTCCGTCAGCGCCAGGGCCTGCACGGTCACCCAGGGCAGCACCTGGATCGGCTCGGTCTCAGCCGCATGCCGCAGGGACCACGCATCCTGCCCCGCTTCCTCGGTCGTGGTCACGGCCTGCACGTGCGCGAGCAGCGCCGACAACTCACCTGCCACGTACTGCCGCGTCATGCCCGGCACTGTGCCGCTGCTGCCCATGTTCCGGCCGCACCTGAAGGGGGATCTCGGCGGCGGCGTGCTCGCGGCGGGGCAGCCGCTCCGGCGTGCGGGCTCGGGCGGGATGGCCCGGCGTCCTGAAGGCACCCGGCTTCAGCCGGTATAGCGGCGCGCTCACCACGGCAGCCTCCCTAGCCAGCACCTGCGCCCGGGTCGCTCAGCTGCCCTGCTCGCCTGGCCGTGACGTGACCTTATGCGGCCTATCACGCCCGACGACGGGCCCCGGCCCTTATCATCAGACTCAGCAATTGCTAATCTTAGCAATCAGTTGCAGAGGAGGCTAGATGCGGATCAGCGGGTCCTGCGACGTGCGTCACGGGCGCGACATGAGCGGTTACGTCATCTCCGGCGGCGGCCGCCGCCGGAGACGCCCGTCCTCGAGGACGCCGGGCACCGTTACGCGCAAGTCCGGTCGCGCTGCTGTGCATGCGCGGAGCCTGCCTGGAATGTGCGAGCCGGTTCCGGCGGACCACGGCGGCCAGGTACCTGCTGCGGTCCGGCGATCGCGGCCGGGAGCCCGCACGGGAGGCCGGATCATCTGGCGGCAGAATGCGAGGGGCGCCCGGTGACCACCTTTGACCGGCCGGCCCAGCCAGTCCGGCCCGGTCCGGCCGGGCCGGCCGGACCGGCCGGCTACCGCAAGGGCTCGATCCTGGCGGACTGGCTGTCGTCGACTGACCACAAGATCATCGGTCACCTCTACCTGATCACGTCTTTCGCCTTCTTCCTGATCGGTGGCCTGATGGCCATGATCATGCGGGCGCAGCTGATGGGGCCGAACAATCACATCGTGTCGGACCAGCAGTACAACGAGCTGTTCACGATGCACGGCACGATCATGCTGCTGCTGTTCGCCACGCCGCTGTTCGTCGGGTTCGCGAACGAGATCATGCCGCTGCAGATCGGCGCGCCGGACGTGGCGTTCCCGCGGCTGAACCTGCTCAGCTACTACATGTTCGTGTTCGGCGGCCTGATCCTGCTGCTCAGCTTCCTCACCCCCGGCGGGGCGGCGTCCTTCGGCTGGTACGCCTACTCGCCGCTGACCAGCGCGCTGTACTCGCCGGGGATCGGCGGGGACATGTGGATCATGGGCCTGGTGCTGGCCGGCCTGGGCACGATCCTGGGCAGCGTCAACTTCGTCACCACGATCCTGTGCATGCGCGCGCCGGGCATGACCATGTTCCGGATGCCGATCTTCACCTGGAACATCCTGCTGACCAGCATGCTGGCCCTGCTGGCGTTCCCCGTCCTCACCGGCGCGCTGCTGGTGCTGGAGGCCGACCGCAAGCTCGGCGCGCAGGTGTTCAGCGCCAGCAGCGGCGGGGCGATTCTCTGGCAGCACCTGTTCTGGTTCTTCGGCCATCCCGAGGTCTATATCGTGGCGATCCCGTTCTTCGGGATCGCCACCGAGATCCTGCCGGTCTTCTCCCGTAAGCCGATCTTCGGCTACAAGGGCCTGGTCGGCGCGACCATCGCCATCGCCGGCCTGTCCCTGACGGTGTGGGCGCACCACATGTTCACCACCGGCGCGGTCCTGCTGCCGTTCTTCTCCTTCATGACCTTCCTGATCGCGGTGCCAACCGGGGTCAAGTTCTTCAACTGGATTGGCACGATCTGGCGCGGCCAGCTCACCTTCGAGCCGCCCATGCTGTTCATCCTGGGCTTCATGATCGTGTTCCTGTTCGGCGGCCTGACCGGCATCATCCTGGCCTCGCCGCCGCTCGACTTCGCGGTCAGCGACTCCTACTTCCTGGTCGCGCACTTCCACTACGTGCTGTTCGGCACCGTGGTGTTCTGCATGTTCGGCGGGTTCTACTTCTGGTGGCCTAAGTGGACCGGGAAGATGCTCAACAACACCCTCGGCAAGTGGCACTTCTGGTCGGTGTTCATCGGCTTCAACATGACGTTCCTGGTGCAGCACTGGCTGGGCGCGATGGGCATGCCGCGGCGCGTGGCCAACTACCCGTTCCTGCCGCACCTGGCCACCACGCTGAACGACATCTCCTCGATCGGGTCGTTCATCCTCGGCGCGGGCACATTCATCTTCTTGTACAACATCTACTGGACCCACAAGAACGCGGAGCAAGTCACGGCCGACGACCCCTGGGGGTTCGCCAACTCCCTAGAGTGGGCCACCTCCTGCCCGCCGCCGCGGCATAACTTCACCTCCATCCCGCGGATCAGGTCCGAGCGCCCGGCGTTCGACCTGCACTACCCGCACATCAAGTCCGGCCGCGACCGTGAGCTGGAGCGGAAGTCGATCGGAGTCGGCAAGTGAAGGTCGAGGCCTACCTGTTCCTGGGCTGTGCGGGTTTCTTCGGCGCGTCTGACGTCGTCTACTGGAGCTTCTCGCACGACCCGACTGGCACCACCGCGCTCGCGCTCGCGGTGTGCCTGGCGTTCCTTACCGGTTTCTACGTCCTGTTCACTGGGCGCAGGCTGCCCGAGCGGCCCGAAGACAACCCCCAGGGCGAGGTCTACCAGGGCACCGGCGAGCTGGGCTTCTTCAGCCCGCACAGCTGGTGGCCGCTGTACGTCGGGCTGTCCGCCGCCCTGGCCACGATCGGGGTCGCTATCGGCTGGTGGCTGTTCCTGCTGGGCGCGCTGGCGGTCGTGCTCAGCATGATCGGCTTCGTCTTCGAGTACTACCGGGGTCACTACGCGCACTGAGCGTGCGGGCCAGCGGAGGCCGGCGGCGGCTAGAGCTCTTCTAGGCTCGCAGGCCGGCCGTCGAGGATCTGGCTGAGCCGCTGCGCCACTAGTTCCCAGCGCCACTCGCGGTCGACCCACGCCTGTCCCTTGTGTCCCATCGCGGCAGCGCCCGCCGGGTCGGTGAGCAGCTCGATGAGCCGGTTGGCGAGCGCGTCCTCGCGGCCGCCCGGCACCACGTAGCCGGTCTCGCCGTCCAGGATGGCATCGGGCGCGCCGCCAGAGTCACCGCCCACCACCGGCAGCCCCGTCGCCGACGCCTCGAGGTAGACGATCCCCAGGCCCTCCACGTCGAGGCCGCCCCGGCGGGTCCGGCAGGGCATCGCGAACACGTTGCCCGCGTCGTAGTAGGCAGGCAGTTCCTCCCAGGGCACCGGCCCGGCGAACAGCACCGAGTCGGCCAGGCCCAGCCGGTTGGCGAGGCGGCCAAGCTCGGCGCGGTGCGGCCCGTCGCCGACCAGCAGCAGCATCGGGTTACCGCCCACCTCGGCCCGCACCAGCGGCCAGGCGCGCAGCAGGGTGTCCTGACCCTTCCTGGGCACCATCCGGGAGACGCACACGACCACCGGCCGGTTCGGCCCGATGCCCAGGCGCTGCCGGATGCCGGCCCCGCCGGCGCCGGGGTGGAAGGCGGCCGTATCGACGCCGGGCGCGAGCCTGACCATGCGCGCCGCCGCCTGCGGGGACAGCACGCGGGCGAGCCGGACCCGGACGTACTCGCCCAGGTAGGTGACGACGTCCACGTCCTCGCCGATGCGGCGCAGCAGGGTCCGGGCGACCGGCAGCGCCGCCCAGCCCGCCTCGTGGCCGTGCGTCAGCGCGACGATGCGGTCCGCCCCGGCGCGGCGGAGCGACGGTGCCAGCAGGCCCAGGGGCGCGGCTGCGCCGAACAGCACCGTGTCGCAGTCGTACTCGGTGAGGATCGCCGCGGCGCGCCGGGCCACGGAGGGGACGGGCAGCATGAGCGACGTGCGGTGCCGCAGGACGGGAAAGGGCTGCCGGGAGTCGAACGGTGCCGCGCCGTCCCACGACGGCGCGTAGACGCAGACGGAGCCCTGCGGCAGGCCAGCGGCGAGCGCATGCACGAACGACTGAATCCCGCCGCGTCGCGGCGGGAAGTCGTTGGTGACGATCAGGACTTTGCGCATGGCGCTCCTGTGCCGCGTGCCGTCAGCGGGGCCGAAGCTGGCCCCGCTGACGGCACGCGCCTGCGATCTAGCCGGGAGACTACCCAGGTTACGGCCGGACCGCCCCGTCCAACTCCGACTGGTACCAGCCGCTGAGCGCGACCTTCTCGACATTCGCGCCGCTATGCGGCGCGTCGATGATCATCCCGCCGCCTACGTACATGCCCACGTGGCTGTCGCCGGCGAACTCCAGGATGTCGCCGGGCTGCAGCTCCGACGTGCTGACGGCCGGCAGTCCGGCCTGCTCCTCGCTGGTGCGCGGGATGGCCACGCCCGCACTCGCCCAGGCCTCCACCATCAGCCCGGAACAGTCGAAGCCGCTCGAGCACGGGCCCGTGCCGCCGTAGACGTACGGGCAGCCGAGCTGGGCGTAGGCGTAGGCCACGGCCTTCTGCGCCTGCGTCGAGGTGGGCCCGGTGTACTTGGTGGGACCGGTGCTGACCGGCGAGGCGCCCGACCCGGCCACGGCCTGCTGGGCGGGCGTGAGCTGGGCGAGCAGCGTCTTCTGCTGGGCCTGCTGCTTGTCCAGTGCGGCGCGGCGCTTGCTCAGGCTGCCCTTGAGCTGGGCGATCCCGGCCTTGGTGTGCTCGGCCGCCTGCTGGGTGCTGGTGAGCTGGTGGGAGGCCGCGATGAACTGGTTCATCTCGGCCCGGTTCGTGGCGGACAGCTCCGTCAGGATCGAGGACTGGTCCAGGATCTGCTGGGGGTGCCCCGAGGTGAGCAGGGCCACCGACGAGTTGATGTTGCCCTGCTCGTAGGCCTGCGCGGCGATCCGGCCGACCTCCGTGCGCATCGAGTTGTACTGCTTGGCGTAGCGGGCGGCCTCGCGGTTCACCACCGCCAGCCGCTGGTTGGCCGACGTGAGCTCCTGCTTGACCTGGTCCAGCTGCTCGTCCAGCTGGTCAATCTTGGTACCGAGCTGGGTGACCTTCTTCTGGACCTGAGCGACGGTCGGCTGCGGGGCGGCCATGGCGATACCGCCAGTGGCGGCGAGGATGCCCAGTGCGGCCACTCCGGCCGTGACGGTCGCTGCGCGGTACCTCAGCTTGCGGCTCCCGAACGTCCTGGCGAGCAGCGGCATTCGAGATCGCGACGGGCGATCCTCTGGCGGCGTATGCACGTGCGTGACACGCTCCTTCTCCCACTGTCTGCCTACCGGGTCAGCTGACGGGTTCGGGCTGTGGAAGTCGCCCTACGGCCCGGTTAGGTCGGGCCGATTCACCCCTGGCGGGCCCCGCGCAGGCGTGCGTGCGGCCCTCCGGTGGTTCCCCGGCTCTCCAGCCCGCCTGAATGGCTGGCCTCGGAGACTCGGCAGTGGCCGATCGCCGCCGCCATGCTGGCGGCTGATAAGCGATGCGGCTCGCGCCTGAGACTAGTGAACCCAGCGGGGGAGATTCAACCGGTTCGCGAACTCCCGTGATTCGGGCGTCGTCTAGGTCGGCATAACAATGCGATCACGAAACTCCTCACCTCTGGTGCCGGAGTGCTCCAGGTTGCGCGGTTACCTGACCCGCCGGCCACGCGTCAGCCCGGCGGCGCGGCGGAGCGAGACTGTCGGCGCCACGCCCTAGCGTGAAGGCGTGAGCGGAGCACTGGACGACCTGGACCTGGTCGTCGTCGACGTCGAGACGACCGGCTTCCTCCCGGAGGATGCGACGATCATTGAGATCGGCGCGGTCCGGCTCGGCGGAGCGCAGGTGACCGGCGAGTTCTTCTCACTCGTCAACCCGGCTACGCCCATCCCGGCGGCCATTACCGAGCTGACCGGGATCAGCGACGCCATGGTCAGCTATGCGCCGCCGGCGGTCAGCGCGCTGGGCGCGTTCCTGACCTTCGCCCGCGGATGCGTCCTAGTCGCGCATAACGCGCCCTTCGATCTCGGCTTCCTGACCAGCGGGTGCCGTTCCAGCGGCCTCGCCTGGCCGGCCGCCGCGGTGCTGGACACGGCGGTGCTGGCCCGCCTGCTGCTCGGCCCCGATCAGGTACCGGACAGCAAGCTGGCGACCCTGGCCGAGTACTTCGCCACCCGGGTCGCGCCATGTCACCGCGCCCTGGCCGACGCGCAGGCCACCGCCGACGTGCTGCTGGGCCTGCTGGAGGTAGCGGCCGGGCGCGGGCCTGGCCGGCCGGGGTCCGGCCAGGAACGGTCCGGTCGCCCGGGGCAGCGGCTGACCGACCCGGCCGGGCGGGTCAGTGCTGACGGCCGCGAGATCGGGCCGCCGCTGTACGCTACTGCCGCGGCCGGGGCGTGCGTTCCCGGCAGGCCCAGGAGGCGACCGTGGTCACCGCTATCGTCCTGATCAAGGCCGACGTTGCGCGTATCCCGGAGACGGCCGAGATCATCGCTCAGCTGCCGTCTGTTACCGAGGTTTACTCCGTGACCGGCGAGTTCGATCTCGTGGCGATCGTCCGGGTCCGCAGCCACGAGGAACTCGGCGACGTGATCCCCGGCACGCTCAACCGGGTCAGCGGCGTGACCCACACCGAGACGCACATCGCGTTCCGGACGTACTCCCGGCACGACCTCGAGGCCGCCTTCTCGATCGGCTACCCCGAACAGGATTAGCCGGCCGCGCAGACGGCGGCTAGCTGCCGGGCACCGCCAGCCGGCGGCTGGCCGCTGCCCAGCGGACCAGCAGGTCCGCGGCGGCGCCGGAATCCACGGCCGCCGTGGCCCGGGCGAGGCCATCGGCCAGCGCCCGCGCGAGATCGCCGGGCCCCGGCACGCCGGCCTGCGCCGCCAGCGCGGCGGCCGCGTTCAGCAGCGCGGTGTCGCGCACCGGACCGGGGCTGCCGCCCAGGAAGGCGCGCGCCGTCGCGGCGTTGCGGGCGGCGTCGCCGCCCGCCAGGTCCTCCGGCCTGCTCCGGGCGATGCCCAGCTCCGCCGGGTCGAACCGGACCTTGCTCACCGCGGCGCCGTGCACGACCCAGACGGTCGAGGGCGCGGTAGTCGTCAGCTCGTCCAGCCCGTCGTCGCCGTGAAAGACCAGCGCCGAGTTGCCGCGCCCGGCCAGGACGCCCGCCAGGATAGGCCCCATCCGCGGGTCGGCGACGCCGACGGCCAGCGCGGTGGGCCGGGCCGGGTTAGTCAGCGGGCCGAGGAAGTTGAACACCGTGGGCACGCCCAGCTCGCGACGCGGCACGGAGGTGTGCCGGAACGCCGGGTGATACAGGGGCGCGAACAGGAACCCGGCACCAACCTCGGCCACGAGTTCCTGGGTCGCGCCGGGGGGCAGGTCGATCACGACACCGAGCGCCTCCAGCACGTCGGCCGTCCCGCAGGACGACGAGGCGGCCCGGTTCCCGTGCTTGACCATGCGGGCGCCGGCCGCCGCCGCGGCGATCGTCCCCATCGTGGAGATGTTGACCGTATGGGCGCCGTCGCCCCCGGTACCGACCAGGTCCACGATCGGGCCGGGAACCGAGATCGGCGAGGCCCGCTCGAGCATGGTCTGGGCCAGCCCGCTCACCTCGCCGACGGTCTCGCCCTTCAGCCGCAGCGCCACGCCGAAGCCAGCGATCTGGGCCGGCGTCGCGGCGCCGTCCATGATCTCGTTCATCGCCCAGGCGGTCTCCTCGGCCGAAAGCGTCTCGCCCTTGATCAGCGCGCTGAGCAGCGCCGGCCAGGAAGTGCGCGAGTCCATGAGTGACCACCTCGGTTTGGCGGTGAGGCTGGCGGAAGAGTGGGGTCGGCGCCTGGTCAGGCCGGTGCGGGCGCGGCGCCGGCGGCGCGCTGGCGCATCAGTCCCGCCAGCGCCTGGGCCAGCGCCGCCGGGTCGATCGGATGGCTGACGACGGCG